>Ga0210051_1000569_pt1 | contig 34940 bp, 39 predicted proteins | sample CryGey092014_all_FD_185464 | JGI IMG/M metagenome (GOLD analysis project Ga0210051, IMG submission 185464) | Groundwater microbial communities from aquifer - Crystal Geyser CG23_combo_of_CG06-09_8/20/14_all (SPAdes) (version 2) | ecosystem: Environmental > Aquatic > Deep subsurface > Groundwater...
GAAACAAGTTCGGGGGGATTACCGAATCAATCGGGTATGTCCGTCTTCGTTTCAGCAGGGACAGTATTTTTGACGACCTACTTAGGCGCCGATGGTTCCGGCTGGGGTGGATTCTCACAAATCTGACTTACACCCATGTCCGCGGTGCGAATTGACACAAACTCCGTCGGAAAAATATAATGTCGGGGCAATCATCAAAAAGTGACACCGTGGCAAATGAGCGTTCCCTTCAATACTGACGGCAATCCTGGCACTTCCCCATTGGGTCCATCGAATGCCACGATTGAGTGGACAGTGCATCTCGCTGCCGCTTCTCCGACCAAGATTGCTACACTCCTGCTTTTCGTTGTTGCAGTTTCCGTCCTGTCGGTGTTCGTCACAGGGAGCTGGATGGGTGGTTCTTTTGCATTCCTGTGTCTGATGGGAGCGACAGCGGAGTTCCTATTCCCGATTCACTACGCCATCACACCCAACGGCGTCAGTCTCAGACGCCTTGGCGTTGACCGGGAGATGCGATGGGATGAGGTGCGGCGCGTTCACGTCACCGACAGTTGCGCCCTCCTGAGTCCTTTCAGCTCGCCCACACGAATGGATGCCTTTCGAGGGATGGAGTTGCGGATGGACCCCGCCAACGAATCGCTACGCAAGCGTATCATTGAGAGCCTCCGGGCGCGCGTTGTGGATGTGATACCATGAACGCGACAGTTAGCGCCCAGCAAGACGAGGTCTGCGGCGACATTGGCGCGCAGCAACTGATGGACAGGATTGCCCGGTCGGTTGTCGATCGCGGTCTGGAAGTGCCCGTGGCGCTGTTCCTCGAGATGAACAAGCCCATCTCATTCCTGCTGGGGCAGTCTGCGTTGCTGGCGTCGCCGCTGCTGGCGCCATTCGTGGGCATTGAGAACCTGGATCGCGTGTCAACGACGCTGAGTGACCGAACGAACGTTGACATCCTGATTGACCGGATTGAGGAACTGAGCAAGAAAGCGCGAGCCGTCCAATAGCCAAACCGGAAGCAACCAAGCACTCTCATGGAGCACGCCAGTCCAGCCGCATACGTCGTATTGCCCCTTCTCAGCGCCATCATCGTGGCTCTGATCTTTCGCGCGCGCGCAGGCGCTTTCATCTTTATTCGCAAGATCCCCGGCATCGAGGCGATGGAGGAAGCGGTGGGACGCGCGACAGAAATGGGGAGACCGATTCTGTTCTCCGTTGGTCTGGGCGGTATTGACATCATCACTTTGCAGGCCATCGAAGTCGTCGGTCATGTGGGACGCGCCGCGGCGCGCTTCCGAAACCGGGTGATCGTTCCCCTGGTGGACCCGCTGGCGATTCCGGTGGTGGAGGAAGTCCTGAGAGAAGCGTATTCATCCCAAGGCGCGCAGGAGGCTTTTCGCAGCGAAGACGTTCGCTTCCTTTCGGGGGAGCAGTTTGCGTACGCTGCCGGAGTGGTGGGCATCATGAATCGCGAGCAGGTAGCGACCAGTTTCTACTTCGGCAGTTTTGCAGCCGAGGCGCTGATTCTGGCAGAGACGGGACAGTCCGTCGGTGCGGTGCAGATTGCTGGTACCCCCAGCGCCCTGCAGGTTCCCTTCTTCATCACAACCTGCGACTACACCATCATCGGCGAGGAATACTATGCCACCACGGCTTACCTTGGGCGGGACGCTACATTGATGGGCAGCGTCGTGGGACAGGACTTCGGAAAAATCCTCCTCTTTGCCGTCATGTTGCTCGGCGTCCTTGCGGCTTCCGTGTTGGGGCCGGAAGCGCAGTGGTTTGCAGAGTACGTCGGGCTTTGGGCCACCGGAGGCGGTGGATAGATTATGGAAAAAGTCGCACCTCCAGCGTTGTTTCAGAACTGGCTGAGTAGTCATATTTTCACGCCTCTCTCCGGCGGCACATTTTATATTGCGCTGGTCGGGTCCGTCATTTTCTGGTGTCTCTTCCTGTTCATCCTGCAGTCGCTGCCTTCCCCCATCCGCAGACGACTGCTGGTGGTCACCACGTTCGTGGCAGGACTGTTCTACTCGGTGGAGTTCTTCTGGCCCGCGGAAGGCAATCGTCTCACTGGATACGTGGAACCCCTCGGAGTCTTCCTTCAGATCATGGGAGGTTTTGGGCTGGGGATCGGCATCATCAGCCTGTGCAATGTTCACGGCAAGGCCATCTTCCGCCGCCAACCGGGATATTACAACAGCATTGCTTTCTTCCTGGCCTTTGTGCTGATGATCGTGGCGTCGTTCTGGCAACATTACGTGAAGCCGGATACGTCCATGGAAGCCGTGGCCAAGCAGTTCTACAGTTTCATGTTTGACGGCCTGTATGTGCCCCTTGACTCAACCGTCTTCTCTTTGTTAGCGTTCTTCATCGTGTCCGCCGCCTACCGGGCATTCCGCATTCGCAGCGCCGAAGCCTCCCTGATGATGATCACAGCCTTCATCGTGATGCTGGGGCAGGTGCCCATCGGGATGGCGCTGACAAACTGGATTCCCGCAGACGGTCCGCTGGCGGGTCTGCGACTCGAACGTCTCACAAACTGGATTCTCACCGGCCTCAACGCTGCCGCCTTTCGCGCTATCATTTTCGGGGCGATGGTGGGGTACATCGCGATGTCACTACGCGTTTGGCTTAGCCTGGAGAAAGGTACCTACTTCGAGAAGGAACTCTGATGGTCGATCTCCTCATCCGACTCCAGCACATTGATCGACGGATCATCTATTCGCTGGTCATACTATCGATTGGGATTCCGATCCTGATTCCCATCGATCTACCTGTGTTTGTATCTCCGGAAGCGAAAGGACTTTTTGAGGCAGTGAAGACGGTTCCCGAAGGCAAACTTGTCATCATTGCAGCCGACTGGCAGGCGGGAACGCAGGGGGAATGTGGGCCGCAAACGCGAGCGGTGATTCGGCATCTCTTTCAGACCGGCAAGCGTTTCGCTATCTTCTCCATTATCCCCATCGGTCCGGAGCTGGCTCAGAAAATTGCGGAAGAAGAGTCCAAGGGGCTGGGCAAGAAATACGGTAAGGACTGGGTAAACTGGGGATTCAAAGCTGGAAGCCCGTTGACTACGCTGACAAGTCTGGCGAAGAACATACCGGGGGTTGTCAAGACAGACATCAATGGAACCCCGATTGAGAAGCTGCCCGCGATGAAGAATGTGAACGACATTAGCGACGTGGGACTCATCGCAGAGTTTACCGGGTCAGGCGTTTTCGAGTACTACCTGCAGCGATTGCAGGGCGTCTACGGGACACCGCTGGTGCAGGGCTGCACGGCCGTTATCGCACCGGAGCAATACACCTACCTGCAATCGGGGCAATTGAAGGGACTGCTGGTTGGACTGCGCGGCGCGGCGGAATATGAAACCCTGTCTCATGTTATGGGAGAGGGGCGACGCGCGATGACCTCCCAGTCTCTCGCGCATCTACTGGTTATGGCTCTGATTGTGTTGGGGAATATAGGTCTCTACGCCAGCCGCAGGCGACGCGGCGCATCGGACGGTCAGCGATGAATGACCACAGGGAAACTCAGATGAATCAGCGTCCGAACGGTTCCGCAAAGTCGCAATGGCTGACGCAGTTAGCGCTGCTGGTGGTGTTCATCGGTCTGTGCGCCTACAGGATTCACGCCGAACACAACGTGGAGGTCTGGGTCAAGTGCGTCGCTGCCCTGTCCACGCTGGCGATCATCTCGTTCATATACCGTGAGAATCGCCTGTATCGCCTCTTTGAGCACATCTTCATCGGGGCCGCCACGGGATTCCTGGTCTTCGTTGTCTGGCGTGATTCCCTGCAAGGGAATTGGTGGGAGCCGCTATCCAAAGACGGAAAGTGGTACCTGATATTGGCGCCCCTTATCGCCTCCATGTACTACACCATTTACTCCCCCAAACACGCGTGGATGAGTCGGTTGCTGATTGGCACGATGTTTGGTTTGTACGCCGGCCAATGCTTCCAGAACTTTGCCGCGCAGATATTCCCTCAGATCAGTTCCTCGTTTCTCCCGCTCTGGAAACATGGTGACATGACGATGGGACAAGTGCTCAACAACTGGGTGTTTGTTGTGACACTGTTCGCCGTCATGACCTATTTCTTCTTCAGCATTCGACATGAGCGTCCCGGGATTCGGCAAACCGCGACCTTGGGTCGGTGGTTGTTGATGATTGCCTTTGGCGCCACGTTCGGCAGTACCGTCATGGCAAGGTTTTCGCTCTTCATTGCGCGGATGCAGTTCCTCCTCGCAGACTGGCTGCATGTCGCAAAGTAGGGGATGAACAAAGAACATGAGCCCTGCACCGGAAACTATCCTCGCCACCGACTGTGGCAGCACAACGACGAAAGCCATCCTGATTGAGAAGGAGGGTGAGGAGTATCGCCTGCGCGTCCGCGGCGAGGCGCCGACAACGGTGGAGGCGCCGTTCGACGACGTAACCATTGGGGTCCTTTCAGCGACGCGCGAGGTGGAGGAGTTAACCGGCAGGTCCATCATCTCCGCTGGTCGCATCGCAACACCTCCTGTCAACGGGTGCGGAGTGGACATGTACCTCTCCACATCGAGCGCGGGGGGCGGCCTTCAGATGACGGTCGCTGGTGTTGTGTCAGCGATGACTGCGGAAAGCGCGCAACGCGCCGCTCTTGGCGCGGGAGCCATCGTGATGAACGTCGTAGCGGTAGACGATGGCCGCAGTGAACATGAACGCATCGAGACCATTCGACACCTGCGCCCGGACATGATTCTGCTCGCAGGTGGAACCGACGGGGGGACCATCACTCATGTGGTGGAAATGGCGGAGCTTCTCCTCGCCGCCGATCCGAAACCACGTTTGGGGATTGGGTTTCGCCTGCCAGTGGTCTATGCGGGAAACAAGGACGCAGCCGAGGAAGTTGCGAAGCTCCTCAGCGATTCCTTCGACCTGCGCGTCGTCGACAACATCCGACCCTCTCTCGACTCGGAGAACCTCGGGCCTGCCCGTGAAGCAATCCATCAGCTATTCCTGGAGCATGTCATGCAGCAAGCCCCGGGATACAGCAAACTGACGACTTGGACAAGTGCGCCCATCATGTCTACCCCCGCAGCGTTCGGCGAGATGGTGCAGACCGTTGCCCGTTCCAGAAGCCAGAACGTTCTCGCGGTCGATATCGGGGGCGCCACGACAGACGTTTTCACGGTATTCGAGGGAGGCTTCCATCGAACCGTCAGCGCCAACCTGGGGATGTCGTACAGCATCTGCAATGTGCTCGCGGAAGCGGGAACAGACAACATCCAACGGTGGCTACCGTTCGATGTCGATCCGGGCGACCTGCACAACCGCCTGCGCAACAAGATGATTCGTCCGACCACCGTTCCACAGACCCTGCAGGAGCTTCACATCGAGCAGGCACTGGCGCGGGAAGCCCTGCGCCTCGCGCTGATGCACCACAAGAGCCTGGCTGTCGGTCTGAAAGGGATTCAGCAGCAACGAACCATCGCGGACGCGTTGTCACAGGAAAGCACCGGAGAAACCGTGGTGGAGATGATGAACCTGGACCTCATCGTCGGCAGTGGAGGTGTGCTCTCCCACGCCCCCAACCGCGCGCAGGCGGCGCTGATGCTGATCGACGCTTTTCAGCCGGAAGGGGTCACAGAGCTTGCCGTGGACAGTATCTTCATGATGCCTCAATTGGGAGTGTTATCGCAGGTTGTCCCCGATGCGGCGATGCAGGTCTTCGAGCGTGATTGTCTGATTCCTCTCGGCAGCGTCATCTCACCGGTGGGAGTGGGGAAGCCTGGCGAGACAGCGGCGACGTTCTCTGTTACCGGGAGTGGTCTGAGCATCTCTGATGAATCGATCGCCGTCGGCGACCTGCGCCTCATCAAGTTGCCGACAGGGATGGAGGCCACCATCGCCCTGGAGCCGACGCGGAAGTTCGACGTGGGAGAGGGCAAAGGCAAGCGTTTCGCGGCGCGCGTCCGTGGCGGCGTGGTGGGTTTAACCATCGACGCGCGCGGTCGTCCGCTGCAACTGCCTTCCTCCCGGGAACGCCCCACAACGCAGTCCCGCTGGTTAGGGGCGATGGGAATTGGCGTGGCAGCTCAGCGGGTGGCAGAATGAATTCACCAACAAATCTGCCGCTATCTCCCCTACCTTTGCGGTGCGGCAATCACGTGCTTGCCTTCGCCCACAAGACGTACATCATGGGAATTGTCAACGTTACGCCCGACTCTTTCTCGGGAGATGGTCTCGCCGGCCGTCCGCATGGCGCCGTCGAACAAGGCGTCAGAATGGTGGAGGACGGCGCCGACCTGCTGGATGTTGGCGGAGAATCGACGCGCCCGGGATCGGAGCAGGTAACGGTGCAAGACGAACTTCGACGCGTTATTCCGGTTATTGATAGACTGCGTGAAAATGTGGACGCACCCATCTCCATCGACACGTACAAGTCCGCCGTGGCGCGGGCCGCGGTGGAAGCCGGCGCAACGATGGTCAATGACATTAGTGGACTCAACGCCGACCCACGCATCGCGGATGTCGCAGCGGAATCCGGCGCTGCGCTGGTACTCATGCACATGCAGGGGACGCCGCAGACGATGCAGCAGAATCCCCACTATGACGACGTGATTGGCGAAATCGCTGGCAGCCTCTCCTGCAGCGTGGAGCGCGCCACGCAGGCCGGGATGCCACGGTCTCAGATAGCGATTGACCCCGGCATCGGCTTCGGCAAAACGGTCGAACATAATCTCGAAATTATCCGCCGGTTAAGCGAGTTCCGCGACTTGGGCTGCGCAATTCTCATCGGCGCGTCCCGCAAATCCTTTATCGGGAAGATACTGGATGTGCCGGTGGACCATCGACTGGAAGGAACGGCGGCCTCGGTGGCGCTTTCCATCGCGAATGGTGCAAATATCGTCCGAGTTCACGATGTCAAAGCCATGTCACGAATCGCTCGAATGTGTGACGCTATATTGGGGAGGTTGGGATGAACGGGTAATCGCTGAAGACAACCCCCTCCGATTCCCCAATTCGCCGATTCGCCAATTCTCCGATTCGCCAATTCGCTCATTCGCCGATTCGCTCATTCGCCGATTCCCGAAGGGAGTTCCCGACGATGCAAGACAAAATCCTTCTACACGGTCTCGTGTTTCACGGATATCACGGATGTCTCCCCGCGGAACAGGAACTGGGGCAGAAATTCGTTGTCGACGTTGACCTCTGGATGGACCTCAAAAGACCCGGCAATACCGATGCCATTGAGGCAACGGTGGACTACAGCGCTGTCTACGCGGAAATCCGGAAGGTCGTGGAGCGCCGCAAGTTCCAGTTGCTGGAGGCGCTGGCGACGAATATCGCAGCGACGATATTCGCCCAATTTCCAGTCGACCAGATAAGGGTAGCCGTTAAGAAGCCGCAGGTTGCCATTCCAGGTCCGTTGGACTACCTCGGCGTCGAGATTGTCAGACAACGGCCAACATAGTGTTGAGGTTGTGTGCCGTGCCTCGTGCATATATTTCGCTCGGATCAAATCTGGGGAACCGCCTTGAGTCGCTTGGCGTCGCGGTGCGGATGCTGGGCGAGCACCCGATGATACGGATCGTGAAGATGTCACCCGTCTATGAGACACAACCCGTTGGAGGCCCCGCCCAGCCCAACTACCTGAATGCCGTGGTGGAGATGGACGCCGACCTCCAGTCCCCCTCCAATCTGCTGGAGTTCTGCCTTCACATTGAGCGGGAGATGGGGCGGGTGCGCTCAGAACGATGGGGGCCCCGGGTGATTGACATCGACGTACTGCATGTTCTCGGAGTGGACGCCTGCATGGACGGGATCGACCTCCCGCATCCGAGAATGCTGGAGCGGCGTTTTGTTTTGCAGCCGCTTTGCGACATTGCCCCCGACCTCTTGTTGGGCGGGAAGACCATCCGTGAGCACCTCCAGTCGCTACGCGATCCCTGTTCCACAGTTCCCCTGAAGGAGGCGATTAATATTGCCGGCCTTTGAGTATCAGGCGAAAGACCAATCTGGCAATACCGTGCGGGGAACCCTCGACGCGGCCAGTCAGCAAATCGCCGCCCGGGAGCTTCGCCTGCAGGGCTACTTCCCGATGCGGGTGCAACCCCGAGCAACGGGCACAACGAGAGGAAGGGAGAAGATCGGCCTTGCCCTCTTCCCTGTGAAGCTGCGGGATCGGGCGCTCTTCTTTCGCCATCTCTCCGCCACCCTTAAGGCAGGAATTACTCCTGCACGCGCGCTGCACACCTGCGTTGATCGCACCCCCGATACGCGCCTTCGCAGAATGGCGCGGAACTGGGTTCCGCAGATTGAGGCCGGCACCGCGCTGTCGGAAGTGATGCGACAGTACCCGGAGATTTGTCCTCCCGTAACCGCGGAAATCGTTCGGGCAGGGGAAGCGGGCGGCTTCCTTGACTCGGCGTTCAGCATGATCGCCGAAGACCTGGAAATGCAGATTGAGGTTCAGCAACAAATGAAGTGGCAGACGCTATACTTCAAGGCGCTTGTTCCGCTGATTCTGTTGGTTCCACCTCTCCCCGGAATTATCAGTCTGGAGCGGGAACCCGTCTCACACTACATCACGCGGTACCTGTCGGGACTCACGAGCACGACGCTGCCGATCATCGTTGTCCTTGCCGTTCTGTGGCTGTTCCTTCGGGTCAGCAGGGCCATCCCGCGGCTCGCGGACTTCGTGGACTCTGCGAAGATGCTCGTCCCCGGTTACTCATCGTTCGCACACAATAGCGCGAGGGCACGGTTCTTCACGAACTTCGCGTATCTTGCCAACGCAGGCGTTCCCATTGCTGGTTCGCTGCGCACCGCCGCATCCACTTGTGGCATCCATCGAATGCAGCGTGCTATGATGGAAGCCGTCCCGGCATTGGAGAAAGGCAGCGGACTGACAGAAACTCTGCAGCGAACCGGACAACTTGGGCGACATGACGCGCAGATTCTCGCAACCGGCGAGGAATCGGGAACCATGACGGACGCTCTGGAAAAGATCGCACACCGCTACCAGTCCGAGGTCGAGGCAACGATGAAGAACCTGGGGAACGTGCTACGGATTCCCCTGTACGTCGCCGCGGGAGCAGCCGTAGCATACGCCGTCGGGTCCGCAGCAACTGCATACTTCGACCGAGTCTTTGAGCTGGGCGATGAGATGATGAATTTCTGAGAGGTTTCCAGTGCCTCAGTTCGACTACATAATCAGAGACAAAGTCGGCAAAATCTCACGGGGAACAATGGATGCCATGTCGCAGACAGAGGCGACGCGTTCATTGCAGTCGCGGGGGTACTTTGTTTCCAGTCTCGCCCCACATCTGGAACCGGTGACGCATGAGAAGTGGCAGTGGTCCCCCATCGAGAACCTGCTGCCGTTCTTCTCTCGCATCAAGACCAAAGACCTCGCCGTTTTCTTCCGGGAACTCTACACCATGCTGCACGCCGGTGTCTCCATGTACCGCGCGCTGGACCTGCAATCACAGACCACAGCCAACTCGCGTCTCCGCGAGATTCTTCGGGAGACCAACGCGCGCGTCCAGCGCGGCGAGAAGCTGTCCGACTGCCTTGCGCGGCATCCGCAGATTTTCAGCAAGCTGGTCACCGGACTGGTCCGCGCCGGTGAGACGACCGGCAGCCTCGATACGATGTGCCAACGTTCGGCGGACTACCTTGAGAAAGAATGGGAGCTGCGCGAATCCGTCAAACGACAGACGTTCTACCCCAAGACCCTCGCGCTGGCCATCATCTTCATCCCCACCGTGCCGACCATCTTCGTCGAGGGAATCGGTCCATGGTTCGCCAGCATATTGAAGATGATCGCGGCGGCCGCTCCCTTCGTGATTGCGGGATGGTTTTTGTGGTTCGCCCGTGGGCAGTATGCACAGACGCGAAAGGGCAAGTCCAACATCGACGCCACCAAGCTGTATCTGCCTTTGTTCGGCAAAATCGTCAGACGGCTCTCCTTGGCAAAGTTCTGCCGCGCGCTTAGTGCCCTTTACGGCGCGGGCATCGGGTACCTTCAGGCCCTGCCCACGGCTGCCAACGCCTGTGGAAATGAGGCGATTGCCGAGACGATCCGGTCGGCGGTGCCTGCCGTGGAAGGGGGCGAGAAGTTGAGCGCTGTCCTGAGCCGGTCGAACTATTTCCATCCGATGGTGCTTCAGATGATCGTGACCGGCGAAGAGACCGGCAAGATGGATGAAACACTGGACAAAGTGGCCGACTACTTCGAGGCGGAAGCCGAGACCGCTCTTCGCCAGATGACCGTTGCTCTCGGCCCGTTGCTGGTACTCGTGGGTGCGGGTTTCGTTCTGGTCAAAGTTATCGGGTTCTACACCAACTTCTATACACTGCCAATGGAGTGAGGAAGAGACGCCTGCCACGCGTCGAACACTGAACACTGGGAGTATCAACCCATGACATCAACTGAGAGAGTCCTGACCGCACTGCGTGGCGGCATGCCGGATCGCCTGCCGGTCATGGAGATGTTCATCGATCCCAAGATCATCAATGCGTTGCGTCCAGGGATGTCTTACGAGGACTTTGTGGATGATCAAGACCTCGATGCGGTCACTTGTCTCACAATGGCCAACGACCCAGCAGATATCGACTGGGTGGATAAGGAACAGGGAATCTGGAAAGATAAATGGGGCGCGCTCCAGAAACGGACCTTCGACGTGATGTCCATCATCACACCCCCGGCGCCCATCGAGACGGAGAGCGACCTTGAGAGCTATGAGCCTCCCGATCCGGCGAAGGCCCCGGTCCTGAAATACCTGAAGAAGCTCGTGAACCGGTTCAAGGGTCGGCGCGCCGTCGTTGTCGTTGGCGAGGAGACTTTCGCCCCCACGCAGTATCTGCGCGCCGGACTTGAGGACTTAATGGTTGACTACATTTTCCGCCCGGAGTTTGTGAAGAAAATGGCCCGCGTTGCTGAGGAGTACCACGTCGAACTGTACCGCAGACTCATCGCCGACGGCGCGGAAGTGGTTGTGCTGGGGGATGACTTCGCGGGGAAGATCGGCCCCTTCATGTCTCCCGCGCACTTTGAGGAGTTCATCTTCCCGAGCCTGAAAAACGTTGTTGGTGAAATCAAATCAGCGGGGGCGCTCTGCGTCCACCACACCGACGGGGACATCTGGAAGATCATGGACTTGCTCATCGCTTCGGGGCTGGATGGACTCGGGCCGCTCGAACCCGCCCACATGAACTTGGATGAAGTGCGCAAGTACTCCAGCGGGAAGCTGTCTGTCGTGGGCAATCTGGATGTGGACTTGCTATCCCGTGGAACCGTCGAGGAAGTCCGTGCAGCGACGCGTGAGATGATCGCTCGCGTGTCGCCGTCGGGGGGCCATGTTCTTTCTTCGGGGAACACCATCTCAAGCTCCGTCCGGCCGGAGAACTACCTTTCGATGGTGGAGACGGCGAGGGAGTACGGGAGGTACCCAATCCGCGCGTAACGCGTTGACAAAATCGAGGGAATTATCCATCCCGACTTGTCGGGACCACGCAGGCTGAAAATCCGGCGTGCAAAGATGCGATTCATTCCGCATTTCCCGACTGATCGTCCCGATCCTCGGGATCGGCAAGCCGGAGCCGCACTCCCCCGATGATGTCGGGGCAGGCTCCATCCGCATTTTCAGAGGAGGTGCGATGCCTGACAAATCTGATCTCACCCATATGCTTCGTCAGATGTGGCGAATTCGGTTATTCGAGGAGCGGCTGCGAAAGTTCCATGACTACCGTGGCTACTTTGCGTCCAACACGCCTACGTCCGAAGCCGCGTCGACCGATGAGTTGCTTACGTGTGTCGGGTACGACTTCGTCAGCAAGGGGCTTATCGGCGGGGCGGTGCATCTGTCCATCGGTCAGGAAGCCGTGGCAGTGGGAGTCTGCGCACACCTGAATGACGACGACTGCGTGGTCACCAGCCACCGAGGTCACGGCCAGGCGATCGCGAAGGGAATTGGGCTGAGTAGCGCGCTGGCGGAACTGATGGGCCGATCAGGAGGATGTTCCGGAGGATTTGGCGGCTCGATGCATCTGTTTGACGCAGAGCATGGGTTTCTCGGAGGCAACGGCATCGTCGGCGGGCAGCTACCGATCTCGCTGGGGCCCGCCTTCGCAGCAAAGTACCGCGGAACGCGACAGGTGTCGGTGGCCTTCTTCGGTGATGGCGCGGTGAACCAGGGAACGTTCCACGAATCACTAAACCTCGCGGCGCTGTGGCGCCTGCCGGTTCTCTTCGTCTGTGACAACAACTTGTACGCCAACACAACACCCGCGGCTCTCGGTCTGTCCCAACCCGACGTCGCTCAACACGCTCACGGTTACGGCATCCCTGGAGAGATCGTGGACGGGCAGGATGTTCTGCGCGTCTACGAAGTCGCGGGACAGGCAGTCACGCGGGCCCGGAACGGCAAGGGACCCTCCCTGATCGAGGCCAAGACCTATCGCTACGAGGCGCACTGCGGTGTCGCCGCCCAACACCAGAACCCGGAGGAATGCGAGCAGTGGAAACAGCGCGACCCGATAGAACTGTTCGGGCGGAAGCTGCTGGCGGATGGCGTCATTAGTGAAGAGCAACAACGACAACTCTATAGTGAAGTGGCAGCGGAACTGGATGCTGCAGAAGCCTTTGCAGTTGGCAGCCCGTTACCGACGGTCGAACGCCTGACCGAATTCCTGATCTGAATTACTGCCGCCAAGTCGTCTTTGCGACCTTGCGCCTTTGCAGTTTTGCGTGTATTGAGAGAGTGCAACATGCGAGAATTATCATACTCCGCCGCGGCAAGTGAGGCATTGCGGGAGGAAATGGAACGCGATGAGAACGTGTTTCTCATTGGTGAGGATATTGGGACCGTCGGGGAATCAGAAGACCTCTTCACGGAATTCCACCAACGGCGAGTGTGGCAGACTCCAATCTCCGAGTCCGCCTTCACCGGACTGGCGGTGGGCGCGGCGGCTGTTGGATTGCGGCCCGTCGTAGAGATTATGTACTGCGACTTCGTCACGGTTGCCATGGACCAGATCTGCAACCAGGCGGCGAAGATTCACCTCATGTCAGGCGGTCAGATCAAGCTGCCCATGGTGATCCGAACTCCAGCCGGTTGTGGCACGCGTGAAGGTGGTCACCACAGCGGAAGTCTCGAGGCGTGGTTCATGCACACCCCCGGATTGAAGGTGGTAATGCCCTCGACTCCCTACGATGCAAAGGGACTGCTCAAGACCAGCATTCGGGACGACGGACCGGTGCTCTTTATCCAGCACCGCCGGTTGCATCCTGGGACCCAGCAAGTCCCGGACGGAGAATGGATCGTGCCTCTCGGCAAGGCAGACGTAAAGCGCGAAGGAAAGGACATTACCGTCGTGGCGACTTCGTATGCGGTCACGAAGACCCTCGTCGCCGCAAAGGCGCTGGAAAAAGAAATCAGCGCCGAAGTCATCGATCCGCGGACACTGGTTCCGCTTGATATCGACACAATTGTTGCTTCGGTCAAAAAGACAGGACGACTTCTGGTGGTGCACGAAGCCCACCGACGCGCGGGGGCCGGAGCGGAGATTGTTCGCCGCGTCGTTGAGGAGGGAGTGGATTTTCTCAAGTCGCCCCCTCGTGTCCTCGGCAGCCAAAACGTCCCCATTCCGTATAGTCCCCCGTTGGAGGACGCAGTGATCCCGCAGGTTGCAGACATCATAACAACCATCAGAAGCATGGTGAAAGGAAGCCCATCATTATGACCTCACCCATCGGTTGCGCCGTCATCGGCTACGGACCCATGCACAATTTTGGGTGGGCGCACTGCGCCTGGATGGACGCCACTCCCGACCTCAAGCTGGTGGCGGTCTGCGACCTCGATCCCACGCGCACGGACGCGGCGAAGGAAGCCTTCCCCGCCATCCGCACATACAACAATGTAAGCCAGGTCTGGCAGGACGGCGCTATCCAGCTTGTATCCATCGTTACCCCGCATTTCACGCACTGCGCATTGGCGGTGGAGGCTCTGGAAGCGGGGAAGCACGTCGTTGTCGAAAAGGCCATGTGCCTCAGCACTGCGCAGGCCACCGCGATGGTCGACGCTGCTGAGAGAGCCGGGCGCACACTGGCGATTCACCACAACCGACGTCACGATGGGAATTACCGTCGCATCAAGGAGATTGTCCGGAGTGGACAGATTGGGGATGTCTTCCACATTGAGCTGTCCGCAGGTGGCTTTTCGGAGTTTCAGCACGGCTGGTACTCCGAGAAGGCGAAGTCAGGCGGAGCATTCTACTTCTGGGGGCCCCACGCCGTGGACTGGGTTCTCAACCTCGTTCCCCATCGTGTCGCCGGCGTCAACGGGTTCATCCACAACCTTGTTTGGCACAACGTCTCCAACGAAGATCAGGTTCGCGCCATCCTGCGATTCGACAACGGCACAGTGGCAGACATTACCTGGTCGCACATCGCCGCAGTAGGCAAGCCGTTGTGGCGCATTTTGGGGACCCGGGGAGGCATTCTCGACACAGGCGTGGGTGGAAATGTGGGCTACGAGAAACAGATTCGCGGCCCCGTTGGGGGCAGCCTCACGCTCGTGACGATGGACGCCGGCGAACGACGCGAGCAGCAGGTCCCGTATCTCGAGTCCGACTGGGACCAGTACTGGCAGGATCTCGCCAATCATCTGCTCCGCGGCGCGCCCGTTCCGGTGTCCGGATACGACGGTCGCCGCACCATCGCCGTCTTCGAAGCCGCAGACCGATCGGCACAGTCTGGACAGACAGAAAAAATGGAATACGAGCGCGGTCCATTGACCGCGGAAAAACGCTGAAGGGGACGCTGAAAAGCGCCGATGGCGCCGCGCAGACTCGAAGCTCCTGAGTTACGGACCGGAAATTCCAGCGCCAATGATCTGTGCGGGTTTTCAAAGAGCGTCCATGTCTTTTCAGCGGTTAGTGCCCTGCCCTCCGAAGTGGAGATAGAGAAGCGCTACTGGATCTGCAGTATCTCCTTGATCTGCGGATCGTCGAGGTTGTCACGTGTCACGAGCGCGGCGCCGGTGTCGAACTCAGAGCTCACACCTATCTTCGTCGCGTCCGGTTGGGCGCGCAGGTGTTTCACAACGGCCTCAACGGCGATGTATCCCATCTTCTTTGGGTTCTGGGCAACGAGTGCGTCGATCTCGCCTTTCTTCAAGGCCTCAATGAGAGGCTCGGAGGTGTCGAAGCCAACAAATTTCTTCTTCCCGGCGAGGTTATTCTGCCGCAGGGCGAGGAGCATACCGAAGGTCGAGGATTCATTGGGGCAGAAAATGCCGTCCGCCTCCTGAAGTTTGCTGAGCATATTCATCGCGGCTTCCTTCGCTTCGCCCACAGTCGCGCCCGCGAAGCGATTGTCCACCGTCACCTGCATGTTGGAGTTCCCTTTGATGACCTCAAGAAACCCGGCCTCGCGCTCGTCGGTGCTGGCGGAACCTTCCTGGTAGCGCAGGAGAACTACCTTGCCCTGGTTGCCGAGAAGCCGCGCCAGCTTTTCACCACCGATACCTCCGCCCTTTCTGTTGTTCGTCGCCACGAAGCTGATGAAGTCCTTGCCTGCTTCACCTTTGAGAGCCGAGTCGAAAATAACCACCGGAATGCCCTTCTTCCGCGCCTCGGCAACAGGACGTTGTAACGCGGTATCATCCAACGGCGCGAGGACGATGCCATCCACGCCTTCCGTGACGAACTGCTCCACAATCTGGATCTGCTGGGCGCGGTCGTTCTCCTTCAGGGGGCCTTTCCAGATGATCTCCACCTTTAACTCGCCCCCCGCCTGCTTTGCTCCGGCTTCCACCGATTTCCAGAAGGCGTGGGTGGTTCCTTTGGGAATGACGGCAATCTTGAGGGGCGGCCCCTCAGCAGCCACGTCGGGCGCAGACGACGGAGGTTGCTCAACCTTGCCGCACCCGGACAAAGCAATGAGGACGGCGATGCAAGTAAGACCACACAGGCCCATCGGTCGTTTGGGAAAGGATACGGACATCAGTGTAACCTCCACTAACGGTGTTGATCGCTGGCGAAGTTCGACAGCGATTCGTCAGTACGAGTCTCCCTGACAAAACGCCGATATTATAGCACAGACAGTTTGCGGCGCGGATGGGGAATGGAGGATAGCAGATAGTTTGCTGGTCGGGGACCTGCCCGCAATCCGGCAGGTCATACGACCCGTATGGGCGGGTATGTATCTCCTACGGATATGAACGGACCTGTCTTTTGCATTCCGCCCCTCAGGGGCTGACCGCATGCCACGCCCCGAGGCGGATCTCCAACACCGATCCTTCGGGGGCGAATGACGGGTGGGGGGTGGAGGCCGCAGGGCAGGGCCAGAGGAGAAGGTTCGTTCGCCCACTTGGCGGAGCAGAGCGGTTGGCGCGTGGGGCCAAGGGTATGATGATACGGCGATGCGCGCTGCTACGAAGCCGTCCGCCTCTACAGCACATCCCATCCCATGCCGCGCCGGTGTTGGACGTCCGGCACGCCCGCAGGTAGTTGCTGTTCTGCCATTTAACGTGGCCGTCAACGTAGGCCATGTTGCCCCCCACCATTGTGAGGGGCGCTGGTCGGGTAGATGTTATTCTCTCGGAGGATCGTCAATCGATGATCGCGTGAACCGGTGACATGCGACGAGTACCGGCAACCTTCGGAAGTCCCATCTCGGGAAGCGCCTTTGTTCCCGGAGAGAATAGTGATATACTCGTTCCGGCCGGAAAGTGACCCATGACATGCTTCGTGGGGGTCGACTCCAATACCCCCACGCGTGCGCCGGACGATTGGCATGGGGGCATGTCGGTGGCGGCCCCTGCCAGCAGCGAAAGGAGAACCGGATGACCCGAAAACCCGACATGACATTGGCAATGGATGGTGGCGAGAAAGCGTGCAAGACGCCCTGGCCACCGCGATCGTTGTTTGGCAAAGAGGAGAAGCAAGCGGTGAGCGATCTGTTCGACACCTACGCGGCAGTGGGAAAGGAGATCAGCTACAACGGCCCGGAAGAGGAAGCGTACTGCAAAGCCTTTGCAGAGTATCTCGGTGGCGGTTACGCGGACGCGGTGAATTCCGGGACTTCGGCCGTTTACGTTGCGCTGCGAGCGTTGGAGTTGAAAGCGTTTACGGAGGTGATCTGCCCTCCCATCACCGATCCGGGAGGAGTGATGCCGGTGCCGCTGTGCAACCTCATTCCCATCGTGGCTGACGCCTCGCCCGGGAGTTTCAACGCGGGACCGGAGCAGATCGAGGCTCGCATCAACAAACGCACCAGCGCCATCCTCGTGGCGCACATCGCCGGGATTCCTGCGGATATGGGGCCCCTCATGGAGATCGCTCGAGCGAAGAACCTGCCGGTGATTGAAGACGTGGCTCAGTCTCATGGCGCAACCTATCGCGGGAAGAAAGTCGGGACGCTGGGAGACATCTCGGCATTTTCAACGATGTCCGGCAAACACCATGCTACCGGCGCGCAGGGGGGCGTGGTCTTCACTAGAAGCGAGGAGCTTTACTGGCGCGCCCGTCGCTATTCCGATCGCGGCAAGCCTTTCGGGCTGGCGGGGACAAACGGCAACGTGGCCTGTTCCCTCAACCTGAATCTTAATGACCTGAGCGCGTGTATCGGTCTGGTGCAGTTGACGAAGCTGCCAAAAATCGTGTCCGCGCGGCAGCGCGCAGCACAGCGGCTGATCGACGGCTGCAAGAAGGGGTTGCAGGCGGTGCGCATCGTAGAGGGACTGCCCCACTCGGAGCCGTCATACTGGTTTCTGCTGGCGCAACTTGACCTTGACAGGCTTACAGTTGACAAACCAGCCTTCGTCGCAGCCCTCGCGGCTGAAGGAGTTCCCTGTGGCGCCAGCTACTTCCACTTGTTCACCGAACACGACTGGTACCGCAACCGCGCCGTGTTCCACGGAAGCGGCCACCCGTGGACCAGTCCCGAATACAAGGGCAACCCCGACCGGGAGTACCCCGTTCCCAACCTGCGCAAAACGAATGAGTACACGTTCGTGGTGTCGCTGCACGAACGTGTCACCGCTACGCACGCCAATGAAATCCTGCGCGCGCTCAAAAAGGTGGAGAAGGCCTACACCCTTCCGCAAAGTAGATGAGCAGTTGAGAACACCCCGAAGGTCGGAGAAAATCGACATGGGGAGCGCGTATGAACCCGTGCCACCGGCTCAGCTTGAGCGCCGCGTTCGCCCTCGCCCTAAAGAGCCGCAATGGATGGGTCTCCAGGAAACTGTGGTTGTAGCGCCCACTGCGCTGTGGAAGTCCATGATAATGGAGACCTCGAACCAGAGCGCACGGCGGAGGACGAGCAATGCTACTTGGGTTGGAAACCTTCAGTTTCCATCTCGCGTTTAGTGCGGGTGAGATGGACATCCCCGCCTACATCGAGCGTTGCGCGTCGCTTGGGCTTGATGGAGTTCAACTCAACATGGGTCACTTGGGGCCGTTTCTCCGCGCTGACAGTGGTCGTGTCCGGCAAGTCCGGGAGATGGCTGCTGCAAGGGGACTCTTCGTGGAGGTGGATTCACGAGGCACGGATCCCGCGCATCTGGCTAACATGCTGCGGCTTTGCAGGGACCTCGGCGCGGACGTGTTGCGGACCTATGTCAGTTGCGGCGGGGATATTGCGCAGGAGCTCGCACAGGCTCCCGATCACCTGCGCGCGGTGGTGCCTATGTGTCGGGACTTGGGCATCCGGATTGCTCTGGAAAACCACGAGTATGAGACCTCGCAAGACATCCTGAAAGTCGTGCGTCGGGTGGGCAGTGAGTGGGTGGGGGCGCACGTGGACACCGGCAACTCGATGATGGTGTGGGAGGAGCCTGTCGCCGCGGTTCGCGCTATGGCGCCGTTCGCGGTCAGCACCCACTTCAAGGATCATGTCGTTGTTGTGGAGAACGGGCATCCGCTCGTGGTTGGGATCGCCCTGGGACGCGGCAGTATCGACTGTCGCGAGTGTTTCTGTATTCTCGCCGAGGATTCGCATCTTGACCGCTTGGTGATCGAGGTCTGCTACGGCTACAGCGCGCCGTTCCGGTGTTCTCAGACGCGAGGCGCTGGTGGGCGACTGGGTGAGGGAGCGTTCCGCGTGGCGAAGGAGCCGCTTGACCCATCTTGGGTCGTGTCCCATACTGAAGGAGCATCGTCAGAAACGTTGCGGCAACTCATCGCGTGGCAGGACGAATCCGTCATCCATAGCGTTGACTATGTGAAGAGACTCAATGCGGAGATGGGATGAGGATAGACGACCCTCAATCGAGTACCCACGAGCTTTGTCCGTGACCGACTGTCATTGAGATTTTGTCCTCGGAGCGGTATTCTGTGTCCAAAGTTCGCGCAACCTTTATGATGCGCCAAGTTTCCATATACCCATGAATAAATCAGCGATTGTTCCGAGCATTTCGGCCCTGGTTCTTTCATTGCTGTCGATTGCCGCGTTCTGCGGGGTCTCTTCCGTCGAGCCTGCGCCTCCTCCCGGGATGGTTCTGATTCCTGCAGGCGAGTTCACCATGGGAGGACAGCACCATCCGGATGAAGCTCCGGTCCTCCAGGCCAGCACCGACGCGTTTTACATGGATGTGTACGAAGTGACGAATGCCGACTACAAGAAATTCATCGACGCAACAAAATACCCTGCCCCTCTTCAGTGGCGGAACAACACGTACTCTCCCGGGCAGGACAAGCTCCCTGTTGTGAACATCACATGGTATGACGCGGCGGCCTATGCCGAATGGGCTGGCAAGCGACTACCGACCGAGACGGAATGGGAGAAAGCGGCTCGCGGCACCGACGGACGGCTCTTCCCATGGGGCGACGAGAAACCGACACCAGAGTTGATGAGCAATAACCACACCAATCCGACGCCGGTTGGCAGCTTTCCCGCGGGGACCAGTCCCTACGGCTGTCACGACATGGCGGGAAACGCCTGGGAGTGGACGGCGAGTTGGTACACGCCCTATCCGGGCAACGCGGCAAAAGTGGAAGGTTTTGGGGAGCAATACAAGGTCATTCGCGGCGGATGCTTCGACATGTTCCCGCAGTTCAACCGCGCTACGTTCCGCGGGATCAACCTGCCAACCGGCCGCACCGACATGATTGGCTTTCGGTGCGCGATGTCAGTGAAGAAACAGTGAGGAATCGCCATGCCCTACAAGGTCAAGCTCTATAGGAACAAGCCAACCGATCCGGAGAAATTCTGCTTCCGAGGAGGGCACAAGTTTTCGAACGAGCGCTACTCCCATCTGCGGGATGAAGAGTGCACACAGGAAATCTCCCGCGACAAGCAGTTGGAGACGATCTGGATTGATGAAGTCGAGTACCAGGAGGGCATTCGAGCAGCAAAGAAACGGCGATGGAATTCCCTGCTCGGAGGAATCTTCGGAAAAAAATCCTGAATCTGTGCTGATGGCACAGCAAGCTCGATTGATGGGAGTGCCAGAATGGCAGAGCAGACAAGAATCAAGGAAGTATTCGGACAACCATCCTTTGTTTTGGAGACGGGTTCCGCATCGCTCGCGGTCACTCAAACCGGCGGACACATGGCGCCCGTCGAGTTCAAGGGAGCAGACGGGGGTCAGCCGACGATCCAGCCATACTCTATTGCTCCCTGGTGGGATGAAAAATTAGCGTCGGACACGCCCACCATTCTGAAAGTGCTGCGGGGGGACTTTTTCTGCATGCCGTTCGGGGGGAACGATACGCCCTTCGGCGGAGAGAAGCACCCTGTCCACGGGGAGGTTGCCAACAGCGAGTGGACAGACAACGGCGTCACCCGCGGCACAAGAGGTGTCTCGCTGGAGTTGCACATGCAGACCCGGGTGCGCTCCGGCGAAGTTCGGAAACGTCTGACGCTGGTCGATGGGCGGGAAATTGTCTACTGCCAGCACCGCGTTGAGGGAATGGAAGGGGCAATGTGCTACGGCCATCACGCCTGCGTCAAGTTCCCGGACAGGGAAGGATCAGGGCTTCTCTCCTTCGCGCCCTTCGTTTACGGTCAGGTTTTCCCGGAACCTGTGGAGACAGAGGCGACGCAGGGACGATCCATCCTTCAGCCCGGCGCGGAGTTTGCGTCTCTGGATAGCGTCCCGCTGGTGACTGGTGGAACAACCGACCTCAGCCACTACCCCGCCCGGCGTGGCTATGAGGATATCGCGATGGTGATCGCCGATCCGAACCTGGGGATCGGGTGGACCGCCGTGAGCTTTCCTGACGAAGGTTACGTTTGGTTCGCGCTCAAAGACCCGAAGGTGTTGGCCGGAACGGTGATGTGGATCTCCAACGGCGGGCGTGACGCCCCACCGTGGAACGGACGACATGTCAACGTGATGGGCCTGGAAGAGGTCACCGCTTACTTCCACTCCGGATTAGCGGAATCGGCCGAAGAGAACCCATTCACGAAGAAGGGCTTCAGAACGCGCGTTGACCTCACCGGGGGAACGCCGCTTGTCGTGAATTACATCATGGGCATCGCGCGAATCTCGAACGACTTTGGTTTCGTGGCGGAAGTTCAGCCGATTTCCGAGGGAATCAAGCTTCTTGACCGTAAGGGCAACGAAGCATCCGTTGCGGTCAACACGGATTTCCTGACGACGGGCGATGTCGAGACCCTGATCGGAGCGTAGGTCCCGACGCGGGTCGGAAGGGAGTTCGCCTCACCGACGGCGCGAACTGCGCTTCTTCTTTTCTGTGTGCTTCCGTATGTTTCCGTGGCTCACAGTCCGAAGATTCTCTTGGCATTCAACCCCAGAATCTGCCGCTTTTCATCCTCCGTGATTCGCGCGAGAGCGACGCGGCCGATCTGCGGAGTCATGGCGATAAACGCCGCGTCGCTGCCGTACAACACCTTGTGTGCGCCGACCTCCCTCACGAAAATCTCGATCCGGCGATTGCCCGACAGCGATGAGCAGATTTCGAGATATACGTTGTCTAAGTCCTTACCTATACCTAAATAATCCTCAAATTGAGCGACTCCCGAATGTGCGCAGATCCAGGTGACGTGAAGATATCGCTGTGCGAGTTCCCGAATCACGGGGACCTCCGGTCCATAGGTGTGGGCGAGAACCGGCCAGCTTCTTTCGTTGGCGTAGGCGAACGCTGGTTGGTAAGCGTCGTCCGTGTACTTTTTCCCGTGGAAATTATGGATCTTAAAGGCTCGCAGTCCTTCCCGCTCACACCGCTGGATCTCTGGCAACACCCCTTCCGCGCGGTTCGGAAAGACGGTGGTATACCCGAAGAATCGTCCGGGAAATCCTTGCACAGCGCCCACAATTTCGTCGTTGCCTCTAACGAAGTCGGTTCCGACCGCAGCGACGTGGGCGGAGACACAGATGCAATCCACGCCAACGCGGTCCATCACACCGAGAACGCCCTCGGCGTTGGCGGTTGCTGTAGGAAAGTTGAAGAAGCGGCCGAGGTGACCGTGAGCGTCGATGATAACCACGTCGTCAAGTTTCTCGCCGCGTCGGGCGCGTCGCGCGATGGAATCCGTGTTGCTCATTCGACCACCCCCGCAATCAGCCGCTCGAGGTTCCCGTGGGCGATCAGCTCTCGCTGTTCCTCCGAGATGTCCGCATACATGATATGAGTGATGGATGCCCCCGGCTCGCATCGCGAGTAACCCGTTCCAAAGAGCAACTGCTCCGCATGGTTGCGCGAGCACAGCGCCTCGATCCCGTGGTGCACGACGTAAGTCGGGCTCAGGTCGATGTACAGATTCGAGTGTTGCTCCAGCAGAGGAAACAACATCCGGTTTTGCCGGTATGAGGCGCGGGACAGAATGATCGGCAAAGCGGGATGCCTTCCGAGGACGCCATGGAGGTCTCTGAGGTTTGTCTGGTCCTGCGGTATCATCGTCGGCACTTTCCGTTCCTCCAGCGCGCGCAGGAGGGCGCCAGCGCACCACTCATCGAGACACCACTCATTCTTTTGCGGGTACAACCTCGCGGCCCGCGCACCGGACAGCACCAGTTGACCAATGAAGTCCGACGCGGGCGGCATGTCGCCTCCAGTGTCGGGCAGCACTGTCCACGCGCGCTGGAGCCGTGGGTGCCCTCCAATTTCCTCGTCGAGTCGCGCATTTCCCAGAAGGGGTTCCGACTCAAACCCCGCATAGTGGCTTACCAGCGCCGCGTCAATCTCGAGGCGGTCCATCTCCTCAAGCAATTCTCCAACAGTCGTTGGCTCTTCCAAGGGTGCGCTCATTCGGAGACCGATGTTGGCGTTGCAGTCAAACAATCGAAGACCCATGGTGTTGTTGCCGGTCGTGCATCCTCTCGTTGGAATGGAAGCACAAGTTTACCAACGGATCGACTCGGCGTCAACTCCTCGCCCCGCAAGGACGCATCGGATTGCGCAATGCTTCCCGTACCCCCTTGCTGCTGCCGCTATCGCCAGACCCTTCGCGACCTCGGCCCCTTCACATTCCCAAATGCGGCCCAGTAGAAGGGGTGGCTGGTTTTCGGGTCTCTGAGGAGAGTCTGCTGCGCGGATTGCAGGACCGCGTCTGTGGACTGACCTTTCTGCGGATTGGCAGGTGGGCCCCTCGGACGGAAATATACATGCCGCGGTCGGCTTCGGGCGGAAGAGTTGCTTGAGGGCGTCGAGGTCGGCGGGGTTGACGGCGGCGTGGGCGGGAGGGAGGAGGGGTGCAGGGCAGAAAGGGAGCCGGAGAAACAGGGAGTAGGGGAGCAACACCGACAGAAACAAGCGTCTACGGTAAGGGTGGAACGACATGCAAGTTACCTCCCGGCAAAGATCGAATGCGAGTACATGAGTGGCCCGGCAGCCGTTACGGGTTCAGTGAAGCGTCTTCACTATGTGTGGCGGCTCCCATTCCTCACTCAACGCTGAAGTGCGCTTCCAGATGAGCGAGGAAGTCGGTAAACACCGTAGGCCCGGGTAAGGGGAGATGATCGGTGGAACTGTTGAAAGGATGAATATGCCAACCTCCGGTATTGTCGGCACCAAAGACACGTTGGTCGTTCTCGATCACCGCAAAAGCCGTTGTCCCGGTCGCTTCGTTGTAGAAGACTTCCACGAACCCACCGACTGTCAGCGGCACACGAAGGGAAATGGACACCGGCATGCGGCGACGGACCAAGGGAATTCCACAGACCGCCGATTTGAAAGCAGCCTCAAAGACCTGGCTCTCAAATTCAGTGAGAGTCATGGCAGACTTTCCAAGGTTTCTTCGAGACGCGCGCGATTGGTCACCGCAGCTTCCCATTCCCAGAAATTTTTCTCCACCTCATAGGAATGTCTGTCAGCGATGGTTCCCGATTCCCATGCAGTCTTGAAGGCGTCGAAGCTCATGCCATAGTCTTCCTCGAACTGAGTGATCTGTTCATAACATTCCTTGAGACGGAGGCGCGCCAAATCCTTTGTGGCGAGATGAACGGCAATGTCCAGCCGAGGCTCACCGGTCAGCTCAGCTAACGCTCTATGAAGTGGCTTGGAGATACCTGCTTCCGCTGTTTCAGCTACAGCCATCGAACTCACCTCCTTCAGAGACGCACCCATTCTAACACTTGTTGGCCACAAAGTCGCATATCGTTCCCGCACGAGGATCTCCATCATCCCTTGCATATCCCCCTTCCTCCTCGGCCCCTGGAAAAGTTCCCACGACTTCTCGAAAGCCGTGGCGGGGTCTTTGCGAAGCATGGCTTCGGGCGGAAGAGCTGCTTGAGGGCTTCGAGGTCGGCGGGGGCGACGGCGGCGTGGGGGAGCAGGGTAGCGAAGGAGCAGAGGAGAACAGCAGCAAGGAACGGTGCGACGTGAGATTTCATTCGACTTGCCTCCAAAAGAGATGGATTGAACGCGAACGTCAAGCCTGGCGGGGTGAAGCGCGGTTTCTGGACGTCACTGCCCAATAGCGCACACAGGGCGTTGGTCTGCAAACGTCCGTTACGGTCAGACGGGCTACTCTTTATCCAGCTGCTCCACCATATCATCCCAGGAGATCGTCGGCTGCGCGCGACGTTTGTGGATCAATTCCCAGAAGCTGGAATCAAGCCCAAGCTGTATGGACTCCCAATCCTGGCCTTCCACCCCGATTACCACGGCAGCTGGCCGTCCGTTTCTGGTGATGACGACCTGGTCGCCTTGCGCCATGTCAAGGCAGGAGGTCGGTTCCTTCTCAAGTTGAGACATCGAGACCGTTCTCATAGTATTTCCTCCGTGGTCTTTCCCGCGGGTTTCCCACGGACAGCCCGAATATAGACGATTCGTTTCGCTTCGTCAACATCGTAGAAAACGCGATACTCCTCGACCCGAAGCTCCCAGACCGGCGGCTCCGCGTCCCAAGGCGGTAGTAGTCCTACCAACTGCTTGCGGTTCCGTGTCGGAGTCATCGGCTCGTAGCGCAATTGTGTTTGAACTGCATCCACGATCTTTCGGCGATAATACGCGGGCAAGCTTTTCAGCTCTTGCTCGACTTCTCGTGAGGCTTTGAGTTCATACATGAAGATACCACCTGACCTCCGATCCCACAACCCGGATGATCTCCATCATCCCGTCCAGATTCCCTTTCTTCCTCGGCTCCTGGAACAGCTTCCACGACTTCCAAAACGCGGTGGCGGGGTCTTTGCGAAGCATGGCTTCGGGCGAAAGAGCTGCTTGAGGACTTTGAGGTCAGCGGGGGCAACAGCGGCGTGGACAGGCGCACTCAACCTAATGGAGACGCCTCCTACCCACCAGAACTACAGATTTGCCAAACTACAGATTCTTAAGAAACACAAGAAATGTTATTCTTCTCCAGTGCCGCGAGAGCGAGACCCGTGCCCAGTTGTGTTCTCACCAACAGACGCAAGACAGTTCACTCTCCACGTTCACGAGGCAGTCCAGCAGGTCGGCCTGGTGGTAGGCGCATTCGTGGAAGTTCTCGCTCAATACCTTACAGCCGCAGATCGTGCGTGTTTCCCCTACGGGAAAATCATACAGGCGACAGAGTCTAACGCTGTCGTCGTACAGCTCGCGATGCAGAAAGGCAATCATTCCGTGAATCTCCTGCTCGTACTGCTGGTACCCACTCCACGCCAGCGCCTTGGCCACGATGCCGTATACCCACGTGTGGTACTTCTGTCCGTGGTTCTCCCATTCTTCCCACTGGATACGTCCATCCGGCTGGATACAGCCTGCGAGAAACCCCGTCGCTCGTTCAAGGGCACACTCCACAGGCTCCACCAAGTCGTCCGGCAGAAGTCCTGCGTCAATCAGATTCTGCAACACCCAGCAGACGGTGGCTGTGTACGAGATGCTGTTGTCGTTCTCGAAGTTTGAGTAAGGCAGCATCCCATTTGACCGCTGGCAACCGAGGACGCCCTCAATCGCACGGACGGCCCCGTCCCGGCAATCCTCGGCAAGGGTATCACTCTCAGCGACCTCCGCGCCAACGAGGAGCGTTTCCGCGGCGTGAGCTGAAGCATTCAATATGAGCTTCTCCGGCGGGTATCCTTCCGAGTGAAGGAAGTTACCAGGATCAGTTTCCATGGCCAGTTGCCACTCCGCCGCTTTGCGGAGGAAGGTCGTGTACTCCGCGGTCTCGGGAAGTCCCGCTGCGAACGCAGCATACAGCCCGTGGCAGACAATGCCCAGCGAAACGGAGCTGCGCTCATACTCGAGATGGAACTGGGAAGGCTTGTCGTTGTTCGTTATTTCGAAAAGCCCCCCATCCTCATGCTGCCGCGTCACGATCCAGTTAAAGGCGTGAGCAGCGCGATCCAGCAGATCGTCATCCGGGCATCTGTCCGCCAGTCTGCAGAAGGCCAAACCCGCGCTCCCCACCGTCCGGTTGTGGTGACTGCCTCCAGCACGGTAGTTGAGCAGCGGAATGTGGTACGCCAGTTCGCTCCAGAAACTCCCCGCGAAGGGTCCCGAGGTCTCCTGGCTGCGCGTGAGGTAGCGCAATATGCCCTCGATCAGTTCATCCAGCGCGCGTGCCGTTGCCGTGTTTGCCATGCCGCTCCTCGTCCGAGAAATCATTTCTACGCCAACTCCATTACGCGGTCGATGGTGTCGATGACTTTGTGGAAGCCTTTGACGAACAGCTTCATCAGTCGCATGTCGTTCGGGGGATGAACGCCGCCGAGGTAGGAGTGCGATGCGAGAAATTCCAGCGTTCTCGGATAGTCCTCGGCGCGGTACTGCACGTCGCGTCCGAAAGAGCAAGTCCACGGACACCCTTTGCCGTAGCCTTTCTTTTCCTGGAATACCGATTGTCCCGGAACTGGCATGGTCTGCCACTGACCCATGCTCATCCCCTCCGCCGCGAGGGTCTTCTGAACGGCCTTCCTGAAGTCGACGACGGGGACGGCGACGCACTTACAGCAACTTCCGTGTCCCAAAATATAGGATGTATGGACGATGATTCTTAAGAAACACAAGAAGTGTAAGCTCAACCATGATCAAGTCTCCCAAGTCCCTTCCTTCTCACTTCGCTTCGAAAGGACTTTATTGATCTCCTCATCCGTCATGCCCAATTGTCTGAACACGATGAGGGAGTATTCAGGTGGGAGGGACTGCTTCCCCATCTGGATGGGGGCTTTCCTGATCACCCCCTCGATGATGCGTGAGTAGATGGCATGGTCGCCTTTCCCCCACCGTTCAAAGGTGGCACCGCTCTTCTCCACGAGGCGCACGAGGCGCCGGCTGGACATCGAGGGGATCGGTCTACGCATAGGCAAACATCATGACTTCCGCTTTCATCGGCTTTGCAGGCTCCTGAGTCGACTGCTCTCCTCTCAGAAACTCGTGAAGGACATCAACAGGCACAGGGCGCGAGGGTGACAGAGCCGTTCCTTCCAGCGAATCCATGTATGACTCGATTGCGTCCCGCAGGCTTTGCACAGCCTGTCTCTTTGTGTTGCCATACGCTACCACACACAGTTCCAGACACAGGCTCACGTACTGGTCGCCCGATTTCTTCGTCACGATGGTGTACGACTCGTCAACGGCTTTCATCATCTGAACTCCCTCACAATTGCGACAGGCTTGTCGGCCCAATGCAGCATCGGCTTTTCCTTACTCGTCTCCGGCCCCCGCTGTGTGCAATGCTATCATGGCGCGCCGATGACGGCAGCCCCCTCTTCGCGAGATGAGTGCTCCATTGTCCCGATCCTCCAGCGTTTGGTCTTGCCTTGGGCGATGGAGGAATTATACTCCCCTCGGGAGGCTTGTCAAACACACGGGAATTCTCGCGGGCTGAAATTGTCTGCTCGTTGAGGTTGTATTTGGTAGCATAGCCCCTGGCGGGCATCTTCGATGGAAAGAGCGACTGGGACGCCGATGAGGTGCGGCCCGAAAGCAACGAGCTTATCCTGGCCACGCCGTCCTGATGGCGCGTATCATTGTTTCCACATGTTGTGGCGGGGTTTGTTCCGGTATACCTTCTCCAACATTTAAATCACCGATGGACATCAACGCGACGCGCGACACCCTCAACCAGTTCACCCAACGCGGTCGGCGGCTCGGCATGCCGCATGGTACTCCGTCCAGGTATGCTACACGCGCGCCAGTTCCATCACGCGGTCGATGTTGTCGATGACCTTGTGGAAGCCTTTGACGAACAGCTTCATCAGTCGCATGTCGTTCGGGGGATGAACGCCGCCGAGGTAGGAGTGCGATGCGAGAAATTCCAGCGTTCTCGGATAGTCCTCGGCGCGGTACTGCACGTCGCGTCCGAAAGAGCAAGTCCACGGACACCCTTTGCCGTAGCCTTTCTTTTCCTGGAATACCGATTGTCCCGGAACTGGCATGGTCTGCCACTGACCCATGCTCATCCCCTCCGCCGCGAGGGTCTTCTGAACGGCCTTCCTGAAGTCGACGACGGGGACGTCCACGTCCACTTCGTCGGGGCGGAACTCCACCACGTAGCTGAAGTACACGGGGTCCGCGTAATCGGGGGTATGCGGCCCGCTCAGTCCGGGAATTTGTTCCAACTCAGAGGTCAGGTATTGCGCAAACTCCTTTCGTTGGGCGTTGTATTCGTCCAGCCGTGTCAACTGGCTGAGAATAAACGCGTTCACAAATTCGTGGTTGCGGTACATCCACCCGAGACCGTAAGCATTGTATTCTCTCTCCTCACCGGCCACCACCACTTCGCCAAACTCGCGCAGCATTGCCGCGTGACGACTCCATCCCTCGTCGTTGGTGGTAAACAGCCCTCCTTCACCACCGGAGAGGTTCTTTGACCGATTGCAGCTAAAGGCCGTTGCGTCCGCAATGCCTCCCACCGTTTTCCCCTTGTGGCGCGCGCCGTGAGCCTGACAGCAATCGGAGATGACCGCGATATTGTGCTTGCGCGCAATCGTGAAAATTGGGTCCATGTCGCAAGGCATCCCATGGATGTCCACCGGGAAGATGGCCTTTGTCCGGTCGGTGATCTTCGCTTCGATCAATGCCGGATCCATGGTGTAGGTCTTCGGGTCGACGTCCACAAACACCGGAATGGCATTGTGGTGCAGCACGGCCGCAGCCGTCGACCAGAAGGTGAAAGCCGGGACGAGAACCTCGTCCCCCGGTTCAACACCAGCAACGGCCACCACCATGTGGCACGCCGATGTGCCGCTGTTTGTGACCAAACAATACTTTGCGCCGCAGTATTCCGCCCACTTCTCCTGTAGTTCCACCGCTCGCGGCGCGGCGGTGCCGTGCAGGTGTCCGCTGTCGAACACCCTTAGCACTGCGTCCCGATCCTGTTGCGTCAACGGAGGCCATGCCAGCACCGTGCCCTCGGGTACGGTTCGGGGTCCGCCGTTCAATGCTAACTGCTCTACCATCAGTAAACTCCTTCGTAGTCACATGTGATGATGAATCGCGGTCGAATAGACCAACGGGAATATACGGGAAATCTCGAATCATGGCAAGAGCGCGGGAATGGAAGAGTGGAAGGTTGGAGGATTGGCGATGCGACTCACACGATCCCATACAAGTCGTGCGACCGTGTGGCCCGCAGGGAGGCGTCCGAGTTCCTGCGTCGCGCTGAACACAGCGGGGATTTGTCGCCCCCTACCGATCCGCTCATATCAAGCATCCCTGTGTGCTCTGGGTGGGGAAATCCCTGCGATGGCTGCCATCGACCGACAACTGCCTGTGGCTGCGAAGACTGGCCTGCGCCCTGACTAACCCTCGAGTGCCTGATACAGGCTCTCCCTGAATCTGTTCTCGTCCTCGTTGTTGTAGAAGGGAACACCGATTAGTCGGTACTTCGCGCTGGCGGAGAAGTGCAGCACTCTGTCTCTGAATCTGTCAGTAATCTCCTTCAGGAAATCCTCTTTCCAGCGGTCATGCTCTTTGAGGTGTTTCCCTTTCGGCTCGATAAACAACTGGTAGGTCAACACTTCCCCATTCTTCTGTTTCAGATAGAGGACATAGTCGGGCTCAAACGCTTGACCGTCCTCGAAGTTGTATATCTGGAAGTGCCCTTCATTGCGGACAAGATAGATTCCGTCATAGCGCTCTTGCAGACGGTCCATCTGCGAGTCCAGCATTCGCACGAACGCCTTTTCCTCCGAGGTGCCGTAGTTCGCGTTGAACACGTACCACTCCCTGTCGGCAACCAACTCTTCCTGTCCCTTGGCGCGTTCATTCTCCTTGTTCAGTTTGAGAGTCTTGTCGCCGAAAATCTTGTCGATGCTGTTTGGCTTGAACCTGTCCGTCCCTCGGTATTCGGCGATGTTCTGACGTACCTCTGCCTCGATGCGAGCAAGCAGTTCTGAAAGGGCGGCCAACTGCTCTTCATTCGCTATCCGGTAAGTGTCCTTGCTCTCGCCCTGGAAGGTGATGGAAAGACCGCCCAGGTAGTCTTCCGAATCCACGAACTCACGCATCGACTTAACGTGCGGGAAGTAACGTTTCACGGAGTCGAAGTTGAAGAACGGGTTCCGAGCAAGCGCATTCTGGACGATATGCCTGCCCATCTCCTTCACGCGAACATCCTTCCTTCCCGCTTCCGCAATCATCCCGGGCTGCCCATCTACGCCAAGGGCCGAGTCCACTGTCCCCCGTCCCGTCGATATTTTGCGAACATGGTTCTTCTTGCTTACACCCAGGTCGGGGAAAGACTTCACGTGCTCGTACTTGTTCACGATCCGCTCGTTGAGGTAGATCAGTCCCTTGAGATAGAACTCCGATTCCTTGAACGATTCCTTCAGCCTTAGCTCTCGCACGACTTCTTCCTCATCTATCAGCCCTTCCTCCACCAGTGCTGTCCTTAGCTCGGCAATGTAGCGTGAGTCGTTGATGCTGTGGTAGTGCAGTTCCTCCAGCACCCGTAACTCGTTAGTCAGGTCTTTGTCGAACTTCCGCTGGAATCGTTCAGGGCTGTCCGGTGTGGTGAAGGGGAAGTAACGCGCGCCTCTGCCAATCAGTTGCGCCTCCGAGATCGTCGTCTTCCCCGGCTTACCCGCCTTCGAGTCCCGCTCCGTGTAACAGCGCACAATGTCGAACAGGTTCAGCACATCCCAACCTTCGTTCAGCTTTTGCACCGCAAAGATCGCGCGGATTCGATTGTTTCTGTCCTCCAACGAATTGAGCAGGAGCTGGTAGCTCTCCTTCTCGCTTTCCTCGTTCACGGAGAGACAGCGGGTGTGTTCTTCAAACTCTGCCTTCAACCGTGCCGTAAGCTGTTGCAGGCTGATTCCGTTGGCGTCGAAGAAGTCAAAGGCGCGCTGCACCAGCGGGATATTCGACTTGCGGCGTACCGTTTCCAAGTCCTTGGGGGTGAGTCCATCAATGATCTTGTGGAACTTCGCCTTGTTCTCCTGCGACTGGGCAATCGTCCGCTGAGCCTTGAAGAGGATCACAGGTTTGAGGTTGATCCGGTGCTTCGCCGCTACCTCCTGCTTATACTGGCTGAGGATCACCGCCTGTAGAATTCGCTCCTTCTCCTCGAACTCCGATTGAACGATGTAGACATCTTTGGAGTACTTGTCATTCCGGTATTCCCGCAGGTCGTACTTATACAGCACTTTCCTTCGGTACTTATTCACGATGCTCGGGTACGAGTAATCCAGAGTCGCCGTAAACTCCAGCAACAGGTTGTCTTCGTTCTGATGGAAGATCTTCTCGACTGTGTTCTCCCAACTCTCGAAAAGCACCTGGTCGGCTTTGGTCTGGGTATTGATATGGTGCGCCTCATCAGCAATCAGCACAATCTTATGCTGCCGGAAGTCCTCAAAGGTGAGGGCGTTCTCTTTCTCGCTGTTCACGTCGAGATGCAGCTTCTGAATGGTGGTAAAGCAGAGGTTGATATCGTCTGGATTTGCGCCCTCGAAGTTGGCAACCGGAGTCACGGCAATCCGCCGACCGCCAATCTGAATGCCCTCGGCAAAGAGATACTTGGATGAAAGTGGATTGAGGAAGTTGTCTTTCGTCTTTTCGATGATGTTGGTGGAGTTGACGAAGAAGAGGAAGTTCCGGTAGCCCCGCTCGTAGAGGTACAGAATCAGCCCGGTCATGATGAGCGTCTTGCCGCTTCCCGTGGCCATGTTCCAGGCGAAGTGGAGGGGGTATTCCTTGCCGGGGAAGTCTCCATTCAGGCACCGGAAGAATCTCGCGAAAGCCTCAACTTGGTAAGGTCTCAACGCGCAGTTGGGACTCAGGTTATCTGTGATGCAGCGGGGCATCTCCCTCGGCAGGGGTTCCCATTTTGAAATGCGATCCAAATCTTGATACAGAAAGTCCTCAGGCATTCGCGCCTTCCGGGTTGAATGGGTTGTGCAACTGCAACTCTTGAATCGCCGTGAAATCCTCGGTATTGCGGGTTGCGAGGGTCAGGTCATACACCAGGCACGTGGCGGCGATCACCGCATCCGGCAACCGGATTCTATGTTTGCGACGCAGTTCGACGGTCTTCTCGACCACAGACTCCTCGAGTCCATAGACTTGGGCAGACTGCAGTAGCTCCACCGCCTTTGCGTAGCCTTCTTCTGTGTGTTCTCGCCAACCGAGAAACTCGATCTTCGTGATGACCGAGACCTTGAAAGACTCTCTCATTGCCTGAGCCAGCCATTCTCCCACCGGCGGGGTCGGCTCTGCTGAGAAAGCGTAGATGATGAGGTTGGTGTCAATCAGCAGCCTCTGTTCCATTCTTCCCGCAACTCCTTTGCCGCCGAATCCACATCGATTCCCCGATCCTTATACAGTCCGAAAAACTCCTCCGGGTTGAAAGCCTTCCGCTCCCATCTCTCCGCAGAAGTCTCGACGGGCAGGACAATAATCTCAACCTGCTTCCGCTCCCGCAACTCGGGAGGCAAATCCAGGACAACTCTCCCATTCTCCGGTTCCCGAACGACCCTCGCTGCCTGCATATTAGAACCTCCCTCCTTCCACTGTTCCCTTTCTGCTGTCATCGGCGCCGAGTCGTGACTGACTGACCCACTGCTGCGCGTCCTCGCCTGACAGTAGGTTCGGAGCAATGGCCCGCACCGACATCCAATCGTACCCCGACGGCGACACAGACTCGCGAGACTGTCCGGCCAATTGATGGGCGATCCGCTCCACGAGGCGAATCTGTTCCTTCATGGACAAAGGCGCAATCACCGTTTCATAGACTTCTTCTGCTGTTGCCAGGGGCATAGCCTTTCACCTCCACTCCGATTGTAAACAGACTGACCCTGCGAGTCAACCGAGGGATCGAAGCAGGAAGGCGTCGCGCCCCAACGCGCCCTCACGCTCCATCACCATAAAACGCCCGGTTCAACGCCTTGTCGTCCATGCTCACGCCGAACTGCGCGTCTTCAATCTCCGACAGGTTCACATACAACTGGTTCTTGTTCAACAATTCCGCCAGCAGTTTCTTCTGCTTCTCCTGGCCGTTCTCTTCTTTGCCGATGTTCTCGAAGTCCTTCACCGCGTCCTCAGGGATAGCCGGGTTCACATACCAGTTGAGAAACGAATTCTCCGCGATGTCCTTCCACAACGTTAGAAGCTCCTTGCCCGTCTTTGCCGCCTGAATCCGATCCATGAAGGCTTCGTTGTATCTCATCAGCTCGCAGTAGACGAAATCGCCGCCGCCCTGCCAATTCACGGCTTTGGAGATGCCGCCCGTGTCGTACTCGATCTCGTCCAGCAGCTTGTCCTTCTTCACCCGCGTCCCAACCACCTTCTTCAGCCGTTCGCGGGTGATGTTCTCCACGTACTCCATCTGCTCCACGGTGATGAACTGCCGACCCATCTTGTGAGCCACCGCCGCGGTCGTGCCGGAACCGCCGAAGAAGTCGAGGACAATGTCACTTTCGACAGAGCCGATATGGATGATGCGTTGAAGAAGACGTTCAGGCTTCGGTGTGTCGAAACACTTTTCAGAGAAGAGGCTCTTGATCTCCTTATTGCCTTCTCTTGTTGTGCCAACTTCGTTGCCGAGCCATATCGTCTCCGGAACCCGTCCCGTCTGGTCCTTCAGGTATATCTTGAAGATCAGTCTCGTCTCATCTTCAGAAAAGATAACCTGCCCGCGTTTCATCTTCTCCTGCATCGTCTCTTTGCTGAATCTCCATCCGTTTGGCGCCGGCTTGATTGTCTTGCCGGAGGGCGTCTTCACATCGTAGATGAGGTTCGGGCGATACAGAGCGTTGCGGATATCTCCGGCTCGCCAATCTCCTCGTGGGTCGTTGTCCGGATTCGAGTAATTGCGATTGTGCTCTTCTGTTCTTTCCAGGAGGCCAATATCGCACGCTTCGGACTTGGGGTAGACCAGCACGTAAGTAGCCCTCCAGAATTGCTGTCCCGGCTTCAATGCGGTAAAGTACTCGATAATCACACCCAATACCGAAGCCAGGATCGCAGCAATGGAAACTACAGCAACGAGTATACCAAATGTTTCTCAGATCCGTTACCTCCTTTTTTCGCCGATGGGCCGGCGGGTGACGCGGGGATGGATGGTCGCGCTCACAGCCCGGGGTTGGTCGAGGTCGGAGGTGGCGGAGGTGTTCGAGTG
>Ga0210051_1000572_pt1 | contig 34926 bp, 38 predicted proteins | sample CryGey092014_all_FD_185464 | JGI IMG/M metagenome (GOLD analysis project Ga0210051, IMG submission 185464) | Groundwater microbial communities from aquifer - Crystal Geyser CG23_combo_of_CG06-09_8/20/14_all (SPAdes) (version 2) | ecosystem: Environmental > Aquatic > Deep subsurface > Groundwater...
ATATACATTATTGCAATATGTGGAAACAAACAAGAAAAAATGCAATAAGCGGACAGTAACCGGGTAAATTTTCCACATCTCACGATCAATATCACAATAAACGAAAATTTCGTCCACCCATAGGGTGGTAATATGACGGACAACTTTCCGTTTGGGGAATCAATTCCTGAGGAAGATTATGAAGAAATGCGAACGAACAAGAGTCAGCCGACGTTATCCAGGATATCTGCGTCTGTATCAGAAGGAGTATTGCCTGGCGCTAATCAGGATCTTGCAGGAAGATGCTGCAGACCTGATTGACCTGTTCCAATTGAAGGAGACAATTGCCGATCTTTCTTGCCGTATCGATGAGCCCAATATTTATAGTGCGGCAGGTAAATTGCAGCGAGGAATATTAAACAAAGGCATATATTCGCCGCTGGATATGAAGGCAGAGGAATTTAACGGTCAGGCAGAACAGTATTACAGGAATGATTTACGAAAAGAGCATATCCGGGAAGCATGGCAGTTCCTTGCCCAGGATCTGCAGAGATTGGAAACAGGGTGTGTGCATGATGGAGAACTGTACCGTGATGCTCTGCAGGCGATAATACGCGGGCAATGCGCCGCGGATTTCATTGCTCTCCAGGAACAGGACATTCTGGAAGAAAAGGCCTCTGCCGACGTTATCGTCAAATTGTTGCATCTGATGATCCTTACGCTCCATGCGGACTGCGCTATGACGAGTCTGCATCCGGTGAATCGCTCACCAAAAGTTTTACCGGCTGGGAAGCAAATGATTATATGATTGCTAAACATTCCCTGATACAGCATCAATATATCGACCGGGAAAGCGGGCAGGTTTGCACGGAACGTTTTTATGCCCCCCGGATGATTAATCTGCTCTACTCCAATGTCCTGGAAAACGCTCCTTTTCTATTCCGCCTTTTGATTGGCGTTCGCTTCACCAAATGGTTGGGCTACCTCAATTACGAATCATTCATCGGCGGGAAAATACTGGGCAATGACGACTTTATGAAAGCCTGCAACATTGACAGCGGGGAATATCTCGAAGATCCCAGGAGTCTCGACACCCTGAAGAAGATTTTCGAGAGGAAGATCCGCTATTGGGAATGCCGTCCCATGCCGAAAGACGTGGGCGTCGTCGTATCGCCCTGTGATGCCAGAATGCTCTGCGGTTCTCTGTCTGAAACTTCCCAGCTTTTCATAAAGGGTAAGTTCTTCGATCTGGAAGAGCTCCTCGGAAAAGACAAGAAGCGGTGGCTTGCTGCTTTCCATGATGGCGACTTTGCCCTTTTCCGCCTGACACCGGAAAAATATCATTATAATCATACTCCCGTAGCCGGTAAGATCATTGCTTTTTATCAGATCGGAGGAGCTTATCATTCTTGCAATCCTTATGCCGTCTTGACAGTAGCGACCCCCTATTCCAAAAACAGGCGTGTAGTAACCATTATTGACACCGATGTGCCTGGAGGCACGGCCATAGGCCTCGTCGCTATGGTTGAAGTGGTTGCCTTGATGATCGGCAGCATTATCCAATGTTACAGCAAAAGACGCTATGATGATCCGGTTGCTGTAGGCACAGGGATGTTTCTGGAAAAAGGTTTGCCTAAAAGCCTTTTTCGACCCGGGAGCAGCACCGTCGTTCTCTTGTTTGAGAAAGGGCGGGTATGTTGTTTCGCTAATGATGTTGTAGCGAACATGTCGGCCGGCGGTGTCATAAGTAGTTTTAGCCAGGGTTTTGGCAAATCTCTGGTGGAAACGGACGTCAAAGTCCGTTCCGCGATCGGGAATGTCTCAACCCTGCAACGCCAATCTTGGAGGCACAGGTTATGTCTAATGAACTTTTCATCGCCGGAGTAGCGGTATGCCTGGGCATACTTTTGTACTGGGGCTTCCGGGTGCTGCCGCAGGATAAATGGCAATTCCTGGCTGCCGTTCCCCGCAAACGCCTTGACGATGGCCGCTGGCAGGCCATCAATTTGACCTATTATGGTCTCTTTAGTGCCTTGGCGCATGTGATCGCACTCTCTATACTCTTGATTTTAACAGGTTCCATCGGTATCTCGGAAGATAAAGCACTCATTATCATCTTGGTCATGATGGGCGCTTGCCTGCCGGCGTCTCGCCTGCTTGCTGGTTGGATCGAAAAGAAGGCCCATACCTTCACCGTGGGCGGGGCCTCCTTTGTCGGCATTCTCCTGGGGCCGGCTGTGGTCTGGCTTGTTTATCGTACCATCTATCCGAATGCCATCATACCCTGGCTGCCCCTCTTGGCAGCTTTAGCTGTTGCCTACGCGGTGGGCGAAGGTGTCGGACGGTTGGCCTGCATCAGCTTTGGTTGCTGCTATGGGAAGCCAGTTGTCTTCGGACGCACCTACTTAAATTGTCTTTGCCAACATTATTCCTTCATATTTACGGGAACGACGAAAAAGATCGCTTACGAAGGAGGGCTGGAAGGTCAGAAGGTATTTCCCATTCAAGCGGTCACGGCCACCATCTTCATAGGGGCAGCCCTGACCGGAATGTACCTCTTTCTCATCGGTTCGTACGGCCTATCCTTTTTTCTCACCATCCTTGTCACCCAACTATGGCGTTTAATATCGGAGATATTCCGGGCTGATTACCGGGGCGGGGGTTCTTTATCGGCTTACCAGCTGATGGCCTTACTGGCTCTGCCTTACGCACTGGCAATCTGCTTCTTCCTGCCCCAGGCAACAATTATTGCCAATATCCAGAAAGGGTTAGAATCCCTCTGGCAACCGAGAACAATACTCTTCCTTCAGGCATGGGGCGCTGGAATCTTCTGGTACACAGGCAGCAGCCGCGTCACCGCCTCTCATGCATCATTTTATGTTAATAAGGAACTTATTTAAAGGGGAGGTATGGTCAATGCGCATGAAAAAGGCTAATCTTTTATTTTCAGGGTATCCTGGAGAAAGGCCTTAAACAATTTATAGTCACGGGATAGCGCTAAGGGTTCCCCTGTCCTCTTATCAAGATCTCTCATGCTCTGTGGCAGTTCCAGGGGGATGCCAAGTAGGACCTCGACCTCTTCGGGAAACTTGGCCGGATGGGCCGTCTCGAGAGATACACACAGGGGAAAATCACCGAACCGTTCCAGATACACCTCAAGACCCCTCCAGCCTACGGCGCCATGCGGCTCCAGGACAACGCCACGGTGATGATAAACCCTTCTTATTGTCTCCCTTGTTTCCTGATCGGAGATACTGACAGAAAAGATGTGTCTCCTCATGGCCTCCCGGTCGGGGTAGCGGTGGACGGCGCCGTTCCGGTCAACTGTCCCTCCGTATAAATCGAAGAACCTCGCCAGGTTGCTCGGATGACCCACATTCATGGCATTGGAGAGACACGCTCGGGAAGGAGAAATTTTTTCGTATATGCCTGTTTCAAGAAACCTGGGAAATTCGTTGTTTTCATTGGTCGGCATGACAAGCTTTGCGACGGGAAGCCCCATCCTCCGGGCATATTCACACCCCAGGGCATTGCCGAAGTTACCGGAGGGAACGGAAAATACTATCCCCTCCCCCCGGCGTCCAAGCCGGGTATAGGCATAAACATAGTAGATTATCTGGGGAAGTATCCTGCCGAAATTGATGGAATTTGCCGAGGTCAGGTTCAGACTGCCGAGAGAAGAGTCGGAAAAGGCCTGCTTGACGAGATTCTGGCAGTCATCGAACTGGCCCTCTATGGAAATCGCCCGGACATTACCGCCGATGGTATCGAGTTGCTTCTTCTGTCTCCCGCTTACTTCCCCCTGGGGGTAGAGGATATAGACATCCACCCCTTCGACATCCCTGAAGGCTTCTCCCACAGCGCTTCCTGTATCACCGGAAGTCGCCACGAGGACATTGAGTCTTATCCCCCGGGGACGAAAATGGCTCATCAGCCGGGCCATCATGCGGGCGGCAAAGTCCTTGAAGGATGCTGTCGGTCCCTGATCGAGCCTCATGATATACCTTCCCTCTTCCACATATTCGAGGGGTACCTCAAAATTGTACGCATCTTCCACAATCCTCTTCAGGATATCGTAGGGAATCTCATCCTGGAGAAAGGCCGCCGCCACAAGCATCGCCACCGCTGTATAGGGCGCCTCTTTCAGGGACATGATCTCTTCCGGTGCAATTACGGGAATGGGATCGGGCATAAAAAGTCCCTCATCGGGGGCCTGACCCTGGAGGAGGGCCTCCCGGAAGGAAGCATATCCCTTAAAGGGAGTAACCCACGGTATCCCGTCCAGGTTTCTGTTTGTACTGAAATAACCTATTTTTGCCGTCATGATGGGATATTTACCGTCCTTTCCCGTTCAGTTTATAACCTCTCACAAAATCGAGAAATAAGTGATGATGGCGCAGCAAACTGAATTGCCGGCGATGAATTAGATAAAAATATCTCTCAATTCGGCAGCCGTCAAGCGGCGCTTCCGCCAAAACCTGCTGTCTCAACTCCCGTCCCACGGCATAGATCGAAAGAATAGAGCATCCCAAGCCGGCGATAATGGCCTCTTTTACCGCTTCAGAACTTCCCATTTCACCGATGATGTTGAAGTGCGCGAGGCTTGTACCGGCATTTTCCTTCAGGTACGTTTCGATGCAATCCCGTGTTGCCGAGCCCCTCTCCCGGAGAACAAAGGGTTCCCCGGACAGTTCATCCAGGGTCACAGGACCTTTCCCGGCCCAACGATGGCCCCAGGGCACGGCCAGAATAAGCCTGTCTTCCCATAGAGGTTCCACATGCAATTTCCGATGCAGCGGCCTTTTGCCGATGAAACCGATCTCTCCCTGATTATTCAGAATTGCTTCTGTGACCTCTTCAGAGTCGGCGGCCTGGACATTAGCCCTGATCGCCGGGTGGAGCTTTTTAAAATCACTCAGGATGTAGGGAAGGATATAGGTGGCCGGAATCGTGCTGGCAGCGATATAGATGTTGCCGGATTCGTTTTCGCGAACCCGCAATATCTTCTCCTTCGCCTCCTCTCTCAATTTTATGATCCTCCTGGCGTAATCGTAGAGAATCTTTCCCTCCGGTGTTAAGGACACCCCCCCATTTCCACGGTTGACAAGCCGGATACCGATGGAATCTTCCATATTCTTGATGTGCTTGGTGAGGGCAGGCTGGGTGAGAAACAACTTTTTAGCCGCACGGCTGAAGCTTCCCTCGGCAATCAATTGCACGAGGGATTCCATCTGCTGGATCGTAATATTCTTAAATACGTCGTAACCCATAGCAGTATCCCTCAGGACAGGAGTACCCTTGCCACGGCATTTCTCTGAATCTGGTTGGTGCCCTCATAAATCTGGAGACCCTTTGCATCCCGCATCATTCTCGCCACCGGGTACTCTTCACTGTACCCATAGCCTCCCAGGATATCCACCGCCCGGCTCGTTACCCTCATTGCCACATCCGTGGCAAAATACTTTGCCATGGTAGCAAGTTTCATTGATTCCTTCGTGTGCTCCCCCACAATCGTCGCCGCCCGGTAAACCAGATGCCTGGCCGCCTCCGTCATCGTGGCCATATCTGCCAGGATATGGCTTATCGCCTGAAATTCTGCGATCGGTTTCCCGAACTGGACCCTCTCCTTTGCGTAACGGACAGCGTAATCCAGCGCCCCCTGCGCTGTTCCCACACCTGAAGCGCCGGCGAGGATACGACCCTCATCCAGAACCTTCAGCACCGTTTGAAATCCCTCCCCTTCTTTCCCGATGAGGTTTTCCCTGGGAACACGGCAATCCTCGAAAACCGATTCGCAATGGTGGATGCCTCTAAACCCCAGCATCTGCCCCGTCACCCTGAAGGAGAATCCGGATGTCCCCTTCTCCACGATAAAGGCGCTGATCCCCTTTATACCGGCATGGGGATCCGTCTTTGCGTACACCAGGGTCATGTCCGCAAAGTCAATACCGCTATTGAAGTTCTTAACCCCCTGCAAAACATAGCCCTCACCATCCATGACCGCCCTGGACCTCATGGAGGCGATATCGGAACCGGCATCGGGTTCGGTCAGGGCAAAGGCGCAAATCTTTTTTCCGGAAGTCACATCGGGGAGATATTTCTTTTTTTGCTCCTCCGATGCCGACAGCTTAAAACATGAGGAAAAGAGGGCATGGATACTTCCCAGAAAGGCGCCGACGGAGGCGCTCACCCGGCATAACTCCTCCGAGGCGAGGCAACAGGTGAGCAGATTGGCGTCTGAACCACCGTATTCTGCGGGATAAAAAAGCGCGGGTAAGCCCATCCTGGCAATATCATCGTAAAGGTCCCTGGGAAAGCAGTCATTTTTATCCATCTCCACCGCCCTGGGGGCAACCTTCTCGATGGCAAATCTCCTCACCGCCTGACGAAACATCTCCTGTTCTTCTGATAGTCTGTACGGCATCTCCTTTATTCCTCCTTCACCTGTATGGAATTATGGGTATATTCTGTCCTTCCTGCAGAGTTCGATTAACAGCATGGCCGTCTTTTCCAGTTCAGCCCGCAGATGGGCCGCACTGACGGTAAGCCTCAACATAGCCCCTCCCGCAGGAACCGAAGGCGGGCGTATGGCAGGTATATAGATGCCCCCCTTTTCCAGGAGGGTCTGACTGATGTTCAATGCCTTTCTTTCGTCACCGACAGGGATGGGAATAATGGGTGTCTTGCCGGGCAGGAGATTGAACCCCCCGGAGGTTAAAATTTCCCGTAGGAAATGTATATTGGACCGGAGACGTTCGATAAGTGATGGTTCAGTTTCCAGCAATTTAATGGCCGCTGTTGCCGCGGCAATTATCCCCGGTGGGAGGGCAGTGGTGTAAATAAATGGACGGGCCTTATTTATAAGATAGGCTATCAGGTCACAGGAGCCGGCGACAAACCCTCCTACTGATCCGATAGCCTTACTGAGAGTTCCGGTATGGATGTCTATCTTGTCAGCTACTCCGAGGGAGTTGGCAGTGCCGTGGCCCCCTTCTCCCATCACCCCCGTTCCATGGGCATCATCTACCATCAGAAGACAACTGTGTTGCGCAGAGATATTCACCAGTTCCTTAAGGGGAGCGACGTCGCCTTCCATGGAGAATACACCCTCGGTAACGATCAATCTTCGGCCTTTCGCTTTTTCGCTATGGAGTAAATTTTTCAGGAAATTCATATCATTATGAGGAAAGGGGCGCTTTTCTGCACGGCTTAAGATGCAGGCGTCAATGATACTGGCATGTACCAGCCGATCAGAAAAGACGAGATCATTCCTGCCCACAAGTGCGCTGATGACACCTATATTGGCGGTGTAACCTGATGAAAAAACAAGGGCCTTTTCGGCGCCCTTGAACCGGGCAAGGGCAGTCTCCAACTCCTCATAGAGATGCGAGTGACCGCATATCAGCCGGGAGGCCCCGGCGCCGGTTCCGAAACGCTCTGTTGCCCTGATAGAGGCTTCGACTACCTGCGGATGGTGGGTAAGACCGAGATAATTGTTAGTACAGAAGAGAACGGCCTTTCTGCCGCCGATATAACCATGTGTCGGGCCGGCAGGGGTGATGGGAGTCAACTCCCGATAAAGAGAAGCCCTCTTTATCTTATCCAGTTCCTCTCTCAGGTTAGTTATAGACACTGGCGCCCTTCCCAGCCACAGAAGGTGTAAGATTCAGGGAAGCGATCAATTCACGGTCGGCATCTACCGCTGCCCCCTTTGTTACGAGATAGTCGCCGATCATGAGACCGTTTAGGCCTGTCTTTATGGCTTCAGCCTGCCGCTCGCCAAGAACTTTTACCCTTCCCCCCGCCATTCTCAGGTTAGTGTACGGCATGATGATGCGAAAAAGGGCAATAGTCAGGACGGCTTCATTCGGTGTAAGCAGGGATTGTGCCGCCAGCGGTGTCCCGGGGCGCGGATCGAGGAAATTGATGGGCACGGAATCAGGTCTTAGATTTTTTATCTCCAGGGCAAGTTTAATTCGGTCATGGATAGACTCCCCCACTCCTAAGATCCCTCCCACACAGATCTCCAGCCCTTCCTCTTTTGCAGTCATAATAGTAGTCAGGCGTTTGTTATAAGTCTGGGTGGTGCAGATACGTGGATAAAAATCACGGTTAGCCTCCAGATTATGGTGATAACGAATCAGCCCGGCCTCTTTGAGCAGATGAGCATCGTCTATGGTTATTTTGCCGAGGGAGGCGCAGGGAAGAAGACTCGTTTCGTCCTTTATGAGGCGGATGGTCTCACAGGCCATAAGCAGTTCTTTTTTCGTTAACCTGGCCCCGCTTGTCACTATGGAAAAACGATGGGCGCCGCCGGCTTCGGCCGCTCGCGCCGCCGCTAAGAGATCCTCCGGCCGGCAAAAGGGGTAGACCGCAATCGGGCTTTTGCTGATACTGGACTGGGCGCAGAAAGAACAATTATGGGGACAGTTGCCGGATTTTGCATTCACAATAGCACAGAACTCGATAACCGGACCATGGAATTGTTTCTGTACCTCTCCGGCGAGGGCAAGCAGAGCCGCTTCTCTGTTGCCGGTAACTGACTCCAAAAGCTGACTGCCATCGTCAGCCGTTAGGGCATCAAGGTTTTGCAACAAATCTTTTGCCTCCATGAGACCAATTTGTTCCCTCTCTAATAAACCGCTGTATAGCCGCAACTTACAGTGATCCAAAAGAACTTAGGTGAAAAAATTCCCCCTGTCAATCCCAATTTTTAAAGTTATTACTGCAACGTGAAAATGTCAGTAACTATTCGGTTAACCGAATAGTTACTTGACTTTTTCAACCAGGTGTAGATAATTTACGTGTGGCTGAAATCTCAGAAGATTGCTTCGCTGGTTCACAAAAGGAGTAAGCATGTGAGAGGGGAAAATTGACATGAAGGGAAAGGTCTTATCAGTCAATATAAGTCGGGAAAAAGGTGAAAGGAAAAGAAACACCGGGACATGCCGGTTTATAAAGGGTCTGGGAGTTGCCAATGACGCCCATGCAGGTTTCGGGATCAGGCAGGTGAGTTTTCTGGCCAGGGAGAGTATAGAGAAAATACGTGACAGAGGTGTTGTAGTAAGTTACGGTGACTTTGCAGAAAATATTACTACAGAAGGGATTGTTCTCCATTTACTGCCCGTCGGCACAAAGATGAGAATCGGCGAAAGCGCCCTGGTAAGGATTACTCAGATCGGAAAGGAATGTCATGAGAGATGTAGTATATTTTATCAGGTTGGTGACTGTGTCATGCCGACAGAAGGTATCTTTGCCGAGGTGCTGACAGGGGGAGAGGTTAAAGTAGGGGACCTTATCGAGGTGGTATAAAGGCCCATAGGCGCTAATTTATTCGGGTCAGGGGCAGGGGGCTCAGTAATGGCATACAAATTCTTACGGCTGTTTTTTTTGATATCGGTGTTGTGCGTTGGGACAGGGTGCGGATTGGTAAAACCACACGCGGTTACTCCCCAGCAAAGTAAAACGGGTGCCGGGCTTGTCGCCGTACTGCCTGTGAATAATAAGGCAGGCGATGAAAGGGCGGGGCAGATTCTGCGACAGAAGGTCTTTTATGAACTGTATTTTAAGGGTTATCCAAAAATTCCCTTTGATATCATTGATGAAAAACTTTCTAAAATCTATAAAGAAAATATTGGTCCTAAAAAAGAAAGCGTCTCTCCGCAGGTCGTGGGTGAACTGCTGAATATAGATGCTGTCATGTATTGCACCCTCAATGAGGGTAAAACATCCTTTTTTTATTTCCGGGCTTCTACAGTAATTTCTGTTGACCTCGAACTTAAGAGTACAAAAACCGGTGAAACAATTTGGCGTGCACGGTATCGAACCGTTAAAAGAAGTTATGGTTTCTCCCGGAGAGATCTTGAAATGAAATCGTGCCAGGTCTACGAACCGGCAATCCAGGAAATTGTGAACAAGGCCATGAAAACCCTTCCTGATGGTCCCGATTCCCTGGGATAGTGCTTAAAGGCACCTAAACTCTGTGCCTTTGTGCCTATTAGTCTGAGCAATTGCTGTTTTGTATCGTAATAGTTGATCCATGAACATACCCAATTTTTTGTCACTTTTGAGAATAATTCTTGTGCCGGCAGTAGTTATTTTTCTTATGCAGGGATCCTTTTCAAAAGCCCTCATTTTCTTTACCGTCTCGGGAATAACAGATGCCATGGATGGATTTTTGGCCCGTATATTAAAACAGCAAACTATCATAGGCTCATATCTCGATCCAATAGCGGATAAGGCCCTGCTTGTAAGCTGCTTCCTGGCCCTATCTATTATGGGTATTATTCCCGGTTGGCTTACAGTCATCGTCATCAGCAGAGATATTATCATTCTGGTCGGTGTTTCCATTTTCTCGATGATGGCGATATCTTTTGAAATTCATCCGACTTTTGTCAGTAAGGTCACAACGGTTTTACAAATCTTTACCGTACTTCTTGTCCTTTTATTTAAGTGTAAGTGTATTCTGGGGAGCTTTGATTATATGTGGGTCATGCTTTTTTATTGGTTCACGGCCCTGTTTACCGTTATTTCCGGATTAAATTACATCGCAAGGGGGGTCAAGTTAATCAATAACCAAGCGCCATAAATTATGGAGGTAAATATGAATGAGCTGGAAAAATTGAAAGTATTGCTTCACCACTGGATGGAGCATAATACTGAACATGCCAACAGTTACAGAGCTTGGGCAGAAAAGGCATCATCCCTCGGCAATGAAGAGCTATCCAAAATTCTCATCAGGCTATATGAGGAGACAAGAAAACTGAATGAGCTTTTTGAGGAAGCCCAAAGGAAGATTGGTTAAGTTTGGTCTTTATTTAAAAAATGGTAACTGTTCAGGTAGCCACCAAGGCACTAAGACACGAAGGATAGAGAGGATTAAATTTTAATGTGTCCCTCATCAAGAAGGGTATTCAAAGAATAATTATATGATCTTAGTGTCTTGGTGTCTTAGTGGCTGAATAGTCACAAAAAAGGTATTGACATGTAGGAAAAGAAAAAAATATTATCCCCCTGCTCAATTTTATAGAGAGTGGAATTTCCGTAAGTTGATACCATTTCGCTTTCAAAGGATAACGCGGCGGCAAGGAGGAGTCGCCGCAGGCGTATTACTAATACGTCGAGGACGCCGACGACGAAGCCAACAAAGTTAGCCAAAGAAAGCGAAATGGTATGAGGAGGCAATAATATAGCTGGTACAGATTTAGGTTTTAAACTCAAGGGAAATGGGGATAAATTCCCCAATAAATCTGCCGTTATCTTTCAGGATAAAAAAACTTCCTATCGGATACTTAATGACAGGGCGGCCAGATTTGCAAATACCGTGCTCTCCCTGGGACTGAAGCCGAGGGACAGGGTTGCGGTTATCTCACGCAATTGTACGGAATACGCAGAGATTATTTGCGGTCTTATTAAGGCAGGTTTAGTTCATGTCCCTATTAACTGGAGACTCTCCTCTGAAGAGATGGATTACGTGATCAATAACTCCGATTCCGTTGCTGTAGTTTTAGATAGAGAATTTTTAGAGAAAATAGTCCCTATTCAGAAGAGATTGAAGAATGTGCCGGCAGGCAACTATCTCCTGATAGGGGGCCTTGCGGAAGGCATGAAAAGTTACGAAGAAATGCTTGCCGGCGCCCACGCTGCGGAACCATCCGTAGAAAATGGGGAGTTTGATCCCTACTTTATCGGTTATACCTCAGGCACCACCGGTAAACCAAAGGGCGCTGTCACCAGGCATGCCAAATGGGAAGTTAAAGTCCGGGGGGTTGAGTTGTTGCTGGGTATTTCGTCAACACCGGATGAGGTGCAACTTCTGACCATGCCTCTCTTTCACATGAATGCCATCAATTCTTTGGGGGCGAGCCTATACCTGGGACAAACGGTGATTGTAATGGACCGTTTTGATGCCCGAGAGGCTTTACGCCTGATCCATACTTATAAATGCACCTTCTCTTCCATGGTGCCGACCATGTATCACCGCCTGAAAAACCTGCCCGAAGAAATAAAAAACAGCTATGATACCTCCTCGATGAAAAGCCTGCTTCAATCCTCCGCGCCTCTCCCCTTCTCTACGAAAAAATGGATTGTTGATTTTTTCAAGTCCGCGGGACTCCACGAGGTATATGGCGGCACCGAGGCGGGAGGGGTCACCGTCCTTCTCCCCCATGAGCAGTTGGCCAAACCGGGTTCCGTGGGAAAGCCGCTGCCCTCAGTAGAGGTAAAGATTGTTGATGAGGAGGGGAACGATCTTCCCACGGGGCGGGTGGGCCAGGTTATATCTCGTCCCCGCTCGGCCGATGGTCCCATCCCTGCCGTTACTGAATACTACAAGGATCCCGAGGCGACGGGAAAGAACTTCAGGGATGGCTGGTTCTACAGCGGCGATATGGGTTACTTTGATGAGGATGGTTATCTTTATCTCGTGGATAGAAAGTTTGACATGATCATCAGCGGCGGCGAAAACATCTATCCCAAGGAGATAGAGGATGTTTTATATGCCCATCCGTGCCTGGCCGATGTGGCGGTTGTCGGTGTCCCGGATGACGAGTGGGGAGAATCTGTAAAGGCCGTGGTAACCCTGAGGGAAGGCGCAACTGTTGCAGAAGAAGAGCTTATTGAATTTTGTAAAGGTTGCCTTGGTAAATATAAGACGCCGAAATCCATAGATTTTGTGGATGATCTCCCCAAGACGGAAACCGGTAAAATCTTGAGAAGAATTGTCAAAGAGCAGTACTGGAAGGGACGGGATAGGAAAATTTAGAGTTCCATTATTCTGGAAAGGAGATTGGTTTTATGGCCAGAAAAGGTGAGATAGTTATTGATGAAGGCGCCTGTTTGGGTTGCGGGTATTGTGAGATGTTCTGTCCAAAAAAATGCATCGAAATATCGCAAGAAAAATTTAATCCCCTGGGCTATCCCCTGGCGGTTTTCCGTAACCCTGAAGAATGCAATGCCTGTGGAAGCTGTGTCGTCATGTGTCCTCAATTTGCCATTGAAGCCTATCTATTGGCTGATAAAGGAAAAGGTAAGGAGAGATCTTAATGATAGAGATTATGGAAGGTAATCATGCCCTGGGATGGGGCGCCTTAGAAGCCGGCTGTAACGCTTACTGTTCCTATCCGGTAACTCCTCAGAATGAGATTGTGGAATGGTTTGCCAGGGAATTTCCCCCACGGGGGAAATTCTTCCTTCAATCAACTTCGGAAATCGAATCGTCATTTCTCTGTATGGGTTTTGTCGCGGGAGGGGCCAGGACGATGACCTCGACAGCCAGCCCCGGTTGGGGGCTTTATCCGGAAGGGATGTCTCATATTGTTGCCGCTGAGCTTCCCTTAGTCGTTGCCCTCCTGATGAGAGGAGGTCCGGGACAGGGCACCACCCGTCAGTCCCAGATGGACTATACCTCGGCAACCTCCCCGGGAGGTCAGGGAGGTTACAAAAATATCGTTATTGCCCCTTATTCATGCCAGGAATGCTATGATTTTGTTCAGCTTGCTTTCTATCTCGCTGAAAAATACCGGAACCCGGTAATTCTGCTCACTGAGCCTAATGTAACCAGGGTGCTGGAACAGATGGAAAGAAGACCTCTGAAATTTGACTACCCCCCTGAGGGGAAATGGGCCTTAGGGGGCAAAGCAAGGCACAGCGACGGGAAGGCCCGCCTTATAACCTCGGGGTATGGGCTGACCTCTACGGAAGAACACCCCTCGTACCTTTCCTATCTTAAACATCTCCACGACAAGTTCGAGCGGATGAGAGAAGAAGTGAGGTACGAACAGTATGAAGTAGAGGACGCCGACGTAGTCCTTGTGGCGTACGGCTATACGGCAAGGGTCTCCCGTGAGGTTGTAAAACAGGCAAGGGCGGAAGGTATCAAGGCGGGACTTATACGGCCTGTAACTTTATGGCCTTTCCCCGCAGAACCGATAAGTAAAAAAGCGGAAGAGGGAGCAAAATTCCTGGTGGTGGAAGATAACCTGGGAGAGATAGGGGGCTTGAGTGATGATGTGAGGCTCGCCGTAGCGGGGAGGGCGGAGATCAGCCTGGTAACTGCTCTCGACCGGCATGATCCGGGTGAGGGTGGCTCGATCTATCCGGGAAAGGTTTTAGAAAAGCTGAAAAAGATAAAGGGGATACGCTAATGGTAAAGAAAGTGGTTTGTGGTAAACCCAGGCTCTGGCGATACCGTTCCACATCGCTGCCTTTTTGTCCTGGTTGTCAGCACGGTGTGGGCGCAAGAGCGGTTCTCGAAACGGTGGAAGAATTGGGTATTGAGGGGAAGACCATTTTTCTTGGGGGTGGAGGTTGTGCATATCCCCTCCCTTCACTGCTCGATCTCGATGCCATGCAGTGCCCCAATGGGCGTGCAACCAGCATAGGATCTGCCATGAAACGCCTCCATGGCGGAGAAACAGTGATCATTACTTATCAGGACGATAACGACGCCCTGGCCGTCGGTACGGAACCTTTGATTCATGCCGCCCTGAGAGGCGATGCCATTACGGTCATCCTGGCGAATAACGCCGGCTATGGCAGTACCGGCTGGCAGATGGCGTCCCCGGGGGATACTCCGGTCCCGCCGGAAATGGATAAACCTAACCCCTTATTCCCCATCAATATTATGGAATTGCTTGCTGAATTCGAAGGGGTTTCCTATCTGGCCCGCGGCACGGTAAGTTCAGCTAATGATTTTGAGGAGACGAAAGGATACATAAAAACGGCGATTGCCAAACAGATGGCCGGCGCCGGATTTAATCTGGTGGAAATTCTGACGGCCTGTCCTGCGAGGTGGCATCTTACCCCGCAAGAGAGTTTAAAGTGGATCAGGGAAGAGATGGTTGCCGGGCTTCCCCTGGGTGAGTTCAAGAATGGTGGAGGGAACTGAGGATGGAACAGAAAATAATGGCCCGGGGCTTTGAGGCGATAGGATGGGGTGCGCTGGCGGCCGATTGTCAGCTCTTTGCCGGCTGTCCCACCGGCCCGGATGATGAAGCCTTTGCCTGGCTTGCCCGTGAATTTCCTGAAAACGGCAGGCATTTTGTGCGGGCATCTTCGGAAGTAAGCGCGATAAATATTGCCTATGGAGGCGCCAGCGCCGGCGGGAGGGCGATGGTTGTTGTTGCCAGCGCCGGTTGGGGATTGATACAGGAAACCATGTCCCACCTGGTTAATGCCTTTTTACCTGTAGTGGTAGTGCTAATCCAGAGAGGCGGGCCGGGAGCAGGCTCGCTACGGCACGCCCAGATGGATTATCTGGCCGTTACCCGTGATGCCGGGCAGGGATGCTACAGGGTAATTTCCCTGGCGCCTGCTTCCGTTCAGGAAACTTATGAAGCGACGCAACTTGCCTTTCATCTGGCCGATAAGTGGTGCAATCCGGTGATCATAGCAACTGATGCAATTGTCGCCGGGATGACGGAGCCTCTCGCATTAAAAACTATAAAATTCGACCCTCTGCCTGAAAAGGACTGGGCAGTAAAAGGAAGGGGACATCAGCCGGATGGAATACGCCGGTTTCTTTCCAGCGCTCAGGGCTTTATTCCCACCCGTGACTTTCCCACTTACCTGAGTTTTTTAAAGGGACTTAATGAAAAAGTATTGAAAATGCGGGAAGAGGAAATAAGGTATGAAAGCTATGAGTTGGAAGATGCAAAGATAGTCCTGGTTGCCTATGGTTATTCCGCCCGTGTTTGTCAGGAGGCTTTGCTGATGGCCCGTGCCGAGGGGATCAAGGCCGGACTTGTGAAACTTGTCACTCTATGGCCTTTCCCCGTGGATGTCCTGAAAAAGAAGGCCCGGCAAGGCGCTAAGTTCCTGACCGTTGAAGATGGCCTGGGAGGGTTACGGGAAGATGTGATGCTTGCCGTAGAGGGACAAGCCGAAGTTGAAACGGTAGATGCTCTGGATCGAAATGAGCCCGGTGCAGGTGGGGCGATTTATCCGGGTAAGGTCCTGGAGAAGATGAAAAAGTGGGAAGTGCCTAAAGTGGGAAGTGCCTAAAGTTAAGGTAAGATTTTCTAACTTTAGTGCACTTTAGGCACTTTAGCTCACTTTATAATTAAGAGGAGGTAAAAGCTATTGTGGAACAGGCAGTAACGAGAAAAAAATCCGCCGGCACTCCACGCCTGAGGTTTCCCATTAAATCTCCTATTGCTTTTTGTCGGGGTTGCCTTCATCCCCTGGTCGGCAGGATAATTGCTGAGAATATAGAGGAACTGGGAATCGAGGGAGATACTGTGCTGGTAGGAGGAGTAGGGTGCCATGCCGTCATCGTCGGGCACTTGAATCTTGATGTCCTCCTGCCGGGGGCTGCCCATGGCCGGGCGCCGGATGTGGCGACAGGGATAAAAAGAATCCTCGGTAAGAGAAAAACCCTGATAACAATTCAGGGTGACGGGGATGCTATGGCCATCGGTACGGAACCTTTAATCCAGGCTGCCGCCCGGGGTGAGAGGATAACGGTGATCATGATCAATAATCAGGTCTATGGAACCACAGGCGGGCAGCTTGCCCCAACCACTATCATCGGGCACCCGACTACCACCTCTATCGGGGGGAGAAAATCGGAAGAGGGATATCCTGTCCGCACCGCCGAACTCCTTGCGAAGTTGAACGGTGTTGTTTACTCCGCCCGTGGCGCCCTTAACAATGTTCGTAATCTTCAGCGCACCAAAAAGTATGTGAAGGCCGCCATTGCCAAACAGATGGATGATCTGGGATTCAGCTTTGTGGAAATTCTGGGGAACTGCCCGGTTAACTGGAGGATGACCCCTATAAATTCTGTAAAATATATAGAGGAAAAGCTGATACCCGAGTTCCCCTTAGGGGAGTTTAAAAATCTTAAATAGGTAAACTGATGAATTGAGGAGGGAATAGTAGTGCAGAAAAGGCATGATGTCATCCTTACCGGCATTGGAGGCATGGGGGTCTTACTGACAGGAGAAATGATTGTCAGGAGTGCGCCTGCCCAGTATAAAAATGTCCTCTGGATTCCCAATTATACCACAGCTCAGAGAGGGGCGCCCTGCGATTGCATCGTAATCTTATCGGATGAAGAGATATATTCTCCTCTCGTGGACCAGACTGAAGCGGTGGTTGTCATGGCCGCCTCTCAGCTCAAAGCTTTTGAGAAGAGGGTTAAACCCGGCGGTTTTATCCTGCTGGAAACTTACGGTTTGGAAGATAAAGCGGCAAGGACGGATATTAGAGTAATACCCATGTCGGCAGTAGAAACAGCAGCTAAAAGTGGAAACATTTTGGGGGCTAATATGGTTGCCCTCGGCATGTATGTGGAAATCAGCAAGGCCGTTGTCCCGGAACATATTGAGAAAACTATAGGAAAAAAGTTTGCCGGGAAAAAGAAGGAATTGCATCATAACCTGGAACTGTTCCGGGAAGGATTAAAGATGGGGACTGATGTTAATCTCCCGGGATGATCACGGAGACTTTTTTTAGATCCCTCAGAAAAAAATCTTGACAGATATAGTTTTTTAGGGTAGCGGTAACTTACCGCTTGGATCCGGTTGCGGACTGGGACGGAGGGAAAGTTTGATTTAAGCGGAATATATTAGCCTCTCGTCTCTGACGCAGGGGCTTTTTTTATGGGACTTTATGATTTATGGAAAGTGTCCGATCTATAAAAGAAATGCAGGTGTTTTCCGAGTCATTGAGGAACAATGGCAAGAAAATCTCCTTTGTTCCCACGATGGGGTATTTCCACGAGGGACACTTGAGTTTGATGAAAGAGGGGAAGAAACGGGGAGACTGTCTGGTAGTCAGCATCTATGTCAACCCGATGCAGTTTGGCCCCGCTGAGGATTTTACAAGGTATCCGAGGGACTTTGAAAGAGACAGAAAACTCGCCGAGGATGTGAAAGCCGATGTGATTTTTTGTCCTGAAAACGAAGAGATGTATCCGGAATACTATCAAACCTTCGTGGATGTAGAGGAGGTAACCAAGAATCTCTGTGGTTTTTCGCGACCGGCTCATTTTCGGGGCGTTACAACGGTCTGTGCAAAGCTCTTCCACATTGTTAAACCCCATGTAGCGATATTTGGTAAGAAAGATTTCCAGCAGCTTGTAACTATTAAACGGATGGTGCAGGATCTTAATATTGTCTTAGAAGTCGTTGGTATGCCTACAGTAAGGGAAACGGACGGTCTGGCAATGAGTTCAAGAAATGTCTATCTGAAGGCCCAGGAGAGGGAATCAGCGTTGAGTTTAAGCCGCTCTCTTGTGATAGCGAGGAAACTTTACGAAGACGGTCTGAGGGATAGCGGAAAGATACTGAGGGAGGTAAGAAAATACATTGAAGGAAATCCCTATACCGGCATTGATTATGCAAAGATCTGTGACACGACGACACTCAAAGATGTGGAATATCTGGAAGGTGAGGCGGTTTTAGCCCTGGCGGTCAAGGTCGGGGCGACGAGACTGATAGACAATTATGTGTTCGGGGAAACTCTCGACATTTAAAATTATGTAAGAGAAATCAAATTACGGGACGGATTTTTTCCTTAAGGAGGAAGGTGATTGCCATGCAGAGATTTATGTTAAAATCAAAACTCCACAGGGCTACCGTGACTGATGCTAATGTTGATTATGAAGGCAGTATAACCATTGACAAAGCCCTGATGGAAGCCACAGATATATTGCCCTATGAAAAAGTGGCCATATATAATGTGTCCAATGGAGAAAGGTTCTCTACCTATACGATAAAGGGTAAGAGAAACTCTGGCGTAATATGCCTGAATGGAGCTGCTGCCAGAAAGGTTTCCAGGGGTGATCGCATAATTATTGCAAGCTATGTCCTTGTTGATGACGATGCCGTGAAAGAATGGTCTCCGAAATGCATACTCCTGGATGATAAAAACAGGATCAAGGATACCAAATAACCCCATACCTCGCCTCTGTGTCACAACGAATAACGAAAATATTAGGAGTTGTGTAACATCCCGCAATAGCATCCCCTCAAAACTTTAGACTATAGATCAAATGGGGATTGCTTAGAAAGTCTATAGTCTAATGTCTGAAGAGGCAAGAAAATTTAAAAACATTATTGATCTTGATCGTCCAAGATGATAGCGTAATAAAATCCGTTCAATAATTGAAATCCTGGTAAAAGTAAAAGGAGGTAAAGAAAGATGGCTTTTAAGGTCGCACAGGTTTTTGACATTCCCTCGGCGCCTGATTATGAGAAGATGATGAGAGAGGAAGGATTGGATGTTAAAGTTGTGAAGAAGTTATGTCTCTCTGAGGAAGAGGTCATAGATTCGGCCCACGATGCCGATGCGATAATAGGAGTGGCTACTTTCCAGCCCTTTTCAAGAAAGGTGATAGAAGCGTTGACCAGATGCAGGTTTATTCAGAGCATGGGAATTGGCTATGACCGCCTGGATGTAGCCGCCGCGACCGAACATGGCATCCTGGCAGCTAATATGCCCGATTACTGCCTCGAAGAGGTGTCAGACCATGCTATGGCCCTTATTCTCGCCTGTACCAGGAGGATCATCGCCTTGAACGAAACAGTGAAGAAAGGCGGTTGGAAAAGCGAGCCTGACCCCGATATACAAAAGAAAATATGGCCCAAGATGTCTCGATTAAGGGGACAAACCCTGGGCCTTGTTGGGTTCGGTCGTATCCCCCGAACACTGGTTCCCAAGGCGAAAGGTTTTGGTATGAGAGTCGTCGCTTATGACCCTTATATCCCCGAAGAGACCTTTATAGAGCTCGGAGTAGAGCGAGTGGATCTCGATCGGTTGCTCAGGGAGTCAGATGTTGTCTCGGTTCATAGCGCCCTTACTACAGAAACAGATCATCTGCTTGGACTGGAAGAATTAAAAAAGATGAAGACCAACGCTCACCTTGTAAATACGGCACGTGGTGGTATCATTGATGGACAGGCGCTATATATAGCCCTCAAAGAGGGCATAATTATGGGAGCGGCAGTAGATGTTACGGAACCGGAACCTATTAAAATAGATGATCCGCTACTTACGCTCGATAACTTTATCGTCACCGCCCACTCCGGCCATTTTTCCATACCTGCTTTTACGGAGCTCACTCACCGTCCGGCAAGAGAGGTAGTGCGGGTTTTTAAGGGGGAATGGCCGGTGGGCCTGCTCAACCCTGAGGTCAAAGAAAAGTTCAGGCAAAAATGGGGGGGATATTGAAGGGAAAACTGAAAAGCATTTTCTTAACAGGTCTCGCCGTCATCACCCCTATAGGATTGACGCTTTATATTCTTACCTTCATTATAGACCTGATGGATGATCTCCTTACGATTATCCCCAAAAGATACCAGCCCGATACACTTCTGCCGTTTCACATACCAGGGCTTGGCATCATTGTGACGGTGATTCTAATTTTTATCTGTGGTCTTTTAACACAGAGTTATTTCGGTAACAAATTTGTCGTCTGGGGGGAGCGCCTTGTGGATAAAATCCCTATCGTAAGGAGTATCTACCAGGCTATCAAGAGGATTGCCGATGGAATGTTCAAAGGCACAGGGCAGACTTTCAAAAAGGTCGTTCTGGTTGAATTCCCCCGCAAGGGGATGTATTCTGTCGGTTTTGTAACGGGCAGGCCCAATGAGGAGATTCGGACCAGGGTAGGAAAGGACGGCAACTATATCAGCCTCTTTGTGCCCACGGCGCCCAACCCGACAACAGGTTTTTTTTTTGATGGTGCCGGAAGACGAGTTGATTTATACGGACATGCTGGTGGAAGAGGCTTTTACACTTATTATTTCCGGCGGCATTGTTACCCCGCCTAACCGTTTAAAGGTGTAGAAAGTGGGCAGAAGTGAGGGGAAGGAAAGAATTAAACCTGTCAAGTAAGGAGGGGAAAATGCAAATTACATCGGAGAGCGTCAAGATAGGACATCCTGACATTGTAGCTGATTCGATAGCGGCGAATATAATTGCCGCCATTCTGGATGAGGAGCATAAAATTGGCATGACCGTTGATACCATGCCCCATTGCGGCATTGAGGTTTTTTTAGGAAAGGGCCTCTGTATCATTGGCGGAGAGGTTGATACGAGGATCTATGTGGATGTCGAGAAGTGTATTCGTGAGACGGTTCTGTCTATAGGTTATCGGGATTATGCCCTCGGTCTTAACGGAAACTCCATGGGAGTTCTCAATACAATTGTTCCCCAGTCCCCGGACATCAATATAGGTACCCGGGCCAATCTGGGTAAATATAAGGAAATTGGCGCCGGTGACCAGGGTATTATATATGGATTTGCCTGCAGTGAGACACCGGAATTGCTGCCCCTTCCCTTTGTGTTGGCAAGCCGGCTGATGAGAACGTTTGAGAACTGCGGGAATCCTGTATTCGCCCCGGACGGCAAGGGGCAGGTGACAGTAGAGTATGATGATAATTGGGCGCCCTTACGGGTGGCCACCATTCTCATGTCTAACGCCATTGATTATCGCCATGTTCCCCCGAGTTTCAGGACCAGTATAGAACCACAGGCCAGGCAAATGGCCATGGATTGCCTTAAGGATTGGGTGGATAAAAAAACAGAATTTCTGTTCAACCCTACGGGAGAGTGGCAGGCCATCAATTCATGCAGCGCCGCTGATTCGGGACTAACCGGTCGCAAAATAGTGGTTCAGCTCTATGGGGGGTGCCCGGGCGCCCAGGTAGGTGGGGGTGCAATTATCAACAAATCACCGGAAAAGGTTGACTGTTCCGCGGCCTTTGGGGCGCGGTACGTTGCTAAGAATATCGTCGCCGCCGGCCTGGCTACAAGGTGTTCCCTTCAACTGGCTTATGCCATAGGCATCGCCAGGCCCATCTCTGCTTACGTAAATTTTTTTGGCACAGGTGTTGTGTCCGACGAAAAACTGGCGGTATTGATCAAGGAATTCTTCGATTTATCCCCGCGGGGCATGATCGAACAGTTTGATCTCCTCCGGGGAGACATCTATAGAAAACTGCCCCGGACACTATTTCTCGATGACTATCCCTGGGAAAAAACGGACAAGATTGAAGAACTGGGGCAGGCTGCTGCCGTTTGTAAGGATGGAGAAATCTAAAATCAGGGATGAGGGACGTATGAAATTCGAAGAGATTGACAGGGACTTAAAATACAGGATTGCCGATATCTCTCTTGCCGACTGGGGGCGTAAGGAACTGGAGCTTGCCGAAAATGAGATGCCCGGCCTGATGGCGGTGCGGGAAAAGTATGGTTCTCAAAAACCTTTAAAGGGTTTAAAGATTATGGGCAGCCTCCACATGACGATTCAAACGGCAATGATCATCGAAACACTCAGAGAGCTTGGCGCTGACCTTAGATGGGCCTCATGCAATATTTTTTCTACACAGGATCATGCGGCGGCGGCCATTGCCAAGACGGGGTCAGCGGCCGTCTTCGCCTGGAAGGGGGAATCTCTCGAGGAATACTGGTGGTGTACGGAACAGGCGCTGACCTGGCCGGATGGTTCCGGGCCGGATCTGATCGTTGATGACGGCGGTGATGCGACCCTTTTTGTTCATCAGGGCGTCAAGGTCGAAAAAGCCCCGGCGTTGATTGAGAAAACGCAAGAGAACAGAGAGATGCAAATCGTCATGGAACGTCTCAGCTATAGCTTAAAACGTGATCGAGAGCGCTGGCATCGAGCGGCGGCAAATATCCGGGGTGTTTCCGAAGAGACGACGACAGGTGTCCACAGGCTGTATCAAATGGCCCAGGTCGGGGAATTGCTCTTCCCTGCCATGAACGTCAATGACTCGGTAACCAAATCTAAATTCGACAATCTCTACGGCTGCCGGGAATCACTTGCCGACGGCATCAAGCGGGCGACAGATATCATGGTGGCGGGTAAGATCGTCGTGATCTGCGGCTATGGCGATGTCGGCAAGGGCTGTGCCCAGTCCATGCGTGGTCTTGGGGCCCGCGTTATTATCGTTGAGGTTGATCCCATCTGTGCCCTTCAGGCTGCGATGGAGGGGTATCAAGTCACCACACTGGAGGATATTGCAGAAAAGGGGGATATATTCGTTACGGCAACGGGCTGCTGTGATGTCATCACAGGTGAACACATGGAAAAAATGAAGAATGAGGCCATTGTCTGTAACATCGGTCATTTCGACAGCGAGATCACCATGTCTTATCTCGAAGAGAACTGCAAAAAAGAGAATATCAAGCCCCAGGTTGACAGGTGGGTTATGAAATCGGGACGTTCCCTGATCGTCCTGGCGGAAGGGCGATTGGTCAACCTCGGATGCGCCACCGGCCACCCCAGTTTTGTCATGAGTTGCAGCTTTGCCAATCAGTGTCTTGCCCAGATTGAACTGGCAACCAACAGATATAAGGTTGGTGTCTATACCCTCCCGAAGAAACTTGATGAGGAGGTGGCAAGACTCCATCTTGACCGTCTGGGGGTCAAGCTTTCGAAGTTAACTCCCAAACAGGCCGATTATCTTGGTGTCCAAATCGAAGGTCCCTTTAAGGCCGATTACTACCGGTATTAATAAAAAGTCTGACTTACGGTTAAGTGATTTAAAAACAGACCCAAATTCTTTCAGGGGGTCATGTTGGATACCACCTGACAAAAACGGGCGGAGATGGAGTTGATGGACCTAGTGATGGGTCAGTTGGCCCATGAATTAAAAAACGCCATCGCGGTTATTAAATCATCTTCCCAGTTTTGCCTGGACTGGGAAGATCTTCCCACACCCATCAGGGAAAATCTTTCCATAATCCTGCAAAGGGTTCAGAAGATTGATAAGATACTAAATAACCTGTTAAATTCTACCACCCCTACCACCCCCTTACTATTAAGTTCCATAGATATTAATAAGCTTATAACCCAGGCATGGAAAATAGCCGAACTAACTTCTCCCAAGAAAAGCGTAGCCTTGGCGATGCAGTTAGACCCGGAAATCCCCCCTATCATGGGCGATGAGGAGAGGCTTGAGGAAGTCTTCCTGAATCTCTTCCTCAATGCCATTCAAGCCGTTACCCCAAAAGGAAAGATCATGGTGCAGTCACGCCCAATCCCCTCAAAAAACCTGGTGGAGATTAATATCATTGATAACGGGCCTGGCATCGCCAAAAACCAACGGGATAAGATTTTTGCTCCCTTTTTTACCACCAAAAAAGAAGGCATAGGCTTGGGGTTAAGTATCTCCCTGAAGAATGTCCATCATCATAACGGTAATATTTATGTTCAACATGGGAAGGGAGGAGGGACCAAATTTTCCGTGAGGTTACCGGTTACCCAGCCGCAAAGATAAATCCGGCATAATTTTTGCTTTATTAGGATGAGGGATAATAAACTCTCACCCGGTTCCATCTGAATACCTGTACTGAATCACTTTTAATCCTTTTAAAAAAACAGAGGATGGGGATAAAAAGTGACGAAATTTTTCCCCTATATGTATGGAAATTATGCTATAGAATCATTTCCATATATCAGATAAACTCGGCAAATACAGAATGACCAGAGAAACCCGACCTATTCATTTGGAAAGGACCTTGATCTACATACCTATCGTCCATACCCCGGCAGATATGGGCGCTTTAAGGGAAAAGGTTCGCCAGAAGGGCCTCCAGCGGATGGGTCCCCAAGGATGGAGGCGGAAAATAAGTATTATTAATAACCTCTGGTCAGAAATTGAGAGAACCGTCGAAGGCATTGATCTCACCTATAAAAAGGTCCTCATTTACCAGGATGGACTGCCGGTTTGCGGCCGGGAGGTTGAGATCGTCAGGGATCTGGCCAGGGCTGGAAGCCGGAACCATCATCTCCTCCTTCGCCTGATGGAAAAAGGCGCCCAGATCATGGGGACGGAATCAGCAGAACTTTTGGTCGAAGAATATGAATTAAATAAACAGATATTGGATGCGGGGGAAAAATTGGGACCTTCCAGGATGGGGGTCCGCCAGAGGGCATTAAGTGACGAACTCCTCAAAAGGCGCGATCAATTTATCTCTCATCGCATCAATACCACCCTTAAGGCTGGGGAAACAGGCATCCTTTTCCTGGGGATTCTTCATTCTTTAGGAAACTTACCGGCTAAGGATATTGAGGTAATTTATCCCATCCATCTTAGTAATCGGGGAGGACAAGAAGATGACAGAACTCCGGACACGGGTCCTGATTGTAGATGATGAGGAAGATATCTGTAGAATCCTTTCTCAACTCCTCAAAAAGGAGGGCCTTGGTACCTTAGTGGCTTATGATGGGGAGACAGCCATCAAGCTGATCCATACTGAGACTCCTGATGTGATGCTTTTGGATGTAAGAATGCCCGGTCTTGACGGCATGGAGGTCCTAAGAATGGCCAGGGAATTAGACCCGGACATCCCGGTTATTTTGATTACTGCTTATGCCGGTATCTTAGGAGCGATAGAGGCTATGAAAGCAGGAGCCTATCACTATCTGCCCAAGCCATTCGACAACCATGAGGTGGTCGAGTTGGTGCATCGGGCCTTGAAGGAAAGAGGCCGTAGAAAAAGAATTCGTAATCTTTCTGCTGATCGCCGAAAGGATACCCCTCTCAGGATCCTGATGGGGCCCAGTGATGCTATCTTGAAGCTCGTCCTTAATGTTAACCGGGTAGCCGGATCAGATTTTAATGTGGTCATCTTGGGAGAAACAGGGTCCGGGAAAGAACTGGTAGCCAAGGCTATTCACCAGGCCAGCTGTCGAGCTAAGGGACCTTTTGTCCCTGTGGATTGCGGGGCTATCCCTGAAACCATTTTTGAGAGTGAACTGTTCGGATACGAAAAGGGGGCATTTACCGGAGCCGAGGCCCGGCGACAGGGAAGGTATGAAACGGCGCATGAAGGAACCTTATTCCTGGATGAAATTTCCAATATGCCCCTGGGATCCCAGGCCAAACTCCTCAGGATCTTACAGGAAAAGGTGTTTTATAGGGTGGGGGGCAACGCTCCCGTAAAAGTGAACGTCCGACTCCTGGTGGCGAGCAATCAGGATCTGGAGCATGAAATTGAGAGAGGCGCCTTCCGCCAGGACCTTTTTTTCCGCTTAAGTGAGTTCACCATCAGCATCCCTCCGCTCCGGGAACGGAAAGAGGACATCCCCTATTTGGCCAAGAGGTTTCTGGATATAACCAATGCAGAACTAAATAAGGATGTAAAAGGATTTTCAGAGGAGGCCCTGGAAACCCTTCTCAATTACAACTGGCCCGGAAATGTCCGCCAGTTCCAGTCTACCATCCGGAGGGGGGTACTCCTCGCTGACGAGATGATTGGCCAAAAACATCTGGATATAAAACGGGCCGCCGTACCTGGGCTTGCCTTTACCCCGAAGATACAGGGATTGCCCTGGAAGGAACTCTCCCTGAAAGAAATTGTACGTCAAAGCAAGATCGTCGTGGAAAAGGAAGTCCTCTTAGAGGCCTTAAAATATACGGGGGGGAACAAGGCCAAGGCAGCAAGGTTGCTTAAAATAGACTACAAGACCATTCACACCAAGGTCAAACAGCTTAAAGTCTTTGTTAAGGGAGGCGATTATGACTAAGAAAAAAGAAGAGGACATCGAACAGCAACCCCGGGGCAGTTTTGGGGGGATATTGAAAGGCCTTACCGATCTGGTAGAGAAACTCGGGGATCTGGCTGAAAAGGGGGAGCATCTTTCCCGGACAGGTGAAGTTCAGTGGAAGGGCAGGGACAAAACAATTAAAGGCGTCTATGGCTTTTCCATTAAAACGGGACTGGGGGGAGAGGGAATCAAGGTGGAGCCGTTTGGAAACATTCGCCGGGACAAAAGCACGGGTCATTCGGTTGTGGAAGAAGTGAGCGAACCCCTGGTAGATGTCTTTGAAGAGGAGGGCTATACTTTATTGGTCTTTGAAATCCCGGGCATCGGTTCGGTGGAAGACGTACGGCTTGAAATCAAAGATGATGTGCTGACCCTTCACGCAGAACGGGGGGACAAGAAATACTACAAGGAGATTCTTTTACCCCGATCTTATGACCGACAAAAGATGAAAGTTTCCTGTAACAATGGGATCTTGGAAGTGAAATGCCTCAACTAAAGGAAAGTAGCATGAGGAGGTAGGATGAGCAAAAGTGAGGAACTGACCCTTAAACTTAAGGTGACCGAGGCCCTCAGTAAAGACGTTGGGAGGGCTTTTGCCCGGATGGGGCCCGAGGATCTGGAAAGGTTGCAGGTGGCCATTGGGGACATCGTAGAGGTTATCGGTAAACGTAAAACCGTCTGCAAGGCCATGCCTGCTTACAAGGAACTGCGCGGCCAGTCACGGGTGCAGCTTGACGGACTTACCCGGGAGAATGCCGGGGCAGGACTGGATGAATATGTCTCCATAGCCAGGGGAACCTTCCAACCGGCTGAACAGGTAGTCCTTACCCCAACCAATATTGTTCCTGCTGATCGTGACCTGAAGTACATTGGAAGCCTGCTGGACGGCCTGCCGGTCTTTTCCGGAGATCATATACGGGCCAACCTCTTTGGTAGTCGCTCCGCTAATTTCAAGGTACAGAGCGCCAGCCCCAAAGGTGCGGTGGTTATCCATCCCACCACCCAACTGGTTATTGCCAAAAGTCAGGGGGAGGGTCCTGCCAGAGAACTCTCTTATGAAGACATTGGAGGGGTCAAGCCCCAACTACAGCGCATAAGAGAGATGATTGAACTCCCCCTGCGCTATCCGGAGGTTTTTGAACGCCTGGGGATTGATGCCCCCAAAGGGGTCTTACTTTATGGTCCCCCCGGATGTGGCAAGACGCTGATTGCCAGAGCTATAGCCCAGGAGACGGAAGCCAACTTTTTCTCCGTAAGCGGTCCAGAGGTCATTCACAAGTTTTACGGGGAAAGCGAGGCCCATTTGAGAAAAATCTTTGAAGAGGCAGGACGGAAAGGCCCCAGCATCCTCTTCCTCGACGAAATTGACGCCATTGCCCCCAAACGGGAAAACGTCGTCGGGGACGTGGAAAAAAGGGTTGTCGCCCAGCTCCTTGCCCTCATGGACGGCCTCAACAAACGTCAGAATGTCATCGTTATCGCCGCGACCAACATCCCCAACGCCATTGATCCGGCCCTGCGGCGTCCGGGAAGGTTTGACCGGGAGATCGTCATTCCTATCCCGGACCGGCGCGGCCGTCTGGAGATCCTGGAGATCCACAGTCGGGGGATGCCCCTGGCCGGAGACGTCCAGATGGAGCACCTGGCGGAAATCACCCACGGTTTCGTCGGGGCGGATCTCGAGGCCCTCTGCCGGGAGGCGGCCATGAGCTGTCTGCGCCAGATCATGGGGGAGATTGATTTCGGTCAGACCGGGATCCCCTACGAAACGCTCTCGAAACTCGAGGTGCGCATGGAGGACTTTCTGTCCGCCCTGCGGGAGATCGAGCCGTCCGCCATCCGGGAGGTGTTTGTCGAATCTCCGAATATCCACTGGGATGACGTGGGAGGGATGTCTTCCCTGAAGGAGCGCCTGATCGAGGCCGTGGAATGGCCCCTGAAGTATCCCCACCTTTTTGAAAAGGGAGGCGTGACGCCACCCAAGGGGATTCTGCTGGTTGGCCCCCCGGGGTGCGGCAAGACGATGATGGCCAAGGCGATTGCCACGGAAAGCCAGGTGAATTTCATCTCCGTCAAGGGGCCGGCCCTGATGTCGAAATGGGTGGGAGAATCGGAGAAGGGGATCAGGGAAATCTTCCAGAAGGCGAGACAGGCGGCGCCCTGCATCATCTTTTTCGACGAGATCGATGCCCTCGTGCCGACCAGGAGTGCCGGAGCCGCGGATTCCCATGTCTCCGAACGTATCCTGAGTCAGTTTCTGGCGGAGTTCGACGGTATTGATGAACTCAGGGGGGTTCTCGTCCTTGGGGCGACCAACCGCCTGGATATTTTGGATGCCGCTGTCCTCAGGCCGGGACGCTTCGATGACATCGTGGAGATGATGATGCCCGGCCAAAAAGACCGGGAGGAGATATTTGCCGTGCATCTCCGTCAAAAACCCTTGGCTGAGGATATTCACAATGCGGAACTGGCGGAACGGACAGAGGGTTTCAGTGGTGCGGACATCGCCGCGGTCGCGCGCAAAGCGGCCATGACGGCGGTTCGCCGCGCCGTGAAGATCATGGAGAAGGTAGGGGGCGGGGAACCGGAAATCCTTATCCAGCGTCAGGACATAGAGGACGCCCTGGAGGAGGTGCACGGGGGGATGGGATGAGACTGGGAATCTATCTTTTCTGTCTGACGCCGGAAAATCCCCTTCCGGAACTCAAAGGAACGGGGATTGACGGATCGCATCCTCTTTTTGCTGAGACCATCGGGAACGCCGCCGCCATCCTTTCCGAGGTTTCCATAGAGGATTTTTCCGGCCCGGAGGCCCGGGAGAAGATGGAAGATCTGGCGTGGATTGGACCCCGGGCGCTGCGTCACGAAGAAGTCATCATGGCGATCATGCGCGACTCCCCCGTGCTGCCCGTTCGCTTCGGAACGGTCTTTTCTTCCTTAGAGGCCCTGGCGGCGGCGCTGCGGCGGCATCGGGATGCCTTGTCGAAGTTTTTTCTTGATACGGCTGGAAAAAAGGAATGGAGCATCAGGGCCTATGTAAACATGCAGCAGGCCCGGTCGGAGGTCATGGCAGCGCTTTTAGCGGCGGAAAAGGATCAACTTGCCGGAGTTTCTCCCGGCAAACGCTATTTTCTGGAACAAAAAATCAAAGGGGCAGCGAACAGGGGTGTGACGTCCTGGCTTAAGGGGACAGGGGACGACATCATGAGGTTCGTCAAGGAGGTGTCCTCGGCTTTCAGTGAACGTCGTCTCCTGTCGCGGGAGGTGACGGGAAGAGACGACGAGATGTTTTTCCATGGCGCCTTTCTCGTTCCCGATCTGTCTGTGGAGGTACTGCAACGCATGACGGATGAGTGGAACGCAATTCATGAACACCGGGGGCTCCATCTTGAGCTTTACGGACCCTGGCCGCCATACCATTTCGCCCCGGTTCTTGAAACAGAGGGATAATAATGGCCTATCTCGTGTACTGCATCATGAAAGAAGCGGTGTTCGGCGGTGGGCCCATCACGGGTGTGAAGGGTAAAGAGGTGTCCTTCGTTGCCGGTCATGGCCTGTGCGCCGCCGTGTCTGAGATGTCGTCCGTGGAAGGCGCGCCGCCTGTCTCCGAGCTGCTCGTCTATGGCAGGGTTGTGGAGGACCTCCATCGCTTGAAGGCGGTTGTTCCCATGAGATACGGGTGTTTCCTGAACGGGGTTCCGGATATCCAGCGCATCTTAAAAGAGAGGAAGCGTCAGTACGACTCCCTTCTTGAGGAACTGGAGGGTCACGTCGAAATGGGCATCCGTATCCTCCTTCCTGAAGAGGGGGTGAACCCGCAGCAGGAGGAACAGCCGGTGAACGGGCGCAACTATCTCGCCCTGCGGAAGGCCCATTACCGGATGAAGGATGAGACGTCCCAGCATCACCAGATGTTTCTGGATCGTTATATCCAGGCCTTTTCGTCTCTGTATCGCAAGTGCCGGACAGAGACAGCCACGAAAAACGGGGCTATCGTCTTGTCCCTTTATTTCCTCATTCCGGAAAATACGGTCAACCTGTTCAGGGAATCCTTTCAGCAGGTGGTGGAGAACGGAAGATCCAAGGCCCTGCTCAGCGGTCCCTGGCCGCCTTATAATTTTGCAATACCTGATCGTGCTCAGAATTAGTGGAGGATCTGAAAAGATCATGAGATCAGCAGAGAATAAAGTAGAAGGGTCTTTTGACCGGTACGAAAAGCTCTACGAGATGCTCTTAGATGCCATTCCTTCCTCTGTCTTACTGATTGGAAGGGATACGCGCATCATAACGGCGAATCGGAATTTTTTAGAGAAGAACCGTCGCTCCCTTTCCAGTACTTTGGGCTACAGGCTTGAGGAGGTCTTTCCTGACATCATTCTCAATCAGATGAATATCATCGATCAGATCCGTCAGGTCTTTGAGAGAAATTCCCCCACGAAGGGTCAGCTCATGTCCTACCGGGCGCCCGGAGTTCCCCTCAGGATCTACTATTATCGAATCCTCCCCTTCTCACGGAAAGGAACGGTTGAGAATGTCATCCTTCTCATGGATGATATGACGGAACAGGTGAGGCTGAGTGAAGAGGTCCGGCGTGTTGAACTGCACCTTGCAAGTATCTTTGAGAGTGCCAGCGATATCATCCTGTCCACGGACACAAAAGGGATGATTCTATCCTGGAACCCCGCTGCTGAAAGGGTCTCGGGGTATCGCTTCGAGGAAGTGAGAGATCACCGCTTTGTTGACTACTTTCCTCTCGATCCCCGGAAAGAGATCGAGAGTGTTTTCCTTGGCCTGAGGGGAGGAGAAAAATCGTGGATGGCCGAATGGGATCTGATCACAAAGGATGGGGAAAGTGTCCATGTCTCCTGGGTCTGCTCTCCCATGAAGGATGAAAACGACCAGACAGCGGGAATCGTCGCCGTGGGCAGGGATCTCAGCGAGCGACGTAAATTAGAGACGCAGCTTTTGCAGTCCCAGAAATATGCCGCATTGGGGGTCATGGCAGGCGGGATTGCACATGAAATCAGGAATCCCCTGGCCATCTGTTCTTCTGCCGCCCAGTTCCTTAAAGATGAAGATATCAGCCCGGAATTTCGCATGGAGTGTGCGGAGAAGATTCATGCCGGCATCCAGAGGGCCTCCATCATCATTGAAAACCTCTTGCGATTTGCACGCCCCTCCGCAAGCTCTGAATTTAATGACGTCACTCTATCCTCCCTTATCCAGGAAACCTTAATCCTTATCGCAAACCAGGCCAGGATTCAACAGGTCGAGATCTCATCTCATTTGCCTGATGACCCGCTATGGATCAGCGGGAATGCCAGTCTTCTTCAACAGGCATTCCTCAACCTCTTCCTCAATGGCATTAAGGCCATGCCGGACGGAGGAAAACTGCATGTCTCCGTTGAAAAGGCAGGTCAGGAAGTGGTAATCAGTGTGGCCGATACAGGACACGGGATCTCAAAGGAAGATATGGATAAGATATTCGACCCTTTTTATACCACCGCTCCTGTCGGGAAGGGAACGGGACTGGGGCTTTCTATCTGTTATTCTATTGTAAAACAGCATTCAGGCGCCATTGAAGTGGAGAGTGCCGAGGGAAAAGGAAGCGCCTTTACGGTGAGATTGCCGATTACCCAAACGCTCCTTTCCACAGCTCAAGAGATCTGAGACATTCCAGGGAGACCAGAATGCTGCGATAAAGAGGCCTCTGAATACCTGGAGAATAAATTATGAACAACAGAAACGACGTTTTTCTCATCGTTGATGATGAGCCCGATATGTGCTGGGCCCTGGAGAATATCCTGAGAAAGAACGGATTTCTCTCAAAAAAGGCATTCAACGGCCAGGAGGCTATAGACCTGGTCAAACGGCATCGCTTCCGGCTGGCCTTTCTGGATGCAAAACTGCCGGATAAGGAAGGATTTGAGGTGGCAAAGGAGATTCGGGAGCTTGATCCCTCTGTTCGCATCGTGATCGTTTCCGGATACTTTTATAGGGACGATGTGGATATCAAGGATGCCCTGGCAAAGGATCTGATTTCCGGTTTCATCTCAAAACCCTTCAATAACGATGAGATCCTGAAGACCATCAGGGAGATGTATGCTTCATAGCCTTGTTATGGAGTCTTTCCCATGTAAACATGAAATGGATTCCATAGAATCTGCTCCGTGATTTCTCTCCCATAATCTCTTCCTTCCCTCCTCGCCTCCTCCCAATCCCTTGAAAACTCACGAGAAATAATCATTTCCTCGCTGCGGCACAGATCTTGCTTTTTGCTCTATACAGGCATGCCTGCCAAGGTTTTTCAGTAAAATCATAACAACATGAAAAGGAGGAAATAGCGATGGCTAAGGTACAGAAATCAACGGATTCATCGAGTTTGGCAGAAGTTGTAGATCGGATTCTCGACAAAGGTATCGTGATTGATGCCTGGGCGAAGGTATCTCTGGTCGGCATTGAGCTGCTTTCCATCGAGGCGAGAGTTGTGATTGCTTCGGTTGAGACGTATCTCAAATACGCCGAGGCGATTGGTTTGACAGCCAGTGCGGCTGCTCCGGCGTAAGACGTAAGGTAAGGATACCTGTGGGGCGGGGGCTTTTCGATGCGCCCGCCTTTCAGGGGTGTTCCGATATCGGGAGAAGGTAGAAAGGTAAAGGAGAATCATCATGGGAAATTTGACCGATGACATGACCCGTTTACGCGGGGAGGTTGACGCCCTGCGGGGTGCGCGGGGTGCACTGGTGCAGGAGCTGGCGCGCGGGGCCAGGGATCTGGCTATTACGGTTTCGCTCATGCGGGCCGATTTCGCCGCCGCCCACACCGCAATGGCAAAAAAAACCAGGAGAGAGCGAGGCTCGTATGTAGCGAGGATCAACAAACAGGTCGGCAGGATGAGAAAAGCGAACGCCGCCGATCTTGCGGGCGCCTCTCGTGCCTGGTTCGGTAACGTAAAATGAAAATCCCCCCTCCCCCTCCCCTTTAGAAAAGGGGGGCTGGGGGGATTTTCAGATGAAACAATAACAACACGAAAAGGAGGAAATAGCGATGGCTAAAGTACAGAAATCAACGGATTCTTCGAGTTTGGCAGAAGTTGTAGATCGGATTCTCGACAAAGGTATCGTGATTGATGCCTGGGTGAAGGTATCTCTGGTCGGCATTGAGCTGCTTTCCATCGAAGCGAGGGTGGTGATTGCTTCGGTTGAGACGTATCTCAAGTACGCCGAGGCGATTGGTCTGACAGCCAGTGCAGCCGCTCCGGCGTAAGACGTAAGGTAAGGATACCCGTGGGGCGGGGGCTTTTGGATGCGCCCGCCTTTCATGGGTTTTCCGGTATCGGGAGAAGGTAAAGGAGAATCATCATGGGCAATTTGACCGATGACATGACCCGTTTACGCGGGGAGGTTGACGCCCTGCGGAGTGAGCGGGGTGCGCTGATGCAGGAGCTGACGCGCGGGGCCAGGGATCTGGCCGCTACGGTTTCAGCCATGCAGTCTGGTTTTGCCGCTGCCCACACCGCTATGGCAAAAAAAACCAGTGAGGAGCGGGAGGCCTTCGTAGCCGACATGATCCGTGAGGTGAGCTCCCTGCTGGGGGATTTTTCCAGGATGAGGGGCGACATGGCCCGGACGGGAAGGAATGACCGGGAGGCCTTTCTCTTAGAGATGAGAAGGCGGGTAACGGGTATGCGGAAAGAGACGGCGGACGATCTGGCAGGAGCACGCCTGGCCTGGCATGGGCAGGGTCTCAAGAGACGCCGGGAAGTTCAGTTGAAAAAGGAGCCGGTGGTTGTGGAACCCGTGTTGCCCCCGGTGGAAGAAGCAAAGAAGCCGGTCGCGGCGCCCGAGTTCAAGACGGAAAAGCCACCTGTCACATTCTGGGAATCCCAGAAAAAGGAAGAGAAGCCTTGGCTGGATGAAAAACCCGCCAAAGCAGCGACCAAGGCGAAACGGGGCAGGAAATAACGCGCGCGCAGTATCTAAGGTCGGATAATGGTCGTTGAGGGGTTTTCATGAAACGAGAACGTTTGAGCCAGAATCCGGTAGTATTTGAGGAGCTGACTTGCGCCTTTTGCCGTGGCCGGGGCAGAGATCCCTTCGATATCATGTCTTCCCTTTCTACATGTTGCGTTTGCGGTGGGAGCGGCAAAGTCCAGGTTCGGGCGCCGGCCGTAGCCTGCGCCCATTGCGAGGGGACGGGGGCCGTCAAGACCCTTACCTGCACCACCTGCGGCGGAAGGGGCTCTGTCTCCCTGCCCTCGCTGCCAACCGTCCCATGTCCCATATGCAAAGGTTCGGGCGATGACGCCTCGGCCCCGGCAATGGCCTGTCTGAAATGCCGGGGAACCGGGTGGATGATTGATCAAGGTCAGGAAGGAGAATGGAGTTCATGAGCAAGGATGCCGTAAAAGTAGTCAGCATGTC
>Ga0210051_1000573_pt1 | contig 34923 bp, 36 predicted proteins | sample CryGey092014_all_FD_185464 | JGI IMG/M metagenome (GOLD analysis project Ga0210051, IMG submission 185464) | Groundwater microbial communities from aquifer - Crystal Geyser CG23_combo_of_CG06-09_8/20/14_all (SPAdes) (version 2) | ecosystem: Environmental > Aquatic > Deep subsurface > Groundwater...
CCAAAATTTGCCAGAGCCAACGGTCGGAATCGAACCGACGGCCTGACGCTTACGAAGCGCCTGCTCTACCGACTGAACTACGCTGGCAAATTTGGGAGGGCAAGCGTGAGCGTCCCGCTCACAATTAGAGAGTTTGTCGAAACAAAAGGCAACCCTGCTATTTATGATTACCAAAAGCTCAAAATTAGTGCTCGACACTTTAGGGAGAGAATGAAAACTTATGCCCGAAGAAGGTAAATATATATATTGTGTAATCAGAGAAAACAAAGATCAAAAATTTGGCTCAATTGGCATAAATAATCGAGAGGTAGGCCTTATTCGTTACAAAGATATAGCGGCAGCAGTCAGTCCGACTCCGGTTATCAATTTTGATAGGTTTTCAAAAGAAAACCTTACCCAATATGCCGCTACTCATCAGAAAGTAAATGAGTTTTTGATGAAAGATTACGATGTTGTTCCGATGGCCTTTGGACTAATTGCTCAAAATCAGGATGATGTCCTCGGGATTTTAGAAAAAGCTTATTTACAATTTAACATGGCCTTGCAGAAAATTGCTGGAAAAGGAGAATTCGCAGTTCAAATATTTTGGGAGGAAAAGAAATTCCTTGAAGAGTTGGCGCATAATAATCCAGAAATCCAGAAGTTAAAACAAGAATCCCAGTCTTTGGTTACGGGGATAATTGCAAAATTAAAATTAGGGAAGTTGATTTTTGAGGCCTTAGAAAATAAACGCAAAGAATATTTGAGGGATGTTGAAAATTCCTTAAAAGAATGTTCTTTAGGGTCTCGGTCGGGGAAACTTCTTGACGAAACAATGATCGGAAACATTTCTTTTCTTGTTGAAAAGAAAGCTGAAAGCGAATTTGATAAAAAAATGCAAGAACTGGGAAAGAAGTACGGAGAAAAATTAAGATTTAAATATATAGGTCCAATGCCTTCCTACAGTTTTGTAAACATTAATCTTAAAATGGGGAATTTTGAAGTAGTAAATGAGGCAAGAAAACTTCTGGGTTTGAATGAAGAAGCTTCCCTCGAGGGAATTAAAAAGGCTTATTATAGGCTTTCTCAAGAGTACCATCCGGATAAGGTTCGGGGTAAAGAAGAAGAGATGAAAAAAATAATCCAAGCTCGCGCTGTTTTAGCAAATTATTGCCAGAGTTGCGCTGAATTTTTGGGAAAAGTTGAGGATCAAAAATATTCTTTTAAAAAAGAAGATGTCGAAAATTCATTAATCATTAAGGGGGGGTGTTAGATAACGATATGTTATTATATCATAATTTATAATATGCCAAGCACGATTAAACAAACTAAAGAGGCGATTTTGAAGCACGGAGGCGGGGCGTCCAAACATCGGATCGCGAGGGAACTCAAAATAAGTTTGGACTACGCGGGTCTTATTTTAGACGAGTTGAGGAGAAAGAGGGAAATCGCTTTTTCCAACGGCTTTTATGTATTAACCCCGTTAGGGGCAGGACGCGGAAGTCGTCCGCAACTTCTAACGAGGTTGGCATCTATCGAGAAAGATGTTACCCGAGACAAAGAGCAAGAAAAGCAAGCTGTTCTTCCGACGAGGTTGAAAAAAGCAAAAAAGCCCAAAACATCTAAACGCGCCTCGAAGCCACTAAGCAGTATTTTGGGAATCAGCGAATCGTTGGCGCTGACCTTGGAGAAGGCGGGCTATAACACAATAGAATCCCTCGCCGGGGCGCCGATAAGTAAATTGATGGCTGCGGCAAAACTCGAACTCCACACCTCGGCTCAATTAATAAACCAGGCAAGAAAAATAAAGTAATCTATGGCTATATCGGCGGAACCCCGCACCAGAACAAGTTCGGTACGGGACCGGGAAACGATAAGTGAAATTAAAAAGATACTTAAGCGATATTAAATAATATGAACGAAGTTCTTTTCGCTTCGCTCAAATATGAACGAAGTTCTTTTCGCTTCGCTCAAATATGAACGAAGTTCTTTTCGCTTCGCTCAAATATGAACGAAGTTCTTTTCGCTTCGCTCAAATATGACAGGATTTTTCTTAATTATAATCGGAGCAATCTTTCTTTTTAAAAATCTCGGCTTTATCTCGGCGGGCGTATGGGACATACTTTGGCCAATACTTTTGATTATCATTGGCATAAGTTTTGTAGTGCGACGGGGCGAGTTCGGCTTTTTCTTTAAAGAGCATTCCGGTTGGAGAAAAAGGAAAGTAGACAAGGAAAAATAATCTAAGTAATCAATTGCGGAAATTCTCGAGTGGCCGGCTGCTTTGAAGTTATGGATCGTATTATTCGCTAAACTCGTTTTTATTCTCTGCGGTAACAGAAAAGTTGTTGTTTTATTGCCATCGAAACTATCTTTGCGCGGCGTTTTTTGGTAAGATAAATATATATGAGTTTAATCAAAGAAGGCGCGAGCCGAGAAAAGCTATGGGTATCGAACAACCAATTGAAAAGTCCAATCCCGACAAGAGTTTTTCTCTTCAAGATACTAATTTGATGCAGGCGGATTTAATCAGGAGGTTTGGCCTTGATCCGTTAAAATGGGTCAGAGAAAATGCGGCTTCTTTCAGGGAGATTATTGAATCCCGGCCCGATCTGGTTGAGCTTTATCGTCAGGACCCGGAAGTGGCAGAAGAATTTATTGAGCGCCGGTTAAACAAAAAAACCTTAATTAGGGGGCGAGGTGGCCATTTGCCCCGAAGAAGCCATGCTTTTATTGTCATTCCGGGCTTGACTAGGAATCTATTGTGAGCGGAACGCTCACGCAAGCTACGCTTAATTGTGAGCGGAACGCTCACGCAAGCTACGCTTAATTGTGAGCGGAACGCTCACGCAAGCTACGCTTAATTGTGAGCGGAACGCTCACGCAAGCTACGCTTAATTGTGAGCGGAACGCTCACGCAAGCTACGCTTAATAAATTCTGGATTCCCGCTTTTCGCCCTTCGGGTGACCACCCGTAGGTGTGGCGCGGGAATGACAAAGTTGGAAAAATTTAATATGAACGCATAGTATAAATAGCAGAATAGTCTAAGTAAAAAATAATAAATAAAAAAATGAAAAAAATTATCACGATTTTAATAATAGTAATTGTTCTTTGCCTTGCCGGCGCCGGCGGCTGGTATTTTTTCTCTAAGAAAAATAGCGAGGGCGGCGTTTGCGCCAGCGACAGTAAGTGCCAGGAAGGTTTAAAATGTATTAATAAGATTTGCTCGAGCGGAGAGGTCGATTCCGTTTGTCTTCAAAAATCAGATTGCAAAACGCAGTTGTGCGTCAATGGCCGTTGCACCGAAGGTAAAGTTGGCGATAGTTGCGTAACATATAATGATTGTCTTCCGGGCTTGCTTTGCCAGAAGAGTCTTTGCATAACTCCTCCGGATTCTGCTAAATATTTTAATAAGGTAATTATCTCAAAGATGAAGACAGGGATGCCGCCCGGTCCGGACAATATGCCGGTTGAAACCACTGAATTTAAGGATGGCGACGGGATAGAAGTCGATTTCCGTGGCGTCAAGCCGACTGCCAAAGGCGACTTGTATTATGATTTTATTGACGCGGTTACCGGAGAAACTGTTGTAACGTCAAAGGACCAGTGGGAATTGAAATTGTCGGGCCAGGATACGGGTTTTGGCACGGATATAAGGACGGGGGCCGGAACCTATGATTTTAACCTTTATTTTAACAACGAGCTGGTTTCTACGACCCAGATCACGGTAAAATAGGGTGTGTTTTTGAACGACAAGTTGACTCCCGCTTTCTTGCGGGAGTTTTTTGTTATAACCAGTCCGAGATACGATCTCGGACGAAGTTGACTTCATGAGAGTTGTTCTTGTAGGATTAGTTCAGAGCAAATAAATTAATTCTATGGCTCAATTAATTTTTGATATCGAAACAGTCGGAGAAGATTTTGACGCGCTGGACAAAACCACGCGGGAATCTCTAACCAAGTGGATAAAAAAAGAGGCGTTTGATGACGCTGAATACAAAACACTACTTGATGATCTAAAAAAGGGTTTGGGGTTTTCGCCGCTGACTGGCGAAATCGTTGCCATTGGCGTTTTGGACTCCGAAAAAGATAAAGGAGTGGTTTATTACCAGTCGTTGAATGTTGACGAAAAAGAGTCGGAGGAAAACGGCATACGCTTCCGGCCAATGGGAGAAAAAGAAATGCTGGAAAATTTTTGGAACGGCGCGAAAACCTACCAGGAATTTGTCAGTTTTAATGGCCGCGGCTTTGACGTGCCGTTTCTAATGATTCGTTCGGCGATTCACGGTATCCGTCCGACAAAAGATCTGATGTCCAACCGCTATCTCAACAGCCAAAAATCCAGCGCGCTCCATATCGATCTGCAGGACCAGCTTACTTTTTATGGCGCCGTTCGCCGGCGGGGAAGTTTGCATACCTGGAGTCGGGCTTTTGGCATCGAGAGCCCAAAAGCGCAGGGGATAACCGGTGATGATGTTGGCGCCTTATTTAAAGAGGGTAAATTTTTGGAAATAGCCAAATATAATGTCGGCGACTTGAGGGCAACCAAAAAATTATACGAATATTGGGACAAATACCTGCGTTTTTGAAATAATTACGAGAACGGACCTCGAGAACCGTTCTCGTAAAAGTTATCCACAGGATTAGACATTTAGGATTTATTTGCTTATAATAATCAAAGAAAGAAAGGAGGGAGAATATGCCCTATATCAAACAAGAACAGCGAATAACGCTTGACAAACACATTGAGAGATTGGCCGAAGAAATTAAAAAATTGTCCGCGGGCGATGACAAAACCGCCTTTGCCGGCTTGCTGAATTATTCCTGCACGAAGTTGGCGCTCGCGCTTATTCCGAAGCGCGGTTACGCCTTCATCGCGCTAATCACCGGCGTTTTCAAAAACATCGCCGACGAATTCTATCGGCGTTACGCCGCGCCTTATGAGGACGAGAAGATTAAAGAGAACGGCGACGTTTACCCTGTTTATCCCATAGAACCGCCAGATATGTTGTAGTGAGCAATCGAAACGGGCTGGTCCCAGTCGTTTTTTATTTCCAAAAAGGCTTTATAATTTAAACGAGTGAAACGAGTTTAAAATATCCCCAGAGGTATAATTTAAACGAGTGAAACGAGTTTAAAATATCCCCAGAGGTATAATTTAAACGAGTGAAACGAGTTTAAAATATCCCCAGAGGTATAATTTAAACGAGTGAAGCGAGCATTACTTAGATTATCTCCAGAAATATAATATTTAACAGCAAGATGGGCCGTAAAAGCAGAAAATTGATATTGGTTTTTGTATTCGTTGCCACTATTGTTTTGGCGGATTTTTTGTCCGTGACTTTTGCCCAGACTGATTCGTCGGCTTCGTCTGATTCGGCCGCCCAATCAGCTCAGGCTCAGCGGGAGCAAGAAGAGCTTCAGCGGCAGCTGGGGGAAATTGAGGCGCAGATTGCTCAATATCAGCAGGAGCTGCAGAGTGTTCGGGGAGAAAAAAGCACTTTGCAGAATAAGATCAACCAGCTTAAGAAGCAGCAATCAACGCTGAATTTGCAGATCAAGGTTACCAGCCTGCGAATTAAAGAATTGGGCAATCAGATGGATAACACTCAAGTGATCATTGAAGACAGCATGGTTACGATCGACCAGCTTCGGCAGCAGATGGCGCAGCTTATCCGCGCGATCAACGAGCAGGAAGAGCTACCGATACTTTATGCTTTTTTTGCCAACGATAATTTATCTGATATTTTCGATGACATGGATAAGCATTTTCAGATATTCGATAGCCTTGGGAGCTTGTTGGACCAAACCCGCAAATTAAAGACCCAACTCGACGGCCAAATGCAAACTTTAGACCAACAGCAGGAGGATGCCCAAAATCTTTTATCCGTTAAATCTTTGCAGCAGCAGCAATTGGCCGGTTCAATGAATGAGCAAAGCAGTTTACTACAGCAAACTAAGGGCAAGGAAAGCAATTATCGGGCTGTTTTAAGCGATAAACAAAAACAGGCGGCTGAAATCCGCAACCGGATCTATCAACTGCTCGGCGTGGCCATGCAAGTTACTTTTGGCCAGGCGTTGGATATCGCGCAAGGGGTTTCAGCGCAAACCGGAGTGAGGGCCGCCTTTTTGCTGGCAGTTCTGACGCAGGAGTCTAATCTTGGCAAGAACGTCGGCACCTGCAACCGTCCGGGCGACCCGCCGTCAAAAAGCTGGAAAAAAGTCATGCATCCAACCCGCGATCAACCCCCGTTTTTGCAAATCACCCAAGAATTGGGTTTGGACACGGATACCACGCCGGTATCATGCCCAATGACCAACAAGGGAAAGCAAGTTGGCTGGGGTGGGGCCATGGGTCCGGCGCAGTTTATTCCCTCGACTTGGATGGGTTATAAAGGCAAGATCGAGGCGATTACCGGGAAAACAGCCAATCCATGGGATATTCGTGACGCTTTTCTCGCCGCTGGCCTCAAGCTGGCGGCTGGCGGCGCGACCTCGCAGGGCGGCGAGTGGGCGGCGGCCATGCGTTATTTCTTCGGCTCGACCAACACCAAATATCGCTTTTATGGTGATAGCGTGGTTGGCATGGCGGCAAAATACCAAAGTGATATCGACAAATTGAATCAGTAACAAAAGTCCGTCGTCATCCTGACCCCGCATTTGTTGCGAGGGAAGGATCTCATAAACTTTGTGAAAAGTACGCAGTCAGAGATTCTTCGGGCTACGCCCTCAGAATGACAAGCGCCGTTTTATCGGAAAAATAAAAATAATCGGAAATCGTAATCGGAAATAAGAATTTATCGCTATCAATGAGATGATTTCCGAAAAAACTTAACAGGTGCGTGATGTGGAGTTATTTTTGTCTCTCCCTTTGCAAAGGGGGATTAAGGGGGATTTTGTGGAAGTGATTTTAAATCCACCCCAGCCCTTCCCGTATCCAGTACGGGACAGGCTCTTTTCCAAAGGAGGGAGTCGATTGGTTCGACTGAGCTTGCGGTGAATCCTCGAGCTTGTCGAGAATTGCTCCGAAGAATAAATTGTCTATGTCTTTAGACCTCAATCTTTTTTTTCTTCTCAATAGTTTAGCCGGGCAGTCAAAGATTTTTGATGGGTTGATAATTTTTTTAGCCGCCTATCTGCAATATTTTTTAGGATTTATTTTTCTTTTGGCTTTACTTTCCTGGAATTATTCAAAGCGGGGAAAAATCCGCATTTTTTTGGTTGTTTTTGGTTCGGCGGCGATTGCCCGTTTGGGGATAACCGAATTGATTCGCTATTTCTATAATCGCCCCCGGCCTTTTATGGCTTACGCTAGTCAGGCACACCAGCTTATTCCGGAAAGCGGCTGGTCGTTTCCCTCGGGACATTCGGCTTTTTTCTTCGCCATGTCAACCGCGATTTATTTCTATAATAAAAAATGGGGGATAGCTTTTTTCGTCGCCAGTATCCTGATGAATATCAGCCGGATTATCGCCGGCGTGCATTACCCATCGGATATTATTGGCGGAGCAATCGTCGGAATCGCGGTTGGCTGGATTATTTTCGTCTTGTTTGGGAAAAAACGCGTATTGATTTGACAGACGTATCGGCTGAAGAATATAATAACAATATGGCTAGGACAAACAATAATAAAATTGACGGAAAAGATTTAGAGAAAGCGCTTGAACGGCAGAACAAGAATTTTGAGAAAATGCTTGAACAACAAGCTAATGTTATTTTAGTCGCGGTGGATGAAAGGATGAGCAGAAGCGAAGAAAAAATCAAAAAGGAGATTAAGTCGGAAATAAATACGCTGGCAAATACTTTGGATAAATTTTTGAAGCGGCTGACTGATTTTGATGATGAATTTCAGATAATCAAGGCAAGGGTCGGCAGAATTGAAGCAGTGCTTCAGGAAAAATTCGGTTTGGTAATTAATTAGCTGTATCAGTTTAATCAGGAATAATAAACACCCCGCGGGGTGTTTTTCAGTTTGTCCGGTGTTAATGCCGCGAGAACGGTTCTCGGAGTTTATTTGTCATTCCCGCGAAAGCGGGAATCTAGCATCTCATGAGATCCCGCATCAAGTGCGGGATTTCGCTTCGCTCAAGTTATCCACAGCCAAGCCTATTTTCTGGAATTTTCGTTGGTGATATAATTTTACATAACGATACGATTAACGCCGCAGGAACTAATTTAGGCCTAAGAACTGGCAGATAGCGTTGATTATTAAGAGGAAAAGTTATCCACAGTTTAGGGGTTGTTTATCTATTTCATTCATTTTTAAAATACTGTAAAATTAAATTATTGTAATTAATCCGCCGATTGGCGGAAAGTCGAAAACTAAAGTTAGTAAATATAATTTAATACGGTGAGAGCAAAACTTCTTTACTCGTATTATTTTTTTGATAAGAATAAAATAATTTTTGCTTCCACTTATTATAAAATGCAAAATGCATTTTTTCGCAGAAATCTTCTGCAAATCGTAGCCGCGGCAACCATCTCGGTTTTTGCCGTTGTGCTTTTGGTCCACGCCACCACGACTGTCGGCGAGGACATTTCGGTAGGTGACGATCTCACGGTGACCGGCGCGTTAACGGTGGACACCCCAACGTTTGTAATCGACGATGCTAATAATCTGATCGGTTTGGGGACAACTACCCCACGGGCATTATTAACTGTTGGTTCTTCGACTCCTACGCACATCACTTTGGCAACTGGCTATCGGGATGCTTTTGTGTCTGGAATTTTAGAGGTTGATGGCGCTGCTTATCTTGACGGGGTGACAACTATCGCCGGAGCGGCTACTTTTTCTTCCACCTTAGATGTAACTGGCGCGATTACTTCCGACAGCCCGACATTTGTTATTGATTCAACTAATAACAAGATCGGTTTGGGGACAACTACCCCATGGGCGTTATTAACTGTTGGTTCTTCGACTCCTACGCACATCACTTTGGCAACTGGCTATCGGGATGCTTTTGTGTCTGGAATTTTAGAGGTTGATGGCGCTGCTTATCTTGACGGCGCGGTTACTGCTGCTTCTACTTTGGGCGTAACTGGCGCTCTGACAAGTGGTGCGGCAACTGTTTCAACCTTTATTCAGGGCGGCGGACTCAATTCGACTTCTACCTCTAACACGGCAGAAACATTGGTAGCGACGGACATCGACACCGAAAATGTAATTTTGGAAACGCCGAATACCGCAACTTTGACCTTAACTTTGCCTCCCGCAACCACGCTAGCTACTTTAATGGACACCGACGGACAGGTAAGGGAAATTATGGTAAAGAACGCCACCACAACGGCGAATATTGGCGTCACAATAGCGGCTGGGGCTGGGAATACGCTTATTTCGGCGACTACGACAAATACCATCTTGCCCGGAAAGTATGGAGTATTGAAGCTTATCAGAATTAGTGAAACTGCCTTTACCGTTTTAATGAACATTTTCGGTAATTAACCCGATTTAACCCGACCTAAATGCGGATAGTTTGTCTCGGGCGGGGATGCCCTTGTGGAGCTTACCGGTAAAACAAATTGGTGGTCGGGGTAATGTTGGTTTAATTAAACTAATTTCTCTATGCCTAAATATCTTATATTATTTTCATTTGTTCTTTTGCTGGGCTTGCCATTTTTTGCGCTGGCAGCGAGCGAGGATGCTTTGACTTTTAGCGAGGACACCAACATAACGGTGGGCGATTACACTCTGGTCGTTATGGCCAACTCCAGCTCGACGTCAATGACAATTGGTACCACTTATGTTGATATTGTGTTGTCGGCAACCTCCATATTCACGCTCCGGTCCAACGAACGCCGTTATCTGACAAACAATTTCCCCTTTACTACCGATTGCACTAGCAATAGCTATTCCCAAATAGTTCTGACTTCAACAACCACTCAAACCGTGAGAGTTATTCCGACATCCACCATCTGCGCTCCGACCGGGCTGGCGGCGGCTGACGCCGGAAGCAGCCAGATAAATCTTACCTGGACTGCCGCGGGAGGGGCGAGCACCTATAATATTTATCGCAGTACGACTTCAGGCGGCGCGTTCAGCTTGATTGGTTCGTCGGCTAGCGCCTCGTATTCAAGCACCGGTCTTATAGCGGCAACGACTTACTACTATAAAATTAAGACGGTTGTTAGTAATGGTGATTTATCTGAGTACAGCAGCGAAGCGTCTGACACAACCCCGGCTTTTCTTGGCGGTAGTTCTGGCGGCGGCGGCGGCGATGTTTCATCTCCGTCTATCAGTGGGATTACAGCGACAGCAGGGGACACCACGGCGACAATTACTTGGACAACCGGCGAAGCGTCACTTTCCTGGGTTGTCTATGGCTTGACCACTGCCTATGGTTCGGAACAGAAAACCACTGCTTACCTTACCGCTCATTCTTTAGCCCTGACTGGTCTTTCAGCCGGCACCACCTATCACTATCAGGTCAAATCCAAAGACAGCACCGGCAACATCGGTTCCTATACTGATAACACATTCACCACGACCGGCACTCCGGCTACTCCAGCAACACCGGCCACTCCTGCGACACCAGCAATACCGTCCACCGGCGCCTTGGCTCCCGCTTCAGCGGCCAACAAGACCGGATATACCCTAATGAAAGCGACTGGTTCCAACGATATCTGGGTCATTCAGAACGGTCTGAAACTTCCTGTTCGCTCAATTGATGTCTTCAATGGTTCCGGCTATGGCGCTGCCGCCATCAAAACCGTCTCGAGCGCTTCTCTCAACGCCGTGTCGACCGCCAGCTTGATTAAGATTGAAGACAACCCCGATGTCTACCTTCTTGAGAACAACTTCCGCCGCAAACTGGCCTCGATCGAGATCTTCAATGAGTACAAACTGGACTGGAATAAAATCTCAATCATCAGCCAGCCGGTCATCGATTCTTTCTCCTACGCCCCGATCTACAAGCACGGATTCGACCTCTACTGGAGGGACGCCGGCAATATTCTCCACAAATTCCCGACGATGGCCATCTTTACCGCCAAGGGTTACAACATCCGCGACCTGATCCCGGTCAACGATCTGGAATTCACCAGTTTCTCGGTCGGCGAACAGATAAATTAAAGAGGCAGATATTCTTGTCTTTGAAAACATCCTCCGCAATATTGCGGGGGATGTTTTGGTCTGGGTATATATTTTACGAGGTAATCGTGAGGAATGCCCTCCGATTATTATGGCTGAAACAGTGGCGGGGGCTGGCGGGGAAGGCAAGGATGTGATATGAATGAAAATATGTCGATAAAGTCTGACGCGCAACTTATCAGCGATTATCTTAAAAGCGGCAACCAAGAGCCTTTGGAAATTTTGATTAAAAAATACCTAAAGCCGGTTTATAATTTCGCTTATCGTTTGTCGGCGATTCAAAAGAGGCCGAGGATATTACGCAGGAAGTCTTTATAAAAATGTGGCGCAATCTTCATAAATTCAATCCCGAGAAGAATCTTGCCCCGTACCGAACCGAATGCCCTGGTTCGGGGTTCAAAACCTGGATTTTCGCTATCGCTAAAAATACGGCGATTGACTGGCTGAAGAAGAAAAAAACGGTGCCTTTCTCAAGTTTCGAAAATGAAAAAGGAGAAAATTTCTTGCTTGCCGGTCTCGCTAGCCTTGATCCTTTGCCGGACGAAATTTCTTGCCGTTTGGAATCAAGGGCGAAATTGGCGCTGGCTACGGAAAGTTTATCGCCGCGATACAAAACCGTTTTATCGCTTTATTATGACAACCAGCTTAATTTTCGAGAGATTGCCGAAAGGCTGGGTGAATCTCTCAATACTGCCAAAAGCCGTCATCGCCGAGCGCTAATTAAACTTAAACAGTGTTTAGATAATGGCAGTTTTCGATAATTCCGTCCGAGATCGTATCTCGGACTATTGGAGTGCGAGATACGATCTCGGACGATTTTAGACAAGTAAGAAGCGCACCAAAAGGCGCTTCTTTTTCGTATTAATATATAGGGAAGTTGCGTTTTTTTCTGTCATTCCCACGCCACCCGTAGGTGTGGCGCGGGAATGACAAGTTACATGAACGGCAATCATCAGAAATTTCAACTTGAACCGCCAGCCGGGCTTTTTGACCGGATCATTCGGGCGATTGAGCGTGAGCAAGGACGGCGGCAGGCAAGAAAGCTGCTTTTCGGTTTTTCCGCCCTTTTGGTTGTTTCGTTGGTTTCAACTCCTTTTTCTTTGCTGTTTTTGATCGGCCAAATAAAGAGCTCGGGTATTTTCTATTATTTTTCCGCGGCGATAGGCAATTTGGGCCTTTTCTTGGCGCTCTGGCAGGATTTTTCTTTGGCGATCCTGGAGGCCTTACCGATCATCGCCATGGCTGTTTTTGCCGCCAGTTTTGCCGTTTCACTTTTTACTGTCAGATTATTTTTGCATAAAAAAATTTGCCGCTGGGATATTTGCTGCGTGCCCTAACGGGAAGCAGCAATATCTTAGCCGGCATTATCTAAATAAATGACTGAGAATAATCATAGCGAACACAAAAAAATAGATTTTAATTTAAAAATCGACCACGACTTGCTCAAAAAAATTATCAAGATAGTCGTTGTCTTTTCGGCCATGGTTTTAGTATTCGGCGCCGGAGTTTTCGTCGGGCAAATGAAGGCCAAGTTTTCTTATCGTTGGGCGGAAAATTATCACCAGAATTTTGGCGGTCCGCGCGGCGGCTTTATGGGCGACTGGCGCCGCCGTCCGCTTCCCCCCCCCGAAGATTTTGTGGGCGGTCATGGCATCTTTGGACCAATTATTAAAATTGATGGTTCGACATTGACTATCAACGGCAAAAACGGCGTCGAAACGGCGGTTTTTGTCTCTATCCAGACCGAAATTCGTAGTCCGCTGGGCGTCTTGAAAATCAGCGACCTTAAACTCGATGACCAAATAACCGTTATAGGCTCTCCTAACAGCCAAGGCCAAGTCGAGGCTAAGCTCATTCGGGTGTTCTAATTCCACCTGCTTCGCTCTAATCTTTTGAGAACGGTTCTCGTAAAATCGTAATTTTACGAGAACCGTTCTCGTGATATTTATTATGTCTAGCTTCATCAAAAAAATCTGGGAAAGAAAGTTTTTATCGTTTGTAATCTTGTTAGTTTTAGCAGGTGGCGGATATTATGGTTACAAGTATTTTTTCAGCAGCACAACCGCGGTAACCACTTACACGCTGGCCACGGTTCAAAAGGGAACTGTGGTGGTTTCTGTTTCCGGGACCGGCCAGGTTTCCGCTTCTAATCAGGTGGATATTAAACCAAAAGTATCGGGCGATATCGCGGTTTTTAATATGAAAAACAGCCAGGCGGTGAAAAGCGGAGCGCTTTTGGCGCAACTCGACACCAAAGACGCTCAAAAGACGGTGCGCGACGCCCAAACAAGCCTGGAGAGCGCCCAGCTTGCTCTTGATAAGCTGAATCAGCCGGCCGACGAGCTTTCTATTCTGCAGTCGGAAAATTCTTTGATCCAGGCCCAGGAATCAAAACAAAGCGCCGAGAACAGTTTGGAAAAAGCCTACGACGACGCGTTTAACGCGGTGTCCAATGCCTTTATTGATCTACCGGGAGTGATGTCGGGGCTGGATAACCTTCTTTATGCTAAAACTTTTGACCGCAACCAGCAAAATGTCGAGTGGTATGCCAACGAGGCTTATAAGGTTAGCAAGGCCGACCCAAAAGTCTGGCAATATCGCGATGGTGTTAACGGCGCTTATGACATTGCGCGTGAGAGCTAGGACAAGAATTTCGATGATTACAAAATCGTAACGCGCAATTCCGACGAGGCGACTATCGAAAGCATCCTTTCCCAGACCTATGATACGACTAAAAGTATTTCCGACTCCATCAATGCCGGAAAAAATTTCATTGATTTCTTTCAGGATTTGATGACGCAAAGCGGCAATTCTGTTTCTTCGACCGTTACGTCGCAACAGGCGAGCCTGAATTCTTATCTGGGAACCGTCAATGGCCATCTCTCAAGCCTGCTTTCTCTTATAAATACCATTCAGTCTGACAAAAACACCATTACTGCTGCCAACCGTACTATTGCCGAAAAAACAGGATCTCTGGCTAATCTCAAGGAGCCTCCGGACGCGCTTGATGTCCGATCGGCACAGCTTACTATTCAGCAGAAAAAAGATGCTTTAACGGATGCCAAGGAGAAATTGGCGAATTACTATATTCGCGCCCCTTTCGACGGGACTATTACCAATGTTGACGCGAAAAGGGGCGATTCAGTTTCTTCGGGTACCGCTCTGGCGACGCTTCTTACCGAGAAAAAGATCGCTGAAGTTTCTTTGAACGAGGTTGACGTTGCCCAAGTTAAAGTTGGGCAAAAGGCGACGCTTATTTTCGACGCGATTCCCGATTTGAGCATCAGCGGCGAAGTGGCGGAGATTGACAGTATCGGAACCGTCAGCCAAGGAGTAGTTTCTTATACGGTTAAAATTGGTTTTGATACCCAAGATGAGCGCGTGAAGCCGTCAATGAGCGTTACGGCCGCGATCATTACCAAAGCTAAAACGGATGTTTTAACGGTTTCCAACGCGGCGATTAAATCGTCGGGTGATTCTTATTATGTTGAAATACTGGATAATATTTCCGCTGACCAGGAAAACAAAATGAGCGGCATTACTTCGCTAACGCCGCCGCGCCAGGTGGCGGTTCAGGTCGGTTTGACTGATGATTCGTTAACGGAAATTACCAGCGGAGCTAAAGAGGGCGACCGGGTGGTAACGCAAACTAGCGCGTCGACTAATACAAGCGCCACAAAAACCACCACATCAAGTTCAAGTAATGGGGGGATAATGCAAATGATGAATGGCGGAGGCGGCCGACCTCAATAAAAATGATTGAATGTCAAAACATCACTAAGATATACAAAACCGAGGCAGGGGAGACCCCGGCGCTTAAAGGAGTTTCGTTTACGATAAAAGATGGGGAATTTGTGGCGATTATCGGGCCGTCCGGTTCCGGCAAGTCAACCCTGATGCATATTTTGGGAGCGCTTGATACGCCTACCAGCGGCAAGTATTTATTGGATGGGTACGACGTTTCCAAGCTGTCCGATGATAAATTGGCTGATATCAGAAAAAACAAAATCGGCTTTGTTTTTCAATCGTTTAATCTTTTGCCTCGGGCGACGGTTTTGCGCAATATAATGATGCCTTTTATCTATGCCGGCGTTCCAAGAGAGGAGCGGGTAGCGCGGGCGACAGCTGCGCTTAAAGACGCCGGTTTGGATGAATCTCATTTTTATCATTTGTCGAACCAGCTTTCGGGTGGCCAGATGCAGAGGGTGGCGATTGCCCGGGCGCTTGTTAGCAACCCAGCCTTGATTTTAGCCGATGAGCCGACCGGCAATTTGGACAGCAAGACGGGCGAAGTTGTCCTGGAAACTTTCCAAAATTTAAATAAAAAGGGCCGGACTATCCTATCGTTTTAATCACCCACGAAAAGTATATTGCCGATCATGCTAAGCGAGTAATCGCTTTCAAAGACGGAGAAATTATTGAAGATACTCTAAATGATGATTCTCGGATAGCCTACCAGATAAAAGAGTGATAAATTCATGCTCACCTCCGATTTATTAGAGGAAACATATTTTGCTTTGCTTGCGAACAAAGCGCGCTCGGGTCTTACCATTCTTGGCATTATAATCGGCATTGGTTCGGTTATCGCCATGATTTCCGTTGGCCAAGGCTCAACGGCTTCCATCAAATCAAGTATCCAGTCGCTTGGTTCAAATCTGCTTATGGTATCGCCCAGTTTTCAGCGCGGCGTCGGAACGCAGATCAGCGCCGGCCGCGGCTCGGCGCAAACTCTCAAACAGGAGGATGCTGACGCGATTCAGGAGGAAGTCGCTCTTGTTGAAGCGGTGGCGCCTGAGCTTTCTAGCCGTTATCAGGTTACGGCAAAAGGAACGAACACCAACACTTCGATTGTTGGAGTAACTGCCGCGTACGCGGGTGTGCGCAATATTAGCGTTACTGACGGCTCGTTTATCTCAGAACAAAACACAAGAAGTCTTTCCAAAGTGGCAGTTTTGGGGCCGACAACGATGAGCGACCTTTTTCCGGGTATTGCCACCAGCACCGTTATCGGCAGCGTTATCAAAATAAACAAGATTGAATTTAGGGTAGTGGGGGTAGTAGAAGCGAAGAGAGGAAGCGGTTTTAGTAATCAGGACGACAAAATTTTTATCCCGTTAACGACGGCCCAGCGTTTTTTGGCCGGCAGTAATTATTTGTCAACTATATACATAGAGGTGGCTGACCAGGAATCAATGACGGCGGCGCAGGAGCAGATTACTTCTCTGCTGTTAACCCGCCATAATATTTCCGACCCGACGCTTGCCGACTTCAGCATTATGAATCAGGCGGACATCATCTCGAGTGTTTCTTCAGTGAGTAATACTCTTACGATATTGCTTGCCGCGATAGCTGGTATATCGTTGATCGTGGGCGGCATTGGCATAATGAACATGATGTTGACGACGGTTACTGAGAGGACTCGGGAAATCGGCCTCCGCAAAGCTATCGGCGCCAAGAAAAAAGATATCAGCCTTCAATTCCTGACCGAATCAGTGATGCTCACTTTTATCGGAGGAATCGCGGGAATACTTTTGGGGTGGATTCTATCCTACGCCGTGGCCTATTTTGGCGGCATGACGACTGTGGTCGCGCCATGGTCAGTTTTTTTGGCTTTCGGCGTATCGGCTGCCATTGGGATCATTTTCGGCTACTATCCGGCCCGAAGAGCGGCATCGCTTAATCCCATTGAGGCATTGAGATATGAGTAAATTAAAAAATTCACTTAATTTCTAATTGTCTCACCCTACGGGCGACCACCCGAAGGGTGGTAATTCACCTAATAAAATTTCTAATTCAATAATCCAAGTTGTTATTTAGCATTTACTTAGATTTTTATAACAGCAGGGCTGATATATCGAGCACTCTGCTCGTTATTGTGAGCGGGACGCTCACGCTCGCCCTCCCACCTTTGTCTCCATAGCTCAACTTGCCCTCCCAAATTTGCCAGCGTAGTTCAGTCGGTAGAGCAGGCGCTTCGTAAGCGTCAGGCCGTCGGTTCGATTCCGACCGCTGGCTCTGGCAAATTTTGGAGGGTGAAATAGAGTGCCCTGCAATATTGCGGGGAGATCAAGGTTCAACTTCTCGTGGGGACGCAAAGGTAGGAGGGCAAGCTTCGCTTAATTGTGAGCGGAACGCTCACGCAAGCTTCGCTTAATTAGAAATTAGGTAATTAGGTGAATTAGAAATTTATTATTATGAACAACAAAACATCAATATTTTTATCAATTATAATCACCGCGGTAATCGTGGGCGGTGGCGCTTTTTATGGCGGAATAAAATATAATCAAAGTAAGAGTGTGGCATCTCTTCAAAATTTGCAAAATATGTCGGCGGAGCAGAGGCAACAGGCGTTTGGGCAAATGCGCAATGGTGTTAACTCGGGCGGGACGGCTGGCACTGCGAGGGTTGCGAATGGCGGTCAGGGCGGAGGAGGATTTGTTAAGGGGAGTATAATCAGCAAAGATGATAAAAGTGTAACGGTTGAGCTTTCTTCTCCCACTCAGAATGCAGGCGGCAATGCCACTACGCCGAGCGGTTCAAAAATAGTCCTTCTTTCTGATTCGACCGAGATAACTAAATCGGCCGCCGGTTCGGTTGGCGATCTTCAGGTCGGCCAGCAAATTAGCGTTAATGGCACCCAGAATCAAGACGGAAGCATTACTGCCAGCTCAATTCAGATTTCTCCGACGACCAAATAGATGCCCGCTTTTTATATGAATATTTAATTTTTTGAGAGAGAGCTGGCGAATTGGAGTGTCAAATGGTATAATACTAAAAAAGCTACGTTAGATTCGGAACGATTTTGATATGGACAAAATATCTTTATTCAAAAAAACAAAAATATTCAGCTTTCTAAAATCTTACCCGAAGATTCTATTTGTCGCTTCTGAGGCTGCTCCCTTTGTGAAAGTCGGCGGCTTGGGCGAGGTGATGTATTCTTTGCCGAAATCCTTGCGCGAATTAGGTTACGACGCCCGGGTTTTCATCCCGAAATATGCCACTCTCGATGCCGAAAAATTTGCTTTGAAGCCGGAGTGTAGTGGTATCAGCTCTCAAAGCGGCGACGAAGATCCTTATGGCTTATTGGTCTCCAACGTTTTAAGGCATGAGGATGAAAGGGGCAGAACAACCGCTTATTTTTTGGAAAATATGGAATATTACGAAAAGCGGGCTAATGTTTATGGCTATAATGATGATACGGTTCGTTGGGTCCTGCTTTCCAAAGGAGTTTTGGAGTTTATAAAAAAATCCAGCTGGAAGCCGGATATTATTGTGGCCTGCGACTGGCAGGCAGGCTTTGTTCCCAACTTGTTGAGGACGGATTATAAAGACGACCCGGTTCTTAATAAAATCAAAGTGCTTTTTTCTATTCACAACCTTCGTTTTCAGGGTATGTTTGACCATCATTTTGTCCCGGAAATGGATTTTGACGCCGGCCAGGCGGCAATTCCCGATTATTTCGACGAAAGGATCTTAAAACTGAACGGTATGCGGCGGGGTATAATGTATGCCGATATCATCAACACCGTTTCTCCTACTTATTCGAAGGAAATTTTAACCCCGGAATTCGGGGAGGCGTTAAGCGATCTTTTAAATGAGCGGAGAGCGGTCCTTTATGGTATTTTAAACGGCATTGACACTGAGCTTTGGGATCCAGAAACAGATGGCGAGATAGCAGTCAATTATTCATCAAAAAAAATAGAAAAAAGGGCGGAGAATAAGCTTGCTTTACAGAAATCTTTCGGACTGGGGGAGGGCAAAGAAAGATTCGTGATTGGAATTATTTCTCGGATGGACGAACAAAAAGGTTTTAATTTGCTTATGGAGATAATGAATCCGTTGCTGCAGAATATCGATTTTCAGCTGGCAATCGTTGGCGGGGGCGACAATGCGTATCGTGGTTTTTTTCAGGATCTGCAGAAAAAATATCCGGATCGGGTGGCCGGCCATTATTTTTTTGACGGCAAGCTGGCAAGGTTGATATTGGCTGGGGCGGACGCGATTTTAATTCCCTCAAGGTTTGAGCCGTCGGGCTTGGTACAGATGGAAGCGATGAGGTACGGAGCCATTCCGATCGTTCGTAAAACGGGAGGCCTAGCCGATTCGGTTGATGACTATTTGCCCGGCCAGGACGCGGGAACGGGATTTATTTTCGAAAAATATGACAAATACGCTCTTTTGATCGCAATTATTCGCGCCTCCGAGACTTATGGCAATAAAAAAGAGTGGCAAAAATTGGTCAAGCGGGCGATGGCTAAAGATTTTTCCTGGGAAAAATCGGCCGAGGAGTATCTCGAACTTTTTAGGTCGGCATTAAAATCTGGCAGAAAGGAAGAATAAAAATGTTTTGGGCTAATTTTCTCCATTTCTATCAGCCGCCGACGCAAAAACCAGCTTGGGTTAATAAAATTACTGCCGAAGCCTATCGGCCGATTGTCAGAGGATTAAAAAAGCGGCCGGGGACAAAAGTGACTTTAAACGTCAGCGGGATTTTGTTGGAACTTTTGGATGCTTGCGGAAATGAGGATGTTATAAAAGATCTCAGGGAATTATTTGAAGCCGGACAGATTGAACTAACGGGAAGCGCCAAGTTTCATCCCTTGCTTCCGTTTTTGCCCAAAGATGAAGTGGTTCGCCAGATAAAACTGAACGAGGAAACGTTAAGAAAATATTTCGGAGATTCCTGGCAGCCGCGGGGTTTTTTTCCGCCGGAGATGGGCTTTGATAAAGCAGTTGGTGAAATCGCAAAAGAACTTGGATACCAATGGGTTATCGTAGACGAGTTATCTTTTCCCGCCGACCGGCGGCCGATTGATTATAGCCGGCTTTACACGGTTAGCGGCCTAAGCGATTTCCATATCTATTTCCGGGAGCGGAAAATGAGTTGGGTCATTCTGTCTGGCCAGATCGGAACCGGCAAGCTTTTGACGCAGAGCTTGGGTAACCGGCTGAATAAAAAAGAATACTTGCTGACCGCGATGGACGGCGAGACGTTTGGCCATCACCGGCCCGGTCTTGAGCAGCTTCTTTTTGAAATTTATGAAAACGGAGAAATTGAGAATGTTCTGATTTCTGATTTGCCTAAATATTTTTCTGAGGTTCAGTCGGTAGAGCCGGTACCGGCGACTTGGGCGTTGATGGAAAAAGATCTGGAGCAAAAGAAGCCGTTTTCCCGTTGGCGGGATCCCGACAACGCTATTCATGAAATGCAATGGGAGTTGACTAATCTCGCCGTTGAATCAATTCGGGGAGTTGATAAAAATCTACCCGGCTACAACGAAGCAAGAGATTCTCTTGACCGGGCATTACATTCCGATCAGTATTGGTGGGCGTCAGCCAGGCCGTGGTGGAGCATGGAAATAATTGAGCGCGGAGCAAAAGAACTTTCAGACACCGTCGTTAAAATACCGGGAATTTCGCGGGAAAAAAAGGATAGGGCAATGGATCTTTACCGGTCGATAATTTTTACCGCCTTCGATTGGCAAAGGTCGGGTATTATTGACGACTTTGCGCGGCAAGAGGACGAAGATATCCGGCAAAGAACGGACCAGGGGTTGCCGATGCTGCCGAAAGACGAAATTGAAAAAATGATAAAAAAACTGGAAGAGGAAATGGCGGCAGTCTCTAAAAAAGAGGAATTTGAACGTGCCGCCCAGATAAGGGACAGGATCGCTGAATTGCGGCGTTACGAAGCCGATGTAGCCAAGTCTAATTTTTCGAACGAAGGGGATCGGGAATTTGATCTCCACAATTAATCTAAGATTTTGTTGCCATGGAAAAGCGTATCCCCCCAATGCTTAAGGGTTTGGAGAAGAGTGTTCCTTCTTTGTTTAAAAGGCTAAATTTGTCTTTTTCTCAGTACAACGCCCGACAGTTGAGGATGTGTCTTAAAAATAAAGAGCGTTTTTTTAATAATATTGTTGGGGGGGGGAGGAAATGATCGGGTTTTGAAAATACGGCTTCAGAATGACCGGGAAGTTGCCAGGGATCTTGATCGGGAGGTCGAGCTTTTCCGGTTTTTGGAAAAAAATGTTTCCACCAATAAGATATCAGTCCCGCCAGTCCTCACCTTCGGGAAATATCGGAATCTTCAATGGTATCTTCGGAGGTATCAGGATGGAACACTAGCTGGGCAAATGAAAGACGATCACGGCTTTTCGAAAAAATTTCTTGATAAGGTTTTTCCCCGGGAGTTTGCCGAAGCCATAAGTGATTATCAAAACTGCGATTTAAAAGAGGTAAGAAAATTGCGCCTCCATTATCACGGAAACTGGTGGTATCGGCGGGATTTTGATTTCTATCGGAAAAACTTTTTGGCTGGTTTTATCCGCTCCGATCTTAATGATAATTTTCTCAGTAAGGGTGAGGTGGAAGAAATTGATGAGTTATTGAAGAAAAGCGGTAAATTATTGGATAGAGAGGCAAAATATCTTTGCCATGGCGATCTCTACCCCAATAATGTTTTGATTACTCCTGAGGGCAAGATCGTTTTTCTTGATTGGGGAATAAGTAATTTCAATAATCCTGCGTTTGACGTCGCGTTTGTCTATCTTGGCGCCTGGCGAAGCAAAAAGTGGAGGGAAGATTTTTTAAAACACTATTTAATGCGACAAAAAACAGAAAAAATTTTGCAGAGTTTTTTCGGCTCTCCTTAATTTCCTTAACCATCAGATTCTCCGGCCATTGTTGGCGTCACATAAAAGACGAAAAAACGCCTGAAGCCGAAAAAAATAAGCTTTTCTCTGTTCTTAAAAACCATTTGAAAATTCTTAGAACGGTCTTGCGTAAATCAGGCTATTAAGCGTAGCTTGCGTGAGCGTCCCGCTCACAATACTTTATGAAAACATCTGTTTTCTACTCGCTCCGCTCGTATATGAAAACATCTGTTTTCTACTCGCTCCGCTCGTATATGAAAACATCTGTTTTCTACTCGCTCCGCTCGTATATGAAAACATCTGTTTTCTACTCGCTCCGCTCGTATATGAAAACATCTGTTTTCTACTCGCTCCGCTCGTATATGAAAATTTTATTTATTGCTTCCGAGTGCGCGCCGATCATCAAAGTTGGCGGTTTGGCCGATGTTGTTGGCGCTTTGCCCAAAGCTTTAAAAAAGCTCGGCGTTGAGGTTTCTGTGGCCATTCCTTTTTATCAGTCGATTAAACCGAGCTACAAACCAAAATTGCTTAAAAAGGGGGTGGCTGTTCGTTTCGGAGTGAAAAAAGAAGTTTTCGATTTGTGGCAAACTTTTCTGCCGGCGAATAATAAGGCGGGCGATGGCCAAGGCCTTGTTTCGGTGTTTCTTATAAAAAACAATAAAATTTTCGGAAAGAATGTTTATTTTAAAAAAGACGCTACTCCCAGGGGCAGCGACGGGGAGGCCGCCAGTTTCTTTTTTCTTTCGTTGGCCGGGATCGAGGTTGCGAAAATTATAAAGGCGGATATTTTACACTGCCACGATTGGCATACGGCGACTGTTCCGTTTTGGTGCCGCGGGAGTAAACCGGGACCCAAAACCGTTCTCACTATTCATAACTTGGAGTACCAAGGCGTTTTCGGGCCGGGAGTCATCGGCCGGATTCTTGGAATTAAGCGAAAGGAAAGCTGGAATTGTTTGAAACGGGGCATCTTAAGCGCCGATATCATTACGACTGTCAGCCCGTCTTATGCCAAAGAGATCTTGACTGACGAATTTGGCGCCGGTCTGCAGGGATTTCTAAGGGAAAGAAAAAAATCTTTAATTGGCATTTTAAACGGTTTAGACACCGACGAATTCGATCCTCGAAAAGACCTGGCCCTAAAATCGGCTTATTCGGTCGGTGGTTTCGGCGGAAAGGCGGCAGACAAAGAATTTTTGCAGGGTCGTTTTTTTGGAAAAGCAGACCGGCAAATTCCGGTTCTGGGCATGGTTTCTCGATTGACGGATCAAAAAGGGATAGATCTGCTTATGGAAATTTTCGAAGACTTAATGGCTCAAGACCTGCAACTGATTGTTTTGGGAACGGGAGCGGATAAGTACGAAAATTTCTTTAAGCGGATGACCAAGAAGTTTCCGCGGAAATTCCGCGCTAAGCTTTTATTTGACGAAAGGCTGGCGCGCCAAATTTATGCCGGCTCAGACATCTTTTTGATGCCCTCTTTCTTTGAGCCGTGCGGTTTGGGACAGCAGATCGCGATGCGCTACGGCACCGTGCCTGTAGCCAGGGCGGTTGGCGGGTTGAAGGACACGGTTAAAAACTTTGCGGGCCATGGAGGGGAAACCGGTTTTCTGTTTGAGAAATATGACTCGCGGGATTTTCTGCAAACTATTAAAAGAGCGTTGAATGCCTTTCAAAATAAAGAGGTGTGGCGACAGATACAGCTTAATGGTATGAGGCAAGACTTTTCGTGGGAAAAGTCGGCTAAAGCTTATCTCTCGTTATACAAGGAACTGTTGTTCCCCTTAGAAGTTCCGCAAGATCATTGTTGTTCGGGCTCCACATAAAACTCTGCTATTGCAAAATTATTAATTTTGCGCAACCTTTGGTTAATAGCAGAGTTTTATGCGGAAAATTTGATTATTGGATTTTTTGTTTTGAACTTCTTTTTTTTCTTTTTTTGTGATAAGAATAAATTATGAGCCTAAGGCGTTTTACCGAATAATCTATGCCAGAAAAAAATCCTTCAAATGAGAGAATGCTCGGCAAGATGCCGGAAAATGAGAAACAAGCGGTTTTGCGGGAGATGCTGGAAGAGTTCGCCGGTAAAGATTTCGAATTGAAAATATTGCGCGGGCTGGCGCGGGAAAAGACGCCAGACGAGATGAAAATCATTGATTTGGTCAATGAAAGAAGCAACGAAGTGTTGGCTAAATATGAATTGCCGGAATCTATCGTGCCGCCGATAATTTTTGTGTCATTAATAAAGATGATTGGCGGCTGGGCGATAAAGACGCTATTTCTTTGCCGGCTCTCCAAACTATCGCAATGCGGGATTTTGGTTCGAATACAGGTTTTGCCGCCGTCGGGCTCCACGAGCTTTTTCATTTTAAGTCACTCAACACCCTTCAGATGGCGATTGGAGAAGGAGAAATGCCGTCTGTTTATCGGGCTGGCCTGATTGTGGCTAATAGATTTACCGAAGAAGAATATTTTAAAAATAAATAGTTTTACCAGAAGGTAATCCACTAGTTCTACTGGTGAGACTGGAATAGGTTTTACCGTTCCGGCAACCACAAAAAAAGACACAATGCTGTAAAATGAGACTGTGGCCTCGATGAGTGGCCAGTTGCTCATAAACAACATTATGTCAAACCTATACCAAAGTTTATCCCACTCGAAATGGAATTGCAAATATCACGTGATATTTGTGCCCAAAAGAAGGAAAAGCGTGATTTATGGCAAGATCAGAAAAGAATTGGCCAGGATACTGCACGAGCTGGCCAAGCAAAAGGAAAGTCAAATCACCGAAGGCAGTTTGAGCATCGATCACGTCCACATGTGCATTGAAATTCCTCCCAAATACGCCGTAGCCTCGATCATCGGGTTTCTGAAAGGCAAAAGCGCTATCGCGATTGCCAGAATGCAGGGCAAAGACAGAAACTACACCGGAGCGCACTTTTGGGCGCGTGGATACGCAGTCTCAACCGTGGGATTTGACGAGGAGATAATCAAGAAGTATATCCGGGAGCAAAGCGCCCAAGATGATAATTTTCAACAACGCGAATTAATTTAACAAACGAGTGATTGGGAAATATCGCCTTTGAGGCGATCCTACTCATCAAGCCACCGCCTTTGGCGGGGGTGTAATGACTAAAGTGAGTGATAACAATTTGGAAGTTTTAGACGGACAACAGCGCATCACCAGTGTTGGACGTTTTGTGACTGATAAATTTGCCATCAAAGATGAAAACGGCATGGAACAATATTTTGGCGGTATGGCAAAAGACAAAAAAGAGAAGATTTTGGAAACTAAACTACTCATTTATGAATGTGAGGGAACAGAAAGCCAGATAAAGGAGTGGTTTAAAACGATCAATATTGCCGGAGTTCCACTCGTCCCTCAAGAATTGTTAAATGCGATTTACTCTGGACAATTCGTGACACTCGGCAAGGAGGAGTTTAGTAATAGCCAAAATGCAAATATTCAAAATGGAGCGCATACATAAAAGGAAGTGCAAATCGACAGGCTTTTTTTGAGAGGGCTTTGGACTGGGTAAGTAAAGGAAGTATTGATGACTACATGAGTATTCATCGCAACGATAAAAATATCAATGAGTTAAAAAGATATTTCAACAGTGTGATCGATTGGATCTCTAGTGTATTTACCGACGTAGAAAGCGAGATGTGCGGACTTGAGTGGGGGCGATTATACGAGCAGTATCATAAGCAGGCATATAATTCCGCCAAAGTGTCGGCAGAAGTTCAAAAACTCTATGGCGATTCGTATATAAAAAATCGAAAAGGTATTTTTGAGTATATTCTAGGTGGTTCAGATGATACAAAATTGCTTGAAGTCCGAATTTTTGATGAAGCAACTAAAAAAGCGGTTTATGCAACACAAACTGCTAAAGCAGAGAAAAAGGGCGAATCAAACTGCCCACATTGTATTATTGGACATGATGCCAACAAAAGTAAGGTCTGGAGTTTTGGCGAAATGGACGCCGACCATGTAGCGGCTTGGAGTAAGGGTGGCGCGACTTCAGCTAAAAATTGCCAAATGCTGTGTAAAACCCACAATCGAGCAAAAGGAAATCGGTAAATAAGATAACCGAACCAAATTTGGAAAATAAAATGAATAGGGCAAATGATTTTAGCGTAAAAATGGCTGTGTATAACTTATTAATATTACTATTGACAAATAATTTTACATCACCCATACTGGAATTAGGCTGCAATAATTGCCAAAGATTAAAAAGAAAATTGGATAAACATAAAGTATAACTATGCTTGGTAAATTTATTTTAGAACAACGTAAAAAGCACAGTCTAACGCAGGAGTTTTTGGCGTCCGAGATTGGCGTTTCTCGCCCGACTTATGTCCAGATAGAACAGGGCGAACGGGATTTGACTATCACCGAAGCAAGGAAGCTGTCGGATATTTTTGGTATTGTTTTTGATGATTTTGTTCAAGGCAAAGACACTTCTGCTATCGTAAAAGTTAAAAAGAGCGTTAAAAAAACAAAGGAGGACAAGCAAAAAATGAGGGTAAGTGTTCCGCAAAAAAATCTTGAGAAATTCAAAGAGGTTTTGCTTTACGTTTTATCAAAAGTAGGGGGCAAACCGAATGTCGGCGAAGCAGTGGTTTACAAACTGCTTTATTTTATTGATTTTGATTTTTATGAAAAATTTGAGGAACAGCTTATCGGCGCGACATATATTAAAAATCATTATGGGCCGACGCCGGTTGAGTTCAAAACTATTGTTGACGATATGATCAAAAATGGCGAAGTTGTAAAAATAGAGGGAAAATATTTTAATTATCCGCAAAGAAAATACTTGCCGATTCGCGAACCGGATTTAACAAAACTAAAAGACGCGCGCGAATTGCGTCATATTGACGAAGTGATAGCAAGGTTGGGCGATAAAAACGCCACAGAATTAAGTGAATATTCTCACGAGGACACCCCTTGGCTCGTTGCGAAAGAAAATCAACCGCTTGATTACGAGGCCGTATTCTACCGCACTCCTAAAACTTCCGTAAGAAACTATGACGAGCAAGATTAACTATGGCGAAACGCCGGAATTTCAAAAAGATTTCAAAAAACTACTCAAAAAATTCAAATCACTTGAGGAAGATTTAAGGTTAGTAAAAATTGCGGCAATTGAGTTTTTCCATGTCCAAAAAATAAATAATTTAAGCGTTTTCCCGATACAGGGTTTTTGCACGGAAGAAATTCAGGTTTGTAAAATTAAAAAATTTGCCTGCAAAGCGTTAAAAGGACGGGGTTCAAAAAGCGGGATTAGGGTGATTTACGCTTTTCATTGTCAAAGTTGTAAAATTGATTTTATTGAAATATATTTTAAGGGTGAAAAAGAAAACGAGGATCGTGACAGAATTAAAAGCTATTTGAAAAATTTTGAGCGGCGCGCCGGTTGACGCTGGCACAAATTCCGTCGGCGTTCAGGGCGAGAGCGGGCAAAAAGCGTAATAACCTTTTGCCAAAAAGATATCGAAAAAATCATCAATGCCCATGACAATTACAAGGACATAGCCAAATACTGCCGTGTCGTCGGCGTCAAAGAAATCGAAAAAACGAATTCAACCTAAACATCCGCCAAATCAAAAATTATTTAAAGGAGCTAAAATATTAAGTTATCCACAGATGTCTTCCCGACGTCGGGAGGACATAAAAAGTGGCTAAGATTAGGGAAAATTATGAAATTAGAGCTAATTAATGTGTATTTTGAGAATTTTAATAAACATATTTATGAAGTCGATAGTTTAGAGTTTTGGTTTGCTCGGGATTTACAGGTTTTGTTAGGCTATGCAAAATGGGAGAATTTTTTAAATGTTATTGAGAAAGCGAAGGAAGCTTGTCGGAATTCTGGCGGCAAGATTGAGGATAATTTTGCTGATACGGTCAGGGCGGTGAATATGCCGAACGGAGGTATTAAGGAGGCGGATGATATGTTTTTAACTCGTTACGCCTGCTATCTTATTGCGCAAAATGGCGACCCGGCGAAGGAGCAAATCGCCTTTGCTATGAGTTATTTTGCCTTTCAGACAAGGAGGCAGGAAATGATAGAGAAAAGGATTGGTGATTTTGAAAGAATTCAGGCCAGAGACAAATTAAGCGTGTCGGAAAAGAAACTGTCGGGAGTTGTCTACGAAAGAGGCGTTGATGGTGCCGGTTTCGCGCTGATTAGGAGCAAGGGCGACACTGCTCTTTTCGGCGGGTTTAGTACAAATGACATGAAACAGCGAATGGGCATTCCGAACAATAGGCCCCTGGCCGATTTTTTGCCTACTATTACCATCAAAGCAAAAGATTTTGCAAATGAAATAACTGTTTTTAATCTAAAAAAAGATACTACCTTGTCCGGCTTGAACGGGATTTCGAACGAGCATATGAAAAATAATTATGATGTAAGAAATTTATTGTTACGAAAGGGGATTAGGCCCGAAAGCTTGCCGGCCGAAGAAGACGCGCAAAAAATAAGAAGAAAAATTCAGAGCGAAGATAAGAAATTATTGAGGGGGATAAAAAAGAAAAAAATAGATAAAAAGCCGGCAAATTTATAAGAGAATTAAATTATTAACTTATCCACAACCATTTCGTTGATGCTAACGAAATGGTTTAGAATGGCTCTCCACCTGGATGCTATCGGAAAAGCGCAGTGGCTGTTCACAAAAATCAAATTCTTTAAGCAATTTGAGGGTAGGCCGATTGCGCAGTATAGTCGGAAAGATTATTTGACGCATAGGGATAGAGCCTTTAGTTTGGCAAAGGAAAGGATTGGCCATTTTAATGGATTTTACGGATATAAATTCAACAAGATCAATATCAAAAATCAGAAAACTCGTTGGGGCAGTTGTTCGAAGAGGGGGAATCTTAATTTTAATTATAAAATTTTGTTCTTGTCACAAGGACTTTCTGACTATATTATTGTGCATGAGTTGTGCCATCTTGGAGAATTTAATCATTCCCGAAAATTTTGGAATCTGGTCGCCAAGACCGTGCCCGATTATTTAAAAATAAAAAGCGAACTAAAGAAAACTGGTATAAGTTTTGATTAATATGGAGTTTGACAGAAAAAGGTGTCGGGTACTTTTTTCCCGTTGTTTTCTTGGAGCAATCCATCCTATCCCATTCGATAGGTTCGACGGGCTCACTATAAATAAACTCAGGGCAGGCCAAATCATTTAAATAATCATTCTAACATTCTGCAGAATGTCAGAATGTTGTAAAATAATTCTATGGGACAAATATCTTTATTTATAATCGCGTCAGTTGTTGGTATTTTTATTTTTGTGTTGGTGATATCGCGCCGGGAGGCGGGGAGGCACGGCACGAGTACCAAGGAAGAATTTGTTGGCATCTGCAAATCGGCGGTTGAGACGGCTTCGCATAAAGAATCTCGCAAACAAAAGGTGCTGGCTATGTTTGAAGGCGGACGCGAGCTCTCCAATGCCGAAATTCGCGAGGCGCTGGGAGTATCCAGCCGCACCGCCGTTCGCTATATGGACGAACTGGAAAAAGAAGGCAAAATAGAGCAGGTCGGCAAGGTCGGCCACGCCGTCACCTACCGCGTAAAATAACACTCTGACATTCTGCAGAATGTCAGAGTGTTTGTGGATACGAATACGCCAAGCGGGTGGCGTATTGGGCAGAAAAAGGCGTTAGATACCTTTTTCCTCAACTCATCGCCTCAAAATGAATCTCTGCCGCACAAATTCCGTCGGCGTTCAGGGCGAGAGCGTGTTAGATGTTTTATAAGTTTGCTCCGACATTGTGTCGGGGGTTTTTTGTTTGTTTGCCGCGTTGTTTTGAGCGTGTTATTATTTACTTTGATAACCGAGATTTTTTCTTTGGGAATGTTTGTGTTTTTCAAAAACTATGACGATGCTGAAAATCATTTTTGACCATATTAGTTTTGCCTACCCGATCATATTTAGTTTGATGTTCATTGAGGGTGGCGATGGAACCTTATTAGCCTCCGGATTTTTGGTTCGACTGGGTTTTTTAAATTTTTTCATTGTTTATCCGCTGGCGCTTTTGACCGCTCTTCTACGCGATATAATTTTATACAAGCTGGGCGCGCGATACGGAGAGAATTTGGTAGCTAAATTCGGCCGGTTTTTGTTTATTACCCCGGCGCAGCTAGCCAAACTGGAAGCGCGTTTGAAAAATGGCGGCCGGAAGACGATTTTCTTCGCAAAATTTCTTTACGGCCTGAATCACATTACGATTATGGCCGTGGGCGCGACAAAATTTAATTTTTGGAAGTTTCTGAAAATCGAGAGCGTAACCATTTTTTTATGGGGCACATTGATGTTGCTGCTTGGTTTTTTTCTTGGCCACGGATTTACTCTGCTTAGGCATTATGTTAAGGATATTGCCCTTTTGCTGACTGCTGTTTTCGCGCTATTCATCGTGTTGGCCGAGTTCGGCATTACTTCTAAGGTTTTGTTGTTTTACAGGAGCAACGAAGGAAAGGCGCCCTCAACTCGGTCGAAAATTTTTCAGAAAGGCAAATTGTCGATAGTTATTTTGTTTATAGTCCTGGCTGTCGGCGTCGTCGCGTTTTGCTTTCGCGGAGATTTAATGAGCGGGTATCGCGCGGCGGTTCAAAAAGCGGGGTGGTTTAAATCTGGCAGTTTGTCTGAGGTGATGTCGATTGAAAACGTGGAAAAACAAATCTTAACGCCGCCACCTTTGCGGACAACATGGAAGAAGGCGGCCGTTGATTTGACGATAACAGGGGTTGTTGATTGGACTAACCAGCAACGCGTCGGAGCCGGTCTGGCGTCTCTTGAAGAAAATTATTTGCTTAATTTGGCGGCGGCGGCAAAGGCGCGGGATATGTTTGAAAAACAATATTTTGCCCACAATTCTCCCGATGGACGCGGTCCGGACGAGTTGGCTAACGAAGTTGGTTACGATTATATCGCTATTGGGGAAAACTTAGCATTGGGTAATTTTGATGGCGATAAGGCGCTTGTTGAGGCATGGATGGAAAGTCCCGGCCACCGTGCCAATATTTTATTCGGCGGTTACGAGGAAATTGGCGTAGCGGTTATTCGGGGAACGTTCGAAAACCAGGTAACTTGGATTGCCGTTCAAGAGTTCGGGCGGCCATTGGCCGATTGCCCACGGGTTGATATGTCCCTCGCCGCCAAAATTAATGGTTATAAAAGCGAAATCACGGCTCTGGACAACGCGGTTGCCGCTAAGCAAGAAGAAATAAAGATCCTCAAGCCGCAAAACAGGGAAGAGTATGAGGCGCGAATTGAAGAATACAATAGTCTTGTGAATCAATATAACAATTTAGTCGCGGCGATCAAGGCCTTGGTCGCCGAATATAATCTCCAGGTCAGTCTTTTTAATCAATGCGCGAGCCCCGCTAGAAATTAAGTAAACTTCAGCCACAAGAACTATTCTCGTGATAATTTGGTAATTTGTTGTGAATATGCCAAAACAGAAAAAGAAAATTTCTAACTGGGTGAAGCAGTAATTTTTCTCATTTGTAAGTAGTGGCTTTGGGTTGACGCGAGTGAGTAATTTGTTTATCGTGGACATACTAGCGTAGGGTTCTTTGACAAAAAGGAGTCCAGTAAGAATGAAATTTATGGTCATCGCCATAATCCTGTCGTGTTGTTTTTATAGTTTCGCGGTTGCTCATTCATTCCGTAGCGGCCTGAAAAAAATAAACTTGTCATTTTTTGTCGCTGGTTTTGCTTTTGACTACATCGGAACAAGTAAGATGTTTTTCGTAGGCAACGGTTTGATTTTAAACTTTCATGGTCTTTGCGGCATTGCCGGACTTGTCGGAATGGGAATTCATACTCTTGTGGCCATTATTCTTTATCTATCGACAACCGAGCAGAACAAGCAGAAAGTTGACAGATTTTTTCATTATTTCAGTCTGACAGTTTATTCTTTTTGGCTGCTGGCTTTTATAAGCGGGGTGCTGGGACATATCCCATATTAATGTTATCAAGGAGGAGCGAGAAGAGTGAAACGGTTGACAATTTTAATGGCCTTAGCTGTTTTTTTAATGGGTTGCGCGACGGCGTGTCCCATTCCGAATCAATACTTCGCCGAAGCCCCGGAAACAGCCGGACAAAAATACGCGATTTTAATCAGCGGACAGATAGAGGGAAAGCACATAAAGAATATAGAAGCCGCGTTCGGGGTTTTGTTGAAGAGCGGATTTCTTCGGAAGAATATTATTATTTTTGATGCTACGGGAAATCAAAATAGGCCCTATCCGGTAAATGCCCCGGCTGACGCCAAATCAATCAGGCTTTGTTTAAGATATCTCGCGAATCAGATCGGCCCAAATGATCTTTTGTTTATTTATGTTACTGATCATGGCCGTCTCGACGAAAGATTGTTAATACCGGATACCCGTGGAACAATTTTATCGCAGTATCAGAAAAAACAAAAAATCGCCGAAATCGGTTTATTCGGCAGATTTTTAGATGAAATAGATTTTGCCGCTTGCGTTGACAAGATCAAGCCTGGTATCGGAGTTTTTATTTTCACGCAGTGCTATGGCGGGAGTTTTGCGGAAAGGCTGGCCGGGAAAAATCGTATAACAATTTCTGCCAATGAGAAATACGCAACATGCGATAGCCGTGCTTTCTCCAAGCTTTTTTTCAGCGCTTTTTACCGAAAAACAGCGGATAACGTAAGTGTCCGCGAGGCATTTGAATATGTCATTGAGAACAATAATTCATTTCAGGAACCTCAAATGTTTTATGGGGTCAAGCGAGATATTTACCTTAACCAATAAATTTTAAAAACCACCCCACGGGGTGGTTTTTTGAAACTAATCGAAAGAAATAACTATTGTTCGACTTGCAGCTCGGCTTGTACTTTTGCAATGTGCACCTTGATGACTTCTGGTTCAATGCTGGCTATGGATAAAATTGATGGATGGTTTATATTTTCTTTTTTGACAAGAACCGTGTGCCAGCCAGTTGTGGTTTTTGAAAGGTCAATTGAGGCTTTGAGGCTTTGGGGATCCAGTGGTTTAAAGTCCGATTCGTGTCCCGACAGGACAACAACGATATCTTCGGGGTTGTAGTCGTCGGCGACAAAATCTGGGGCTAGGTTTTTGAATTGAATTGATACGGCAAATTTTCTTTGGATATCGGAGGTGCTGTAAGTTATAAAAAGCCAGAGACATGAAGCAATCGTGAGAGAGAGAATTGCCATTGGCGCGTAGCTCAAGAGCGATTTTGCGTAAGAATGGATTCGCGCCTGAGGAAATTTTTTGTCGAAAAATTTTCTTAGTTTTTTTTCAAGTTCATCGGCGCTGTTTACGGTTGTCATTTTTCGATTGTGGGCTAAAGTAATAGTGCCTTTTTCTTCCGACACGACCACTATCAACGCGTCAGTTTTTTCGGATAAACCCAGGGCGGCGCGATGGCGGGTTCCATATTTTCTTGCCGTTTCGCCGCTTTCGGCTAAGGGCAGGTGCACAGCGAATCTTTTTACCTGGTCTCCTTCAATAACTACTGCCCCGTCGTGACCCGGCGAAGAGGCGTCAAAAAGGCTTAAAATTAAGGATTTCGAAATTTTTCCGTTCAAGAGAAACCCTCCTTCTAAATGTCGCTCAAGATTTTCATTTCCAGGAAAAACAAAAAGCGCCCCAGTCCGATGTTCCGCCAGTTGGCCGATGGTTTTGACCAGGATTTGCAAAACGGTTTCTTGGGGCGAAAAGTTTCTTTGCTTGAGCCCGATAACGCCGATTAATCCAAAAAACCGGCGCAGTTCTTTCTGAAAAACAATCACTAAGATTATTACGAAGATGCCGAATAACGCGTTAAAAATGGTTTGAGTGAGGCGAAGCTGGAAAAAGACGCTGAGTCCGTAGAGGATGGCCAAGAATAAAATGCCAAACAAAATTGGCATTGAGTGAGTGCTTTTAAAAAGTTCGAATAGAAAGAAAATAAGCGTGGCGACGATTAGGATATCCAATAAATCGCTGTAATTAAAAGTTGCTTTCTGCAGAAAGCTAGACAAGGAATGGTAAGGAATTATGGCGTTTTGGATGGCCGAAGCAAAATATGGCATATTATGCGGAATATAGCATATTATGTGAAATATATTATACAAAATAAGACATATTATTATTATATAGTTTTTTACGCCGCTTGCAAACAGCAATGTTGGCATGGACAATAGTTATCGAACGTGGTAATTATTATTTAGTGTGTTTTTTGACAACTGGGGAGGATAAAGAGAATGAAGAAAGATTTGGACGATTATCTCGAATTAATACAATCGGAAGGAATTAGAAATTTCGTTAAAACGGCTTTGGCCGCGGCACCGCCGGAATTTTGGATAGCGCCTGCCAGTTCCTCCGGGAAGTATCATCCGCCGGAGGATAATATGGAAGGCGGACTCGTCATCCATAGCAGAAAGGCGGTTCGGGTCGCAATCGCTCTTTGTCGGTTTTTTGGCATAGAGGATGGATTGATGAAAGACATGGTCATTGCCGCCGCCGTTCTGCATGATATCAAGAAAAGCGGCGATCCTTGGGATAACCACATGCATCCCGAGCACGGACTGATTGCTTACAATTGGCTGATGCAATTTGCCGATAACGATCCAAATCTGCTGGGTATCTGCCAGCTGGTTAAAGATCACGTGGGGATTTGGAACAAGCCGAAATCAACGCCGGCGTTGACGATAGGTAAGCAAGTCAACCGTTTCGCGCTCTGTTCCCTGATCGTCCAATTGGCAGATTATTGGGCATCGCAAAAATGGTGTCCGTTTATCTGCGATAATTTTGCGGAGTAAAACGCAAAAAATAATCGCCCCAGTCTATGCCGGGGCGATTTTTTATTCGACTTGCAATTTTATAGAAAATATGTTTAGGTAACTATTAAGCGTAGCTTACCCTCCTACCTTTGCGTTCCCACGAGAAGGTGAACCTTGATCTCCCCGCAATATTGCGGGGCACTCTATTTCACCCTCCAAAATTTGCCAGAGCCAACGGTCGGAATCGACCCGACGACCTGACGCTTACGAAGCGCCTGCTCTACCGACTGAACTACGCTGGCAAATTTGGGAGGGCAAGCGTGAGCGTTCCGCTCACAATAATAAAGTCCATTGAAATTTCAATAAAAAACCCCGTATATTAGGAGGTGGAATAGGTGGGTGCTGAGCATCAAAATCACGACCATTGCCATCATGATAACTGCAG
>Ga0210051_1000574_pt1 | contig 34915 bp, 20 predicted proteins | sample CryGey092014_all_FD_185464 | JGI IMG/M metagenome (GOLD analysis project Ga0210051, IMG submission 185464) | Groundwater microbial communities from aquifer - Crystal Geyser CG23_combo_of_CG06-09_8/20/14_all (SPAdes) (version 2) | ecosystem: Environmental > Aquatic > Deep subsurface > Groundwater...
AGCAGTAATGATGGCGATGGCGCTTGGCCATGTAAGGGCGGGCCGCATGAAGCAGATGCGCTCCCTTGTCCGGCCAATAGCTCTTGCAGCCTGACAACTTCAGTTAAGTCAAGTAATTAGCCATTTAGAGATTGGCTTAAGGGGATTACTATGCGCAATTGTTAACTGTTTGGGGCAACTCAGTCCTTAAACTCATATTTTGCCGCCATGTCGTGCTATAAGGGCCTGCCCCCGCATTCCTCCGCCGCCCCGGTTGACTGCCGAGCCTGGCAAAAAATGGCGCAACGCAAATCCCTCTACTTGACTGGTAGTGGAACTCTTCCTATTTTAAAAATCTATAGGAAAGGTGTAATACCGTGCCGAGACCAGGTTCTCAGGCATGGCCGGATTCCTACTGAAAAAACTTATAGTCCGAAGGAAAGAGTTAATTCCATGAACAATCTATACAACTTCTTGACAGGCCCTGCTTTGTGGTTTTCATTTGCAGTCTTCTTAGTCGGCCTGCTGGTGAGGCTTGTGTTTCTGTTCGGCCTCAGCAGGGAAAGAGACAGGGTCTTCTATAATCACATTGACTGGAGGTGGGCCTTTAGGTCCATCTGGCACTGGCTCATCCCCTGGGGAAGCGCATCCATGAGGTTGCAGCCCTTTTTCAGCCTTGTTTTCTTTGTCTTCCATGTGGGTCTTTTGGCGGTTCCTCTTTTCCTTTCGGCCCACAACATGCTGTGGGATGAGGCTTTCGGCTTAAGCCTCTGGTCAATGCCGGATGTCATTGCCGACATCCTAACGGTGCTTGTGATACTTTGCGCCATCTTTCTATTTGTCAGGCGCCTTGCAAGAGCTGAGGTAAGGATACTGTCAGGGATATGGGACTACTGTATTATCCTTATATCCGCCGCTCCTTTCGTGACAGGCTTTCTCGCGTATCACCAGCTGCTTGACTATGATCTTATGATGGTGCTCCACGTGATAACGGGAGAACTGCTTTTGATTCTCATACCGTTTACCAAACTGGGGCACATGATGCTGTTTTTCTTCACCAGATCTTTTATCGGCTTTGAAATGGGCACCAGAAGGGGTGCGAGATCATGGTGATAAGTATTTGGTTTTATGGGGAATGATATGAGCACTAATGAACAGGCAGCCGTCAAGGCCGCAACTGAAACTGAAAATAAGGTTAACACGAAAAAGATCAGGGAGATCCTTGATGCCAACAACGGCGCCCGTATAAGGACGTGGCTGAGTATCTGCGCCCGGTGCGGACTGTGCGCGGAAAGCTGTTTTTTCTATCTCGCCCACAACAAGGATCCCAAACTGAGCCCCGCCTATAAATTCAAGAACACACTTGGTGAACTCTATAGGAGAAAGGGTTATGTTGATTGGACATTTCTTAAGAAATGCGCCGACATCGCATGGGGCGAATGCACCACATGCAAGCGCTGCTCCATGTACTGTCCCTTTGGCATAGATATAGCGACGATGATTGCTACCGTGCGGGCTATCCTTTTTTCACAGGGCATCGCACCCGAGGGACTCATGAGGACTGTGGTCAACTACCGCGAGACCGGAAATCAGATGGGAATGAGTTCCGAGGATTTCATAGAAACCTGCGAGTGGATGGCTGAGGAAAGCTCAGAGGAGATAAGGGGAGTTACCATCCCCATTGACAAGAAGGGCGCCAAATACATGTACACGGTCAATCCCAGGGAGCCCATGTTCTATCCCCAGGATCTTGCCATGGCTGCCAAGATATTTACGGTTGCCGGGGAGGATTGGACCATGCCAAGCACGGGATGGGACTGCACCAATCTTCCCATGTTTGCTGGCGACAAGGCTCTGGCCGGGCAGGTGGTGCGCAACATGTATGACAAGGCCGTGGAACTCGGGGTCAAAAACATCCTCATAACCGAGTGCGGTCATGCCTTTAGATCCGCCCTTTTTGAGGGTCCTTATCTTGCGGGATATCAGGATGGGAAGACGCCAGTTCCGGTGATCCATTCTGTGCAGCTCCTTTACGAATATGTCAGGGACGGCCGTATCAAAATAGACCCCGCAAAACGGATAAAGGAGCCTGTAACATATCAGGATCCCTGCAACGTATCCCGCAACGGAGGGCTCTGGGAAGAGGGAAGAAAGCTGGTGGCATATCTGGCCGAAGACTTCAGGGATATGACGCCCAACCGCGAGCATAATCATTGCTGCGGGGGAGGGGGAGGATTCATACCCATGGGGCCTGAATACAAGGCCAGACGAATGGCCTCGGGCAGGATTAAGGCCGAGCAGATCAAGGCAACCGGCGCAAAGATAGTCATAGCTCCTTGTCATAACTGCTTTGATCAGTTGGGCGACCTTAACAAGGAATATAAGCTTGGCGTTAAGATATTGTCGCTAAAGGAGATTATATCCGAGGCAATGATAGTGCCCGACAATCTCAAACCTGAAGAGGCTGATGAAGAAGCTTAAGCATACACTCAGGAATGAAAGGAGAAGGCCCCATGTACAAGAAGATATTATTTTGTGCTGATCTCTATGCGGGCTCGGACTATGCCTTTGCGGCAGCGCTTGACCTTGCTGAAAGGTCCGATGCGGAACTTATAGTCTTCCATGTGCTGGAATCCAGGCATCGCTATTCAGGCCAGGTGATCACAGAGGATGGCGAGACATGGGCCGGACCTGAGATATATGAAAAACTCAAGCGGAAGCTGAAGGAATACTATTTTATAAGGATAGAGAAAGAAAATCCGGAGTTTGTCCGTATCGAGGTGCGGGCCGGAGTTCCTTGGATGGAGATAGTGCGATTTGCCAGGAAGGAGAAGGTTGATCTGATAGTGATGGGATCATATACCATCCACGACCCGAGGCAGCCAATGGAGCTTGAGAAACCTCACCTGGGCGAAAACGCCCAGAAGGTATCCCTGAGGGCGCCTTGCCCTGTTTCAATAATAACATCGCCCAAGCAGAGGCTCGCAATGGAAAAGGCCGCTGACGCGCATACCGCTTGAGCAGGTTTGGTCTTTCCTAAAGCCTCTTAAGGAGATATCGCGGTTCAGGCGACCAAGACACTTCCCCTTCATGACCTCGCGGTGACGCAAGAAGAAATGTCTTGTAGATACTTTTTGTAGGAGGAGTCATGCCAAGATATGTCATTTTGATTGCTGGATTCATTTTAGCCTTGCTTGGGGTTTGGGGCGCTTCCTCTGGTGAGGCCGAGGATGAAACCATGGCTATTGATAAAAAGTCCTTCGGGTCGGCCATGAGACCTTCAGTTCGTTTTACTCATGATAAACACGGGGAACTTATCGCCTGCAGCCGTTGTCATCACGAATACGACAAATACCGGGCAAACAAGGGAGGAGAGGAGGGCCGCTCCTGCTCAGAATGCCATACGCCGGACGGCTCTAAGAACCCTGTTCCCCTTATAAAAGCCGTTCATATTCAGTGCAAATCCTGCCATGAAGATCTGAATTCCGCCCAAGGGACACCTCTGCCTGTGATGTGCGGACAGTGCCACAGGCGATAGGCCGGGGGCTTCCTCTAACGCTCATACCCTTTTGGGGCACAACGAAACATGAAAATGCCGCTCGTCTTTCCGGGCTTGATCCGGAATCCAGGTATAAATGACTGGATACCGGCCTACGCCGGTATGACGATGTATTTTCATATAAACCTTCACTGCCGAATGGGGAACAACAATGAATAAAAATGCCGCGTGTCATACCGGGCTAGATCCGGAGTTCAGGGCGTGATCCCGGCGAAGTCCGGAACAGGCTGCGCCGCTATGGCTATTTTCATATAAATCCTCTGTAATCAATGTCTCCTCTTTCTTATAGGCTCCGTCTTTCTCTTATTTTTCATCTATCGCAAATTCCATATTGACAAAAAGGCGATCCACCTATATTTGTGCATCGGTTGAATCAATTCCTTCAAGAGGGCCAAGATGAAACGGTTTTTCGGCTTTACCTGAGATATTGTTATTGTATCTACCCGTGTCAGGTAGGTGGGGTAAGGCTGGAGAGCTACTTGAGATCTTGGTATCATTAGATTCCGATAAAAATCTTCTTGCTTTCCCCTGGATCATCGTCTGAAAGCCCGGTTTTTTCGCTGCTATTCAGGAAATCCACTCCGTGCAGATGATGTACGGACAAATCCCTTAGAGCGGGTCGTTAATAGAGACAAGTCGCGGTTACCATGGATGAGTAAAACGCAGAATGCAGGCCTTTTCTCAAGGCACTTAAGTCATGGATTTTATCAATGTATGATCAGCCCGGACGTAAGCAGGGGCATCAAGTCAAATGGCGGGGAAATAAAAAAGTGGAAAAAGAAGAAATAATAAAACTTTGTAGAAGTCTCGATGAAGGAAATTTTGCGGATGTAATGGTGGTTGGCGGCGGTATAAGCGGGATTCAGGCCTCGCTTGATCTTGCCACCGCGGGATTCAAGGTTTATCTGATTGACAAAGCCCCCACCATCGGAGGGCACATGGCTCAGCTCGACAAGACCTTTCCCACAAACGACTGCTCCATGTGTATAGAATCTCCAAAGTTTGTCGAGTGTAACAGACATCCCAACATAGAGATAATGACCTACACGGAGGTGGAAAGCTGTGAGGGGGAGGCAGGGGACTTCAGGGTGACCCTGGTCAAGAAACCCAGATATATCAAGGAAGATAATTGCACGGGCTGCACCACCTGCGTGGAATACTGTCCCGTCAGCTATCCTGACAAATACAACCAGGAGATATCGAAAAACAAGGCCGTCCACATCTACTTTTCCCAGGCTATCCCACTGGTGACATATATTGATGACAGCTGCCTGTTTCTAAAGGAAAAGAAATGCGCGATATGTCAATCGGTCTGCAAGAATGACGCTATAGATTTTGGCCAGAAGCCTGAGAGGATCGTCATAAATGTAGGAGCTGTGATACTCTCACCCGGGTTTGAGCCGTTCGACCCTGCTCTCAAACCTGAATACGGTTACTGCAGATATCAGAACGTGGTTACAAGTATGGACTATGAGCGGCTCCTTTGCGCAACCGGCCCGTACGAAGGGGAGATACTGCGCGCTTCGGACAGGGAACATCCTCGCAACATAGCCTGGATACACTGCGTGGGATCAAGGAGGGTCACCACCGGCGACAACAGCTATTGCTCTGCTGTCTGCTGCACCTACACTCAAAAGCAGGTCATTCTTACAAAAGACCATGATCCTTCAGCCCACTGCACGATTTTCCACAATGACATAAGATCATACGGGAAGGATTTTGAGCGGTTCTATCAAAGAGCTGAGAGGCTTCCCGATGTCAGGTTTGTGAGGAGCTACGCTACCATTGAAAGGGAGATACCAGGGACCAAGAACATAATCGTCAGATATTCTGATCCTGCGGAAGGGGTTAAAGAGTCGGAATTTGACATGGTGGTGCTCTCGGTCGGTCTGAATCCTCCATCTGATTTCAGACACCTTTCCGCAAAATTCGGCATTGACCTGACCGACCATGGATTCTGCAAGATTAACTCCGCCAATCCTATGGAGACATCACGCAGAGGCATATTTGTAAGTGGCGCTTTCCAAGGGCCGATGGACATTCCGGAGTCGGTCGTGACAGCCAGCGGGGCCGGGAGTCAGTGTGGTGAACTCTTGGGGTACCGGCGGGGAAAGCTGACCAGGGAGAGGGTCTATCCGCCTGAAAGGGATACCTCGAAGGAAAAGCCCAAAGTGGGTGTCTATGTATGTCACTGCGGAGCCAATATAGGTAGGGTTGTAGATGTGCCCTCCACGGTGGACTATGCGTTGACTCTACCCAATGTCGTTCACGCAGAAGAGGGGCTTTTCATTTGCTCGACAGAGGCAGCCCAGCGCATAGCCGATTCAATAAGGCAAAACGGCCTCAATCGCGTCGTTGTCGCAGCCTGCACTCCCAGGACCCATGAGCTCCTCTTCAGGGACACGCTCAGGGAGGGAGGAATAAACCAGTATCTCTTTGATTTTGCAAACATCAGGGAACACTGCTCCTGGGTGCACACCATGGAGAAGGAAGAGGCAACTGAAAAGGCCCAGGACCTCATACGCATGTCTGTGGCCCGCAGCAGCCTGCTTGAGCCCTTGCAGGAGTCTTATCTGCCGGTGAACAAGGCGGCACTGGTTATAGGAGGAGGCGTTGCAGGCATGACCTGTGCCTTATCAATCGCCGCACAGGGCCATGAGGTTTTTCTTCTTGAAAGGGATAGGGAATTGGGCGGAATGGCGAGAAGGATTTACTACACCCTTGAGGGGATGGATGTTCAGGCCTATCTGAGTGACCTCGTAAAGAAGGTCTATCGGCATCCCATGCTGCATGTTCACACTGGAGCTGTAATAAATAAGGTTTCAGGTTATGTCGGCAATTTTACAACGAATATTACATCCGAAAAGGGATATCATGAAATAAGACACGGAGCCGCCGTCATAGCTATAGGAGCTGAGCAATACACACCCTCGGAATATCTCTACGGCGAAGACGAAAGGGTAATGACCAACCTGGAGCTTGAGGGGAGAATTGCGGCCGGAGACGAAAAAATCCTAAAGGCTAGAACGCTTGTCATGATCCAGTGCGTGGGATGCAGGAACGAGGAAAGGAATTACTGCAGCCGCGTGTGCTGCTCCGGCTCTGTCAAAAATGCCCTCAAACTCAAAGACCTTAATCCTGAAATGGATATATACATACTGTTCCGCGACATGCGGACATACGGATTCCGAGAGGATTATTACCGTGAGGCCTCCGTGAGGGACATAAAGTTCATCCGTTACGAAGCGGAGGAAAAGCCACAGGTCGAGGCTACGCATGAAGACGGCCGTCCTGTTTTGAGGGTTACAGCCATTGATTACATACTCGGCAGAAAACTCGCTGTGGATGCCGACTTTGTTTGTCTTGCAGCCGCTGTGGTGCCCTCCGGATCGGCCAGGGAGATCGCAGGGTTGTATAAGCTTTCCCTTGGCCCCGATAGTTTCTTCCAGGAGGCCCATGTGAAGTTAAGGCCAGTTGATTGCGCGGCTGAGGGCGTTTATCTTTGCGGCACCGCTCACTATCCAAAGCATATTGCTGAGACTGTCAGCCAGGCTTATGGTGCCGCGGGCCGGGCCCTAACGCTTCTTTCCCACGATACGGTGGTTGCCTCGGGCTCTGTCTGTGACGTTGATGAGAAAAGGTGCATAGGATGCGGCACCTGCATTCCGGCATGCAGGTATGGAGCCATTGGATTCCAGGATACAAGGCAGGGGAGGAAGGCTGTCGTAAATCCCGTTCTATGCAAGGGAGACGGGTTGTGCAATGCGAAGTGCCCGACAGGCGCGATCTACCTTAAGCACTACAGGGATGAGCAGATTCTTAGGCAGATTGACGCAATGTTCAGCGAACAATGGATTGCCGATGAGGAGGAGATAGGGTAGATGGGGCGTAAGACTGAGATGAGCATCGGACATGACTTTAGACCCAAAGTCGTAGGCTTTTTGTGCAACTGGTGCTGCTACGGCGGCGCTGATCTGGCGGGGGTTTCACGGTTTCAATATCCTCCCTTTATTAGGGTCGTAAGGCTTATGTGTTCTGGCAGGGTGGATCTGTCTTTTATATTCAGATCATTTATGGACGGAGCAGACGCGGTATTTATCGGAGGTTGCCATATCAATGACTGCCATTACAACACAGAGGGAAATTACGATGCCTTGAGCATGACCCATCTGTGTAAGAAGCTCCTTGAGCGGGCTGGCATTGATCCTAAAAGACTCAGGCTTGAGTGGGTTTCGGCGGGGGAAGGAATAAGGTTTGCCGAGGTAATGAAGGATTTCGGAAAAGAGATCAAAAAACTAGGGCCCCTCGGAGCCGGTGAGGGCGTTAGCAGAGAAGAGCTTCAGCGAAGAATAAATGAGGTGGTAAGGCTTATTCCCTACATCAAGCTTGCGAAGAGGGAAAAACTTGCCCTACATGATCCTGATGAAGCGAGATACGAAAGCCTCTATTCGAAGGAGGAAATTGATGCGCTTTTCCGCGATGCGCCGTCCTATTATATTGATCCTGCAAAATGCCAGGCCTGCATGATTTGTTTTAAGAAATGCCCTGTTGAGGCAATAGACGGGGGAAAAAACAGGATACACGTCATAGATCAGGGCAAATGCATCAAATGCGGTACATGTTTTGAGGCGTGCCCTCCGCGCTTTAACGCGGTGGCTAAGATAATCGGAGATTCAATCCCCGAAGCCATTCCTGAAGGACAAAGAACTATAGTGAGAAAGAAGTGATATAACATCTCAATAACTGGTTGCTACCCTATATGAAAATTACGCCCACCACTTCCGTCGAGGGGGAGTCGTGAAGCGAAGGGGCATTTTCATATAAAGTATTGCTTTTTAGTCATTGATTGTATGAGCTCAAAAACTCGGGGCAGGTGCGGCTTCAGCCGCGCGGGAACCTTGCGCCCCGCGCCTGAAGGCGCACCTACAGGCCCTGATTCCTGGTCTGCATGTCCTGATCTGCGCAAGGCCATCCCCCCAATGATTGAGCTGATACCTTTGATATTCAATAATCGAGGGCGAGTTTTTATAGGATGTTCCTTTCTTAACCTATTTTTATATCGTAATTTCCATATTGACAAAAAGGTGACAACCCTTTATCTGTTGCCCTGTCAATAAAAATCCATTTGAGGCTGGTTTTCCGCATGAAAAGGTTTTTCGGTTTTACCTGACGTGGCACGCTTTCATCCACCCGTGTAAGGTGGATGTGGTAAGGCTGAAGACTTTTCCCCATTTTCCTTCCTTAAGGACATTGTGAGATACCTTCTCGCCTTTGCGCGCTCCGTGTTTTTTGCTGATTCAGGGGCAATGGTGCTGGGCGCCCCGCGGGCTTCAAACCCGTAGGCCCGGTCTGCAAAACCGGGAGGAGGTTCGATTCCCCTTGCCCCTTCCATGCCTTGTGTCGGCAACAGAATGTAACATCGAGGCAAAGATATGCCTTTCATAAGGCTGCCGCCCATGGCGGCAAAAAGCACTTAACAGCCTATCGCTTGGAGGATTGTAAGATGCAAGAGGCTATAACTCTTAAGAAACTTCCCGATGACGTAAAGACTTATCTCAGTAAATTCAATCTTAATAACTGTTTTACATGCGGGACATGCACCAACGGCTGCCCGATCACAGGCGATCCCAACATGAAGGGATGGGATACCAGGAAGGTGATAAGGATGCTCGCTTTCGGGATGCTTGATGAGGTGGTTGATTCCAAATTTCCCTGGATTTGCACCGGCTGCGGACGCTGCGCCTATGCCTGTCCCATGGGCATAGACATTGTGGGAATCATGGCACACATGAAGTCATTAAGACCTAGAGATCAGGTGCCGGGGATACTCCACAAAGGAGTTGAGAATGTCCTAAAGACAGGTAACAACATGGCCGTCCCGCAAAATGACTATTTCTTCCTTATGGCCGACATGGGAAAAGAGATCGCTGAGGACGATTGCCCCGGCTTCTATGTTCCGATAGACAAGGACGACGCCGAGATACTCTTTTTCCCCAATTCCAAGGAAGTATTTGCTGATAATGACGATATGAAGTGGTGGTGGAAGATCTTCTATGCCGCAAGGGAGAACTGGACCATACCTTCTGAAAACTGGGAAGCAGTTGACTGGGGGCTATTTACCGGAAATCACGAGGCCACCAAGATCCTTGCCAAGAGAAAGATTGACTTTATGAAGAACCACCGGATCCACCGCATGATAATGCCCGACTGCGGGGGAGGCTCATACGGATGCCGCAAGGGTATGAAGGAATGCGTCCTCGAGGATCCCAACAACAAGATCGAACACATCTATCTATACGAATATCTCAAGGAGTTGATTGAAAGCGGAAGGATCAAGCTGGATAAATCCGTAAACGCAGGTAAAAGGTTTACCTGGCATGATTCCTGTAAACACGGAAGAGAACTGGAGCGTAACTTCGGCCACGGTTACTACGAGGAGCCCCGCTGGATCATCCAACAGTGCGTGGATGACTTCGTTGATATGGAACCTAACAGGGTCAACAATTACTGCTGTGGGGCAGGTGGAGGGATGTGGCCCCTTCCATACGAGGAGGATTCGGCCTGGCACGGAAGGCTAAAATACAATCAGATCAAAAACAGCGGCGCTAATGTCGTTTTGGTCGGATGCTCCAATTGCCGCGACCAGATGATGAAGAGGCTTCCCAAGTTCTACAAGGACTACAAATACGAGGTGAAATACATCTGGGAGCTTGTGGCCGATACCCTTGTGCTTGAGCCCTGGAGCGAGGAAGAGGTTACTAAGGCCGAGGAAGAGTCCAAGGCACAGTGGGAAAGACTCGGCGTTGACCTCGATGATATGGAATTCTAGTGGAGAATCGTAAAAACCATGAATGAAATAACGATCCGGATAAATGATCGTAGCGTAACGGCCTTTCCCGGGCAGAGCATAATGCAGGCCGCGGACAGCGCCGGTATAGTCATTCCCAGGCTCTGTTTTCATCCTGCTGTCAGGGCAAGCGGAGCGTGCAGGCTTTGCGCGGTGGAGATAGAAGGCTACAGGGGTCTTCCCGCCGCCTGTTCCACAGAGGTTGCAGAAGGGATGCGTATTGATACCGGATCCCCCCGAGTGCTTGATTTCCGCAGGGAAATGCTTCTTGCGATCCTCAAGGAACATCCCAGGGAATGCCTGGCATGCCCCAGGAACGGAACATGCGAACTCCAGCAGCTTGTGAGGGCGGTGGGAATTGATTTTCCTTACGAGATACCGACCGTGGCCGTTAAGCCTGCGCAACCAGGCGGCCCATATTTTGAGCGCGATTACCGCCTGTGCGTTCACTGCGGCCGATGTGTCAGGGTATGCCATGAGGTGCGCGGCAACAGGGCCATTGTCTTCAGAGAGGTAGGCGGGAGGCAGGAGGTCGCGACACAATTCGGAAGGAGCCTTGAGGATGCGGGATGCCAGTTTTGCGGAGCCTGCGTGGACGTATGCCCTGTAGGTGCCATAAGGGAAGTGCCGGGCGGTCATGAAGTTTTGCTCCGGAAAGAGACCTCGGCTTTGTGCGGGGCCTTGACCGATATCATCCTCGGCCTTTACAGGAAACAGCTTAATCACGAGGTTAAATCCTCCATCTGTCCTCTCTGCAGTGCCGGATGCGCGATGCTCTTTGATGTGGCGGCGGGAGAGAGGGTTTTGAGTGCCAGGCCCGATCCGAAGGGAGGCGCAAATCTGGGGCAGGCCTGCGTTCAGGGCCGCTTCCTTCTAAAATCCTATCTTGGGAAAGAAAATGGCATAAAGGGGCCGCGAATTTTCAGGGATGGTGCCATGCAGGAGGCCTCCTGGGATGAGGCGCTCTCAAATGTATCGGCCTCGCTTGGCGGCTGCGGCAAGGGTGAGATCGCCCTGATTTGCGATGCGCGTGTCAGCAATGAGGAACTGGCGCTGATCAAAGGGCTTGCCGGGTCAGTCCTGAAGTCCGAGTCGGTCTTTGTCATCAACTCGGGCCGGTATCTTGACTGCTTCCGAACAATTGCCGGGGATATGGGGGATAGAGCGTTAGAAGGCCGTGACGAAGACCTTGATGGCGCCGATGGTATCATTGTCATCGGTCTGAACCTTTCGGCAGCAAACCCCATTTTAGGGGTAAAGGTGCGGCAGGCGGCCTTGAAAGGGACCAGGCTTCTTACGGCAAACCCTGTTGAAACCGCGCTAGGGCGTCTGGCTGATATGAATCTCGCTTACTACCCAGGCGCGGAGGAAGTGCTGCTCAAGGGGCTTTTGCGCCTTTTGCTGGACCGCCCGGATATCTTAGAGGCTTCCTGCGGCCTGAACAGGGCGGAGCTTTCATCTATCAGGGAAGGGCTTAAGGCATACGATATCGAGACGGTCTCGGAACATACAGGGGTTTCAGAGGAACTCATCTCTGATGCGGCATGTCTTATAGGCGAGATGAAAAACTGCGCTATCGTATTCGGAGGCGGATTTCTGGAGTCATCCTCCGGCAAGGAGTCCCTGAAGGCCCTTGAGATGATCTCCCTCCTCAGAAACAGCAAAGAGCGTGCCCGTATTTTCCCCGTCTATGGGGATGCCAATATGAGAGGGGCCTGGACGGCCGGGGTTTTCGATTCCACAAAGGGCATGCCCGTATTTTCTCCATTGGATGGAATTTACGCGATGAAACCCAAGCTTCCCGCAAGGGTGCTGGCCGCTGTTGTCATTATGAGAAACCTTAGGCAAGAGAGTGCGGATTACCTTGAAAGCGTTCTAGAGGGGCTGGACTATGTGGTTGTGATTGCCGAGAGGTATCACGGTTTCAAGACGGATGTTTTTCTGCCGCTGGCGGGCTTGCTCGAAACCGGAGGGACCATCACTGATTTCATGGGCAATCAGGCGGTGGCGAAGGCAATCATTAAACCCGGGGATTTGTCCATGGCCCTGGAGGATATAATTAAGGAGCTTAGGGCCAGGATGGGAGGGGAGAGTCAGCCTCGCAATAGATTAGCCGACAGCCCCAAATTATCTTCGGAAGACGCCACGCCATTTAAGTGTGAGCCCGGATCTTTCCACGGAAGAGTGGAGAAACGCGATGAAGAACTCCCGTTTGCATTGATAGGTAAAGATAGTCTGGTTCCTTACTTTCTTAGTCCCCTCATGGCAGAGGAGGCAAAGAAGGTATTTTTCGTGGCTGGAGATATTGAGATGAATCCTGCGGATGCCTATTCCATGGAATTGATGCCTGGTGACAGCGTCCGCGTTCAAGGCAGGATCGGGCAAACAACAGGGACTCTCGCCGTAAACGGCCTTCTGACACGAGGAGTAGTTGCCTTGCGGGAGGAGATTTTGAGACAGGGCTTTCCTGATGCGGCGCCAGAGGCGGTGCTCTCCTGCAAGGTCACAAAGGCTGTGCCCTGAGGTTTTGCCCATCTGAAAGAAGGAAGAGGTCGTTATTATGAATTTATCGAGGGAGAAAACCTATGTTTCCCATACATGCCCATAAAGAACTTGCCCTAGGGGTGCACAGGATGAGTGTGAAGGCGCCCATAGTGGCATCAAGGGCGGAGCCGGGGCAGTTTATCATCTTGATTGTTGACGAAAAGGGGGAGCGGGTTCCCTTTACTATCAGCGGCTGGGACAGAGACGCAGGCACCGTTGACTTCGTTTATCTTGAGGTTGGTAATACTACCAGGCAGCTTGCCGCGCTTAAACCGGGCGATGAATTGGCGCACTTTGTAGGCCCGCTTGGAAGGCCTGCCGAACTGGGTAGCTTCGGACACGTGGTCGCACTTGCAAGCGGATACGGCATAGGGGCGATGGTCCCAATACTCAAAGCGCTTAAAGAAATGGGTAATCGGATTACCACGATCATGCAGGCCCCGGACATGAACCGTTCGTTCGGAGAAGAGGAGCTATTGTCCGTAAGTGATCGCCTCATAAAGGCATTCGGCGACCAGACAGATGACTCACCTGCGAGCGCCACCGGCGCCATGAGGATGTTACTGGCCGATCAGGCAAGCGATCCGGTAGCAAGGGTTGTACTCATGGGCTCTCTATGCGTCATGAGGTTGGTAAGTGAGATGACGCGACCATACGGAATCAAGACCATGGTGCATCTGACCCCTCTGATGGTGGATGGAACCGGCATGTGCGGAGCCTGCAGACTGAGCGTTAAGGGTTCCAACCGGTTCGCCTGTGTTCATGGTCCTGAATTCGACGGGCATGAAGTGGAGGGTTGGGATTTGCTCATGTCCAGAAGGTGTACCTATGCGGATGAGACAGCGCTTCAGCAGTCCTTCCAGTGCAGGGGATGTTCACAGTGGTAACGGGCTTACGATCAGAATAGATTTTCAAGAAAGCGTCCTGACCCGCAGGAGTATTTGATATGACTGAAAAAATCAGTGCAGATGAGAGCAAGAGCTCTTCACCAAAGCAGAAGATAAACCTGAACAGACTGGAGATGCCCAAGCAGGAACCAGGCGAAAGGCGCTCCAATTTTAACGAAGTGGCAACAGGTTACACCTATGAGATGGCCATTGAGGAGGCCAACCGCTGCATCCAGTGCAAAAAGAGAAACTGTCAGGCGGGTTGTCCTGTAAACATAGATATTCCCGATTTCATAAGAAATTTGAGAGAGGGAAATATCGAAGAGGCCTCACGGGTGCTCAAGAAAAAGACGTCCCTTCCCGGGATCTGCGGCAGGGTATGCCCACAGGAGTTGCAGTGTGAACACGCTTGCACCCTCAACAAAAAGGGCGCTCCTATTGCCATAGGACGTCTTGAAAGATACATAGCGGACTGGGAGCGTTCGCAGGGAGGCTTTACAATCCCCGAGATGGCCCCTTCGAGCGGAAAACGCGTGGCAGTGGTCGGGAGCGGGCCTTCAGGCCTTACCGTGGCATCCGATCTGGCGGTCAGAGGCCACAATGTGACCATGTTCGAGGCCCTGCACGTGGCAGGCGGAGTGCTCATGTATGGCATCCCTCAGTTTCGTCTCCCAAAGGAGATCGTCCAGAGAGAGGTCGAATATGTAAGGCGCCTTGGAGTGGAGATCTTCCTTGATACGGTCATAGGCATCAATTTCAGTCTTGATGAGCTTCTAAACACCAAGTATGACGCCGTATATCTTGCAACGGGCGCCGGGCTTCCCATGTTCATGCAGATCCCGGGTGAAAACCTCAATATGATCTATTCGGCTAACGAGTTTCTTACCAGGACCAATCTGATGAAGGCCTATCTGTATCCGCAGTATGCTACTCCGATAAAGATGGGCAAGCGCGTTGCGGTCATAGGCGGAGGCAACGTCGCAATGGATTCCGCGCGTTGCGCTGTAAGGCTTGGGGCAAGGGAAGTAAATATCATTTACAGACGCACCAGGGCTGAGATGCCGGCAAGGCTCGAGGAGGCGGAAAACGCGGAGGAGGAAGGAATCAATTTCCATTTCCTCTGCACACCTACCGCCTTTATAAGCGACGGACGCAACAACGTCTCAGCCATGGAGATGATACGAATGGGGCTTGGAGAACCTGACGCAAGCGGAAGAAGGAGGCCTGTTCCTATCGAGGGAAGCAACTATGCAATCGAGGTGGACACGGTCGTCGTCTCTCTGGGCACCTCCCCGAATCCGCTTATTGCCTCCAGGACGCCCGATCTTGAGACATCCCGGAAGGGCACGGTCATAGTTGATGAAAAAGGAAAGACTTCAAAGGCAAGGGTATGGGCCGGAGGCGACATAGTATCAGGGGGAGCCACGGTCATAAGCGCCATGGGAGAAGGAAGAAGGGCTGCTATGGCCATGCACGAGTATTTGACGCAATGAGCGATTCGTGCCGACGAACTCGGCACTGAGGTATTGAGGAGAATAGAACCTATGACGAGCCAAAAGGGAAGTGTGATCGGATCGGCCATGGTGGTGGGCGGCGGTGTGGCAGGGGTTCAGGCTGCCATTGATCTGGCCAACTCCGGCTATTTAGTATACCTCGTTGAGAAGTCGCCTGCCATCGGCGGAGTGATGTCCCAGTTGGACAAGACCTTTCCTACCAACGATTGTTCCATGTGCATTCTCTCCCCGAAATTGGTGGAGTGCGGGCGCCATCCTAATATCCACATTATCACGCTGGCAGAGGTGCTTGGGGTGGAAGGCAAAGCAGGCCATTTCCAGGTAAGCCTGCGCAAGACCCCTCGTTACATTGATCCCGCCGTCTGCACGGCTTGCGGGGACTGCGCCCAGGTGTGCCCTGTGGAACGTTCCAGCGAATACGACATGGGGCTGTCCTCCCGCAAGACAATATTTAAGGCCTATGCCCAGGCAATTCCAGGGAGCTTTGCCATTGAGAAGCTCGATAAGGCCCCCTGCCGCATGGCTTGTCCAGCCCACCTTAATGTTCAGGGCTATGTTCAGATGGTGAAAGCCGGAAAATATCGAGAAGCCATAGAGATCATCCTGAAGGACCTCCCCTTCCCAGGAATACTGGGCAGGGTCTGTCCTCATCGGTGTGAGAAGAGTTGCAGACGTCTCGAAAAAGATGAGGCCATTTCAATTCGAGAGCTCAAACGTGTGGCCGCGGATCGCGTGCCCCTGTCCGAAATACCGGTTCCTCCCATTGCCCCCAAGGGCAAAAGGGCAGCCATAATCGGCGGGGGCCCGGCGGGCCTTTCTGCCGCGTATTTTCTTGCCCTTGCGGGCTACAAGACGACCGTGTACGAGGCCATGCCCCAGGCTGGGGGCATGATGCGATACGGTATCCCTGCACACCGCCTGCCAAGGGCGGTCCTGGATGCGGAAATCGAGAATCTCAAGCGCTATGGCATTGAAATTCATACCGGCAAAGCCCTGGGAAGGGACTTTACATTGGAGGAACTGCAGGCCCACGGCGCAGACGCTGTCTTCCTGGCCATGGGTGCTTGGAAACCTATTAAATTGAGGGTTCCGGGCGAGGAAAGCGAGGGGGTGCAGGATGTAACTGCCTTTTTGAGGGAGGTCCATCTGGGGAACTTGCGCTGTATGAAGGGGAAGGTCGCGGTGGTTGGTGGAGGCCATTCTGCCCTGGATGCTGCCCGGGTGGCCCTCCGGCTTGGAGCCAGCGAGGCCCGAATACTCTATCGGAGATCCAAGGCCGAAATGCCGGCTGAGCCTGAAGAGGTTGAAGAGGCTGAGCGCGAGGGGATACTCATCCATATCCTTACCGCTCCGATCCGAATCGGAAGCGATGGCGGCAAGGCAAATGGGATCGAGTGTATTCGCACCAGGCTTACTGAACCCGATACTACCGGGAGAAGGAAACCGGTGCCGGTTGAGGGTTCGGAGTTCTTCATCGAAGCCGAAAATATCATTGTGGCCATCGGCCAGGAACCGGATCTGAGCTGGATAAACAAGAACTCCGGTCTCGAGCTTTCGCGCTGGAACTTTGTTGTGGTGAATCCCGAAACCCTTCAGACAAGCATGCCAGGTATCTTTGCCGGCGGAGACATCATAAGCGGCCCTGCCACGGTCATCGAGGCAGTGGAAGCGGGAAAACGGGCCGCACGGTATATGGCGATGTATCTGGATGGGGAGACACTGCCTACCGAATGGCAGGAAGATGGTCCCGTAGGGCAAAACTGGACCCCAATTCCACAGGAAGAAGGGCATAAACCGCGGAAAGGGATCAAGACCCTTCCGGTTGGTGAGCGTGTGAAAGGATTTGAAGAGGTCAATCTCTCCATGGACGATGCTACGGCCTCGGCCGAGGCCGAGCGGTGTCTGAACTGCGGAGGATGCTGTGAGTGCTATCAGTGCGTAACAGTGTGTAAGGCTAGTGCTGTGACTCTCGATACCCATGCCCAGCAGGTTCAGGAGATGACTCTCGACGTTGGTTCGGTGATCCTGGCACCCGGGTTTAAGGCCTTTGACCCGACCCTGTATGAGACCTATGGATATGCCTCTTTCACAAATGTAGTAACCAGCATGGAGTTTGAGCGGATACTGAGCGCTACCGGCCCCTACCAGGGACATCTGAAGCGACCTTCGGACGGTGCGGAGCCTCGCAGCATAGCCTGGTTTCAATGCGTCGGCTCTCGCGACGTCAACCGGTGTGACCACGGATATTGCTCTTCTGTTTGCTGCATGTATGCCATCAAGGAGGCGGTCATTGCAAAGGAGCATGCCGAGCATGGGCTTGATACTGCCATATTTTATATGGACATGCGCACCTCCGGAAAGGATTTCGAGCGCTACTACATGAGGGCGCAGGATGAACACGGGGTACGCTTTATTCGATCCCGCATTCATTCGGTGGAGCAGGCGCCTGGATCAAAGGACCTGGTGGTACGTTACCTCTCTGAAGACGGCCTCCTCAAGGAGGAGGTCTTTGATATGATCGTGCTTTCTGTGGGCATGGAGACATCGCCAGATGTCCTTGACCTGGCTAATCGTCTGGATATTGCCATCAACGAGGCCGGGTTTGCGGCAACGTCGCCCTTTGCGCCGGTCAGTACATCTCGACCTGGAATTTTTGTCTGCGGGGCCTTTCAAGGTCCCAAGGACATCCCTCAATCTGTCATGGAGGCCTCTGCTGCTGCGGCACAGGCGTCCACCCTTCTGGCCCCTGTGCGGGGGACCCTGACGTCACCTCCAGTTACCCTTGCAGAAAGAGACATCAGCGAGGAAGAGCCACGCGTAGGGGTCTTCGTGTGCCACTGCGGCATCAATATTGGTTCGGTGGTTGATGTGCCGGCGGTCAAGGAATACGCAAGAGGACTGCCGAATGTGGCATACGTGGAAGAGAACCTTTTTACTTGTTCCCAGGATACCCAGGACAAGATGAAGGAGGTCATTCGCAAAGAGAAACTGAACCGCATCGTTGTAGCCTCATGTTCTCCCAGGACCCATGAACCCCTCTTCCAGCAGACTATTCATGAGGCCGGGCTGAACAAGTATCTCTTTGAACTTGCCAACATAAGGGATCAAGACTCTTGGGTGCACCAGAAGGAACCTGAGGCTGCAACTCTCAAGGCCAAAGACCTGGTTCGCATGGCGGTGGCTAAGGTGGCCCTGCAACAGCCTCTTCATCAGACAAACCTGGGGATTACCCGGAGCGCCATCGTTATCGGCGGCGGCTTGGCAGGGATGGAGGCTGCATTGGGCATTGCCGACCAGGGATATCCGGTAACGTTAGTAGAGAGGGGAGATGGCCTCGGAGGAAATGCCCTAAGGCTTTCCTCAGCCTGGACCGGGGACTCCATTCAGCCTTATCTGGACCGGCTCGTCGAGAAGGTTAAGACGCATGAAAAGATTTCAGTGCGCATCAATACCGTGCTGAAGGATGTGCGCGGGTTTGTGGGCAACTTTGTTTCCACCCTGGAGGCTGATGGAGGGTCGGAGGATATCGCCCACGGCGTTGCAGTAATAGCTACCGGGGGCTTGTCCTATATCCCCGATGAATATGGTTACGGCAAGAGTGACAGGATTTTGCTCAGCCTTGACCTGGATCGCGCAATAGATGAAGAAGACGACCGAGTGGTAAAAGCCCAATCCGCTGTCTTCATCCAGTGCGTAGGATCGCGGGAGCCCGAGCGTCCTTACTGCAGCCGGGTCTGCTGCAGTCATTCAGTCGAAAGCGCTCTTCGGCTCAAAGAGCTTAATCCAAAAATGGATGTGGCGATCCTTTATCGGGATATTCGAACCTATGGAATGAGGGAACATCTATACAAAGCTGCCAGAGAGAAGGGCGTCCTCTTCATTCGATACGACAGAGAACACAAGCCGCAGGTGGAGCTGGAGGGAGAGGCCATCCATATAATGGTACGTGATTCCATTCTCAAGGAGAACCTCCTGTTGCGGCCGGACATCCTGACACTTGCGAGTGCCATTGTTCCAAGGGAGACCGGAGGCCTGGCGAAGATGTTCAAGGTTCCTCTCAATGCTGAGGGATTTTTCCTTGAGGCCCACATGAAGCTGCGGCCTGTTGATTTTGCAACAGAAGGGGTTTTCGTGGCGGGACTTGTCCACTGGCCCAAGCCGACCGAAGAATGTATAGCTCAAGCCAAGGCCGCGGCGGCCAGGGCCGTGTCAACTGTCCTTTCCAGGGAGAGCATCCTGGCTGGCGGGGTCTCGGCCTCTATCCACAAGGATAGATGCATCGGCTGCCGATCTTGCGAAGAGTGCTGCCCGTTCGGTGCCATATCGTATCTTGAACAGGAGGAACGTTGTGAGGTGAACCAGGCCCTGTGTAAAGGATGCGGCACCTGTGCGGCAACATGCCCGTCTGAGGCCATCTCTCTTATGGGCTTCAGCCACGAGCAACTCTACCGCCAGATAGATGAGGCCATGGCTTTTTAGGGTTCTTTCGGGTCGATTGAGCAAGAAAATTATTCTTTTAGAGATTATGGAATGGTATTTCAGGAGGAACGCAGATGAATAAAGCAGGTTTCCAGCCTCGCATACTGGCCTTTCTCTGCAACTGGTGCAGTTATGCTGGGGCAGACCTCGCAGGTGTAAGCAGGTTACAGTACCCTCCTAATATAAGGGTGATAAGGGTAATGTGTTCTGGAACGGTCTCACCCCATCATGTACTCCATGCCTTTCAAATGGGGGCTGACGGAGTACTTGTAGCCGGCTGCCACATAGGCGACTGCCATTACATCAAGGGCAATTATATGACCCTCAAGAGGATGGCCTTTTTTAGAAGGCTCCTCGATTTCGCCGGATACGATCCTGAGAGGCTGAGACTTGAGTGGATATCAGCCGCAGAGGGAGGAAAGTACGCAGAAGTGGTAAGGGATTTTACCGAAACCATCAGAAAACTTGGCCCACTGAAGGGCCTGCAGGCCGTTCCGGCAAGGGCTCCAATGAAAAGGGTTTCCAGCGTGGAAATCCGATTGGGACGCTGATCGCATCATAAGGTGCAATAAAATGGAAACAGGAATGAAAGAGCTGATAGAGAAAAATGAGGTCGCAGCCTTACTGGCTTACAAGGATATAAACGGCACTATTTATCCCCATGCCTTCACAAAGGAGGATATCTCAACGATAGCCCCCTGGAAAGTCTCAGACGCGAGATATCCAATACTTAAGATGCTTCTTGCGGTCACGCGAGCAAATCCCGGTAAGAGATACGGCATCCTCTTGAGGGGCTGTGAGGAGCGGGGCCTGAGGGAACTCGTAAAGTGGGAGCAGATTGACCCTGACATGGTGGTAGTTATCGGGCAGGCATGCAGCAAAGAACTTGCGATCAAGTGCGTCTGTGCCAAGCCTTACCCCGACGCCCTTAGATACGGGGAAGCGGTTGAAGGTGTCAAGCAAAACAAGGCCCTGACAGAGCTTAGAGAAAAGGATAGGGGGGAGAGACTTTCCTGGTGGCTTTCGCAATTCAACCGATGCCTTAAATGCTACGGCTGCCGCGACGTATGCCCCGTGTGCTTCTGCACGGATTGCAGTCTTGAGCACAAAAACCTGCTGGTACAGGGAATTCTCCCCCCGGACACCTCTTTTCATCTGGTCAGGGCCGTTCACATGGCGGGAAGGTGCATTGACTGCGGCCTTTGCGAAGAGACATGCCCCGCCCGTATTCCCCTGAGAAGCCTATACAAGGAAGTAAATGAAATTGTGAATGATGTCTTCTCCTACGATACGGGATCCCTTGATACCAAGTCGCCCTTCTCCATGCTCGGAGATGAGGCACTCCTGCCGCTTCAGGCCAATCCTTAAGCTGAGGGCTCAGGTAATGAACAGGGCGGTCAAGATATGGAAAAGCACGTGACCTTCGGAATTGCAGGCCATGTGGATCATGGAAAGACCTCCCTTGTTCGACTCCTTACCGGTATTGATACCGACCGCTTGAAGGAGGAAAAGAGAAGGGGGCTTTCCATAGAGTCAGGGATCGCCCCAATGCTCGCTTCTCCTGATCTGACGATCTCCCTTGTAGATGTCCCGGGTCATACCGATTTTCTAAAAAACACCATCCGGGGGCTTAGTTGCGTGGACGCTGCGGCGCTTGTAATCGCTGCCGACGACGGCGTGATGCCCCAGACGAAAGAGCATCTGGAGATTCTTTCATTTTTCGGGACAAAAAAGGGTTTTGTGGTCCTCAGCAAGGCAGACCTGGTTGACGAGGAGACCCTTGAACTTGCCCGGTTTGAAATAGAGGACCTGGTAAGGGATACTTTTCTTGAGCAATCTAAAACAATTACCTTTTCCGCCGTGGACGGAAGGGGCCTCGATGAGGTGAGAGAGGAGATCATAAACACCGCGACCATTGTGCCGGGAAAGAGCCTGGATGCCCCCTTCCGCCTTTGGATAGACCAGGTAAAGGGCTTCCCAGGCTTTGGAACCGTGGTGAGTGGGACGGTACTGTCCGGACGCCTCTCAGAAAATGATGCTGTGGCTGTTCTGCCCGCAGGAATAGAGACAAGGGCCAGATCCCTTCAGGTGCATCACAAAAAAGTGGAAGGGATAACCGCGGGCCAGAGGGCCGGCATAAACCTCCACAAGATCTCCGAAAGGGAAGTGACGAGGGGTATGCTTATTGCCGAGCCCGGCACTCAGGAGATAGCCCGGCTTCTCAATGTTAGATTGCATGTTCCATCCCGCGTTGCCCAGGGCCTGAAAGATCACCAAAAGATAAGGCTCCATATCGATACCGCCGTTGTTAATGCCACGCTCATCCTGATGGAGAGAAATTTTCTTGGGCAGGGAGAAGGCGGCTTTGCCCAAATGAGGCTTTCCCATGATCTTTCGGCCTGTCCTGGTGATACATTCCTCATCTCTCCCCTCAATGTCCAGACCCTCATTGGAGGCGGCAGTATACTGGAGCTGACAAAAGAAAAGTTCAGAATGGCTAAGGCGGCCAGGATGATACCGTATCTTAATGCAGTATGGAGAAGGGACTCGGACTCATTTATTGAACTTTTGATTAGGCTTGAAAGAAATGATCTTCTTGACCCTGTTCAAATTACCAAGACCACAGGATTTGGAACGGATGAGATCAAATCGAGTCTGGAAAGAAAAATCGGCTCCGGGGAATTGATCTCCTTCGGTGATGCAGGCTCTTTTCCATCTGAGCGTTTTAACGTCTTGAAAGAAAAACTCCCGACGATACTTGCGGAGATTCTTCAGGAAAACCCCCTGAAACAGTCCGCTTCATCCGAGGAGATAAAGGCCAGGCTTGCGCCTTCCCTGGACGATATTCCCTTCAAGGTAATGCTTTCAAGACTCGTGGAGGGGGGAGAGGTAGTAAAGAAAGAGGGTGGATTCAGATTGCCGAACTTCTCTGCGAGTCTGTCCGGAGAAAGACAATCCCTTGTGGATATGCTTCTTGCCTATGCCGAGGAATCGGGCTTTGTTCCATTCAGCGCGGACACCTTCTGGAAGCTACACCGCAGGCAGCACAACAAAAACGAACTGCAGAGGCTGCTTGACTACCTTCACAACCAGGGGAGGCTCATCAGGCTTAACAACAGACGCTACATGACCCCCAGGGCCATGGAGGAGATAAAGAAGAAAACCTGCAATCTCATAAAGGGGAAAGGCTCCATAGGTATAGGCGACTGCAAGGAGATAATGGGTTACGGAAGGACCGTGGGCGTCCCTGTGCTGGAATACCTGGATTCCATAGGATTTACCCGCAGAGATGGGGACAAGCGGACTCTGGCCTGAACCATGCGGTCTATCGGCTTAAGACTAATCTAAGGATGAGGTAATTCAAAGTGGAAGAATACAAACCGACCATCGTGGCCTTTTGCTGTCAGTGGTGTTCCTATGCGGCGGCGGACCTTGCAGGCTCCATGAGGCTCCAGTATCCGCCCAACATCAAGATCATCCGCGTCCCATGCACCGGAAGGGTGGATATCATCCACATGCTGAGGGCCTTTGAGCTTGGGGCGGACGGGGTATTCCTTTCAGGCTGTCTTGTGGGGGACTGCCATTTCCTGCGGGGAAACATAAGGGCCGCAAAAAGGGTGGAGTCCGCAAAGGAGATCCTTAGATCCATAGGCACAGACCCGTCAAGGCTTGAGATGTATTACAACTCGTCGGCCATGGGGCCTCAATTTGCAGAAAGATGCAGGGAATTCACAAAAAGGATTATTGAACTAGGTCCTTCAGGGAGGCGTGTCAGTAAGGCGGCCTAGCGCTGCACAACCTTTTTTGCGTGAGACGTTCGACGCGACCGACGGCCAGCTTTTTTGATAGGTGCTTGATATACCGCATGGCGACAGGGACATGAGAGGAGGAGACGGCATGGATAAAGAGACGGAAAAGAAGGTGTCCGGTTCAATGATGGTTGTGGGAGGGGGTATTGCGGGGATCCAGACGGCGCTGGATCTGGCCAACTCCGGTTTTTTCGTCTACCTGGTTGAAAAAAGCCCTGCCATCGGCGGGATTATGTCCCAACTGGACAAGACCTTCCCCACCAATGACTGCTCCATGTGCATCATCTCTCCCAAACTCGTGGAGGTGAACCGCCATCTTAACATAGGGCTTTTGACAAACAGCGATCTTTTGGCAGTTGAGGGAAAGCCGGGGCGTTTCAGGGCAAGGGTCCTCAAGAGACCCAGATACATTGATCAGTCCAAATGCACAAGCTGCGGTGAGTGTGCCAAGGTCTGTCCCATCTCGATCTCAAACGAATTCGACCAGGGTCTTTCAACCAGAAAGGCCGCCTTCAAGAAGTATCCCCAGGCCTCCCCAACGGCCTATGCCATCACCAAGAGGGGCACCGCGCCGTGCAAGGCCACCTGCCCGGCCCACGTGAGCATTCAGGGATACATCGCGCTCATTAAAGAGGGAAAATACAGGGAGGCACTCGAACTCTTCAAGGACGCCCATCCGTTTCCGGGCATCTGCGGAAGGGTGTGCCACCATCCCTGCGAAGGGGTATGCACCCGCAAGGACCTTGATGAGCCCGTCGCCATCAGATATCTGCACCGATTCCTGGCAGACACGGATGCATCTCTTGCCGAGCATTACAGGCCTAGTGTCGCAGAGGAAAAAGACAAAAGTGTGGCGATAATCGGATCAGGCCCCGCCGGCCTTTCAGCGGCCTATTTCCTGAGGCGGAGGGGTTACCGTGTGACTGTGTATGAAAAACTGCCTGTCGCAGGCGGCATGATGGCCGTCGGCATCCCTGAATACAGGCTTCCCAGGGACGTGTTGGGACAGGAGGTGGAAACCATACGCTCTATGGGTGTTGAGATCGTCACAGGAAAGGAGTTCGGAAGGGACATCAGCCTTGAAGATCTGTGGAAAACCGGCTTTTCTGCGGTGCTCATTGCAACGGGACTCCACCTCAGCAGAAGACTGGGGGTGCCGGGGGAAGACCTCGAAGGCGTATTGAAGGGTGTTGAATTTCTGAGGGCTGCGGCCCTTGGAACATTCGACCTGCCCCTCGGTAAGACCATCGTTATCGGCGGCGGAAACGTAGCTATTGACGCCGCCAGAACGGCCCTCAGAAAGGGAGCAGAGGAGGTTACGGCCGTTTGCCTGGAAAAGAGAGAGGAGATGCCTGCCTGGGACTATGAGATCGCCGAGGCATCGGAGGAAGGCATACGGATCGTGAATTCTCTCGGACCGCGGCGCTTTCTTGATCAGGCTGAAAGGCTGGCAGGGGTTGAATTCAAGAGATGCACCCGTGTCTTCGACGAAAAAGGGGCATTCAATCCCGGCTACGATGAAAAGGATCTCACGGTCATGAGTGCCGACACTGTGATAGTCGCAATAGGCCAGGCCGCTGATTTAAACTTCGCGGAGCCTAATGATATTGCCGCAAAGGCCGGAAGAGGGCTTGCAGCGGATCCTCTTACATTTGAATCTCCGGTCAAGGGGGTGTTTGCGGCGGGTGATGCGGTTTACGGCCCCCGCTCCGTTGTCGAGGCTGTGGAGGCGGGCAAGGAGGCGGCGGAGAGCATTCACCGCTATATCGCAGGAGAGGATTTGAAGGCGGGTAGAGAAAGACAATGGGATTTTGAAAAGCCCGACACGACGAATGAGAAAAATATGCCCAGAACTCCTATGCCTGTAGCCGATTCCCATGAGCGCAGGAAGGACTTCAGGGAGGTGGAACTGGGTTTCGAAGAAAGGGATGCCCTTGAAGAGACAACAAGATGCCTTCGCTGCGGCATATGCTCCGAATGCTATCAGTGCGTGAAGGCATGTCTGGCAGGGGCGGTTGACCATGAGCAAAAAGAGCAGGAGGTGAATGTTGATGTCGGAGCGGTGATACTTTGCCCGGGCGCCCAGACCTATGATCCTACGCCCATCGGCGACCTCTACGGATACGGAAAGATCCCCAATGTGGTCACCAGCATTGAATTTGAAAGGATCCTTAGCGCGTCGGGTCCGTTTATGGGTCATCTGGTAAGGCCTTCGGACCACAAGGAGCCCGCCAAGATCGCCTGGATACAGTGCGTCGGCTCAAGGGATGTCAATCGCAGCGGAAACGGCTACTGCTCCTACATGTGTTGCATGTACGCGATAAAGGAGGCTGTAATTGCAAAGGAGCACAGTAAGGCCCCCCTGGATACAGCGATATTCTTCATGGACATGAGGACCTTCGGAAAGGATTATGAAAAATACTACACCAGGGCTAAGGAGGAGCACAAGGTCAGGTTCATAAGGTCCAGGATACACACGGTCCAGAATGTTGAAGGAAGCGAAGATATCCTCATCCGCTATGTTGACCATAAAGGAAACCTTTCTGAGGAGGTATTCGATATGGTCGTGCTTTCAGTGGGCATAAAGCCCTCCTCAGGGACCCTCGAGATGTGTGAAAGGCTGGGGATAGGCATTCGAAGCGACGGCTTTGCCCTGACAAACGGCCTTGCGCCCGTTGAGACGACCAGGCAGGGCATATATGTGTGCGGTAGCTTCCAGTCGCCGAAGGATATTCCTTCTTCCGTAACGGACGGAAGCGCGGCCGCCTGCTCCGCCTCCATGATATGCTCCGGGGCGAGATGGACGGAGACCCGGTCGCTGCCCCTTCCTGATGAAAAGGATGTCTCTAACCTGGAACCCCGGGTAGGCGTCTTTGTGTGCAACTGTGGTATCAATATCCGCGGGGTGGTGGATGTGCCCGAAGTGACAGCCTACGTGGCCACCCTTCCCAACGTGGTTTTCAGCGATCATAATCTCTTCACATGCTCCCAGGACACCCAGGAGATCATCAAGAAAAAGATCATTGAGCATGATCTCAACCGTGTGGTGGTCGCCTCCTGTTCTCCGCGGACCCATGAGCCGCTCTTTATGGAGACCCTCCAGGCCTGCGGTCTCAACAAATACCTCTTCGAGATGGCCAACATCAGGGATCAATGCTCCTGGGTGCATGGGAGCATGCCTGAAGATGCCACGGATAAGGCAAAGGACCTAGTGCGCATGGCCGTTTCAAGGGCGGCCCTCCTCAAACCCCTCAAGGAGAGCCGTATCTCGGTTGTAAAAAGGGCCCTCGTGGTGGGAGGCGGGATCGCCGGAATGAACGCAGCCCTGGGTCTTGCAGATCAGGGTTACGAGGCTGTTCTGATTGAAAAGGAGGCATCACTGGGCGGCTTTTCGGCAAATCTGACTAAGACGCTGGAAGGTGAAGACATAAAGGCCTACGTGGAATCATTGAAGCGATCAGTCACTGGAAACCCCCGCATCCAGGTCCTCACAAACGCCCTCATCGTTCAATTTTCAGGTGTTCAGGGGAGCTTCACCACAGAGGTGCTCGTGGGACCTGGCATGTATGAGAGAAAGATCTCCCACGGTATAGTTGTGATAGCAACAGGGGCGAATGAGTATGAGCCGAAGGAATATCTTTACGGAAAGGATCCCAAGGTCATCACCCAGACACAGCTTGCCAGACGCCTTGAGGAACAAGGGGGATCGGGGCTTGATCGTGTTGTGATGATCCAGTGCGTGGGCTCCAGGAATGATGAAAACCCTAACTGCTCAAGGATCTGCTGCCAGAGCGCCCTCAAAAACGCCCTGCACATCAAGGACCGTAATCCCAATGCCCAGGTGATCGTGCTTTACAGGGACATGCGCGCCTATGGGCTCATGGAATATGCCTACACGGAGGCGCGTCAAAGGGGCGTTATATTCTCCAAGTTCGAGAAGGACGCCCCGCCGAAGGTCTCATCCGCGGCAGGATCCCTCAAGGTATTTTTCAATGATCCTGTCCTCGGGATGGAGGTGGAAGTGGAGCCGGACCTCCTTGTCCTTTCAGCGGGCATGAGGCCCTCCGACACGGAGGAACTTGCCGGAATGCTCAAGGTGCCACGAAACGCAGAAGGCTACTTCCTTGAGGCCCATGTGAAGCTGAGGCCCGTTGACATGGCAAGCGACGGCATATTCGTTTGTGGGACGGCCCACGGGCCCAAGCTCATATCAGAGACCATCAGCCAGGCCCGTGCAGCCGCATCCAGGGCAGCGACCTTCCTTGCCAAGGATTTCATCACCCTTTCAGGGGTGGTTGCCAGGGTGGATCCCGAGCACTGCGCGGCCTGCCTTATCTGTGTCCGCTCCTGCCCTTACGGCGCACCGAGGATAAACGAGGATGGCGTAAGCGAGATTGACCCAGCCCTTTGCCACGGCTGCGGCGTGTGCGTATCCGAATGCCCGGCCAAGACCATAAGCCTTGAGTGGTACGAGGACGACCAGATCATGTGCAAACTGGAGGCCCTTTTTGAGGCTCGCTCAGCCTGAAGTTATTGAGCTGTATTTACACACTTCTCCGGCGCCGCCTGATTTAGGTTAGTGCCATGTTTGCATTGACTTCGCGATAGGTAAAGCGCCCATTTCCTGGTGCTGCAACAGAATCGGGTCAAGCCGGAGGATAAGCGGCTCTTGAACGATAGCTGTTATCCTTATTGGTTATCCGACTCGAATTGAGGTTTTACGAATCCTGCTCAATAGCTGTGTCGGGGACTGCAATTATTCCTCCTCCAGAATTCAGGCGCAACCCCTTGCTTCTTCCATCAAAAATTGGGAGTCCTTGAATCTAACCGTAGTTTGTGATATCAAAAAAGATATGAGAACAGTCGAAAGCATCATAAAATCTGGTGATTGCGCCAGTGTCCTTCTGGACTACCCAGCCAACTGCTTTGACCTGATAGTTACGTCACCACCATATGCGGATAGCCGGGAAAAGACCTATGGAGGAATAAAACCGAGTGAGTATGTGGAATGGTTTCTACCCAAGAGTGAGCAGTTTCTCAGGGTTCTTAAAACAACGGGAACCTTCATTTTAAACATTAAAGAGAGAGTGGTTGAAGGGGAGCGGCATACTTATGTTATCGAACTTATTCTTGCACTCCGAAAGCAGGGGTGGTTATGGACTGAAGAGTTCATTTGGCATAAGCGCAACTGTCATCCGGGCAAGTGGCCAAACAGATTCAGAGACGCATGGGAAAGATGCCTCCAATTCAATAAGTCAAAACAGTTTCAGATGTTTCAAGAGAGCGTGATGGTACCAATGGGTAAATGGGCGGAGACAAGATTGAAGCATCTCGGAAAAAACGATGTGGTGCGTTTTGACTCCCAAGTCGGAAGTGGATTCGGAAAGAATATAGCAAATTGGATCGGAAGGGAGAAAGCTTACCCGTCCAACGTCCTGCACCTTGCCACAGAGACAGACAACCGAAACCATAGCGCGACATTCCCGCGGGCTCTTCCGGAGTGGTTCATCAAGCTCTTTACCAAAGAAGGTGATTGGGTTCTCGATCCCTTTGTTGGGAGTGGAACTACATGCGAAGTTGCTCAGAGGCTCGGCAGAAATTCAGTGGGAATAGATATTTTGCAGAATTATGTTGATTTTGCCAAGGAAAAGGTCAATTCTGCCGAGATGCTGCTGTTTGAAGAGAGGGCAAAATATGGGAAAAGTGAAAAAAAAAGAGATTATAAACTTCATCGAGCCAAAAATCAGGGAGTTTCACAGCCGAAGGCTTGAGAACCTGCTTGCCCTTAAACTAAAGAAAATTATTGCCAGAAAGAATCCTTATCTGTTCAAAGCAAAAAACCAGAATACCGCTCATGATCTCGTGAAGACCATTCTCGATGCCCATCTCTCTTCCCAAGAAGAAGGCATATTCGGCGGGTTTCTAGAAGAACTGGCCATCTTCATTTGTGGGCGTGTCTATGGCGGCAAGAAATCGTCGGCAGAGGGGATAGACTTGGATTTTCAAACAGATAGCACAATATATCTAATTTCCATAAAGTCCGGCCCAAATTGGGGCAATAGTCGGCAGGTAGCTAAAATGAAGGACGATTTCAGAAAGGCGAAAAAAATTCTGGGAACAAACACCAAGGGCGAAAAGGTTGTCGCAGTCAACGGATGTTGTTACGGAAAGGACGACAAACCGGATAAAGGAGACTACCTGAAGCTTTGTGGTCAGCGATTCTGGGAATTCATCTCCGGCGACGAAGACCTTTATACTGAGATAATCGAACCTCTTGGACATAAGGCCAAGGAAAAAAACGAAGAATTCTTGGAGGAATACACCAAGGTAATCAACAAGTTCACGCTTGAGTTCTCCCAGGAATACTGTGCGGATAATGGCTCAATCCTTTGGACAAAGCTTGTTAAGTTCAATTCTGGAAAGAAGACTGTATAAAGGCCACCCGACGAAGCCCTGTGTTTACTGCCCCCCCTTAAACGCAGTGAATCAGCAATGCGGTTCTCCCAAGGGAACCGATGAGAATGGTGACTGATAAAATAACTCGGACAGGGCATGAACGTGATGAAGGAATGACTATTCGCTATCTTGGACACCTGCCGCCTGAAGATCCCCTCGACGGATATCTGCGTTTCGACATTGCTCCCCAACTAGGTGTTCGCTGGACACCTGGCGGGTTCAGGGTTTTCCAGTTCGCCTTTTGCCAGGACGTTTATCTGTACGAAGAAGCGGGCGGGGCTTTCCGGGTGGTGGGAAAGTTCTTTCCTCCGGGCCGTCGCTTGCCTCCTGGCCTGGTCCGCCCTCCGACTGAGACCGAGTTCCAAAATCTCATCCACCTTCACAGGTTGGGCCTCAACAGCGGAGATTTCCGGATCGCCCGCCCCCTGGGCTACAACCAGTGGCTCCATGACCTTCTGATGGTGGAACACTTTGACGGCCAGCCGCTGGAAGAGGTAATTGATCAGGCCATCCGGCAAAACCGGCGCAGCAGGCTCTTTCGCAAGCTCTCCGCGCTCGCCGAGTTTCTGGCCGTATTGCACAACCGCACCGCCGGGGACTGGACAGTGGATTTTTCTCATCCTTATGAATATGCGGGGCGCCTGATTGAATCCTTGATCGAAAAAAGGGGGATGGCGCGCAGCGAAGCCGATGAGCTTTACCGGCTGCGCGAGAGCTGGCGAGGCCGGAGCTGCATGTGGGAGGACAGTAGGGTGCTGGTGCACGGAGATGCTACGCCTTCAAACTTCAAGTTTGGTTCTGGCCGGGAAGTCATGGTCTTCGATCTGGAGCGCATGGCCTGGGCCGACCGTGTCTTCGACCTGGGGCGCCTCGCTGGCGAACTCAAGCATTTTTTCTTGCGGGACACAGGCGACCCGTGGGCGGCTGAACCTTTCATCGGCCACTTCCTGTGGGAGTATTGCGGCCATTTCCCAGACCGGCAGGCGGCTTTTCGCTCTGTCACGCGGAGGATTCCCTTTTATCTTGGAATAACCCTCCTGCGTATCGCTCGAAATCCCTGGGTTGACTGGGGCTACCGACGGAGGCTCTTGGATGAGGCCAAAAAAAACTTGGGGGCAATCCAATGAAAATCAAAGGCATCCTCTTTGACATCAACGGGACGCTTATAGACATCCATACCGACGAGGGCATGGATGAGATATACCGGGCGGTGAGTCATTTCTTGACCTACCAGGGTATTAATCTGCACCGTGGAGAGGTCCGGGAACAATACTACCGGATCATGGAAGAACAGACCAAGGCGCGAGGCGAAGAACATCCGGAGTTCGACGCGGTGGCCGTGTGGAGGGAATTCCTGGAGCGGAATCTTAACAGCGCGCGGCGGCCGCTACCGGATAAGATGGAGACAATGCCCCGATTTCTTGCGGAGATGTTCCGGGGTATTTCGCGCCATCGCCTGGAGCTTTACCAGGATGTGAAGTCTGTCCTGGAGGAACTCAAACCGCGTTTTTCCCTGGCGGTTGTTTCAGATGGGCAGAGCCCCTGGGCCCTGCCGGAAATGCGAGCCACGGGCATTGACGGCTATTTTGACCCTATTGTGATATCCAGCGACTACGGATTCCGCAAGCCCGACTCCCGGCTCTTCCACGCTGCGCTCGACGCTATCGAAGCTGATCCTGAAGAGGTGCTCTTCGTGGGAAACGACATGTACCGCGATGTGTTCGGAGCCAAACAAATGGGCATAAAGACCGTATTCTTCGCTTCCAATCAGGGCCGCAGTCACATGGAAGGCGTTGAACCTGATTACATAATCTACGGCTTTTCTGAACTAAGAAAGGCGATAGATTTTTTCGAGCGCCTGTGACAAAAGCCGCTTGCGAGAGATCATACGCCCTAATCGTCATAGAAATCTTTGGCAAAATCGTTCTGGAAAACGGTCTGCGCCTCCTCAAACGATACGCCGTGATTCCTGAAGTTCTCTTCAGCTCTTGCTGTATCCCACTCAAATCGCAGTTAAGACATATTTACAAGGAAGTTGAGCCATGGCCTCATTCTATCCAGAAGGAGAAGAAGGAAGAAGGGATCAAGAATCTATCCCGGCAGCGACTCGAGGAAGGACTCAAGAAGATAGAGTAAGGCCTTAGCAAAAGGAGCGGCATAAAGAGTTATTAGTTGAAATATTTCTTTTAGTTCGCTATAAAGGTTCCTGATTCATTTGGATGCCGGCACGGCATCAAAGCTGACCACGCAGAAATCACATCCCAATTGCTCAAAGGCTGACGGCTCCCGGGGATGGGCCTGTCTGACACGCTCAGATGCCGTAACATATTGCCGGCAAGAGGCTATTTGAAACCCACCACATGAAAGTGCGCGTTCTTCGCCCTTCGACTAGTATACTGTAACGGGGTTTTGTGGTATGAAATGTCCTTTCAGTGTTTCAAAGGTAACGCCACCAAGTCTGCCCAAGGTGGTAAACCGGCCACGCCTTTTGGATCGTCTGGAAGGTAATCATGACAGGCGGCTGATATTCATCCTTGGCCAAGCTGCCCAGGGCAAGCCCACGCTCGCAGCATCTCTGGTAGAAAGGAGCAAGATCCCTTCGGCCTGGGTGAATATCCAGGAGGAGGACTCAGACCCGGTCATCCTTTATTATTCTATCGTTTACTCCATTCAATACCTCATCAAGGAAGCTGATTTATCTTCTCTTACTGCCTATCCCGCATCGGAAATGGGGCCGCGCTCAGATATCTCCCTTTATCGAGAATGGACTAACGCCATCGGCGGAGCAGTGCCAGTACCCATGAGGATAGTGCTTGACGGTATAGACCGTGTTCCTGCAGAGGCGAAAGCCTGGCTGTTTCTTAAGACTCTCCTGGAGGAGTTGCCACGGCATATATCCCTTATTGTGATTTCAAGGCAGGAGCCTCCTTTTGGGCTTCAAGAACTAAAAATCAAAAAGAAGATGGAGATACTGGTTAATAAGGATCTGGCCTTTACCCTTGAGGAGGGGAATGCCTTTATCAAGGATATCTGCGGAATCAGGTTAAGCGCTGACGCGCTCAGAAGGGTTCATCAGTTCACGGAAGGCTGGATAGGCGGATTTGTGCTCCTTGCGGGATGCCTTGAAGGCTTGCAGGAGGAGTTGAGGGAGGAATATGTGGTCAGAGGTATACCTGATAGCCTCAAATCAGAGGTCTTTTCATATTTAGGTCAGGAAATCTTTGCCTCTCAGCCGCTCCGGATCCAGGAATTCCTTGTTAAGACCTCAATCCTGGAATCATTTGCCTCTGACTTTGCAAGGGATTTAACCGGCATCTCAGATGCAGAGGAGGTGCTGCTGGATTTTGTAAGACGTTGCCTCTTCGTACACCGGGCCTATGACGATAAGAGGGGCTGGATCTTTCGCTATCATCTTATTTTCAGGGATTTTCTGAAAAGCAGGCTGCACTCTAGGCTTCCTGAAAATGAAAAAAGAGCCCTATATTCCAGGGCAGCCTCTCTCCTTGAGCAAAGAGGCGAATTACGTGAAGCCGTAGATTTCTGCCTTCTTGCTGGCAATCTCTCAAGCGCGACCGCTCATATTGAAAAGATCGGTCTGAGTCTCCTTAGAACTGGTAGAGTAGGAGAGATAGCCAATTGGTTGACAATTATTCCTCAAGACCTCCTGGAGAAAAGCCCATGGCTCCTCCTGTATCTGTCAATGACAAGGCGCTTTACAAATGCTGCGGAGAATCTGAAAGACCTTGGCAATGCCTTATCCCTTTTTTCGGAGAAGGGAGATATTCGAGGTAAACTCATGTCTCTCGCGCTGATGATCGAGGCTTCCGTTGTAAGGGGCCAAGATGTGATACCTATAAAGTCATTGATTCGACAGGCGGAGGATTTGCTCCGGTCTTTAGGTGGGGAAGCGTACCCTTTTGAGAGGGGAACCCTATGGTTACAGTTGGGATTCGCGCTTACCATCCGCGGAGGCAATCCGAGAAAGGGCCTTCGCGCATGTGATAACGCATGCCTGATAGCGAAGGAATTGGGAGACCGTGCGCTTGAGGCACAAGCCCAGGTCAATGCTTTACGGTCCTTGGCCTGGGCAGGTGAGTTTGATCAGTTAGATAAAAAAGCAGAAGAAGTCAGGGGACTGGTTGAAAAATATCCTAATCCCAATATCAATATCCTTTGCTCCATTGCGAATTGCGACTCTATGTTGGTTAGGGGACGCCTTGAAAAGACCTTGGAGTACCTCCAGGATGCGCGCAGGGAGGCTGAAGCCCATGGGTTCACCTATCTATACCCGGTGACGCTCCTTTATGATCTCTTGCTGGAACCCGGCTTACACCAATACAGCGCTGCTGAGGATATAGGAAACCGTCTCTTCGGTTTCGCTGAGTCCATCGGTAATGTTTTTATGATGGGTCTTGCCCTGTTGTACCTGGGGCGCAGTTACTATTTTCAGGGAGAGTACCCGAAGGCGGCCGAGCGTATCACTCGGTCGCGTCAGATGTTGGGTTCAGATAAGGCGCGCTCTGACTACCATCTTGCGATCAGCGGGGTTTTAAACGGTTTTGTCTCCCTTCATCTCGGCGATTACGGATCTGCTGAAAAGGATCTCAGCGAGGCCTTGAATTATTTTTCGGAAATTAAATGCTTCCCGCAAGTGGACGCGCATTTTGCGTTCGCCCTTCTGAAGAACAGAAGCGGCAATAAAGAAGATGCCGTAGTTCATTTGATGGCCGGATTGAAACTCGCCATGGATAGATCCTCCGATCACTTCGTCATTTTAAGCCAAAATGATCTCCTTGAAGTATGTTTCCTTGCCATCGAACTTGAAATCGAGGGCGTCTCGG
>Ga0210051_1000575_pt1 | contig 34879 bp, 51 predicted proteins | sample CryGey092014_all_FD_185464 | JGI IMG/M metagenome (GOLD analysis project Ga0210051, IMG submission 185464) | Groundwater microbial communities from aquifer - Crystal Geyser CG23_combo_of_CG06-09_8/20/14_all (SPAdes) (version 2) | ecosystem: Environmental > Aquatic > Deep subsurface > Groundwater...
CAGCACCCGGAGATGCGGGAGGTAATGGAAGGACACGCTGTTTGTCAGCTGTTCCTTGATGAGGTATGGGACAAGCTGGAAATACTAGGCGACGAAGAAGTCGCCGGGAGGCTGTCCGCAATTGCTGTGGATGCACCAAGATTGTTAGGGATTTTCTGCTTATGAGAGTAAAAAACAGGGGTATATTAATCCCCTGTTTTTTAGCAAAAATATTCTTTTTTGTGTTATAAATAGATAGCAGGACAATGGTGTCCTGCGATGAAAAGGAGAAGTAAAATGGAAACGAAAGAAAAGAAAGATGCAGTGTACGACCAGGCAGTAGAGACAGTGGTTAAGATAGTGGAGAAGGCGACCGAGAAGGCCGACCTGCCAGAGAGGCTTGGCAGGAGTGTTAAAGAATTTAAAGCGCTCTTTGAAGGAGCGGAGAAAATGAAGGACAGAGACCTTGGTCTGGCAACATTCGCCGCTTACGGCGAGCTGTTATCAGTAAGCCTGGAGGTGGCCAAGCTGGCCATAAAATAGGCTGACAAATCCAGGACATATTATTGTCCTGGATTTTTATGTATAGTTACGCACGTAACTGTTTTTTTAGTCACATAACTGTTTTTCCGGCAGAGGGCCGATTTCTACATTAATTAATCGCATTTAAAATATTCATGGTTTGTGTTATAAATAACAGAGAGGAGACCTGTCATGAAAAAGACAATACTCCGGAAGAAAACATTAGAGTGGCTATGGCCGCACAAAGACGGTATGTGCCGTGGCTGCGGCCGCGATATCAGGATGTTTAATAAAAAAGAGATTGTGGCAAGTGAATTTCATGGCGCCAGGCTGCTTAAAACCGGCAGATGGATATGTGACAGGATAAAATCATAAGGCAGGCCGTAAAGGCCTGTTTTTTAACTTGAGCTTGAAACTCTAATTAATAAGTGTAATTTTAAACATTTAATCATTATTATTTTAATTTAATATAAAGCTGGAAAAAATATACGATATTGTGTTATAAAACAACATTATTGGCAATATTGTTATAAGGAGATTATTTAACATGTTTATTATATCTGGCGAAGCACTACCATTCAGCGCCACGTCTTTAATATATAAAAAACTACAAGGGGAGGATCTTAGGCCCTGGATAACCGATAACAGGGGAACAATATCAACGACCGGCTGGGCGCCGGTAATAATATATGCTGGCCGGTTTAAGGGACGTCAGTCATATCACCGTCACGAAATAACCGACGTCTGTCTGCTTAATTCGGGTGTTATGGGTGGCCGGTTAATCGTAGTTGACCTTAACCACCACCATGTTACATACGAGTCATTTTACTGTTATGCATATCGGCTTGTAGCCAATGGGTTTTAAGAAAAACACTATCATGACGGGAGCATAAGGTGAAGGATACATTTATTATAGGGTCTGTTATAGCGGTAATCGCAGCTGCCTGGGGGTACATACGGCAGGTTATATCTTATGTCAGAAGTCTTGTTATCGTAAACGTTTACCTTGAAGCCTGGACGTCGGCATCTGTCATGAGCTACCTGTGGCACAAGTGCAGGAGGGTAAAGATAATAGGAGACAGGAAATATATATCAAGGTTCGTTCCTCGTTGCTTCCCTCCGCCCATCGCGTTTCTGCCCCCCGTTCGACCAGCCGTATAGAGGCCTCGGATGGGGTTATGCCATAGGATATGGCTAGGCGTATCCCGGTAAGATAATCCATATATAACCCCGCCTGGTTTATATGGCTACGTGTTGTCTACGACCATTAATTCTGGCTTCGACCAGTATATGGGAGATGAACATTCTTCAGCGGATAATATCCTATGCGTGAAGAGGGGACTTACCTCCCCTCTTTTTAATTAAAATATATCTCTTTTTGTGTTATAAATAGATAGCAGGACAATAGTGTCCTGCGATGAAAAAGGAGAAAGAAGATGGAAAAGATAGAGTTGAGAGTGGAGGACGTGAGGGAAATACGAAAATTCAAAAAGCAGCACCCGGAGATGCGGGAGGTAATGGAAGGACACGCTGTTTGTCAGCTGTTCCTTGATGAGGTATGGGACAAGCTGGAAATACTAGGCGACGAAGAAGTCGCCGGGAGGCTGTCCGCAATTGCTGCGGACGCACCAAAATTATTAGGAATTTTCTGCTTATGAAAGTAAAAAACAGGGGTATATTAATCCCCTGTTTTTTAGTAAAAATACCACATTATGTGTTATAATCAATCTATAGTGTTTCATACCATCGGGCGCCTAAAATTTAACAGGGAGGATATTCAGTGAGCACAAAAAGCACTTTGATACTTGGAGAGAACTACCATTTTTACCAGGAATGTTTTGAGCCATACAACCTGTACCTGGAATTCGGCGGGCTTGTGTTTTCGTTCGATCCTGTGAAATGGCACGACGCAAAGACGAGCGGCGGATATCCAGGGATACCGGGCGAGATATGGAGCGAAATAAGTTATTTCGAAATACCGCTTGAGTTTGCGGACAAAAGCGATGATGATATAATAAATATTGCCAGGCTAAAATACAAAGACATAAAAGACAAATACTTCGGGTCCACGATATGGGAAATCGTCGGGATACTGGTGTTCGGCCCGCACGACCTTGATGATGACAAAAGAATAGAAATAGGGATAAACGAATACATGAATAGGCGCAACATTGAATCTGAACACGCAAGAAAAATACGCGAGCTGGACATGATAAAGTCAAGACGCGATACTCTGACCGGGGAAAAATAAATGATAATACTTGGCATAGATCCGGGAATTAACGGCGGTATGTGCTGGATAAACAAAGACAAGATAATAAAAATGTGCAAAATACCGATAATAAAAATCGAGGGCAGGTCGTTTGTTGATCCATGTATAACGTATATGGTTATGAATTCGTGCGATATTGTCGTCCTTGAAAAACAATGGGGAATGCCTGGCGACAGCCCTATGACCGCATTCTCGATAGGCGCAATGTTTTCATCGCTTTATTCGTGTATATATCTTGCCGGCGCAGATGTTATAATAGTACCAGCCGTCAGGTGGCAGTCAGCACTGCTTGGCAAGCGGAAAAACAAGGGCCCTAAAAAGTCCACAAAGGAGAGAGCGTTTAATTTTATAAGCAATGTCTTTCCGAACGAAACGTTTAAAAGAACACAAAGATGTTCGACTCCGGACGAGGGCCTCGTTGATTCGGCGTGTATTGCGTATTATTACAAAACGCTTGCACCCGTTTCTGGCGGAAGCCCTTGAACACCGCTTCGCTGAAAATATACAGGTGTAAAAACCATAAACAATACAGATATAACCACAACGGAGTCTGGGTAGAGGCAAACTACGCAGTGTTGCTGTATGGGAACAAGTGGCTGTCTGCGGAGTTTGTCGACGAAGACTGCGACGACTGTAAAGAGGCAAAAAAACAAAACAAACCATAACCAAAAACACAGAAAGGGAGAAACGTATGTTTGGACTGTTGGTTCTCGGCGTTACCGCTACAGTAAAGGTTGCTGCCGCAATAGGCGCAGCGATTACCGCCACGTCAGTGGCTGCGGTTATTTCCAATAAAAACCGTACGGTTAACGGCACCACGCCAATATATGGCGCCGCCGAAAAAATGATTCAATACGATAAATCGCATACTGGTCCGGTGGAAAAATCAGATAGAATGAAAATACTTGAGGACGGCTTCTATATCGGGTGGGAGGCGAGGAAAAGAGATCTAAAAAAATAGTGCCATTTAGTGTTATAAATATATAAGAAAGGAGAAAGAAATGATTACAAGAATTTTGGTAACGGTGATAGTGATAGAACTGCTATCGCTGATATTTGAATGACGTGTAATAAAGCAGGGGTATATTAGTCCCCTGTTTTTTAGCAAAAATATTCTTTTTTGTGTTATAAATAGATAGTAAGACAATGGTGTCTTACATGAAAGGAGAAACAAAATGTTTGGAATAATTGCGTTGGGTTTGACTGCCGCCGTAAAGGCGGTAATCATAGCAGCGTCGGCGGTTGGAGCCGCCGGGGTTGCAGCCGTCGGCTTACATAAGCCGACAAGGGAATGGATAATGCACAAGGACGCAGAGGGGCATCGCCGATTTTTCGGCGACAAGACAGAGATAGTGCCCGAAGAAGAAAAGAAAGAATAACAGAAGTGGCGCAGAAGGCGCCAGCCGGAGCACAGCGCTCCGGTTTTTAGCAAGGAGAACGCATATTGTTTATATACTATAAAAATAAAAACGCATATAGTTTAATCAAGAAAGTTATGTACAACAACATCAATAAAAACGACAAACCGCAGTATATAGATACGGAAATTTCAACGTTATCTTTGATATATCCGTATACAAACAATGTGCCGATGGTTGACGCTATAACCGAAGAATCATTTTATGCTGATAGGTCGGCTAGCCGCTGCGAGGTGTGTAATATGTTTTGCAATCTTCCCGTTTGCAATAGACCAGAGTACTACTGATGGAAAAAGAAATAATACAAGATATAGTCAACAGAAGCGACATAGTTTCGACAATATCGCGTTATGTTAAAATATCGAAAAAGGGAAAAGAATATGTTGGGAAGTGTCCGTTCCACAACGACAAACTGCCATCATTTTTTGTCTACGATGACAAATACCATTGCTTTGGGTGCGGAGAACACGGCGACATCATAGACTTCCTGTCTAAAATAAACCATACGTCTTTTATCGAGACGGTAAAAGAGCTTGCCTCAGAACTGCATATAGACATAGACAACAAAAAAACAAAAGATGAAATAAACAGAGAAATTAAAGAAAAGAAAATTAAAGACAATATTATCAAAACAAACAAAAACGCCATGACATATTATTCTGCAGCACTTAAAAAGAACCGGTATTCAAATATATTGAAGTATTGTCTTTCAAGGAATGTGACCGATGATGTAATAAACCGGTTTTCCGTTGGGTATGCGCCGAAAAACAGCAGCGGTTTTATAGCGTTTATGGACAAGCTCGGATCAACAGTTGACGATATGGTTGCCGCATCGCTGTTATACGAAGATAGCAATGGACTATCTTTCAGCGACAGACTTATGTTCCCGATAGTTTCCGGGTCCGGTGACTGTCTTGGTTTCACGGGCCGCGCAATGGACGACAGTCAAACGAAATATAAAAACACGGCAGAAAACCCAGTGTTTAAAAAATGTAAGACACAGTTCGGGACAAATGTTGCGATTGAACATATAAAAAAATCAGGCACCGCCATATTGACAGAGGGGCCGTTTGACGTCCTGGCAATGCATGCGTGCGGTTTCAAAAACACAATATCATTAATGGGAACCGCGTTTTCCGACGATTCGCTTAATTCAGTCAGGCGCATTGCGGAAAACTTTATACTTATGTTCGACGGCGACGCCGCCGGGACAACAGCCACAGTAAGGGCAATAAAGAAAATGCTCCCGCTCGGCATAAATGTATCTGTTGCGTTGATGCCGGAAAACAATGATCCGTCTGATTTGTCATCATCGCCTGGAGAGCTTAAAAATATAATTGGCTCGGCAAAAGATGGCATGACATGGCTTCTTGATTTTATGGAAAGCAGGGATTCCGTAAAAAATACGTCCAGCAGACTGAAGACGATAAACTCGATAGTGTGCATGGCCGACAAGAGCGACAACACTATATTAAGGCAACTTTTAATAAGGGAGGTCGAAAACAGGTACAAGGTTGATATAAGCTCAATACTTAATAATAACTAAAAAGATTTGGAGTAAACGATGAAATACTTTTCAATAAATGATGTAAAAAAATTTATTCTTATGGCTTTCGGTATTCTTTTTATGGGGTTGTCCTACCTGGTATCGCTTGTGTTGTACCCGGTATGCCTCATGTACTCAATCATATCAAACTCGTGGTACAGATCCATGTTTTGGGCAATCGGCGACATCATAGATTTCGTATTAAGCTGCAATATTCACTATGACGTGTATATTGACATGGACACGGACCAGCCCAAAGACGACCCGGACGATACTGAGGACGCTAAATGAAAATATCGTATTACAATGCATTGAAACAACTAATTAAATGCGGTTACCTGACCATAGTAAAAACAAGGGGTGCAGTTGGGAAAAAACACCTTGAGACACAATGTTACATAGGTAAAAATGAATCGAATTATATATCTTATGGGTGTATCTGTTTTTTTATTGACAACAGGTATATACGAGAAGACGGTACAGACCTCGGCCCAAACGCATCGAGGTACACAGTCACCGAAAAAGGGATAGATAAAATAAAGCTCCCGAGAGACCTTGACCCTGTAGAACAATCCGAACTTGGCTTTATGAAAGAGGTAAAATGTGATAAAAACACAAAAACTGATTACTGAAGATGTAATAGAAGACGAAATCAGTGAATTAAGAAAAATCCAGGGCATAGCAAAGATGGGCACAAGAACATATTTCACAAAAATAAAGGACAATATTGTTTTATGCTCAGATTCAGCAAACAATAATTGCAACTCAATAAAAATATTGTCTACAGAAAATACAAACATACTTGTTATGCCATACTACAATGTCGACGGCATAGATGTATTTACTGTCCCGCCAATATTGGTAATAAATAAATATGCCACAAAAGAGGAGATAGAATTGGATATTTTTTCCAAAAACATTAATGCAGGGATAGCCGGCGTCATCCTCGGGTATATTTCCATATTTAAGGAGATAAGGTGAACTACAGCGTTGTCAGTATGAGGGCAGGGTTTGCAACAAATAGCTCCTCAACACACACTATAATATTATTCAACGATGCGTCGAAGGTTGAAGGCGCCGCGCAGTATATAAAAAAAACATACAGAATGCCAGAAACCATTGTAAATAAAAACAGTCCAACTTCATGCCTTTATGGTGTGGTTGGCTGCGGAACGTCAATAATTCGAGATACGTACACAAAAAAATTTGCCATTACACCATATATTTTTCACATATCCAAGCACAACGATCTTTTTTCTTTTCTCGAAATAGACAAGGACGTGATTTCAAAAACAGAGATAGCCGCCATATGCAAGCATACGACCGCGTATGATAGAATCAGTCTAAACCAAATAACAAAAAAATGGAAACTGCTGTCCGCAATAGCAAAAAAAATAATATCTAGCAACAAGATAATTTTTGTTCACAATATTGATATAAACGCCGACATCGATCTTGGTCTCTGCGGCCACGGGCGTGTGCGTCTAGAGGAAGGCATTGACTATATTCATTTTGACTACATTCTTAATTCAATTATCAATGCAGATAAAATACAGATTGTAGACGAAGATCGGTACAGAATCTATTTTAGCGGAGGAGGGTTGGGCTATTCGGTAATTAACATCAAAAAACTTCTGGCAATGTTTTAAAAAGGAGAGTCGTAATGCACAATATATCGACCGTTTCTGGAAAGCCTGAAATGTTCTATGTGTACGAAACACCGTGGCACGGACTTGGGACCAAAGTGGACGATAAACTAACGTCAGGTGCCGCCATAGTGGCTGCAGGACTAAACTGGAACGTAACGCAGGAAAAACTCCTGCTTCCTGATGGAACTGAAATACATGACCGTGTTGCAAACGTGAGGATGAGCGATGACGGAAAATATATATACCTTGCCTCAGTCGGCAAAAAATACCAGATAATACAAAACGAACGGGCGTTCACGTTTATAGACGAAATTATAGGGTCGAAGGAAGCTGTGTTTGAAACAGCCGGAGCCATAGACAGCGGAAGGAAGGTATGGATATCCGCAAAATTGAACGAAGACATTGTCGTCGGGAACGATGACAGAATAAACCAATACCTGTTATTCGTTAACAGCCACGACGGGACGATGACGTGCAAGGTGTTCTGGACGCCGATACGCGTCGTATGTCAGAACACTCTGACGATGGCCCTCGGATCAGTTTCCGGCAACAGTGTTTCGATACGTCATACCGGAGACATATTGTCCAAGGTCAGCGCGGCGCAGGAAATACTTGACATGTCAAAAATCGCTGCGAAAAGGACAGCTGAGGCGTATAATGTTATGGTGTCGAAAAATATAACGATTGAAAGGGCCGAGTCAATATTCAAATATATAGTACCGGAACACAACAACCCAAAGTCTGACGCAAGAACGAGAAATATACGCGAAAAGATAATGAACAATTTTCTGGAGGGCAAGGGGTCTGATATGGCCGGGCAAACAGCATGGGGAGCGTATAACGCAATAGTTGAGTATCTCGACCATTCAAAATATGAGGTTAAGGAATCATACGATAAAGAGCGTCGGATGAAAAGCATAATGTTCGGCGCAGACGTATCCAAAAAAACAGAGGCCATGAAGCATATACTTGGTGAATCGTGGATTCCACAATCGATGTCTTTGTGACCGGACAACACATAGAGTCTAAGGATATAGCCCTCTCTTCTGTTGAAAAGAGGGCTATGTTCAATATGCATTATTTTGTTTTCCCAAAACGTTTTAATGGCGGTGTCAACTCCGAATTTGCAAATGAGTTTATGTCCGTGACGTGCGATGACGATAATATCGTAGTTGCGGTAATCGACAAAGGGCACGGCAGCAATTTTATATCTTCTATAACAGGCGGTCTGTTTATGAATTTCAAGGACTGCTGCACAAGAAGGGACAGGTATGGAGACTGGGCAATATTCGACAGAAAAAACGGCAGAAAAATCAAACTGCATGTTTACGCCTGAGCTGGTTGATATTAAAATAACAAACTATTGCGACACCGGTTGCAAATTCTGTTATCAAAACAGCGGGACAAATGGCAAGCATGCTGAAATATCCGTCATAAGAAAAATAGCCGACGTACTGAAAAAATGTGAAGTATTTGAGGTAGCTATTGGTGGAGGAGACCCGGTGCTCCACCCTGGGTTCTTAAATATTCTAGAAATATTTACAGCAAACGGAATAGTGGCAAACTTTTCCACATCAAAGACAAGCCTGTTATGCGATCAAAACATTATGAAGGATATAAGATCCGGCATGGGCGGCACTGGGAAAATAGGCATAAGTATCAATAACGACAATAAGTTAAAGATATTTATAGAAGAGTTTTCGCAAAACTGCAGTTATAATATAAAGGACATTTTTACGGTACACCACGTGCTTGGCGTATCCGACATGCAGACTACCGAAAACATGATCAACACATGTAATTCTGCAGGTGTTGACATTTTACTGCTCGGGTTCAAAAATACCGGCAGAGCCGTTGATTGTAAAAAACATGATTATTCTAAAATGATCGAAGTTCTTAAAAAGTTCGTGGATAAAGGAAATCAAAGCATGTCTGTGGCAATAGATACATCAGTCGCGGCAGAGTTTAAGAACAGGCTTAAACATGAACTTGGAGTTGATGACAGGTTGATGTCGTTTAAAGAGGGCGAGTTTAGCATGTATGTCGATGCGGTTGACATGTTTATGGCCAGGGATTCATACAGCGGCTCAGACAGGAAAGATATCGACATAAAATCGTTTTGCAGAAAAGATGTCGAAGATTTTTTCGTTGGTCTTGTCTGATTTAACGTGCCGTAGAAATCACCGTAGATATGCCAGAATCTCGAAAAACGAAAAAGTGGACCCCAAGGTAGCCTGGATTGTCGAAACGACAGCCAGATGGCCTTAAAATGCGTTTAAAGGGTATATGGCAGTTTTGGAGCGATTTTGCCTGAAATTGGGTAATTATTATCAATATTTATTAATATATATTAATAAATAATTTATATAGGTTGTTTTTGATATAGGTTGTTTTTGATATAGGTTGTTTTTGATATAGGTTATCTAGTTGGATGCGTAGTTAAGTTAGTTTAATCTAGATAAGAAAAGAAAGAAAATATTATAAAAGAAAGAAAAAAATTTGACAAACAAAGAGATAGTGATATAATCCGGGAAAGGAAACAATAAATGACTGAAGAGGCATGTGATGCGATAGTAAAGAAAAACATCTTTTGGGTGGCGTGGGCGCTACAGGTGCACACGTGGATTATACTTGTCAAATACGACAAGACAATAGATTCTTGTGCAACAGCTTTGTCGGACGGCGCTCACAAAGAAATCAAGATAGTTATAAATAATGCGTTACATGACTGCGAAGACGAAGTGCTTGATACAATCGGACACGAGCTTTGCCATTGTTTTGATGCGCCCATCGACACGTGTGTGGCGGCCATGGTTGATGAACAGGACGTAAACGTTGAGTTGTGCCACGAGGCCTCTGAAACGCTGAACATTCTAATAAGAAACATGCTTAACTTCGGTCTCGGGTTGGCATGGAAAGATATTATAGAAAGAGCAAAAATGTCTATTGTAAACTACCAGGACAATGTGATGAAACAAATGTTTAAATGGACAAAATCGCATGGATAAAACAGAAGAAGAGATAATCCTGGTTTGCAGGAAAAGCAGTAAAACAGGAGAATGGCTTGTCAGGCACGTTGACGGCGATATGTCCGCCATAAGAAACGAGTTATACGGCACGGACATTATTTGCACAATAGAAAAAGTTATAGGAAAGCGCAACGCCAATGAAGAACATGGCTATGTAAATGCCAATGAAGAACATGGCCCAACTATTGATAACCACAGCCCGTCTGTCGATTACGCGTGCTCGTTAATGTTTTTTGACGGCGGGTGCATTGGCAGTAACCCGGGGCCAGGTGTGGCTGGATATACGATATGCAAATATCCGGATACAGTTTATAAGCATGCGGAGGTAATAGACGGCAAATCAGAGGTTACAAATAACTATGCGGAATATACGGCCCTGGTAAACGGCATGAAGAGGGCGCTTGAGCTCGGAATAAAAAATATAAAAATTTTCGGCGATAGCGAACTCGTCATTAAACAAGTCAAAAGCATATATAGGATAAAGGCAAAGAACCTTAAATCGCTTCATAAAGAAGCTGTGTCTCTGTATGATAAATTCAGCGCAAAAAGCATACAGCACCTGCACAGAGAAAAAAACGAAACAACGGATGACATTTGCAATGAAGCAAAAACATCAACGGTGGTTGACAAAGAGACGCAGTGTGATATAATAAAAAAATACGGTGAATTTTATAAGGGGCAGATGTGAAGATTGTGCATATATCCAATACGCCGTGCGCCGGAGCGCCATATGTGATATCCAGGCTTATGGGTAAATATATGGACTGCGAGTCAAGGCTGGTCCAGAACAGAAACCGGCTGTCGGACGGCAAGGCATACCCAAAAGACCTGCTCCTTAGCGATCCGGAATCCTCCAGCGTTATCAGGGACTCGGACGTTGTGTTTGTGCATAACAAGCTGGCTGACAGAAGGCAGACAAACATACTTGACGGCAAGAGAGTGGTGTTGATATGCCACTCTCAGCCGCACCATGTTGACCAGGAGCTTATGGGAAGGGCTGATGCGGTGGCGGTTGTTGCGCAGTACCAGCCCAGGCTTTACCTTGACCTCGGGTGGAAAATATCTCTTGTCCCGAACCTGATAGACATATACGACCCCGTGTTTTCGGTAAAAGACAGGAATAAAGCATTGACGATTGGCTTTACGCCGTCGAACACAAACGAATGGCCGAATGAAGATCTTTTCAAGTGGAACAGAAAAGGGTACAGGGAAACAATGAAAATACTCAAAGAATCCGGGGTTGGTTTTTATTTCGACACCGGGAAGCCTATCGAAGACATTCTGAAAAACAGGGCCAGGTGCCATATAGTTATAGACGAACTTGTCACGGGATCGTACCACAGAACGTCGCTGGAGGCCGCGGCGTCAGGGCAGGTTGCGCTGAATGGCATGGATGACGAATGCATAAGAACGTTCAAATGGATAACGGAAACAGACGACACTCCTTTTTTTATCATAAGGCTGAACGAGCTGCTGGGCGTAATAGACCAGGCAAAAAGGGTTGCCGCGTGGGCCGGCATAGAGGGAGCGTTTGCGGAAAAGTGGATGAAAAAACATTGGGTTCCAAGTGATTTGGTGAACAGGTTTTACAAGCCATTGGCGACCGGGGACGGGATAAAGGTGTTCAAATAACCATGGACATAAAAGATAAAGATAAAATAATAGAAAAGTTAAAAACCAGGGACAGGGTTGTGTTAATAGGAAACTCGCATTCGGTATTAAATATTGGCATAAAGCGAATGGAGAGAGAGTATTTTACTATTGGATGCAACAGGATATTGTATCATATGTCTCCTAACGCGGTGCTATATAGCGACAGACAGCCGTATTGGCAGATGCTTGGCAGAATAAGGGCAAGCCAATGTGTAAATATTTTTTCAAGAACTATTTTTGACAAATCAGCGAAATGCAGGTCAGAACCGGCGGCCCCGGCGTTTGACGGAGAGTATATCGGGATAGATATAACAACGGACGGAAGAATCGAAAGGCCCAGGTTTGATTTTGGCGAAGTCTTTCTGTCCGGCCCGTCGGTGGCACTGCTGATGATTCAGGTGGCCGTTGCGGCCGGGTATAGGGACATAGGAATGCTCGGGATAAACTATGACTATGGTGACCCTAAGAAAACACATTTTTATGGCAGTGGGGTATGTCTCGGTGCATTTACGCCGGATATTACTAAAGTAATGAAGCTGATGGGTGTAATTAACGGCGCGGCAAAGGGAATCGGGTGTAATATCGTCAACCTGTCGAGCGTAAGAGGAGTAATGGACAGCGTGTTCAAACACACGACTATAGATGGATGGTAATATGAAAAAGCGTATAGCAAAAGGCATGCCGCGCACATCGGTAGAGAGAAGACTCGGCGACATTGAAAAAAGGCTGTCCAGATTGGAAACGGTAACAGCCGATATAGATGGCGATATTGTTGATCTTGTATTGTTAATTGAAGATATGGTGCAGACGGTGCCGGTATTAGTGGACTGCAGGGGCAGCGTATGGAATCCGGAAAAGAAGTTATAGCATAGAGGGGTGTCCATGGACATTGACAGCATTGACACAATAAAGTTTGACTGCGCATACAAGAACGGGAGCGGGCGGGCTTCCACTGTCTTTGATACCGACGACAGAATAAAGTTTATGAAGTCAATATTCGGCTGCAGGATGTTCGGGACATTTAATATATCGTGCGGGTCTGACATACAGAGACTTATACTGGCCTCGGAGCCATCGTACCGGGCCGAGAGCGGCAACGCATCGTGGAGGTTTTACCTGTGCGACCTTGCGTCCGGGAGCACCACTGTCCCGGCGTGGATGATACACTGGATGGGACCGAACAAGCGGTCGCTGGCTCCGTCTATGGAGATTATATCAAAAGAACTGATTCCTGACATGTTTAAGAAAAACAGGATAACGGTCAGCGTATATGTGCCGTGGACAAAAGACAAAGTGAAAACGTGGGCTGCGGCAATGCCGAAATCTGCGTTCTTCCAAACGTTTGACTGGACACCTAGTAGCAGGGCTGACAGCAAAATGGTATGGGACACAATCAGGGACAGGGCCGAATGGGCCGGCAGGCATGTTCTCGACATCGGGCCGCATACGGGATATTTTTCTTTTGCCGCATCAAGGTTGGGCGCAATAGTGTCGTCATTTGAGCCGAATGCAAAAGTAAGGAAAAGAATGGAGACAATAGGAAGACACATAGAAAATCAGGATATTAAATATCTGGACATGGACAACAATAGCGCATATGATACGATTATGTATTTAAGCGTTCACCACCAGCCGGACCCGGGATACAAAACCTTAAAAGAAAAAGTGGAAAACTTAAAAGATAGATGTAAAGATCTTTTTCTTGAACTGATTGTCCCGTCGTTAGACAGGAACGTTTCAAGGGAAGATGTCGATCGCCTTGTGCAGTCGATGCCGATAAAAACATACAAGCACAAAGTCAGGTGTGACAGGTCAATATATCACATTAAAGGAAACCTGTAATAATGATAACATGCGTTATTCCGTATAGGGAAAGAGCCGGGTCTGAAAAAGTGTTGAAATATGTCATGGACACAATGAAGAATAACGTAAGCGAATTTGTTATTGTTGAAAATGACAAGTCGGAAAAATTAGGAAACGGGTTTACGGATATCAATTTTAAAAAAGTTTTTATTAAAAGTAATAGCGATTTTAATAAAAGTGAAGCGGTCAATACCGGGGTTATGGTGTCCGGGAACAATAAAATAATTATACAGGACGCCGACATATTTACCAGTCCAGGGTATGTAAGCGAAATGTCCGATATGCTGAATAAATATGATTTTGCGCACATGGGCAGGGAGGTACGGTGGTTAAGCAAAAAGGCAACGCAGCAGCTGTTAAAAAATGCGGTTGAGCCCGACAGCGCGGAATATGACAGACATAACACAACATTCAAGGGCGGGTCCATCGGCGTGTCAAGGAATGCGTTTATCGGCATGGGCGGCATGAGCGAGAAGTTCGTCGGGCACGGAGGCGAAGACACGTCTTTTTACGAGTGTGTAAAATCTTTGAGTTTTATGCGTATAAACAAATATGTCATGTACCATATGTTTCATAGTAGACCTGGTCCGCATGTTAACACACATGTTAGAAAAAGAGAGTGGGCTATCGGAGTTGAAAAGCGTATAGCGGAGAATTCTCTTTTTTTTAATGAAAAATATATAAAACCGGGGGCACGCGCATGAAACTGTGGCTTGGATCTGAAAATATTGACACACATTATATTCATGCCCTGTTTACAATGCTGCAGCACGCTTCCGTTGACGTGGAATACTGTCCCGGCAAAGCGGGCGCCATATACCTTGACGGCCGTCCAGTTGCATTTGTGTGCTATGCTGATTTTGACCAAATACCAGAGCACCAGGCAAAGTTTATCAGGGACAACGGGATAAAGACTGTTTTAAAGTACGTTTACAATTCCGGCACAGACTACACGGGCGTAGGTGTTCCTGTTATTCCTTTCGGATATGTCGCACCTGGGATGTTTTCCATGTGCCCTTATGGCGAGTTTGTCCCGTTTGCCGGGCGCAAATATAATTTAATGGCTCGCATGCGCACACACCAGGGAAACAAAAGCAGGGCGAACCGTGAGTGGAGCAGGGCCCGTCGTGCTCTTGTTGAGCAGGCTGGAGCGCTAAGCGGCTACGCGGTCCTGACAGACAAGGTTGACCTTGCGCAATACTTACAGGAGCTGGCTTTGACACAGATTGGCATTAATTGGCGGGGATGTTCACGCCTTTGTTTTCGTTTGGTTGAATTTTTACGTTTTGGCGTGTGTATGATCAGCGATGATGTCGGTGACTGTGTTTTTTCTGGCGGCACGCGGCTGGAAGCAGGCACGCACTACATAAAATGCAGTACCACTGACGAATTTACTGCGTTGTTTAATTCAACAATCCTTGACGTAAAGCGTATGGAGGAGATTGGCAGGGCTGGATATGATTTTTACCTGGCGCACCTGTCTCCCCAAAAATGGGGCAATACCTTTTGGCCAGGATAAAGGAAAATATATGATGTTAGATATTATTTATTTGATAAGTAGTACACGTAACGATGATCCGCTGTTTGAACGATTAAAGTACTCTTTAGAAAGTTTGGAGAAGAGCACAAATAAAGATTTTCGAATAAACATTGCCGATACCTCCCCAGAGAGTCGGGTTGAAGTTTTAAGGGAGTTAACTAAGTTTGATTTTGGCTATCTTCATAAACCGTATCCATTACCCTATAGTCGTTCGTACAATGTGAATGTTGGTGTTAATGCGTTTGCAAAGAGTCCTTATTTTTTGGTGTTAGATGCTGACGTTGTGGTACATCCGAGATTGATTGAGCGTTGCTACAGCCTTGTTGCCCAGTATCATTGTGTTACATTTCGTATGTACAAGTTACATGCTAAGATATGGAACAGTGACTATGACGAATTAGTGAAGAACCCAAATTCATTTATCGGCAGCGGCGGAGGGTTTTTATGCAGGACCGAGACGTTCCACAAGCTGCGCGGGTTCGACGAAGAGTACACCGGTTGGGGTGCCGAGGACAGCGATTTTTATATTCGTGTGACAGCGTTTAACAGGGGGCTGAAGCGGGCCGACGACGTAACCCCGTTTGTGCATTTGTGGCATGAGCCGAATGCAACCGATAAGCAATGTGTTGACAGAAACCATGTCAGGTACTATTCTAGAAAACCGAAATACTTGAGCGGTGCGCTTAATCCTGACGCAGTTAATCCGAAGGGGTATGGGTTATGAGAAAGTATATCCAGATACAGACTACCTCGATTTGTAATGCAAAATGTAAAATTTGTCCTTATGTCAATTCATATCTTGCAAAACACAAGGCTGTGATGACAGATGAAGTGTTCAATCGTATCGTATCCGAACTGGCCCGCATACAGTGGGAAATCCCAAAACTTGCACTTTATATGCAAAATGAGCCGTTGACTGATCCGAATCTTGAGGCCCGCATCGAGCACATAAAGGCAGCCGTGCCGTTTAAGTACCTGGAGATATCCACCAATTGTTCGCTGCTGACCGCAGCGCGGACGGAAAAGCTAATCCAGGCATCGAAAGACATATCGTTTCATGTTGAGCTCTCGTTTCATGGGGCAAAAATGGAACAGTATGAAACGATGACCGGCTTGAATTATGACGTCAGCGTTAACAATGTCGTGAATTTTTTAAAAGCGGTTGATCCCTTCCCGAACATAGAATGCCGTATTGTCAGTGCGAGCGGGTTTGGCAGTTTGCTGGACGTGATTAAGGATGTGCTTGGTGGTCTGACGCGCTGGCCAAAAGTAAAAATGTTTAATCCAACAACCCGGGCCGGGAACGTGCAGGGTGAGTTTGTATCTGCAACAGCACCGCCGCCTAAGCCATGTACTCGATATCGTAATTGGATACATTTCAATTGGTTGGGTGATTTGATTATGTGTTGCAATGATTATGAAAACACCCAGCTGTTTGGTAATATTATGGATATGAAGCTGGAACAGTTGTTTGAAAGCTTTGAAAGAGAACTACCTATTCGTTTGAAGGATCCAAATTGTATTTGTCATAAATGTGACCAGCGTTTGGTCTAGAGGAGGTGTGGCGATGCAGATGGTAGACTTTAAGGACAAACACAAGGGTGACCGTTGTTTCGTTGTTGGCAATGCGCCAAGCCTGGATCGTCTTGACTTGTCCAAGTTGGCAGGAGAGATAACGTTTGGGGTAAACCGTATTTGGATGCATCCTACGCTGAAACCGACATACTATTGTGCAGAGGCAGCAGCACTATTTAAGGACAACGCCGACAAGGTGTTGGCATACGATGTTCCGCAAGTTAAGTTTATATCTGCTCGTGGAAAACGATTTTTTGGTTCTCGGGACCCTAAAATTGTGTATTTTGATATCAGGCGTATGAGCACGCCGGGAGGGGACCCCGACTTTTCATTGCACTGCCATCCCGTGTATGATGGCAAAAATGTTATTTGTGCTACAATACAGGTAGCGCATTATCTTGGTTTTGACAAGATATACTTGATTGGTGTAGACTTTGATTATGGCAAAGGCTTTGCACCTGTTAAACATTTTTATGACGACGAGATTACAAAAAAAGAGGCGCGAGACGCATCTGATCTTGAATTTACCGGTAAATGGTACAGGAATGCGGACAAGGTTTTAAATAATGGCATTGAACCAAGGCTTTTAAATGCAACAGCAGGCGGGCAGCTTGAGATTCTTCCTCGTATTCCTTTCGGAGAACTTTTTAAATGAGGCATATTATCATACCGGCAAAATATGGATCAACTGGGCAATACCCCCTCAAGAACCGGTATCTCCCAAACATTGTGTTGATGTCAATACCTGAGTGTGAACATGTTGTACTATCAACTAATGATCCGTTTTTACTTGAGCATTACCCCGGCGCGTTACAACGTAGCAATCAAAACTCTATGAGTACTACGAGTATGAAAGACACACTAATAGAGATTGTTGATTCTGCGCGCATTCCACCAGAGGATGACCTTATTGTTTTGTACGCAACATATATTACTCGTACATGGAAAGAAGTTGAAGCTGTGTGGCAGTTCCATATATCATTGCAATCTACAAGTACGTTGTGTTGTTATAAGGCACTTACACACCCATATATGTGTGTTGATGGAGATGGTAAACCATTTATTCCAAATAACATTTATCGTAGACAGGAGTTGCCTGCAGCGTATGAGTACTCCCATTATGTTGCAATACTAAAAGTCTGTATGCTGCCAGAAGTAAACCAGCAGTTGATACATCCAACAACAAGCTTTTATAAACTTGTAAACAAACCTGTAAATATAGACGGGCCAGATGATTTATGCATGTGGAGCACAGAAAACAAACTTTAATTGCTTATGCGCCAGATGACCTTGCTGCGATACAGAGAAGGCATGGGATGAATGCGTGGGTTAATCAAAGTTCTACGGGTGAAATTCCGGATATTGTACATTTTCATAATTGTTGGACAGAGACAAACAAGCCTGCAGTAATACAATATCATAGTGAGCCGGTTCCGTCGAGGGTACAGCTTGATTGTCCGTATAAAAAATTAGTAATCGCACAGTATCACGCAACGCTTCCGGAATATGCGGATTGCACCGTGGTGAGAAATGCCATAGACTTTGAGCGTTTGGAGTATGCGTTAGTTGATATACTTGATGGTATTAGAATAGGTTTTTCACCATCTACCAAGAGACGCTTGAGCTCATGGTTTGACAAGGGGTATGAAAAGACCCTTCAAATCTTACAACGTATAAAGAAAGCTCGTCCAGCTATAGAGTATGATATAATTACTGATGTTACTTTAGAGGAGTGCCTTCATCGTAAATCTCTTTGCAATATTATTATTGATGAGTGCATAACGCCAAGTTATCATCGTAGTGGTCTTGAAGGGCTAGCATTAGGGAAGATGACAATTTGTTCGTTGAGCAGTGATGTTACCGATGTTTTATTAAAAGCGAGCGGCGCTCCCAACTGTCCATTTTTAAACGTTGGGATTAACGAACTGGAAGAATACCTCATAATGCTGATTGATAATCTCACAATTGAGGATATTGTGTCCCAGGGCCGCAGGAACCGCACATGGATGGAGAAGTATTGGCATCCAAGAGACATTGTTATGGAATTCAGGAGTGTTTATGAAGATTTGCTTCGTTAATTTACCGGTACGGACATCGGCGCCTCCGAACAATGTCCCGCTGGGCATTTATTATCTTGGCACGGACTTGAAGCAGCAGGGCTACGATGTTGTGTACGTTGACTTGAATTTATACCGTCCTGAGATTACGCTTGAAAACGCGTTTTCCCTGATACCGGTTGATTGTGATATATATTGTTTGTCTGGATTGATTACTACATTCAAATGGCAGGCTGCGCTGGCAAAAAAGATAAAGGCTGAAATCGGCAAACCGATTATTTCGGGTGGCGGATTGGCAAGTAACCTGAAAGAGAAGCTGCTTGATTTTATTCCGGAGCTTGGTATTGTGTTTTCCGGTGAAGGCGAAACTTCACTTGGATACCTGCTCAGAGATTTACCCGAAACGCGACTTGTTTTTACACCAGCCGTATGTGACAATTTGGCCCTTGTTCCGGATTGGGAAAACGTTGTCGGGATAGAAACCTATATACGGAATCCAATTTGGGGCGGTGTCGCCAAAAACTCATCCTATATACCATTCCAAATGCTCCGCAGCTTAAACATGGTAACAAGCAGGGGCTGTCCGTTTGGATGCATGTTTTGTTCCAAAGATGCCTGCGGTGGAAGAAATTACCGGACGCGTACCGCGGAACACGTTGCGCTGGAGTTTAACAAACTAGTTACTACTTATCATCTTGATTTTATTGGGTTTGTTGACGACAATATGACGGCAGACAAGGCGCGTTTGCGCCATATGTCAAACTACCCATTACTTGCGAAGTGGGGATGCCATTCTCGATTCGACGCATTTAACAATGAACAGGACTTGATAGACATTAAAGCGCTTGGGTGTGAGTATCTTGGGTTTGGCGGCGAAAGCGCCAACAAAGAAATTCTTGCCTCAATGCGCAAAAACAACAATCCGGAGCACATGATTCGTGTTTTGGGTTGGTGCAGGAAAACAGGAGTCCACCCAAACGTTACGTGGATGATGGGCTGGCCCGGAGAGACGCGTGCGCAGGTACGCGAAACGGCGCAGTTTATTTTACAATACGCGCCTGAGAATAAAAATCTTTTTGTTGCAACCGCATACCCGGGCACGGGATTGTGGGATATGGTGGAAAGCCAGGTGCTGGGAAAATACGGCAACCTCAGGAATTATGTGGAACAGCTGGGAGACGCAACCCTTCCAGTTATGAACTATAGTGCGATGCCCGATGAAGAGTTTAACGAGGTTGTTGCCATGGTTCGATCCGGGGAGCTGGAGTCATTATGACGAAGGATTTTTGGGAGACATGCGATACCGATTTTGCTCATATAACAGCAGGTAAATACCAGACCTACGATGACGCGGTTGCTGTTTGGCACAAGGAGTTTTGGGATACCTGCAGCTGGCACGACAAGATTGTTGTTGATTATGGCTGTGGCGGCGGCTGGCTGTACAAAGAACTCGCGTCGATGCTGGCCGATGGGATCAGGATAAAGAAATATTACGGTCTCGATATTGCACAGCGCCAGATTAATGCGGCATGCGCCGCGTCCGGGGATAATCCAGATGCTGAATTTCTGTTGTTGCCGCAAAACCTTTGTACCCTTAATGCGGATATTCTTGTTTGCCAGTCGGTAATCCAGCACTTAAATATGGAAGAATACAATGTGCTTTTGGAATCAATTAACGACTCAGGCATTCCGGAGCTTATATTGAATTGGCGTGATGGCGCAGGCGGCCCGGTGTTTAATGAACGCAACGTACGGCTGGCCTGTCACACGGATTGCAATGGACTACTGGCACACCTGTCGCGGTATGAGGTTGCGTGGCTTAATCCAGTACGGAAATATAAGATGCGTTACGGAGGCTTCAGATTAAAATGACGTTTGACGAAGAAGTAAATGTCTATACACAGACTATTCAGGATATGAAAGCTGCGTTTGAGCGAAAAGACTGGGCGTATCTGCGTGAGCACGATCATTATGAAGATGCTTTTACGGAACAGTACATGGAAGAGATGCGGAAGTGCAATTGCGTGTGGGATATCGGGGCCGGTTTTGGGTTTTATAGCCTGCTTGCCCTGGACGCGAAAGTCAGAGATATTGTTGCTGTTGAGGCGTGCCGAGCGCGTTATTCTGCGTTAACTAAAACGTTTGGAGCACAAATTTCATTATACTTGCTTGCGGCACATGACAAAGCCGAAATGCTGCAGTTGTCAAGCCCTGCCATTGGGAGCTCATCTCGGGTAACTTTGCAGGAAGGAGACCCGGTGCTCGGTTTGCCGCTTGACCGTGTGTTTTTCAGCAGCCCGCAAGTGATAAAGATGGACATTGAGGGCGCCGAGTGTTTTGCGCTTCGCGGAATAAAACACACATTGTTGGTTTGTCATCCTGTTATTTTTCTTGAGTGTCACGGTAAAATGATTCGTGCGCTTGGACACACAGTTGACTCTGTTATTTCGTTTCTGTGCAGCGTTGGGTACAAAATTACCGCCCCCAAAGTACGGATGGTGCTCCGGTGAACACTACTTCGTTGACTTATTGTGTATATAGGTGTTTATACGGTGAAGAGTTTCTGCGGCAGTCGATAGAATCAATTGCCCAGTATGTGGATCGAATTTTTATTTTCTTTGATACAAAACCATGGGGAGACGTAACATCGTGTGTTTATAAGGGTGAAGTGGTTAAGTTTCCGGAAAAGTTTGATAATGTTGTTGAGCTTGGGTGTGAGCTTGCGGCAAAAAATCCAAAGATTGAAATACAGTTTGATCATATGTATAATAATATTGGGCAGTTCACACATTTGGTGAATGACAGAATATTGCCGCACCACGCAAAACCCGATACTTTAATAGTGATTGAAGTTGACCATATATTTCGGCCGGACCAGATTGAACTGGCATTACATGAGTGGTCAAACCTGAAAAACGTGCAGTGCGCAACAACAAGACAGGTTGAGTTGTGGCGGAGTTTTGCTTACCGCGTACCGGAACGCGCATACCGGGCCGGGGCTGTCTTTTGGAACCTTTCGGCACTTGATCGACTACCGGAGACAAACAGGCAAGCCGATATTAAAAAAGGTATGGTGCACCTTAATGCGTTTGTGCACAATGTTGGATTTGCATGTTCCGAAAAAGCCATGTACTGGAAACATATGATTGCACTCGCTATGAGCCAGAAGATAGGGGACAGTTGTCCGGCAGAGTCCTGGTATGAAGAAAAGTGGTTAAAGTGGTCTCAGGAAACCAAAAATCTTGAGATCTCAAAAGGGTATGAACACTTGATACCAAGTCTTGTAAAGTACGACACTTCAGAGCTTCCATTGTGCTTGCAGAGGGGGCACGTATGATTTGTGGTTTGGAAAATAGATGTGAGTATTGGTCACAATACTACAAAGCGAAGTTTCAGGGGTCTTTTGTAGATCCAAAAGATTTGATTTGCGACATATGTAGTGGCGCCAGGGTATTGGAAATCGGGCCAGGAGAAGGCCGGCAGTTTGATATAGCTAGCAAAACGGCGCGGGAGTATTCCATAGCTGATATTTCACAAACGGTTTTGCAGCAAGACAGGTATAGTAGTTGCAGGCACAGGTTTTTGCTGCAAAATTACCAACTTCCAGAACCAGTCCGGTTTGAGGTTGTACATGCCTGGTATGTCGTCCACCATGTTTTAAACAGCGAACTTGATGAGTTTATGGAATTTGTTTATACGTGCCTAGAGCCGGGAGGCAATTGGATGTTCAATTATAATCGTGGTGGTGATTTCCCAACAATTCCACATAGTGATGTGCAAATTGTATCTTCTTTGGAAAATAGGTTTGATATCAAGGAACTGCACAACACAGCGCCGCATTCCGTTGTTGTTGTTGCTTGGAGGCGGCCATGATTGATTTGCTTGTTCCAACACGACACCGTCCACAGCGCATACGTATACTGCTGCAGTCAATTGTTGACACTGCAGACAACCTTGACGCTGTGCATGTGTACATGTATGTTGATGAAGATGACGACATTATGGGTTCGGAGATTGCTGCAATACAAAGAGAGTTCCCGTTTACGACGTATCAGCGCGGTGACCGTATCTGCTTGAGCAAGATGTGGAATTCGCTTTGGAGCATATCGACCGGCGATATTTGCATGCATGCCGGGGACGATATTGTATTCGAATCACCACACTGGGACACGCTTGTCGAACAGGCATTCGCAGCCGTTCCAGATCGCATACTTCTTGTTTATGGCGATGATTATATCCAGCACGCAAAGATTGCGACACATTCGTTTACGCACCGTAATGCACATAAGGTTTGGGGTTATTTTGTTCCCCCATATTTTGTAAGTGATTACAATGATACCTGGTTAACTGAGGTGTATCGCAAGCTGGGCAGGATGAAATATATTCAGGATATAATTACACACCATTATCATTTTCGTGCTAACCCAGAGTTTACTGATGATGTGTATCTTGATGCGCGTGAGCGCGCTCCGGAGGCGGTTGCAAAATGGCAGGAAACGGCAGTGCTTCGACAACAGGACATTGAGAAGCTGCGGCAATATATCGATACGTTCACAAAGGAGAATAACCGATGAATATTGGATTTGTTGGATTAGGGAAGCTTGGTCTTCCGTGTGCAATGGCAATTGAGTCAAAAGGACACAGAGTAGTCGGGTATGACGTAGACCCAAAGGTAGCGGAATATGTTCGCACACGCGAAATTCCATATGTAGAGGCCGGGGCGCCAGAACTACTCAAGACAACACAGATACAAGTGCTTACGCTTGGCGAAGTAGTGAGGCAATCCGAAATTATTTTTGTTGCTGTCCAGACTCCCCATGAACCATTGTACGAGGGCACAACGCGGCTCCCGGTGTCTCGTGCTGACTTTGATTACTCATACCTCAAAAAGGCGATGACTAGTATCTCAAACTGCACAAGACGGCTGCAGGAAGACCGTGTTGTTATTATTATTTCGACGGTACTCCCCGGTACGGTGGAAAAAGAGCTGATGGGTTGTATAAACGCGTATGTGAAATTATGTTATAATCCGTTTTTCATCGCGATGGGTACGGCGATTGACGATTTTTTAAACCCGGAATTTGTTTTGTTTGGCGTTGACGACAGAGGCGCTGCAGACAAAGCCGCAGAATTTTATCAAACTATAACGAATGCGCCATTTTTCCGCACAACGGTAGCAAATGCAGAAGCAATAAAAGTGTTTTATAATACGTATATCAGCACAAAGATCGCATTTGCAAATACTATTATGGAGGTTTCGCATAAATGCGGGTTAAACTCAGATGTGATAATAAACGCACTGAGTCTCGACAAACGCAGGGTGATAAGTCCTTTATATTTGCGAGGCGGAATGGGCGACGGCGGAGGGTGCCACCCCCGCGATAATATCGCCTTGTCCTGGCTGGCCGGCGAGCTGGATTTGAGCTATGACTGGTTTGGACATATTATGCTGTGCCGCGAGAAGCAGACTGAGTGGTTTGTTGAGCTTATACAACACGAAATGGAGCTGCTTCCTGGGTTGCCGTTTCATGTTCTTGGGAAAGCATTTAAAGCTAATATCGGGTTAACGATCGGGAGCCCTGCATCACTTTTAGTTAACTTGTTAAAAGAGAACAAAATTATACCAGACAAGTGGTACGACCCGCACGTTGACACTGAAGAGGAATACAAGCCCGAACGTGCAATTATTTTTATTGCAACACAGCACAAGGCTTTTATGAATTACCAGTTTATCCCAGGATCGGTAATCATTGACCCGTTTAATTACATTTCACATAAAAACGGTATACGCGTAATTTCTGTCGGACGGCAGGCAGTTTGATGATAAAGATAAATTTAGGTGGAGGGCAGTTATGGCAAGAGCCTGGGTGGACGAATTTAGATCGTACACTTGGATATAACGTTGAAACACAATTACTGGCTGACTATAGCGGAGATACGGTTGACCTTATTTACAGTTCCCATTTTCTGGAACACATTTCGTTTTCGACTGGATTAACCGTTCTAAAAGAATGCTACCGCATATTGAAAAAAGGAGGACTGCTGCGAATTGTTGTTCCGGACATTGATAAGTTGTGGCTGTTGTTGCGCGGCGGAGACCGTACACCTCTTGTTACGTGTTCGAAATATTATCGTGAAAGACCGGGCCAAACGCTAAAACAGGACGCTATGGAGCTATATGGAATTATTGGGAAAACCGGACATAAAGCGTTTTATAGTTCCACATTGCTGAGTTCCTTTCTGTGCTTTGCTGGTTTTGAAACAGAACAAATATATTTTATGGATTTTTTGATTACCAGAGTGAGCGAGTACCAGAAACCGGCAATACACGATGCCGTTACGGGTCATGTGACAGGTGGGTTTGATTCTGCAGAACATGTTGCGATTTCGTGTTACCTGGAGAGTGTAAAATGAGACAGAGGTCTGAACAGGAGCATCGGTTTACTTCAACAGGAATTAAGTTTTGGCGTCATAGAAACCAAATGATAGCATATCAGCTCGGTGACCCAAATACAATTATCAGCGCGCACATCTCTCCAGAAGGTCGATGCAACCTGAATTGTGAATATTGTAGTGTAAGTAAAAGAGATAAGTTTGAGCGTATCGATATTTCAGTTATACACCGCTATGTTCTTGATTTAATGAGTCGTGGGTTGAGGGCTGTTATTCTAACTGGTGGGGGGGAGCCGACCCTTTATTCACAATTTGATGAGCTTGTTGAATGGGTGTTTAACCACGGTTTAGCAGTTGCGTTAATTACAAATGGAACCAATCAGAATATTAATTGTTGGGATAAGTTTAGTTGGGTTCGTGTATCTATCAATCGTTTTAACGGTTGGAAAGACCGAATACAACTTCCTGTAGAAAAGTTGGCAGATGATTGTATAGTTGGGTGTTCGTTTGTTTACGATAAGAACTATACTGTCGATGATTTACAGGAGGTAGGTAACAAGGCAACACAACTTAATGCACAGTATATTCGGTTACTTCCAAACTGTTTACTCGAACAAGAAGAGCTGTTAGAGTGGCATGATAAGCTTGACGAGTTGATGTTTGATTTGAATGATGCACGGTTTTTCCATCAATTTAAAGTGCATCGAGCACCAGAAGAGTCGATATGTCACCAATCCTACTTCCGCCCGTATTTGAGTGAGGTTGATGGAGGAACGGTGTATCCGTGCGACAGTTTGGTGTTGAACGACAATGCTGCATGTTTTGGTTCAAGATTCCAACTGTGCAAAGCAGAGGATGTATTGAAATTTTTAGATCGACAGATTGAACCGCTGACGAGTCCGAGGGTTGACTGTACGGGTTGTGTGTTTGCGGATACCGTTGAAATGCTTGGAGCATGGCATCGTCATTTGATTGATAGGTTTGACGAGTTCCAGGAACCGTTAACTCATGAGGAGTTTGTGTGATGTATACTGAGGATTATTACGAACGCGGTATCGAAACAGGGCAGTCCTGTTATACCAATTATCGCTGGCTGCCGGAGTTGACTATTCCGTTTTGCGCCCGGATTTGCGAAGTGTTGGGCTTGGGGTATGAGGATACAATACTTGACTTTGGGTGTGCAAAAGGATACATGGTTAAAGGTTTTCGGTTATTGCGACGCCAGGCATGGGGCGTCGACGTCAGCGAGTATGCAATTAAATCAGCACCTGACTGTGTCCAGCCGTTTATACGATGTATACCTGCAGTAAATTTTGAAACGATGTTGGCACACTATAACTGGATTATTGCAAAAGACGTTCTTGAGCACGTTTTTTACGAGGACCTGCCAGGTGTATTGAATAGTTTACATACGTGTTGCGACCGCCTGTTTGTAATTGTGCCATTAGGGGACGGAGCAAAGTACAATATTCCAGCATACGAGCTTGACCAGACACATGTAATACGGGAATCGTTGGCATGGTGGGAGAGTGCGTTTTCGCGCGAAGGCTTCAAAATAGAGGAATCCAGTTATCGTATTGAATTTATGAAAGAAAACTGGAGCAGTTACGAGAATGGTAACGGTTTTTTTAGATTGAGGAGCTAACCGTGGAATCCCCAAAAATTGTTGCCGAGATAGGATTGAATCATTGCGGTTCTTTTGAACTTGCAAAGCAGTTGATTAGTACAGCAGCAGCCGCAGGTTGTGATTATGTAAAGTTTCAAAAGCGTAATCCTGACAAGTGTGTGCCTGAAGACCAGAAAATGAAAATGCGCGATACTCCATGGGGGCGCATTACGTATATTGATTATCGATATCGTGTGGAGTTTGACGAAGCCGCATACCGTAAAATTGCAGATTTCTGTAACGAGCTCCGTATTATGTGGTTCGCCTCAGTTTGGGATATAGACTCTGCTGAATTTATGAAGGCTGCAGGACGAACAGTCGTAAAAGTGCCATCTGCGCTTATTACAAATTGTGAATTGTTACAATATTGCCGTAATAATTTCGAGACAGTTATCATCTCAACAGGGATGAGCACGGAAGAAGAGGTTGAAAATGCAGTAAACATATCCAATCCTGATGTGATTCTCCACTGTAACTCTGAATACCCGGCACCGATTGAAGAGTTGAATTTGAATTATCTGCGCTGGCTGCGCGAGAAGTATCCGAATAAAGAGATTGGGTACAGTGGTCACGAATATGGATCTGTCACAACGTTTGCTGCCGTTGCTCTTGGAGCTTCATGGATTGAGAGGCATATTACAGTTGATAGAACGTTGTGGGGGTCAGACCAGCTTGCGTCGATTGAGCCTGTTGGGCTACAGCAGTTGGTTATAGGTATACGATCTATAGCCCTTGCAATGGGGGGAATGGGCCCCAGAAAGGTTACTGATGGAGAGTTGCCAAAACGCAAGTCGCTCAGAGGGTATTAGTGTCTATATTATAGACATTGATGGGACTATCTGTAATACAAACGGGCTGGATTATGCCAATGCTGTCCCAATAATGTATAACATAGAAAAGTTTAACAATTTATTTGATAATGGAAATACGGTAATATACTGGACCTCTCGTGGCGTTAAAACCGGGATAGACCACCATGCATTGACCAGGAACCAGTTGGAGCGGTGGGGAGTAAAATATAGCGAACTATGGATGAATAAGCCCTATTATGATTTTTGGATTGATGATAAGTGCAGGCATATTTCGGAGTTTCTCAAAGGAAAAATATAAAAAAATGTGTTATAATAAGTCAGTGGAGATATTATGTGTAATGTAAAAAAATGTATTGTTTTAGGAAATTCTTTTTCGATAAACAAAGTTGACATATATAAAGCAAAGAAAGGCGACGGTTCTATAATATCAATCGGCGTAAACAGAATAATGAGACCAAGACTGGTGGACAATTATGTTTTTATACCAGACAACCTGGTTGTCGTTGACAGTTCTGTGTTTAACCAGGAATATGAGAGGATAATTAAATATTGTCCAAATTTATTTATCAGAGATTCACTATATGACGAAAAGAAAAAGTTTTTAAAAGACTATCCGTCGCAGATAACAAAAACGCAGCACCTAAGCGGTTCCAAGAGAAGAACCGAGCTGCTAACCATGAAAGGAGTTATGTATCCGGCAGGGAATACTGGGATATACGCAATCGAGCTTGCCTACAGGCTGATGGGAGGCGTAGGAGAGATTGGCATAATAGGTATGGAATTTTTACACGTAAGCGGAGAGCCTACACATTTTTGGGGAGATGGATCCAGGGACGGCTGCAGGCCGTTTTTCGAAAAACCGATAAAATGGTTTGAGTCTGCAAAAGATATTTTGTATACTGAGAACTTTAAAGTCTACAGCTTGTCTCCATATCACGATAAGAGCAGGATAAAAAACTGTTTGCGTTATATGGATTTTGACGAGTTCTGCAGGACGTAACGTTTTACCAGAGTTTACTCAAAAAAAGAAGGGATAACGACATGGGTACCGGTATGGTTCATGACAGTAAGTTATTAAATGTGGTATGTGCAACATTCGGGCCAGGAAAAGATGATGTCCCGGACGGATATCTGCACTTTGAGCTGCGGAATAGAAAAGAAGACCTCTGCATGGAGCTCTGGAGAATGGTAAACTATCAACAGGGCAACAGAGAGCATGATTATTGGTTGACTTTTGAGCGGACGCTCCAGACGAACGAAAAGGACACAGAAATCATCAGGGCGGGCATCAGGGCATTTAAGAGATCTATACACGGATTTGAAATATTCGTAAATCCCGACCCGCGACACCCAAAATTTAAAAGTGTGTGGAAAAAGAGTTACAACATTGACATAGCGCCTGATGAAAATATTCTTGAACCAGACGAATCCAAGTCGTTCGGCAACTACAACATCACAAATTCGTTTATGTTTGAGTTGATGGGTGCCGGAGAAGGAGTCGACGAATTTGCTGCAGTGTTCAGGCACATGGTAGCTGGAGAATACATATATTCCAAACTGCGCCTCACTCCAGATGACGATAGCATCGGGCAAGCTGGGAATATAGTTGTGATGAGATGCCCGCTTGAGCCGGACTCTGCCGGGAACAAGCACGACTTCAGGTTCAATACGATACCCGTAAAACTACAGGGGAGTATCTTCCACCAAAACATTATTGCCAAACAGAATGCGTTTAAAGATAGATATATGATAAAAGGCGATATCCATGCTCTATATTGTAATTATATGGATGCATGGGTTTTTTATAATGTCAAGAAAGAAAATATTGAAAAAACAGTCCCGAAGGCGTTTAAGGATATAGCGGACAACGGGATAACCCGCGCAACGGTACAGAACGGATGGTTCGTCTGATGGGGGAAGAACAGAAAAAGGTATCATTTGACTTAAATAAATTGAGGGCTGCGCTTTATGATAAAATAGATTTGACTTCTGTATTCATGAGCGGAAGCGCCTCACATGTCCATAAAATACAGCTTGGCAGCAGCAAGCTGGAAATAACCATTCATACAACCAGGGGCGAAAGAAAGCCGTATGTAACCACAAAAGACGTTGTTTCTGATATAAGACGCGACGGCACACTAATGCCAAGTGATGAAGTCAGCAGTTTCCTTGACAAGATACCGTCGGAAATGTCAATGATGATTATACAGGTGTACATGGTCTTGTCTGACATAATACTAGAAAAGATAGCTTCGGCAAGCCAGGATTTTACTCAGAGCCCGTAACCCAAGCCATTGCGGACGTAAAGATGTCCGGCGGGTTTACAGGCGACATAGACAAAAGACTTACAATAGGCGCTTTATCATACAGAAAAAGGATAGAGCGCCTTATTGTAGTCAAAAATCTCCTTATTGAATCCGGATCAGAAGAAGCGTTCAGCGAAGCATGTAAGATAAGAAAACAGATACATGTAATGCTTTTTGGGGTTACGGAGCCGGAGGAAGAAGAGCACAAGTCGACAGTTGGCGTGGAAGATAGCCTGTTTGACCTGGACGTGGATATGCAAAACGGAAAACTGGTGCTATCCGACGAGTCAAGGGTCAGGCTACTTGGCGTAATCGCCCCCAGTTCGGGGGACGCGGACTAAAGCAGGCAATAATTTAACCATGGTGGTTAAATTTTGGAAAGGATATTAAAATGCACATAAGCTTTGGAACTATCTTTGAAGACGGCGGGCCGGTAAGTCACAAGGTGCATCTCGACAAAAGTGGCATTAGTGTGTTTGCCATGCCGGACCTTGGTGCAATGAATAAAAAGAAACAGGACAAACCGACTGTGTTTTTCGCTGGCGCCAGGGCCGTGTCTCTGAAATCTGACAGGATAAAATGTTTTCTTCCGAAGGAGGGTAAGAGCACGGTATGCGTCCCAATGTTTGACGGAATAAAGATAATTTCCGTCGCAAACACCCAAAACAAGACAGGCAGCGATATCATGTTTGTTGCGTTGGACGACGGGCTTGTCATAGCCGCGAAACTCGGTGTGGAATTTGCGGGCCCAAACAATACCAAATCCGCCTGGCTGAAAAAAGATATATGCGACCAGATAGGCGGTGTCGACATTATAAACGATATCGCTGAAAAATCCGGGTTTTGGAATAAGGTTAAATTTATAAACGAAGCTGTGTAGCGACAACATTTGGCGGCTTGGCCCGGGCAATATCGTCCGGGCCGAACGCCATAAGAACGGAAGCGGAATGATTGTAACAATAAGGAACAAGAAAAACATAAAAAAAATAAAGGATTTTTTTCCCAGCGCCGGTCATCGTGCACATAAAAGTAGCAATATATACATTATTGCATTTAGGAATAATATGGTGTCCATATCCAGAAAACTGGGAGAAGTTTCAGCGTTGCCTGAATCTGTTGAGGAATGCGGTGCTGTAAACATTTCGACCTTTAGTATGCAGGAAGAATGCAGTGCGCTTTCGCATATTGACAACATTGGCGCTATAGAATGTATCCACTTGAAAACGTATAAGCATATATTTGAAATGAGGCATTATACAGTAGTTGCGAGCTTTGTGCTTTATAACGGAACCACGATAGCCATGCCTGTACGATGTGCAAATTATTGCAATATTATAACTCATGCCGGTGGCAAGATTACCGAGTTTTCCGAGCAGCTCCAGTATACCAGGGCGCAAATGAACGATAGCAAATTTTTAATGAAAAATTTCGAAAACATTCACATACGAACAAGCAATATGTTTTTTGTGCCTGGTTTGGCTAAGAGGATACTCAAAAATGGATAATATGTCTGATGTAATACAAAATAATATAAAAGTTTTCTGTTCTGAACTGTATGGTGGAGATTACCTTAAACTATCAATGGCCGGTCTGTCCGTTCCGGACATTATCAATATAGCAAGCGGCAAAAAACATCCGAGTCAGGAAACGGTAGGCAGAATATCACATATGTTCGGGTTGCGCGAATCGGCAATGTACCACGATTACGTTAACCTGACAAAATCGGTATTGACTGTACGACAAAGAAGGTCGGCGCTTGACGAAATGTGCCTTCTTTACTTGAATGAAGTGTTGTATCAGCTCGGGTGGATTGTCCCGCAAAAAAAACTGAATCTTGATATAAGTAATTATCCCATAAATCAATTTGGAGCATTTGTCAAGAAAACAGAGAACAACAACAGCTATGTTTACGTAACACGTCTGCCGAGGAATGTGGCCGGCGTAGCTGGATGTCTTATAAAAAAAACAGGTAAAATATTTATAGCAAACACGCTTTACCCGGTCAACCATACTATAATAGCCCTGAAACGATTATGGGGCAAGGGCGGTATGATGAAAAATTTGCCAGACGACATTGATGCTGTAATGTCAAAGGAACCTGCTATATTTTGCAAGGATGAGTTTGCGTCACCATGTGTCAGCGCTGTCGCGTCGTATATTTCATCTGAGCTTAAAATAAAACTTGACTTGGAGGAATTCTTAAATGGAAAGTCGATCTCTGCAGTTGTTGGAAGACACCGTTCTGCAAAAGGATATTGTGGGAAATGAAAGGCCTGTATTTGTCTGCAATAATACGATAATTGTAGCAGACAAGATTGAATTCGGGATTGCGATTTTATCGGACTGTATTGTAAGCGCAAGGTTATTGAAGTTAATACCTTACGATTTCGACAAGGTTCTTGAGGACGACGAGGAAAACGTCAAACTCCTTGTGCAAAGCGCGTTTATAAACGTTGGCGAGACTGCCGAGGTTGCAAAACACAGGATGCCGTCGGTTATAATGCATAACTGCATAATAAAGCTCGATGAGGTTTATATGGATATGGATTTTGACAATGTCAAGGGATATTTATACTTGGATGATGCGTGTATACATAGAATTGGGACTATGTCTGATGGCATTATAACAAAAGATGTTATGATTGCCATGAGAACAGGTTTTGGCTCTGTTACTATCTAGACCGGAGGTTATGTGGAATTATTGGAATGTATCGAAACGGGCGTAGATGTAATTATTGCAAAAACAAGCGAGATCTACGGATCATATTCAGAGATAGTCACCAGATCGGAAGAGCTGAATCGTCCGATTGGGAAAAGGATTGCTTTATATACTGTTGAGGGCGGGCTCAAGTGGGTTGATACCGATAAACCGGTTGTGGAAATTGGAAACGAGAAAGACCCGATAATGGTTATAAGGTCCATTATCAGGAATCCGATGTTAAACGGTATATTCATTATGCCGATGTTCGATATGCTGAGCGGCCCGCAGGCGTCGGTTATACTGTCTCCAATCACGTCGTACCTCACGAAGGTAATGTCAAAAGGCAATGAATCTACTATCATACTTGAGATAGGGAAAGATGAAAACGTGCACCCTGTGCTTGCATCCAACGTATTTACCACAAACGTAGGAGCCCCAAACTCCTTTGGTGTCAAAAAGATAAGCGACGTCATGGCCTCTTTGGCTCAAAAACCAAATATAGTCGGTCAACACCCTGACCTTGCGTCAGGTCTCACCAGGAAAGAGTTGTGGTATGCCAACCTTGCGTGTAAAGACACAGACTCGTTAATACGGTTTAAGAAGGAAAGGATCAACACGTCAGAAATCGTTGAAATAACCGAATATGATGATTTAGATAATTTTGATCATCTTATCGGGCTTGACAACCTGAAGGACTTTACGATGAAGACGTCTAGACTTTCCGACGCACGAGGCGTACTTCTTGTCGGCGTACCCGGGACAGGCAAGTCTGCGTTTGCCAGGGCACTGGGAAGACACCTTGACCTCCCGACTATAAACCTGAAAATAGATAAAGTTTTCGACAGGTTTGTCGGGTCATCAGAGGCCAGAATGGCGAAGGCCATAGATGTTCTCCAGGTTATCGGGCCATGTGTGGTGTTTATGGACGAAATAGAGAAGTCCATAGGCGGAAGCAGGAGCAGCAACCTGACAGACGGTGGGACAGGCAGCAGGGTATTCTCCATGCTGCTAAAGTGGCTCAGCGACAGAAGGGGAGAACAATATGTTGTTGCTACCAGCAATAATATAGCGGCTATCCCTCCTGAGTTCATCAGAGCGGAAAGGTGGGACTCGATATTCTTTCTGGATATCCCGTCAAACGAGGCTGGTGAAAATATTTTCAATTTATGGGCAAAACACTATAAGTGCGAACATAAATGCGACAAGAGTCTCATTTACGGCATGACTGGTGCCGAAATAAAGAATCTTGTCAGGATCAGCCGGGCTTTCGACAAACTGGAGGATGCAGCAGATAAAATAATAAAGATTAATGAAGCCATGTCCACAGAGGTTGGCGATATGAGGGAATGGGCGTCAAAGTGGGCAGTTAAAGCAGACATTAATCAATTTGAGGAGAAACAAAATACATTAGGTTTTCATGCAAAAACAAGCAAGTGAAACAATAATAAAGGCGCTTAAAAGCGCCTTTATTTTTAACTTCGGTATTTTATTTATCTCTGCCAACCATGCTTGCCCCACATTCCGGGCACTTCTGCTCTACACAAGGAATACCTCTTGCGTGTTCTACTGTTTTTCCACACTTCGGACACACGCACTCCCTTGCTCCGCCATCCATCTGCCTGGGGCCGCCAACGCCACGTCCTTGTCCTGCCGCGGCCCTTTTCTTCAATAATGATATAAGCGTTTTATATTGTCAAACCTGAATATCAAGAAAACTCCGGTCTTCCAGGCCGGAGATGAATTGTATAATTGATGGTTTGTCCTCTTTTATAAGGCCACTGGATGATAAGCTGTGGCTACAATTGACACTTCTTCGGTTACAAGACTCGATGGCCCGGCAAGCTGCAGGGAATGGGCCCTGATTCTTGCCTCCTGTAAGTAATAGCCGACTATATCGT
>Ga0210051_1000578_pt1 | contig 34834 bp, 31 predicted proteins | sample CryGey092014_all_FD_185464 | JGI IMG/M metagenome (GOLD analysis project Ga0210051, IMG submission 185464) | Groundwater microbial communities from aquifer - Crystal Geyser CG23_combo_of_CG06-09_8/20/14_all (SPAdes) (version 2) | ecosystem: Environmental > Aquatic > Deep subsurface > Groundwater...
TGTCTGTCGCCTCCCGCCGTGAGCGTGGTCCTAAACTTCCCCCGAAACAAGTTCGGGGGGATTCTGTCTGTCGCCTCCCGCCGTGAGCGTGGTCCTAAACTTCCCCCGAAACAAGTTCGGGGGGATTCTGTCTGTCGCCTCCCGCCGTGAGCGTGGTCCTAAACTTCCCCCGAAACAAGTTCGGGGGGATTACCGAATCAATCGGGTATGTCCGTCTTCGTTTCAGCAGGGACAGTATTTTTGACGACCTACTTACGGTTGAAACTGGCGGTCAGAGACGTGCTTTGGGAAGCAATGCGCAACACATCGTCAGTCTTCCGGGAAGCGACCCACTTCGGATCGGACATCTCCGCCGCGAGCAGGTACTGATCCGCGCTGATGCGCATGAGTTGGTAATAGGTGTCAAAGTACGCGAGGCGTTGTTTCTGCTCTGATGTGAGCTTGGCTGCTTTCGCCTTTTTCATCGCCGCGTCCAAGAATGTCGGGTCTTTCCGCTGCAGGTCGGCAAACTGCTCGATCCCACGCCACCCCCACACTAGGTCTCATGCCTTTGAGCGGCCGGGCGGCGGTTCCAAATTTCGTACCATTTGTCGAAGAACGCTCTCAGCGGAACTGCTGCGTCCTTGCCATAGGCAAGTTCCAGGTACTCGTCGAGCAGTTGATCCACATCCCTGTTCGTATCCCACAAAAGGTGAGCCAGAATGTAGAACTTGGGCGCGCTCACAGTCCACTGCGGCACAATCTCCGAGTAAAGCCCCAACCCACCCAATCTGTGGCATTCCCTCACCAGTTCCGCGATGACGTGCATGTCAGGGCGCACCGTCAGAAATCCGCCGTCCCACAGCCAGAGATACATGTTGGGAGTCGCGCCCGCTTCCTTCCATGCCCGCAACGACTCGATCGATGGCTGCACCTGGAAGACCTGGATACGCGGATGGACCTTGAATTCCTTTGGCGGCGTCTTCACCGCCCCATATCCCAGCACCGCGATGTAGGCGTTGGGATTCTTCTCCAGAACTCGTTCCATGACGGCGTTATAGAAACGGAAAAAGCGTCCGGAGAGATTGGGGCGCTGACCGGGCTGGAACGCGTCCTTTTCGTCCTGCGCTCGGCACAGGTCGCATTCGCACGTGTTTCCGGCGCCATCGTTGACGGAAAGACTGACGCTGATGGCCGGGCCTCTCTCAAGCTCTTGCAGCACGTGATCGACCGCGATGTCGACCGACTTCGGGTTTCCCGTGCACGGTTGCCACCCGCTGAGCGCCCCGGCCCCCGACTTGGGCTTGGGGACGAATCGTCGTCCTCCGACGAGTGGGTACACTTCGGGAATGTCGCCAAACTTGTCGGGATGAAAGACGTATCCGAGCGCGTGGTGAAACCCCATCCGACCGCTGCGCGCCAGCCACTCTCGACTGCTGAACGATTGCCCCGACCACAGACGCATCTCGAAGTCGGGATTCTCAACGACACTGATCTTCGCGGGCATCTTCCAGTCGGGCTTCTTTTCGTACACGACACCCAGTTCCCCCGGCCCTACCCAGTGAACGTCCATGAACTTGGTCAGGAAATAATAGACTGGGTAGTCGTGCGCATACTCGTCCTGAGAAACGAGAAGGCAAACGTCTTTCCCGTCAAGCCGCACCGGGCACTCGATGGCGAAAGCGTCGCGGTGTTTGCCTTCGAGCCCCTTTGCGACAGCCGACGGCGCGTGCGCCACGTCGGTGATGACGAAATTGTGTTTCGCGGCATTGGGCTTCCATTCAACCGACGCGACCGAGACCCCCAACACTTTCGCCATATATCGCGCCAGTTCGTTGGCGGCGTCCCTCGCTTTGCCCCCGCCTAACCACGCAGCCGCCCAGTCCGAGGTGATCTCCTGCGGCGGCTGCGACGCGGCGGTAGCGCCGGCCGGGGGTGGCGTCGCTTTTGCCAACTCCTGCCGTTTGTGCCTCAACTCCTCAGGCGTCAAGGGAATCACCTCGATGTCATCCACCAGCACAGGGGCGGGGTAGTTGATCGTGAATGCCATGATCTGGGCGAAGGCTGCTGTCGCAGGAATGACACAGTAGTAATCTGCTGGGATCGCGGCCGCCGGAAGGAAAAGCCCTCCGAGACGGTGCCGGGCTCCCTCCTGTCGCGTGCTCTGCATGTAGTGATAGTTGACTTGTGTGTCCGGAACGAGAATGATCGGTTTCCTGTCCCGGTCGAACCATCCGATGCCGAAATACGTGCCGCTCAGGCCGCGCTCCGAATGCCCCGGTTTCATCCAGCCGGAAACCTGTAATGCGCGACTGGGATCGATGGCGAACAGCGCGCTGTAAACGCCGCTTGTCTGTATCTGGTCGTTGCAGTCAATTTTCAGACACTGCTTCCCCGGCGAACCCGGACGAGTCTCGGGAGCGATCTGTAAGACGGAGGTATGACCGTATCCCTTTTCCCAACCCACGGGAAGCCGCCCGCGCGCATCGGCTTCCGGCGAAACGAATTCGAAGTCACCGTTCGTCAGCGCGTTTCCGGATGCGGTCGTGCTCGCCGCGATGGCAGAAGGATGAACGACCGCAAGGCCGGCAGCGAAAATTAGGCACCACAGAACCCATCTCATGATCCATTCCCTTTCTTTGAGCCAGATGTTTGTTGGAGTGTGTTGAAAAAGCCTCCACGGCAAGCGACGGCGAAGGAATCATCCATCCCGACGTGTCGGGACCACGCGGAAGGAAAACGCCCGGTTCGCGGGGGATTGTATCCCGACGCGAAACCAAGCCCGGGGGGATTGAATCCCCACACCATGATGCGCGTCGGGATGCAATCCCTCGCGAACAGATTCTATTTTCGGAGGGGTATTCGGCCTTCCAGTCCCTACTGCGGGCGCAGTGATTGTCCGGGAGAATCCGCGATGATCTGCCAGGTCAGCGTTCATCAGCGTCCAATCCGTTCTCTGGATGAGCAGTAACGTTTCGGTGGGGATACCTATCCCCACCGAGCAAGTGATCCTGTTATCTCATCCTTCGTCCCTCATTCCAGCTCCGGCCCCAGTTGCCCGTATCCCCACATGGCTGTCGCCGGTTCCATCTTCGGCGGTTCCGGTGCCGCTGTTGGTTGGAGTTGGCGTGAAAGCTCGACGCACGCGTCCGCGATCTGTGTTCCCGCAGTGACCTCGAGATTCGAGTAACTGGTCAATACCGTCTCATACCCGCCGCCGGTCGCGCTGAATGCTTCCTCGTCCGGAACGTACCCGATGATGCCGTTGGCAAGCTCCACCACATACGTGAACGGGAACTGCGAGCCTTCCTTGATCTTCAGTCCGAGACCGCAGAAGTACTCGGCCGGGTTGGCGAGGTAAACAACAGGCCCCAACTGAATGGCCTGGATTTCGCCTTCCACCTCTGGCGTCTGCCCGGCGAGGTAGTCGAGGATCAACACTTCCTTGGCGAATGTCCACTCGGTCGTCGCCCGTCTCTCCTCGTCATGGATGCCTGCTTCCACGATCTCCCGCGCCTTTGCCACCCGCGCCGAGGACGGTGTTCGGCGGCCAAACGTCATCTTGCGTGAGACGGACGCGACCGTACTGAACTCCCCTCGCGCGGCGCGGTTGAGCACTTTCAATGCTTCCGCTCCGACACTCACCCCCACGAGGCGAGCCGAAGAGTCCGGGAATTGTGGCAGCGCCACCGATTTGTTGTCGACCTGTGTGACGTCTCCGCAAGCGCCGTTGAGGAACACCACAACACCTTGCTGTCCCATCACGTTTCGCACCGTGCGATCCAGGTGGTACACCCAGTCCGCCGACACCGCTCCCCCAAAGGTGGTGCAGTGGCAGGTGTAGTTGACCACGCAGCCGAGGAACTCGCCCTGCTGACTCCACGCACCGACCACCCCCACCTCCGGGTCGATGGGACCCGCGTAGTCGATAATGCCGGGGTTCCCCTTACCGGGGTGGGACACCGCCTTCCCGTGTTGCATCCGCAGACGACGGTTGAAGGCCACGTTCTCTTGATGACCTGAATCGACGCAAAGGACGGCGTCCTGCTTCTTGCGGTCCGCCTCGATGATGGCGCTGGCGGCCTGCTTGATCACCCAGTCGTGATACAGCAGGTCGGGGATGGTGGAATGGTCGGCGATCAGTGACTGAATTAATTTCGGGGCATCCTCGTATTGGTCCGGGAAGTGGCCAAACAGCGGACCGCCCACGTGCGTGTGTGACGCGGCGATCAGGATGTTGGATGCGGGAATCCCGCAGCGTTTCTCGATCTCCGCGCGAATTGCCGCGACCGTTCGCTCCGCAATCACCAGCGTATCCAACCCCACAAGAGCCACTCGCGTGTCACCGTCCTCAAACACTGCGGCGCGAGCTTGCAGTGGATCGTGAATCGCCACGCAGTAGGCCTTGCCGTAACCTCCCGGCTTCTCCATGCCGATGGCAGGGGTGATGTCTGTGGTGCAGAAACCTGCTTTCATTTGTCCTCTCCAATCTTCTCGACTTGCACCGGTCTTCCTTCCCTCGCCGACTGAGCAGCGGCGAGGGCAGTGGCCACGGTGCGCGCTCCCTGAATCTCATTCGTGGGAACAGGTCTGTCATTGAGAATGCAGTCCACAAACTCGGCGATCTCGGCGGCGACATTGTGATTCGCAATTTCCACCGGGAACGTGGCGAACGAAGGCGCTAACTGGTAGTTCCTCCGGCTGCAAAGCTGAAGCTCCGGACTGGTGTTGTCGCAGATGATCGTCCCTTCCGTACCGTAGAACACGCTCCGCATCGTGTAGGGACGGGTGCACCCGATGGACACCATCACCTTGCCAATCACGTTGTTCTCGAACTTGTAGATGGCGACGGTGCAGTCGTTGACAGGCCAGTCGGTGAGGCACTTGTGGTTGGCGTACGCCGACACCTCGATGGCGTCTCCCGCGATCCAACGCACCAGGTCCACCGCGTGACACCCGCCGCCGAGGAACGGTTCCCGTCGCGGGTCGACCCGCCAGTCGCCCACCCCGCGAGCGTGTTTGTAAGTGTGCGCGTATTCGCTCTCCACGAAATACAACTCACCCACCTCGCCGCGCTCCACCATCTTCTTCACGAGCGCGAACCCCGGAGCATACCGGCACACCTGCCCCACCATGAACTTGCGCCCGGTCTCCTTCACCGCCGCGACCATGGCCTTCGAGCCTTCCACGTCCCACGTCATCGGCTTCTCGCAGAGCACATCCTTCCCCGCGCGCATGGCGTCGATGCACTGTTCCGCGTGATAGTAGTCCGGCGACGCCACCGAAACGACGTCGATCTCCGGATGATCCAGCAGCTCCCGATAGTCCGTCACTGCAACCGGTGCATCGTAGGTTGCCTTGATCTGCGCCAGTAAACTCTCGTCCGGATCGCACACCCCGATGATTTCCGTGTGCGGATTCTGCGTGTATCCCTCCAGGTGCCCCCGTCCCATGCGCAAACCGATGACGGCAACGCCGAGTGTTTCCTTCTTTTCCATCGACACAATTCCCTCCCGTTCAAGCACAGCCCCGCGTTCCGCTGCACGATGCACAAGGATAGCAAGTTGCGAGTCGATGGTCAAACCGTCATGGAGATCGCTGGAGATGTGTATCCCCGCTGAAAGTTTGCAGGATGATGCCGTGTTACCTTGCGGCGTCAGCCGGTGGTGCGGGAGACGAAAGGGAAGAACCTGCACTGCAAAACCGTTGTCTTGCAAGCGTATGAAGGCGAACTCTGCGAGTTCGAGCAGAGATTCGCAGCTTGTTCTACCGACTTGCACCTCGACCTCAGTGTGCAGAAGGTCATCGAAAATCCTCCTCACTCCCTTGAACGTGACTATTACACCCAAGGTATGGGAAACTCTTGTCATCAGGTGATCCAAAGGAGTCGGCGCAGGGAAGTCAATTCCGACGCCCTGATCCAGTTGTCCTACGCTTACTCGGGGCGCAAACACTGTTCTTCAGCAAGCTCCCTTACACCCTCAATACCTGCTCCGCGACCAGCAAGGCTTTCTCCAATCGAGTGTAGGGCACCGATTGAACCGCACAGCCAGCGTCAATGGCCAGGGACGCGGCGACCGCCGCCGACTCCGCCAGAATCATGAACACCGGCTCCATCCTCAGGGACCCATATGCGATGTGCGACGCCGATGCCGCCACGGGAACCGCCAGGTTTTCGCATTCGCCACGGCGCGGCACGATGGAACGGTACGAGATGGGGTACGGCGCATCGAGCGCTACCTCCACGTCGCCCTCGTTCAGTACGTGTCCCTCATGCGCGAATCGCTGGCAGTTGTGAGAATCCATCTGGTACGACCCCAATCCCACGGGATCGTCACACCTCCGCCGTCCCATGCAGTCGTGTTCGGTGACCACGTAGTCGCTGACCATGCGCCTCCCTTCCCGCACATAGAGTTGATGTGGCCAGTTGTGGGTATCGGTGAACTCGTCCTTCGCCAATCCCCAGGCGGCGTATTGCTCGCGGATTTCGTCGGGCACGCAAGGATCGTTCGCCATGAACCAGTGCAGTCCCTGCTGGTAGGCAACGTGCTCCTGGAAGATGCGCTCACGCGCCTCGTAGTTGGCTTCCGGCCATGCTTCGTTGGCTCCAATGAAATCGGTGGACACCGCGCCACGGTTGTTCGTGTCGGTCTTGTTGCCCTGGATGCGGTCGAACTTGGCAAAGACATCGTCCTCCGTGCCCCGTAGCCAGCGAGGGATGAGAAGGTATTGCAGAGGGTCATATTGCTCGGGTTTGGGGAACGGAACGCGATTTTCCGGTTCCTGTGTCATGCACATCCGGAAGCAGTAAGCCTGCACGCGGTGATCACCTTTCCCCGTGAGACCGCCTTCCGGATTGACCCAGGGCGCGAGGCCGCTGGACGGGTCCCCCTCCACCACATACGGATCAACCGTGCTGTCGAACTGGTGATGCTTGCTCACCTGAAAACCATTGAGAGTCTCGTCGTACGTGCTGTTCCCTTCCCTGCCAACGAAGTAACGCACCCCCGCCTTCGCCATGAGGTCGCCCTCGTAGGTGACATCGATGAACATCCGCGCGCGGACGCGGAGACCTCCCCGCATCGTGATCTCGGTGATCCGCTGACTCTCCATGTCGGCGCATCTGAGAAACTGTCCCAGGTAGACAGGGACGCGCGCTTCGTCCACCAAGTCGGTAAACACGCGTTCGGCCACGTGTGGCTCGAATCGCCATTCGTCGTCCCATCCGTAATGCGCGCCGACGCGGCGATAGAACTCCCGGGAGATGCCACCGATCACTTCCTTCATCCCAAAGTCGGTAAGCCCCAGACCGCTGCTACTCATTCCTCCGATATGCAGCCCGGGATGTAGCAACACGACGGATTTGCCGCGCCGCGCCGCGGACACCGCGGCGGCGACTCCGGCGGATGTGCCGCCATAGACACACACGTCCGCGCATAGCAGTGCATCGGTTGCCTCCTCCCAGGCGGGATCGAAGTAGCGAACGTTCGGACTGTCCATAAAGAGCACGCCTCCTTGTTGCTTGTTCCTAACGGAAGTTCGCCATGCCCAGCTGCACATGATATCACACGGAAGAAAAGACCTTTTGACAGGATTCACAGGATGAGGACGAACTCTGCGAGTTCGAGGCGAACTCTGCGAGTTCGAGCAGACCGATAAAAGGCCTTGCCACAGTTCGGCATGAGCCTTACACCCACGACGGTTTGTATGAGTCGGCTTGGTGAAGGCCGCGCCAAGGCCGACGCAAACTCATAGAGTCCGAGCGCAACCGTCGCGGCGTCGACGCTTCCAGACCACATACTCCGCGAAGGCGGCGGACGCACGGCGTCCGTGCGTCGCTCCGTCCTGTTTATCCTGTAAATCCTGTCTGAGTACGTGAGTAGTGACGGTCACGCCTCGTCGCTGGTGGACGAGGTGGGGAGGATGCTGGGCGGCTGGATAGCGGGCGACGGGTCCCGCGAGCGCTCCGGTCGCCGGAGCCAAAGAACATCGAGTTCCCCCCCCGGAGGTGGCGAGCCCGGGGAAAGGAACGATGCAGGGGGAAGCCTGAGAACGGTGCCCGTGTGGCGCGCGGTGGTTCGTGGAACAACAATCCGAACAACGACCGCGTGGCAAACCGCAACGGGAACAATCCGGAGAACCGGAACAACAACCTGGGTTTTCGGTACGTCGTTGCGGCAGATGTCCCACCGAGCCGACACTATGTCGGTTTAGAGCGAGGTTTTCCCTCGATACGACGGGGCACCGGTCTGCGCGGGGGTTCGAGATAGTGCATAGGGACTCCATAGGGCTTCGCCCTTCCTCGATGCCAAGTGACGCAAGCTGTCCCCGATGGGTCGGGGCGTCACGACGGTGGTGAGGAGAAGAACAACCCGCCCGGGTGGGGCTGGTAGGGAACAGTCGCCGTTCCGTTCTTCGAACGTCCTGCCCGGGCATCGCTAATCCTCTCCCCGCCCCCGTAGGATAAAGCTCCAGCTTTGTCAGTTTTGTCTTCCGTAGGTTAGAGCTCCGACTCTGACATTCTGAATGACAAAGCTGGAACTTTATCCTACGGGAGGAGCGATGAATCTGACCCGCCTGACATAAAACGACACCGGCGCTTGTGGGAACAAACCGTTGCTTACGACAACCTGCTATCGGCGGCGCTTCGGGCCGCCGGGGGCAAACGCTCCTGGCCGAACGTGGCGGAGTTCCTTGCCGACCTCGGCGGAAACGCCCTGCGACTGCACCGCGAACTCCAGAGCGAAACATGGACTCCGGAAGGGTATCGAACCTTCTGGATTCACGACCCGAAGACGCGTTTGATCTCCGAAACGCCGTTCCGCGACCGGGTGGTTCACCATGCCGTCTGCAACGTGATCGAGCCGATCTTCCAGCCGACGTTCATCTTCGACTCGTACGCGTGTCGGAAAGGGAAAGGCACGCACGCCGCGGTGGATCGCTACACCGAGTTCAGCCGGCGACACGACCTTGTAGCCGCGAATTTCCCGCCCTGCGGGATCCCGCATGGAATCGGGACATTCGCCTTGAAGGGTGCCGAGAATTGGCGCGTTTGATCCGTTTGGATGTACCGCGGCGACGTGGCATTTGACATGCCAGTTCGGCAACTTGTATAATCCCGGCGTCAATGGCGATGGAGTTCGCCCGTCCGAACAGACAAACGGCCTCTGATGACTGATGACTCCTGATCCCGAGAACTCGGGGTTGGGAGTTTATTGTTTATGAGGACGAGGAGTGCGATGCGTGGGGGGAAGAGTCGTCTCAAATTTCAGTCCGAGCCGTTTTTCATGGTCCGTTTTTGTGAAGCCTGCGAACAAGGCGTGTGCCCGCTGTGCTCCATGCGCGACAGACTGGCCTGGCAGCGCTTCGACACCCTTTTGTGGGAAGGAGTCACCGACCCGGTGGTGAGAAATCAGATCATCGCTGCGCGAGGATTCTGTGGTCGGCATGCGAGAGTGCTCCTGCGGGTGGCGGAGAAGCAGGCGGCAGCGGGCGGTGTTGCAATGATTTATGAGCACCTCGTGCGAGTGTTGCTCGAAGCGGTGGAGAACCACAATGCCGTTCTGCTGCCGGTCAAGAAATCTGCGAAAGTGCTCCGTCGGGTTGCGGGAATGTCGCCGCTCACGCCAAACGACCAGTGCATTGGTTGTGTGGCCGAGAAGGAAGCAGGCCCAAGAGACCTCACATCCCTCGTGCGGCATCTGGCAGAGGAGGCGACTCGTGAGGAGTCTCGCCAGTTGTTTGAGAAGTCGGGCGGATTGTGTCTCCCGCATTTTGAGGAAGCCGTGCGCGTCGCCCGGGAAACGCAACTCATTGAATACTTGAGACACGTGCAGGTAAACCAAATGACTGCGCTGCACAGCGACCTCGCAGAATTCGTCCGTAAGCTCGATTATCAGGTGCAGGACAAGTCGTGGGGCAGTGAGCGAGATAGCTGGCGAAGGGCGGTCGAAGTATGCACGGGTTACCGTTTGGAATAGGGTAGGCACACTGCTGTGTCCATTGCTGATCTTGACAAGAAGCAACAGGCCATTCAATGCTTCAAACGCGCGAGCGCGTTTGCAAAAGAGGGGTTTCGTCCGCAGACTGTTGGCATGGCTATCAGATACTTGGTGGAGACACTGAGGCTTGAGCCTGAGTTTCCGGAAGCGCGCCTTCTGCTGGCCCGAGCCTACGAATATGGAGCGCCAAGAGGATTCCCGGGCTGGTGGCTTCGCCGCAAAGCCCGCGGCGAATACCAGCGGGCAATGCGGCTGATGCCGAAAGGAAGCTTCCCGGAGAAAGGCGAAGTCTACCTGCGTCTTGCCAACAATCTGATTGCCAGCCGCAAGCTCAAAGCTGCCACCGAGCCCCTGAGAAAAGCGATTGCCCAAGGTAATGCGGCAACGAAACTGATTGGATACACGCGACTGGGAGAGGTCTGCTATCGGATGGGCAAAAGAGAGGAAGCCATCCGCACTTGGACGCGGGGCAAAGAACTGGAGCCAGCTAACCTCCCTCGCGATTTCGAAGGGCCATCCAAGTGGCTGGTCAAGGTCGGTGGGACCTTGTCGGTGAAATCCGACGCTTGATTGACATTAAGTAGAAAGTACGGTTAAACTACTTCCTGACAACTAATCGAGAAGGCTGGCGATGGAGTTCGCCAATTGTCCGTGAGGACTGATGACTCCTATCCGATTTCGGGTAGGGGTCATTTTTGTTTCAGGAACCACGCATGACGTTGCGCGCGGTGAATCTTATGAAAAACTACCGGGGACGTACGGTGGTCAATGGAGTCTCGCTCGAGGTTGCGGAGGGTGAGATCGTAGGATTGTTGGGACCAAATGGAGCGGGAGAAACGACGACGTTTCAGATGTTTCTCGGAATGGTGAAAGCCGACCGTGGGCAGGTGTGGCTCGGTGATCGCCAAGTAACCTCTCTTCCGATGCATCAACGGGCGCGACTCAGCATCGGCTACCTGGCGCAGGAGTGCTCGCTGTTCCGCAAGATGACGGTCGAAGAGAATGTCCGCGCGCTACTGGAGTTTGCGGCGATGCGTCGCGATGAGAGGAAAACACGCGCAGAAGAAGTCCTGGAGGAGTTTCACATCGCGCACATCCGCCATCAGAAGGCGTATCAGCTTTCCGGTGGCGAGGCGCGGCGTGGAGAGGTGGCGCGGGCATTAGCCCTGGATCCGAGATTCCTGTTGCTGGATGAGCCATTCCTGGGAGTAGACCCCATCACGGTGGCCGATTTTCAGGACATCATCGTGCGACTGAGGGAACGCGGCATCGGGATTCTGATTACCGACCACAATGTCCACGATACGTTGCGCATCGTGGACCGCGCCTACATCATGAACGAAGGAGACATTCTTGTCTCGGGATCTGCGGAGGAAGTCGCCAACAGCCCAATTGCGAGGAAGTATTACCTTGGCGACCGATTCACGTATGCCAATCCGGGAGGGAAAATGTGAGCGCTCCGACATGGGATAACATCCTTGGCGAACAGTCTTGTCCGCTCTGCCTTTTCACGTGGAACGACATTTTCAGGTTCTTTGCGCAGTCGCTATACACATGGGTCACCGAGGAGACGGCCCGACGCGCGCTGGCGGCGCGGGATGGATGCTGCCACTGCCATAAAGAGGAGCTTCGGCGCATCAGCACCCAGCAGAATCTGTGCGACATCTACGGTCCCATGACAGCGAGAGCGTTGGAGATGTTTGCTGTGAGCGAAGACCCGCAAGCGATTGCGCGCCTGGGTGCAGGGTTCGATTGTCCGGCTTGCGAGGTCCGCCGGGAAAGCGAGGCGCGACATACGGATGAATTCCTTGAGCGACTGAGGGAGGAGCACTTTCGCGAAGGCTATCGCGCGTCCTGCGGTTTGTGTCTGCCACATCTGACTAATGTGCTCAAGGCGACGAACGACGCGGAACAGCGGGAGTTCCTCATAACCGCCCAGCAGGAACAGCTACTGCGGTTACAGAACGACCTCGCGGGCTACGCGGAGAAATGGGCGGTCCGCCGTCGTCATGAGGCGACGGCGGGGGAGCGCGCCGCGCCGAGGGTCGCCGTCGAGAAGTTCGCCAGCGCGCTGGGACAATGGCCGGGTAGAACCACACAAGGACAGGAGACAATCTGATGAAGAACAAAATTGAACGTGTAACAGCTTTGGAAATCCTTGACTCGCGAGGGAACCCGACTGTGCGAGTATGTGTAACCTTGGAGAGTGGAGTTACCGCCTCGGCGTGCGTTCCCTCCGGCGCTTCGACAGGAGAGAACGAGGCGCTGGAATTGCGGGATGGCAACAAGAGGCGCTATGGAGGCAAAGGAGTGCTGAAAGCTGTCGCCAATGTCAACGATCTCATCGCTCCGAAACTCGTCGGCATGAACCCCGCGCACCAGACGGAGATTGATCGCCTCATGATCGAGCTCGACGGGACTGCAGCCAAGAGCAAGCTGGGCGCCAACGCGATGTTGGGTGTTTCCGTGGCCGTCGCGCGTGCCGCAGCGGCCGCCGCCGGACTGCCACTGTTTGCGTATCTCGGAGGACCAGGAGCGGTGAGGCTACCCGTGCCGATGATGAACATCCTCAACGGCGGCAAACACGCAGACAACAGCGTAGACTTCCAGGAGTTCATGGTCATGCCCGTTGGCGCTCGGACCTTCACCGAAGCCCTACGTTACGGCACTGAGACCTTTCACGCACTGAAGTCAATCCTGAGCAAGAAAGGCTACGTCACCAGTGTCGGCGATGAAGGCGGATTTGCTCCCAATCTTCAGAGCAATGACGAAGCGTGCGCGGTTATCGTGGAGGCGATTGAAACCGCAGGCTACGTCCCCGGGCAACACGTCGCCATCGCCCTCGACCCGGCTGCGAGCTCTTTCTACGAACACGGCGTTTACAACCTCGCCAAGTCGGGACAGGGGAAGAAGACCAGCGCGGAGATGACGACGCTCTACAAATCCTGGCTCGAAGCCTATCCCATTGTCTCGATTGAGGACGGCTTGGGCGAAAACGACTGGGAGGGATTTCGGGAGCACACCTCCGCCTTGGGCGACAAGACTCAAATTGTGGGAGACGATATCTACGTGACCAACACGCAGTTCATCACTCGCGGCATCAAAGAGAAAACGACGAATGGCGTGCTCATCAAGTTGAACCAGATCGGCACGGTGACGGAAACCATTGAGGCAATTCAAATGTGCCGAGAGGCAGGCTGGGGATTTGTGATTTCGCACCGCTCAGGAGAAACCGAGGACGCCTTCATCGCCGACTTTGCGGTTGCAATGGGCGGCGGGCAGATTAAGACCGGCTCCGCGTGCCGTGGCGAACGGATTGCGAAATACAATCGACTGCTGGAGATTGAGGCAGAACTGGGCAAGGCCGCAGTGTTCACAAATCCGCTGCTGAAGTGATTGTCTCCACTTGCTTCCGTCGGGAGGGAATCAGGTCATGAGTGACATGCTCAACCTTCTGGAGTTGCGGCGTGCCTACGAATCTGGCGGCTGCCCACTGTGCGTATTTCGTGACCATGCAGAGCAGAGATATCTCTGGTTCTTCGCGCACGAGGGTACCAATGACGGCGCGCGGCTGGGAAAACTCATGCCAGCGCGGGGGTTCTGTACCCGGCATGGGAATCTGTTTGCGGAGGCGGTTTATCGCGAACACGGCGACACAATGGGAGTGGCAAACTCATACCATTGTGTGGCGCTGAAGCTCATCATGGATTTGGAGGCTCTGCACAAAGCGCTGTCGCGAGCGGCCTCGCGAGACGATGCAGAGCGAACTCGGGAACTGATCCGCAAGCACCTTGATACCAAAGAGCCTTGCCCGGCCTGCGCGACTGCCGACCAGTCGGAACGATACGCCATTTCCTGCCTGCTGGAGGCGATCACCCAGGAACCGGATGACCAGGAGTGGCGAGACAGGTTCGAAAAGGGAGCAGCCCTTTGCTGGAGGCATCTGCTTGCATTTCTGGACCAGTGCGAACAGCACGCGACAGTGGAGTATCTTGTGGAGGTGCAGTTGGCGAAATGGAAATCGCTTGACGCCGGTCTTCAGGAATACCTCCGCAAGTGCGACTACCGTTTCAAAGACGAACCGAAAGGCGCTGAGCAGGAGAGTTGGAAACGCGCATTGGAGATGTTCGGGAAGTAAGCGAAGGGGCGCTGCGCGCAAGCCGTCCGTCGTGTTCGAGGGAACTCCGCGACCTCGCTTGGTGCGCCAGCGGACAGCCGCGCAAAAAGAGGTTTGAAGGTGAAGCAGACACCAACTGCTGAAAGAGCGACTCAAGGAAAGCAACCCCGCTGGCTGAACAGGAACATCTTCGCCTTCGGCATGGCGAGTCTGTTCAGCGATATGGGGCATGAGACCGCGACGGCGCTGCTGCCCGCGTTCCTTGCGCTGCTCGGCGCGCCGCCGTTTGCATTAGGTGTGATTGAGGGAGTGGCCGACTCTCTTTCCAGTCTCGTGAAGCTGTTCATGGGTTGGTATTCCGACCGCATCGGCAAGCGTAAGTTTCTCCTGGTGCTTGGCTATGTCGCCACTGGCATTGGAAAGCCGGCCTTTGCATTTGCCACAATGTGGTGGCACGTGTTAGTTTTGCGCGCGTTCTCATGGATGGGCCGCGGCACGCGCGGGCCGCTACGGGATGCGATGATGACCGAATCGGTGTCACCCGACGCCTACGGGCGCGCTTTCGGCTTCGAGCGCACAATGGACACCTTAGGGGCGATTATCGGCCCCGCCGTCGCTTCATTGTTGCTGGCGTGCCATGTTCCTTTAAGAACGGCGCTGTTGCTCACTTTCTTTCCGGGGATGTTGGCGGCGGTTGCCGTCGTGGGGCTGGTGCGAGAACCGATTCGCTCTGCGAACCACAACTTGAAGTTCTTTACCAGTCTGAAGCAATTGCCCAGAGCCTTCAAAAGCTATGTCGGTTGTGTTGGAATCTTCGGACTGGGTAATTTCGCGCACACGCTGTTGATTTTGCGGGCGATTGAACTGCTCACCGGGCCAATGGGGAAAGCCCACGCGAGCGCGGTTGCGGTGCTGCTTTATACTGTGCACAACATCGTCTATGCTGCGGTCTCCTATCCTGTCGGCGCGCTGTCCGACCGCATCGGGAAGCGCGGGCTGCTGGGGTTGGGTTATGTGCTGTTCGGGCTGATGTGCTGCGGGTTTGCTATCCCGACACACAGCGTCATCGCCCTGGGAGCCTTGTTTATTCTGGCGGGTGTCTATATCGGAATCATTGATGCGATGGAACGCGCAATGGCGGCGGACCTGTTACCGGAGGAACTACGGGGCACTGGGTTCGGTGTATTGGCGACAGTGAATGGCGTCGGTGATTTGGTGTCGAGTGTTGTCGTCGGCGCGTTGTGGACCTCGGTGTCACCCGTTGCCGGGTTTGGCTACGCAGCAACACTCGCGATTACTGGAGGTGTGGCGCTGCTGCGACTGCGGAGGTAAGGGAACCATGAGGAACGAGCAATCGGATGAACGACAAAGCGTCCATCCGCTCGTGTGCCATCTGTATGAAATGAGCCCCATAGACGGACGGGGAATCTGCGGCATCTATGACGACCAGGGGATGTTGCAGGTAGCGCCGGTGTCATCGTGATATACAGACCAATAGTAGAAAGGTGAGTGTTGGATGTTTATGGTAGCAGCAGGGAAAAATGGCCGCAGTGCGGTGCGAGGCTTCGCTATGATGCTCTTGACTGTGGTCGTTGCAGGCGCAGCGCCGGTGCGGAGCGATGAGAACCAAGTCGCGCGCTATGCAACAGATGCAACGATACCTTTCCTCGTGGCGGGAGAACTCCTCTTGTGCCTGGATGGCAAGGAAGGGAAACGTGAAGCCACGCAAGGCGCGGAAGCTCTGATGGCCACGGGTATTGCGACAGAATTACTGAAGGCCACGGTTAATGAAAAGCGCCCTAACAGCGATGCTCGCGACAGTTTTCCCAGCGGGCATACCTCTGCCGCTTTTGCAATGGCGACGGTCCTGGGGGAAGATATGCCGCAATACAAATGGCCAGTCTACGGCGCGGCCGCTGTCATCGGCTGGTCGCGCGTTGAGGTAGGCGACCACCACTGGCATGACGTGATTGCGGGGGCGGCGTTGGGGCATCTGATCGGAAAGCATTTTGTCAATAAGCGCCTGGCCGTTACGTCGAACGGTGTGGCGTTCCAAACTCAGTGGTAGTCCCTTCAGAAAGAGAGTTGAGTTATGAGACGGCGGCGGCGGCATATTATCGATCAACCGTATGCTGACCCGGAACTACAGCACGAGGCAGAAGTCTTGCGCGTCGCAATCAAAACGGCTATCAAAGAGTTAGACCTCGCGACGCTCAGGACCCTCTTGCGCGTGATCCGTTATGCGGAAGAGGGCAAGACCCCCGTTGCAGTGGCGCAAGAGGGATTACAGGATAAGTTTCAGCGCAAGATCAATCTGGATGCTTACATAGACAAGGAGAAGCAGTAGAAGATCATGGAACAAGTCTGGTTAACGGCGACAATCTGGATGGGACTCGCGGTGGTGGCGAGCATTATCTCGGTTCGCACCGCGGTGTCGGTGGCGCTTATCGAAATTTGCGTTGGGGTCATCGGGGGCAACTACCTGCATCTGCAGACGACTGAGTGGATCAATTTCCTTGCCGGATTTGGCAGTGTGCTGCTTACTTTCATGGCAGGCGCAGAGATTGAGCCGGAGATTCTGCGCAAGTACTTCAAGGAAAGCATCAGCATCGGGTTTGTCAGTTTCCTGTTGCCCTTCGTAGGGGCAATGGCGTATGCTCACTATGTCGCACACTGGACAACGGACGCTGCCAAGATCTGCGGTATCGCGCTCTCGACGACCAGCGTCGCCGTGGTGTATGCAGTGATGGTGGAGACCGGTCTGAATCAATCCGAGTTTGGGAAACTCATCCTCGCGGCCTGTTTCATCACCGACCTGGGAACGGTGGTCGCACTCGGGATTCTGTTCGCAAATTACAACTGGCTGTTGCTGGGCTTCGTCGTAGCCATGCTGGGCTCCCTCTGGATCGTGCCCGGAATCACCCGGCGCTTCGCCGATGAGTTGGGCGGTCACGTGTCTGAACCGGAAACGAAACTCATATTTCTCATTCTCTTCGCCCTGGGCGCGCTGGCGGTGAAGGCGAAGAGCGAAGCGGTGCTTCCCGCCTATCTCATCGGCTTGTCCCTGGCTGCCGTGCTCCGCGACCATCGTCAGACTGTGCGGCACATGCGCACGACTGTCTTCGCATTGCTCACGCCATTCTATTTCATCAAGGCAGGTTCCATCATCTCCATTCCGGCTCTGATCTCCGGCGCCGCGCTCGTTGCCGTCCTCCTGATCGTCAAAGTCGCCATGAAGTTTCTCAGCGTGTGGCCGTTGACGCGGGCGTTCAAGTTCTCGCCGAGCGATGGGATGTATACGACTCTGTTAATGAGCACCGGACTGACGTTCGGCAGTATCTCCGCGCTATACGGATACACAAACCACTACATCAATCAGGCTCAGTATACAATCCTGGTGACAGTGGTCATCGGCAGCGCAATCGTGCCCACGATCATTGCCCAGAGCTTTTTCAAACCGAAGACGGAAGAAGTGGAATCACTCAACGGGGTTGCGGAGAACCCATGTTCATAGTCCTTATGGAAAACCAATATGCTGAAGAGAGGCTGAAATGTTCAAGAAGATTCTCATTGCGAACGACGGGTCGGAACATGCAAAGAAGGCATTAGCGGCAGCGATCCAGGAGGCGGCTTACTCACGAGGCGAGTTACATCAAGTATCCGTCGAGGAGGACTTGCCCAAATACGCCGCCACGGTAGGCGAGACGGAAGAGGTCAAGGAGCAGCGCAACGGTTACTTTGCGCAGATCAACAAAGAAGCAGTGGCTGCCGCCCAAACCGCGGGGGTCACTCTGGTTCCTCACGTGCTGGTGGGTCATGAAGTAGAGACGATCATCAACTTCTGCAAAGAAGGCGACTACGATCTGTTAGTGATTGGCTTCATGGGACACTCGCGTATCTTCGAGCGCGTTTGGGGTAGCACGTCGCAGAACCTGACCCGTCTCGCACCATGCAGCGTGTTGGTGGTGAAGTGAAGATTGTCGAGGTCACGAAGACACTGGGGTGAGTGATCTCAAAGGAACCGTGGATGCCCTGGTTTGCATCCTGTGATGCTCCTCAAAGAACGGCCAGCTGCCCACGGGAGAAATAGCTGCGATCTTATCGGCAAGCTCACAGGCCAGCCGGTAGGTAAACTGCGCACCGTTGGACATCCCTGTAGCGCAGGCGCGTCCTGCATCTACCTTGTACTTGCCTATCATGTGGTCTATCAGCCCCAGGGCAAACGCCACATCATCGGCGTTGGAGTTCACTCCTGGACGACCATCATTCCTGCTGCCGTGAAGCGTCTGCACCTCGGACTGCCGGAGGTTTTGATCCCCATCGCATGTTTCGCACTGTTCATGGTGCAGTTCTCCACCTCCTTCCACAAGGCCGAGCCTGCTCCCAGGCAATATCCGTATCTTGGTGAAAGCCTCCACATGCACGTGGCGTAAAGGGCGTGGTTCACTCACTCGTAGTGATCATTGATGTCGAGTATCTCTGCCTCGCCCTTTTCGTTGACGATGAAGATGGCGCGGTATTTGCGCGTGACTCGGAAACAATAGACTCGACTGTTGTGATTTGGGTTGAGCCTCGTAAATCGATGAAACCTCCGGGACAGGAAGGGACATTCAGACAGGAACGGGTTGTTGTTTGGAGGCGAACTCTGCGAGTTGGAGGCGAACTCTGCGAGTTCAAAAAAAGCCGGGCAAACAAGGTGGTCGCTTCGGACTCTGTGAGTCCGCTGCGTTCGGTGTTACTTTAACTGTTTTGTACTCCTAATGCCAAATCACAACAGTCGAGCATTTGATACAGCGTAAACTGCGTCCCCTATGTCAGTATCACCACCGGAGTTTGCGTTCCAGTCCTCACCGAGATGATCTACGTCGCGGAAGTCCGTATAGACGTAATAGCCATTTCCATCCGGTTTGCCAACGGGGTAGTCGAATCCATCCGACATGTCGGTCTGAGCGAAAGAGTCATGGGACGGGAGCGTCAGGAAAAATGGGAGCGCGAGCACAATGGAATTGTTGCCTCTTACCCGCGCCAACGTCACAAGGATTGGAGAGACTATCTTCCAGCCGCGTTTACAGGGAGAGAGATTCATTCTACGGTCGCTCCCGATGAGAGGGTTAATTGGGTTGTGATTCTGAACAGCGGTTGCTGTGACACATTCGGCAGGAAAGCGCAATCCGTATTTTCCGCCAAGAAACGTGCACCTTTTTCGCGCGGGAGATAACTGTCCCGATGGTGTAAGAAAAGGGGATATGGGGATGGTGGAGATACGGGGGATGTCGGTTTGGTGGGATAGGTCCGCAGGGGAGGTGCGCGGGGATTGAGTCCGCCAATCGGGAGAAGTGGGGCGAAGAAGGGTCTGGTATGACCGGCGTTGTGCTCACTACACCACGGCAAGGCGGGACGTGATATCCTGTATCCTGTTCTCGACTTGGTGGTTTGCTCACAATGCTCTCCTCACTTCTTGCCGGTATCGTGATGGGTTTGACGGCGGGGTTTTCGCCGGGGCCGTTGTCGACGCTCGTCATCACGCAAACCTTGAGGCACGGACTCAAGGAAGGTGTGAAGGTGGCCGTCGCTCCGCTGATGACCGACCTGCCGATCATCGCCGCGTCGCTGCTGCTCCTCAGCCGCGCCGCCCACAACGAGAACATCCTCGGTGTCATCTCTCTCGCGGGAGGTGTGTACGTTCTTTATCTCGCCGTGGAGACCTTCCGAATCAGGGGGTTTGAGTTGCCGGATGAAACCGTCGCGCCCCGGTCGCTCATGAAGGGAGTGATGACCAACTTCCTCAGCCCAAGCCCCTACCTCTTCTGGACGACGGTGGGAACTTCCATGATCTCCCGGTCGTGGAAAAATGGAGCGCTCGCGCCGGCGGTCTTCGTTCTCAGCTTCCTGTTTGTGCTGGTCACCTCCAAGATGACCCTCGCCTTCATCGCCGGCAGATCGCGGGGGTTCCTGTCGGGCAACGGCTATGTCCTCACAATGCGCATCCTTTCGCTTGCTCTTGCCTTTTTCTCCCTGATGCTCTTAAATGATGGGCTGGTGAAGCTATTGACTTGTTGCTGAGAGGACTCCCGCAATGAACAATCCAAGACTGGCCGCCATCCAACTGGACACCATCGCTCAGGAAGTGAATCGCAACGTCTACAAAGCCTTGAACTGGGCACGCGCAGCACTGGAGGCGGGCGCGAGGTATGTCTTCTTCCACGAAGGACTGACCGCCGACTACTTCCCGACTCCCATGATTCACGGGCGTCCGCTGGACCGTTGGGAGGTCTATGGTTTCCACCACCTGGCCAAGCAGTATGACAGTTCGTACTCGTTAAGGCTGAAACTCCACCGTTAACCTCGTAGGACAAAGCGCCAGCTTTGTCCTTCATCGACAGCAAAGTGACAAAGCTGGAGCTTTATCCTACGAGGTATAGCCGCTCGTCGGGAGTTGAGAATGGAGAATAGAGGATGGAGGATGGATGCTGGATGAGTGATGAGAACCCCCATGCCGGGGACGGTATTCGAGGGAACAGAAACCTATGAGTTGTTCCCAAACGCGGTTGGGTGGTTGGCCGTGGATATGTATCCCCAGCCACTCCTTTTGCGGGACATTCGTCCTGCATGGGGGAATCCCCCGAGAAAGGTTCCGTCGGGAATACATATCCCCGACGAACGCTTACTGCGTGTTTCTGAGCAGTATTGAGGGATGAGGGACGAAGGGGTGCTCGACGATGGAGAGGTGAAAATCGCGTCCCGTCAATCTGCCTTCCCGCCCCCATCACCCAGTTACCCAGTTACCCAGTTACCCCCTTACCCAGTTACCCCTGATAGAGGACTACTACGATGACTTGGCGAGAGAAGCTGACTGACAAATCAATCTACATTGTCCCCGTGTGCCATGCCGACTGGGCGTGGACGCACACGCGGCAATGGCATGAGGAGCGCTACGCGCTGGTATTCGAAGACGTGCTGAAGCTGCTGCGGGACAACCCTGACTTCCGCTGGTACATCGAGCAGGAGAACGAGCAATTCGCCGTGTTCCGGGAGCGGTGTCCGGAATTGTGGGACGAGTTGAGGGAGCAAGTACGCGCTGGGCGAATCGGCATCGCGGGCGCCACTTCGGCGATGCGGCCGTCGGTGTACGACCCCGAGGTCTTCGTGCGCAACATGATCCTCGGACGAAGGTACTTCGCCCAGCTCTTCCCTGAAGCTGATCTGAGCGTGTACATCAATACCGACACGGCGGGCGCGCACGGGCAGATACCGCAGCTCGTGGCGCTGGCGGGGTACGAGTGCTACCGCTGGTGGCGGCCGCTGCTGCCGCTCGATCTGAAAGGCATTCCCCGCACGTTCCGGTGGAGAGGGATGGACGGGACGGTGATCCATGCCACTCGCGGCACTTACGGGGGATTGTGCAGCGAGGGGCAGGTGTTGCTCGGATCAGACCAGGACTGGGAGCAACGCGTTGACAAGTTCGCCAAGCCGATGGACGACACGCGCCTGTTCGACAACGACCCGTCGCCCGTCATCTGGGCCAGTCAGGGAGGCGACGACGTGCGCCCTGCGGCTCAGGGAGCGCACGCTCTGGATGCGCCGTTGCCCTTTGCCAAGTTCGTTGAGGAGTGGAACCGGCGGGAGTCTATCCCCATGCGCTTCGCCACGCCGGTGGAATTCTACCGCACCATCGAGAACGCGCCCGAACTGCCTCTCGTCGAGGATGTGTCCGACCCGGTGGATGTCAACTTCAATCCTCCCTGGGCCGGTGAGCGCGGGCTGTGGCGATTGCGGATGATGTGCGAACGCGCGTTGTTGCAACGTGAGTCCCTCGAGGTTTTGGCTCAATGGCTGAACGTGGACCGTGACGACGCCGCCACGTCTGGTCTCACCTACCCGCCCGCGACTCCGCTGGATATCGACTGGCATGAGGCGGCCGCTCTCAGCGCCCACGCGAAGCAATGGGCGTTCCAAGATGACTTCGATCGTCTCGTTGCACGCGCCGAGGCGTTGCTCCACCGCACACAGTTTCGCTCAGAGCAGATTTTCCGGCAAATCAGCCGCCGTATCCCCGCGCCCACCGCGGGCGGTCATGCGGTGATATGGAACCTGCACCCCCGGCCGCGGCGTGAGGTTGTAGGAGCGCGATTCTGCTTCGTCGAAACGCCCCCGAAGGAGTTCAAGGTACTGGACGCGGAGGGGAACGAGATTCCATATCAGCGGATTCACGAGTACCCGTACTTTGAGGACAGAATCGCAGAAGTCGATGTGCTGCTCGACGTGGACCTTCCCGCCGGTGGCTACGCACTGATGACCGCCGTCGAGGGGACGCCCGACACGCCTCCGCCTGTGGGAGATGGTTTCACCAACGGCGAAGTCGAGTTAACATTCGACCGCGGCCTACTGATGAAGTACGAGCGCGGCGACGCGGTCGCAATCAAGGGAAGCTACGACAAGCCCCTGCACGACCTCGCCTTCCTGCGGTACGACCAGAGCGGCGCGCTGCATGTCGGGTCGCTCGTGGGAGAAGAGCGATTCAAGCCCACCGCTTGGTGCGTTGAGGAGAACGGCCCCCTGCGGTGGATACACCGGTCGGAGGGATTCGTCGGTCGGCATCCGGCTGTTGTCAGGACGATCCTCCACAAGCACACTCCCCGTGTGGAGTTCCACACCGAGATCGACTGCCTCGGCGACGGGGGTCTGTTCGTCGCGCGGTTCCCCATACCAGGCGACGCAATACTCTCTGGTGATATCCCGTTTGGCGTGGAGTCGAAAGACCTGTCTCGCGAAGCTTACGGGGGCGTTGGCGACATCCCGGAGTGGATGACCATCGAGCGCCGCCGGCCGGGGCAGTTCCACGCGCAGAGCTGGGTTGACGCAGAGTGCGGAGATGACTCACGCGCGGTGATTTCGTTGGATGGCGACAAGTGGTGGCTGCTGCAACAGGAACGGGGACTGCTCGGTCACATCCTGTTTGCGGCATTCCAAGAGCCGCGCCATTGGGAAGTCAACATCAACCAGCAGATTAGGGCTATCGGGAAGCACAACTTCCGTTACGCCTTCCTTCCACATTCGGGAGACTGGCGATCCGCCAACCTGCCGGACATCGCGCGGCGACTCCGCAACCCCGCCTTCTCGTTCATGCGGACGCGCCACGGCCCTGGCGGCGACTTGGAGAGTAGTGGCTCCTTGATGGAAGTATCTCCAACCTGCGTCCAACTGACCGCGCTCATTCCCGACGAAGACGCATGCCTCGCAAGGCTGGTGAATCTCAGCGACGACTCCGTTGAAGCGACGCTGTCGCTTCCATTCGCGGTGAGCGCCGCCACCGCCGTGGACTTCATGAGGAATCCGTCGCCGGGCACGGGTGTCACGTGTGAGGGCAAGCAAGCGAAGTTGACGATGCTGCCGTGGAAGATTGTGACGCTACGTATTGAATGCGAAGTGCGAGAACGATGAACCGATGATGGATTTGTTTGAATTGCAGATCGGTGTCTTTCCCAACAAGGAGGTTTGAGATGACGGCACGTTACCTTATTCTGGCTGTTTGCGCCTGGATTGTGGTCTCACTGCAACCGTGTCGTGGCGCCACCAATGACACCCGGCGTTACGTGGAAATGATGCAGGACATCGTGAACATCCCGTCCGGTCAGCCGATTGCGGGTGGGGAGTCGCGGGAGTTCCCTGTCAGTGCCCCACACGCGAAGGGGAAGCGCACGCTGCTGTTCCTCGAGATACGCATGGACAGCGCAACTCATGGCGGGTGTAACTATGGGATGAGTATCCGCCTGAACGGTCGGGATCTCGGCACCGCGAGAGACTGGATGAACCAGCGCCTCATTGGGAAGACACCCATGGCGCATGTTAAGAACTACGCGGGGGTTGAGGGGCCGTGGGTGCGCGGCGGACAGTGGCTGCTCATGTACGCGCCGAGCTTCGAGGACAAACAGATTGAGGAAGGGGACGATTGCCTCTTCTTTTGGGATGTCACTGACCTGCTGCGTGGTGATGGCAAAGACGATATCAGGATCGAGAGCCAGACGAAGCGACTCGAGGAGCAGCTTAATCGCCCAGTTCCGCTGGTGTTGGGTCGCTTCCAGTTGGGATGGGTGGATGAGAAGGTCTTGGAGGCGAGGCTTGTAAAACCGCTATTCGTCCCGCCAGTTGCCGATGGCGCGAAATTGTCCGGCAAGGGATTCTCGTGCTGGCTCGCGCCCGGCGGAGGGATGGTTGTGAGTGTGGGGAAGGAACCATTCCTGTTGCGCTCGCGGTTCACCTATCCCGGCCGGCCGAAGGGCGGGTGGAATGTGCTGGAGCCGTCCACTGCGACTCAAGGCGAACCGGGGTGGAAACCAACGGTCAGGAAATCGGGCGACGCTCTCTCTGTGGAAGCAAAGGGAGCGACCTACTCCCTCTCCCGCAAACTCACGCTCGACCGACACCGGATCATCGTCCGGGACAGCTTCCGCAACGTGACGGATGATACCATCGGCTTTCGATTCGCAAACGAGCTGGACTGCACCGGCAAGGTTGTCCCCGACGTCGCAGTCTCGGGGAATCAAAGTCCGGACTACAGCGCCTCACAGAACCCGGCGGACAACCCAACTCTCTTTGTGAAAACTGGCAACGCGGGTCTGGGGTTGCTGATCGAGGACGACGTATTTCGCGTTCAGTCCATCGTCAAGTTCGCCTACCCAATGGGGATGATCGGATCCAACAACTTCGGGCTGGCTGCGAAAGCCTCCTACACCGTGGAATGGGCGATATACCCAACGCCCACAGGCGATGCTTGGGACTTTATCAACCAGGTGCGTCGTGACTGGAACGTCAATTTCACGATTCCCGCCGGTAGCTTCTGGACCGATTGCAGCGCCCTCAGCCGGATACCCGACGACAGCCTGAAGCAGTACATCGATTGGTCCGGCAGCAAGTGGATCATGGCTACGCCGTGGCTGGACACCTATCCCCTGCCGGGACGCCCCACCTACGAGCAGTTGGTGGAAATCGTGCGCCCCGTGGTGGAGAAGCTCAAACGCATCTGTCCCGATGCGAAGCTGCTGCTCGGCACTCACCCAACCATGAACTTCTGCCCTCCGGGGAAGTACTACGACAGCGAGGAGTATCGCGATTCCCACATTCTCGACGAGAACGGGAAGCACTTCTGGAGCAAGACCTACACCGACTACTATTGCATTGGCGTGGCGAAGGAACAGGGGTTCCTCAACTTCTGCAACTACATGACACCTGGCAACTCCTACTACCGCAAGATGACTATGGAGGCAGATGTGGCGCTGGACAGGGCGGGAGCGGGTGGCATCTACTGCGACGAATTCAACCACTACAATTGCGTTTCACCCCGAACATACGGTCAGTGGGATCAGCATTACGTGGAGCTTGACAATGACACCTTCGAGGTAAAGACCGACAAGCAGATGGCACAACTCAGCCTCGTAACCGATGAGGCGCAGGAGCAGTACGCGAACTACATCCTGAAGAAGTGCGGAGTGTTCCTCGCCAACGCTCAACCTGTGACCCGACGGATGCAGAACCTGCACTTTCCGCGTTTTGTCGAGACCGCCTCGGTGGAACGAGGTTTCCACTCGGCCCTGTTTAGCCCTTTGGCTTACGGCAACAACCCCCCGTCCACCGATGAAGCCGCGCTGTTCCAGGTCGTCCGAGAACGCGTGGAATGCTGCGTGCTGACCCACATCGGCGGCATGCCGAGGCTGACACGTCCCTGCGTGACCGCAAGGATGTTCCCCTTCACTCCTGTTGACATTCGTCCAGGTATCATGACCGGGAACGAGCGGATCGTCACGACGCGTTCCGGGAGCTACGGGTGGGCCACGCCCTTCAAGGCGCGGCTGTTTGTGTATGACAAGTCCGGCGCGTTGTCGGAAGCTGAACCTCCGCCTCAGACCTGCACAAAGAAGATGAACATTACTGTACCCGCAGAGGGGATGGCGATAGTGGAGAAGGTGGACTGAACACAGCCACGACGGCAACCGGGCATGTCCCAGCTAATCGAGGTACAACCAATCCACCGGAGTTGCTGCGCGAGCCCGCGCTGTAGGTGGGAGTGACCGTGGGGTGCATCGGCAGGTCGGTGGTCACGCCACAGGTACATCCACGTAGTGGTCGGTCGTCCTGGGCGTATGCCCGTACCACCGTGCCGCTCATCAATCCACATCACCCACCTCTTCGGCGAATAGAGACGTCGTGGACGCAGGTGTTGAATCGCGTTTCGCAGCGTGATAGAATCCTGGCATGGGTTGTGCGAAATCAACCTTGCCGGTTTCGAGGAGGAATGGTTCAGATCACACGGGGCAATGTTATGGAGCCAGTACTGCAACAAACCCTGACCTCCCTTCAGCGCCGCATGAGACAACTGTACGGGCACCGTCTGGTGAACCTGGTGTTGTATGGATCACAAGCACGCGGCGACGCTGAGCCGGGGTCAGACATTGATGTCATGGTCATTTTGCAGGGCGACGTTCACCCCTGCACGGAGATCGCTCGGACGGAGGGAGTTGTCGCAAGAACCTCCCTCGAGAACGATCAAGTGGTGAGTTGCTCCTTCGTCTCGGAACGTCAGTTCCACCGAGAGAACACACCATTGCTCATCAATGCGCGAAGGGAAGGCATCCCGCTGTGACCTCGGAACAGCACGATCTTGTTGAGCAGGCTCAGGACAGCCTCGAAGCAGCGAAGGTTCTGGAGCGGTCAGGCTATCCAGGCTTTGCCGCGTCCCGGGCGTATTACTCAATGTTTTACGCGGCGGAAGCAATACTGCTGGAGGCGGGATTTGCTTTCTCCAAGCACAGTGCATGCTGCCTTCGGCAAGCACTTCGTGAAGACCGGAATGGTTCCGGAGCATTTCCATCGATACATCATACGGGCAATGGAAGTCCGAGAAGCAGGCGACTACTCCAAGGGCGGCATCGTCACCCCCGAAGAATCCGCCGAGCAGATTGCCCGGGCAGACGAATTCCTCAGAATGGCGAAAGAAACGGTCGGGTTCTCATCCTCAGAGCCGGATGACGTATGGATTGGCGGATTAAAGGACGAGTAGACCTCCAAATCCCTTGCGGCAGTTAACGAGCGGCTGCCATCCCCTCACAGCAGACCTCGCACCACCCCCACCTCCGTCATCGGCGGTGAGCACGTGAAGTCCTGGCAGACGTAGGCCGTGGTCTTGCCGCCCACTGATTGTTTGCCGCGCAGCAGCGGGACTCGCTCTTCCATTGCATCAGCGACGGAGTCAACCGAGAGAAGCCCTGCCAGCAGCTTGTTCGGCAGATACGACGAGTGGATTGCCCCCAGCATCGCTTCCGCTTCCGGCGTGAGACCAGACTCCGCCGGTTTGCCGCAGCCCACCAGCACAATCTCCTTCGGCGGCGCGAGATGAAGATCCAGCGCGCAAATCAGGTTGGCGTGGGCGAACGGGTTCTCGCACATCGCGTCTGCGAACTGGGAGAACACCGCCTCCGCCTTTTCCCGGTAGACGTCGCTCTCGGTGTAGCGGAAGAGCCTTGTTAGGTTGGACACCGCCACCGACTGACCCGACGGAGTCGAGTGATCGTGCACCTGCTTTGGCCGGTGAATGAGCGACTCGTGGTCACACGGCGTGAAGAAGAAACCGCCCTCATCGCCATCCCGGAAAAGCGAGACCATCGTGTCCGTCAGATCGACAGCGGCCAGCAGATACTTCGTGTCAAAGGTTGCTTCATACAGGTCAAGCAGCGCCTGCGTGAAATAGGCGTAGTCATCCAGGTATCCCGTGATCCTGCCCGCTCCATCCTTGTAGCAGTGGAGAAGCCGACCGTCCCGGTGCAGCTTCCGCAGGACGAAATCCGCGGCGCGGCGCGCGGTTGCACGATAGTGTGCATCGTCGAGCACCTGCCCGGCGACGGCAAACGACGAGATCATCATGCCGTTCCAGTCGGTCAGTATCTTCTCGTCTCTGAAAGGCTTGATGCGTTCGGCCCGCGCGTTGAGGAGCGCCTTCTTGCTCTCTGAGACAATCTGCTCGATTTCTTCCTCGGTCATCCGGCGGTCGAGGGCAATCTCCCCAATGGATCGACTCACGTGCAGGATGCACGTGCCACGTTCGAAGTTGCCGCGTCCGGTGATGCCGAAGTGCTCGCAGACGATGGCCGCCGACTTGTCTTCCAGCAACGCGAAAATCTCCTCGGACGTCCAGACAAAGAACTTCCCCTCCTCCCCTTCGCTGTCCGCGTCCTGGGTGGAGTAAAACCCGCCACCGGGATGCGTCATCTCACGCACCACATAGTCCAGCGTCTTCCGGGCGATCCGCGCAAAGAACGGGTCGCCGCTGGCCTGGTAGGTCTCGAGCAGAATCTTCGCGAGAAGAGCGTTGTCGTACAGCATCTTCTCGAAGTGGGGAACCTGCCAGCGGTCGTCCACGGAGTAGCGGTGGAACCCGCCGCCCAGTTGGTCGTAGATTCCCCCTTCCGCCATCTTGCGCAGCGTGTGTGTGACGCGCCGAAGGAAGGTCTCATCCCTCGATTGCGCCCAGTGCCGAAGGAATACTTCGAGGTTCTTTGTGTTGGGGAACTTGGGTTGTGTGCCGAACCCGCCGTGCCTTTCATCGTAAAGCGAGGCGAGTTGTTTCGCAGCCGTGGAAACGACTCCACGGTCGAGTGCGCCGTCACCGCCGGCGACCGCCGCACTCTCCGTTAGCGCGTCGCGAATGCGTTGGGTGGCGCTGGCGACCTTGTCCTTTTCATTATGATAGTGATGAGACACCGACACCAGCACTGCTGGGAATCCCGGACGACCATGGCGGTTATCCGGCGGAAAGTAGGTGCCTCCCCAAAAAGGCTCCTGCTCGGGCGTCAGGAACACCGTCAGCGGCCAGCCGCCCTGTCCGGTCAGCATCTGAACCACGGTCTGGTAGATCTGGTCGAGGTCCGGGCGTTCCTCCCGGTCCACCTTGATGTTAATGAAATTCTCGTTCATGAGCTTCGCGACAGACTCGTTCTCGAAGCTCTCGTGAGCCATGACATGACACCAGTGGCAGGCGGAATACCCGATGCTCAACAGGATGGGCTTGTCTTCTGTCCTGGCCTTCTGCAACGCCTCCTCGCCCCACGGATACCAATCGACCGGATTGTGGGCGTGTTGGAGAAGGTAGGGGCTGGTTTCATGAACCAAGGCGTTCGTGGATGAGCGCTTCACTGGGGTTTCCCTCGTTTCTCGTCGATTTGCGTATTGATCCGCATTGCTCCTTATCTTGGCCCATGCGCGCGTCTGTTGAAGGGTCGTGGACAAACCGGGCACCGCGAAGCGCGCAACTTGACCTGACGCGTCGGTTGTGCGACGATAATGCACTAAACTGCGATGACCTACCGCTTGCCTCGAAGGAATGGGATCAGGTGATTCCGCGGACTGGAGTCGTTGAATTTCACTGCAATGAGCCTGAGAACCAAATCGGCGCTGATCGTTGGATCCGTCATATTGGTTTTGTGTTTTGCCCTGTTTCTGCTGGGTTCCGTCGTCTTGCTCGGAAACATCTATGATGGCGAATGCGAACGGGCGCGCCGCAACGTCAGCCAGGTGGTGTACGCTATTGGCGAAGAATTGGAGGCGTTGCAGAGGGAAGCGAGAGACTACGGCGAATGGGACGACACCTTCTTATTTGTGCAGAATCGTTCACCCAAGTTCCTCGAGAGAAATTTCTACCGGGGCAACTACCTCGAGCTGCATCTCAACGTGGTCATCATTCTGGACGAAGCGTCCATCACTCTCTACTCCGACGCCATCGATCTGACATCAGATCAGAAGCATACTGGCAGGGATCGGGAACTCCTGAAAGCGCTGATGGACGTTGGTGTCATCAAGGAGAAGCGATGTGTGACTTCCACTTTCGGAGGCATCGTGATGGTGGGGAAGCGCCCATCCCTGGTTGCGATACAGCCCATTCTGACGAGCACGGCGGAAGGTCCCTCCCGGGGCGCGCTCATCATGGCAAGAGAGCTCGACCGGAAGAACCTGGACCGCATCGGCGCAATCACTCGCTCCCGTTTTGATCTCGTTCCGGCAGAACCTCACAGCGTCCCCTCAGCCTACTTGGAGCAAATCTCTTCCCTTCCACGGGAAGGGAAGGTGACAGTCAACCGTCAGGGCAATCACTATCTGATTGCCGAATCGATATTGGCGGACGTTGTGAATCGCCCGGCGGCCCGGCTGCGGCTGCGCTACTCTTCCCGGTTCTCTGCCCAAGCCAAGGCAGCCATGCTCTACCTGTTGGGCGCGTTGCTCTTCTTGGGGGTGACAGCGGCCGCCGCCACGGCTCATCTGATCGACCGAAGCGTGGTGCGCCCGATCGCCCACATTGTCTCCGACGTCAACACTATCAGCGCCACCGGGAAAACAGACACGAGGGTTCGCGCAACAGCAAGCGCTGAAATCGGGGACTTGGCAACCCGAATCAACGCCATGCTCGACGCCATCGGGCAGGCCCATCGTCGCTTGCGGGAAAGTGATGCGCGCTATGCAGCCGTCGCCGCGGCCGCTTCGGACAGCATTCTGGTGGTGGAAGAGTCCTCTGGCGGCATCATCGACGTGAATTCCGCGGCGACGGCTCTCCTGGGCTACACACGGGACGAACTGCTGACCATGACTCTGGACCAGGTACTCCTGCCGCCACCGGACAGCCCCGACCCCGTCACTGTATTGGCTCAGGGGGGCGTGCGTACGTGGGTTGGTGACCGGCAATACCACTGCAAGCGCGGCTTCATTGGTGATGCAGAGGTTGGAGTCGCCCCGCTTTCTTTCGCCGACCGCCGCGCCCGTTGCGTGCTCATTCATGACATCACCTACCGCAAGCGAAACGAGAAGCGCCTGCGTCAGGAAACCGCGGAGCGTATGGCCGCGGAACAGCGGCTTCGACGACTCTCCCTGGAGTTGGAGGACCGGGTCCGGGAACGGACGACCGAACTTGAGAGGACGAATGCTGAACTCCGCGAAACGGAGCGGATGCTTCAGCAGTCCGCCACTCAGTTGCGCAGACTAACGGATCACCTGCAGACTTCCCTGGAGGAGGAACGCAACAGAATCGCCCGAGAAGTCCATGACAACCTTGGGTTAGAAATGACTGTACTGAAAATGGACTTGGCGTGGATTCATAGACGATTGTCCGAAGGTCACGCAGGCGAATTCCAGCGCTCTCTGACTGACAAGGTCGCGCAGATGGCGCAATTTGTGGATACCTTGATTGCATCTGTCCAAGAGATCACCGCTCAGCTTCGTCCCGCGGTGCTCGACCACGGCGGACTTGCCGCTGCCGTGGAATGGCAGGCAAGCGAATTCGCGAAGCGGACGGGATTGGAGATTCAGACGGAACTGACCCAGGAGGACCTTCCTGTCCCGCAAGAACAATCCGTCGCAGTGTTTCGGGTTTTCCAGGAAACGCTCACCAACGTTGTCAGACATTCGGAGGCCACATCCGCAGTGGTGAGGCTGGAGGTGTCCGAAGATTCCCTTGTACACCGGTGCCGGGTACAATTTCGCCATCAATGTTCCAGACAACTACGGGACGGTCAACGGCACTTCCCAGATGTGGTTGGAGATGTTTGACCCTGACTGCTACAACAAGTCGGGGGGAGGGGGCAGCCAAAACGATGCCAAGTGGCCGTACCGCGTAGACGAATGGCGAAACCCAACGAGTGCAGTGAACCCCAAGAAACCCTCGGGGTTCAACAAAAAGACGGTGACTCGTTACACTCTCTACGCCCCTGATGATACTCCCAACGACCACTCGGACGACGTGATGGTTGCACAGGCGCAATACGGCGGAACCTCCGCCAGTGATACAGCGGCAGACATGAAATGGGTGACGCCTTCCGGCTTTAGCTTTGATACCAACACTTACGGGTCCGGAGAATACCGACTGGAGGTAAAGGCAATGTCAGGATCCAGCGAAAACGGATTCCTGCTCCGCGCCGGCCCGCCGCGTGTGCCTTCCAGCCTCCCTTTCAACTCCTCCAACGGGACCGACGTGACGGCTACCGGATATCTGCCAATGAACTTCAACCAAAGCGGAACCGTCACCGTCAGCCTGGGAAACGTGCCTGCGGAGGCCGCGGGAGCCAATATGTCCATTCGGAACTTCGACACCGATGTCGGCGCCAAGAGTATCACCTACCGTTGTACGGGTCTCCCCGGGATGTCTTGGAACGGTACCTTGTCGAGCGATGGCACTTGGCGGACCGACGTGATCACGATCCCGGAAAGCTATCCGGGAGGAGTTTGGAGTGCGCAGTATTCGGCAGGCAATCAGGACACTTCCGTGTGGGAGATGAGTTACGAAAGAGTGACGGAAGGACAGCCCGGCAGAGTGCGACTGGTGGAATAGAGGTAAACGACACGCAATACTGAGGCGACATATCGGATGGATGCGATGATTTTGCGTAGAAGGTCTTTTCAGCCGATAACGGCCCTTGCCGGAGTAATCCTGGCAGAATATTTGGGCGGGTGGGGCGCTCAAGTGTGGGCGAAGAAACCGGATATTCAACGATCTGTCCGCGGCTCGAGTCGACCGTACGAAGAGGTCGAATACCTGGAGCCTCATTACGACGGCCAATCGCGGGGGCTCTTCGGGCCCCGCAAGACATCGCGCCGGAAGGGCGCCATCGGCGCAGGGGGAGAAGGACACATATCCCCCGGAGACCGGCGGCAAGAGAACACTCTATTAGCTTCGGACGCCGAGGCACAAGAAGCAGCGACTGCTGAAGCGCCCGAAGAAGAGACAACCGGTTGGGTTAGTCGATCACTGTTGGCTGGTCTGATGCTGCTATTGTGGTTTGGGTTCGGACTACTGGTTCTCTACGCAGTCTGGGACAAGTACCGTCGCAGGCCGCCGCCAGGCCACCGCATCGTTCGCTGAGAAGGATCGAGTCGCAGGAAGGAAAGATCGTTAAAGATGAAACACAATATGAATGAACAAGGAACGACCGGCAAGGGACAATCACTCATCAAAAGCGGGGAGTTCATCGCAGTCTCGGCTCTGGTCTGCTTCGCCAACCTGTTTGACGCATGGTCCACCTTCTTTGCTTCCAGCTACCTGTCGCTGGAAGGGAACCCGTTCTTTCGGGGAAGCGCCGGGTTTTGGGGAGGAGTAATCGTTGCCAAGGTTGGCATCACCGCCCTCTCCATTTTTACCTACGCTTTCTACATGAAGTATCGTCGTTCCTGTTATCCACAAGAGCGCTGCGGACAGGCTGCGTTCATCCGGTACTTCCTGCTCGGGCGCCACGTGAGCTGGGTGCAACTGCTCTACACCCCCTGCCGCCCGAAGCACGCCCTCTGCTGGGCAGGCGGCGTTCTTGGAATCACAGCCTGCATGTATTACACCATGCTGAGCATCAATAACGTGGCCATCGGACTCTACAACATGACCTTCGACGCCCCGTTGCATTTTGTGGCGCTTCCAAGTTATTTCCTGAACGGAGTGGTCCAGCTTCTGCTGTGCCTGGCGATCTCGTTTGCGTGGATGAACTACTGCCGGTATCGGGAATACCGGCAACTGGACGGAGTTGCACTGGAAAGTGGCGAGTCCTCATCCGTCGGCATCGCTACTATCAGTTATACTCGTTGCGGGTGAAAATGCACATATTGTGTAACCGTTCAGTTGGGACATGAGTCCCGAAACGCCGGGGAAGTCGGCGGTGGGGTATGCTGCACGCATGTCCGGGGAAAGGTTGCGCCGGGGATGCATATCCCCGGCGAACGAAGTACATCCTTTCAGCGTGTGACCATTCTATCCAAACTTGTGTGCATGGAAGTGAGAAAGTATACTAACTGAACGGTTACAACGGGAGAGAGTTCTTTTTAACCGCGAAGCCGCCAAGGCCGCAAAGAGCCTTTGCGTTCTTTGCGTCTTTGCGGTTTATTTTCGGCGGGAGAGGGCGGCCCACCTCCTACCCCGACGCTGTAGAATTCGTCGGGGCCGTGCCTCGATGGGGCGTGATGAAAATCGACCCCGACCGCAGCGCAAAACAAGTACACATAACGCCAATTGGAGGCTTAATAGTAAATGCGGCAGCAACGCGGTGGTCAGGTGCTCGTCATCGTGGCCTTGTGTCTGGTTGTGGTGGTTGGTTTTTTCGGTCTTGTCATTGACTTCGGACGGATTTACATTCTGGAACAGGCTCTTAGCAATAGCGTGGACGCCGCCAGTCTTGCGGGGGCGCAAGGGCTTCCCACGGTCGCCACGGCGAAGACCTACGCCACCAACTGCTACAACGCGCAGATCGCCGGAGGGAGCGTCACCACCAGCAGTCCCGGCACCGCTCCCTGCAACGGGATCAACACCGGCAATGCTGACACCACGCATTACTCCATTGACGGGAACTGCGTCGCCGTCACCACGCCGCATTCCGATGCGGTAACCATCGCCAAGGGGTACTCGTCGAGCAAAGTCATCAAGGTGAGAGCCTACGCGTCTTTCCAGTACATGATCGGGAGCCTCTTCGGGTTTGGGTCGAAGAAGATCTATGCGACGAGCGTCAGCCTGCAGAAGGGGGGGACGCCCCTTGCTGTTCACTCCCTGACCAAAGCGAACGTCAAACGAGCCCTGAGGCTGAATAGCGGCGCGAATGTGACCGTAATCGGTTCGGTTCAAGTGAACTCCACTCATCCCACCCGAGCTCTCTACAAGCGCGGCAACATGACTGCTTCTGGCACGGTGAAGGTACGCGGGGGTGTCTCGGGTGGTGGAACGGTCACACCA
>Ga0210051_1000580_pt1 | contig 34766 bp, 30 predicted proteins | sample CryGey092014_all_FD_185464 | JGI IMG/M metagenome (GOLD analysis project Ga0210051, IMG submission 185464) | Groundwater microbial communities from aquifer - Crystal Geyser CG23_combo_of_CG06-09_8/20/14_all (SPAdes) (version 2) | ecosystem: Environmental > Aquatic > Deep subsurface > Groundwater...
CCTATGCCGTATTCCTCTCCTTCAAGCGAAAATGTCAGATACTTGCCTTCTTTCAACCTCGTAACTGCATCATCTTTAGAATCTCTTGATCCCATGAGCATGAACTCCTTTCCCTGTAAGCTCCAAGAAAAAATAACCAGCTTAGACCTTGCCGTATTTCTTGGTTTCATTGGTGAGGGGGATGCGTTTAAAACCTATATGGAATGCCTTTGACCCAGACAATGCGCACTTCCAGCCTGTTTCAACATGAACGTTAAGTAGTTGGGCAGTGGTATTTGAGGAGTCACTCTTGGTTAGCCTTGGCATCAATAATCACCTTGGGTTATAGGTTAACTGACCGTAAGGCAAGTCTAAGTCAAGCAAGAAACGCTTGCTTTTTATAGTGCTACGTTACCCATAGCGTATTTCGGCGGCATTCCCTCGTCAAGGTATTTGTAAGGGAATATCGACTCGGCATAGCAGGAAGAATCACCATTGCCGCGAGATTGGCTAAAGGCGGGTAATGAAGAAAGTGAGGCGATAGTCGGCATATTTTAGAAAAGAAGTAGAATTTGTCTTGCTATTAGATATGAAAGCGTTTATATTAACCACATCAATCAAATCCCGCTTTCAAATTGGCGGGGGGGTTTCTCTCTGTAAGGATTATCCGTTTTTTAAGGGTTATCATCCTTCAGTCTGCAACGTTGAAATTTGTCGAAAGGAGGATGATATCATGGCAAATGGGACTGTGAAGTGGTTTAATGACCAAAAGGGTTTTGGATTTATTGAGCAGGAAAACGGACCGGATGTATTTGTGCATCATAGTGCAATCAATGCGACCGGTTTTAAATCCCTGAGTGAAGGTGCGCGAGTAACCTTTGACATTGAGCAAGGGAAAAAAGGTCCGTCCGCTGTCAACGTGACCGCAGTATAGCCTGCTTTCCTAGACAACTAAAGGCATCTCCTGTAAAATGGGAGGTGCCATTTTTGTGATTGTTACAATCAAACCATAAATATACAGGCTTAGCTTCTTTTACCTGTTACTAGTGGTCCTTTGGGCCCCTGGCAACCAACCGGAAAGGAAATGCCATGGCAAGACCCAATTACGAGTTCAAAAAGCGTCAGAAAGAATTGGCCAAAAAGAAGAAAAAAGAGGAAAAAAAGCAACGCAAGCTGGAAAATAAATCGCTTGAAACCGGCGCTGAAAACGATGGAACTGTGGAAGAAATGACCCCGGAAGAAGATGGCCGGTAAACATGGTATCAACAGGTATTGAGTACAAAATGACGCGCTGGGATAAGGCCGGCTGGTCTTCCCGCAGGTGGCAGTGTGTAAATTATCATTTGCGCTCCAGTTGAAGTGTATTTTTATTTTAATCAACATTTACCCCACGGGCCTCTTGCTTAGGATGAAGTGTCCCAGTCTGTTAAGATCAGCCAAGAAATAATGAGGAGCATAACGGCTCCTTTGCTCTTATCAAATCCTCCAGGTTGTAACTCCACTCGATTCCGTCCTTTTCAGATCGAAATTATTGCCAGGTGAGTGCAAGTTAGTGTCCATCCGTAAATGAGATAGTTTTGTCGAGTTCAAGGCGAGCGATAATTTTAACCACAGGAATACATTGACTTATTTCGAGGATTAAAATTTGAGCCCAACGCCGAGATCGGTGAAAATAGCCATTTACGGATGGGCACTAGTTACGGTATCCCATAGGTGTTCCGATAACAACAAATCAGTCCTCAGCAGGCGGCAAGATTTCTCCTTTAACTGATCCCTAGCAGTATATGAAGACCATTCCCCAGGATTTGCGGAATCGTTTCAAGTCGTTGCCTTGATCTGACCCAAGATGAATGGATCAAGGGGGGATTCCTTTCAGGGAACGTTTCTGCGTAATCTCAAAAGAGATTGCCGATTATTTTTAAATTCATTATCCTGCGGTCACCAAGGTGGCAGTTTTCCCTAATGAGAGGAGCTCTTGCACCAGTATTTGAGACAGAAAGGAACAAAATGTCGCCAAAAGATGTTCACAGGAAAGACGAGCACTTTCTCACCAGGTTTTTCGAGCCGGAGAGCGTTGCTATCGTGGGCGCATCCAACAACCCGGCTCGCATCAATTACCAGATCGTTGCCAATTTGATCAGGCTGGGGTTTCAGGGAAGGATATATCCGGTCAATCCGAGTGAAAAGGAGATCATGGGCCTCAAGGCATATCCGAGCGTAAAACACATTCCAGAAACTGTTGAACTCGCCGTCATCGCGGTTTCATACGCGGTGACGCCGGCTGTGTTAAAAGAGTGTGTGGAGAAAGGCATCAGGCGGGTCACCCTGATCGCAGGCGGATTTTCCGAGGCTGGAGAGGAAGGCAGAAAGGTCCAGGCGGAAATGGCTCGAATAGTAAGGCAAAGCGGTATCCGGGTCATCGGCCCAAATGCTCTGAGTCCCATAAACGTGAGGGCGGGCTTTTGCATCAGCTTTCATCCAATCGAATCCATCAAGACAGGCAGTCTTTCCCTTATTTTTCAGTCCGGCCTCTATGAGCCGAGATCAGGATGGCTCCTGAAAGATTTCAATTATCACCTCAACAAGCTCATTGATCTAGGCAACAAGATGGATGTAAACGAGGTGGACGCTCTGAGCTATCTGATAGATGACCCTGAGACGCACGTGATCGGGATTCATCTGGAAAGTATCGGGGGAGGAGGAAGGGAGTTTCTGCGCCTCATCCGCAAGGCATCGAGACAGGGAAAACGTGTTGTCGTCTTAAAGTCGGGGAGGAGCGAGGCAGGCGCCAGGGCCGCCCTCTCGCATACCGGGGCTCTGGTACAGGGAAATGACCGCATTTTTGACGGCGCCATGGAGCAGTGCGGCGCTCTGCGCGCACGCAGTCTGGAGGATTTTTTTGATCTGACGCGTGCTTTGGAGCGCTTCGGCCCACTTTCTTTAGAAAACAACCGGGTTTTCATCGCCACGTTCCCAGGCGGGGAGGGCGTCATAGTAACTGACCTCCTGGAACAGGAAGGGCTCAGAATCGCTGATGCGGGAGGCGCCACGGTGGATAAGCTGAGGGCGATTTTTCCTGCCTGGGACATCCCGGCCAACCCCTGGGACCTCGGCCTCACCATGCAGTTTCACAATACAGGGATCATTTATCAGACTATCATAAATGCGATGGTTGCAGAGCCAGATGTTGATGCACTTGCTATCCAGATTCACCCGGAGGCCCTTAAGTTTCCCAAGGAACTCATGGGTATCTTCTGCGAGGCCTCCCGGGCGGGAAAGCCCATCGCCCTGTGGCTTGCCGGGATGGACTCAGGAAGGCATGAGAACCTGATGTGGCTGGAAGAAAACGGCGTTCCGGTCTTCCCGTCTCCCGAAAAGGCCGTGCGCGCCCTTGCGGCTCTGCATCGTCTGAGTCGTTCATAGAAGACGAAGCGCAGACCGAGTACACTGTAAATCGACGACCGACTCATTGGCTGGTATCGAAGCTACTGTCAAATTTCACTCTCCAGGGGTTCTTACCGGGGAGTGGTTTTTTCCGATGATAGAATATTTCTTATGATCCAAAGAATCCTTCCAAGCTGCATGCCTTCCTCTGTACTCCTGGAGGAATTTTGCCCATTAGGCCCCGTGACCGGCTGCCATGAGATCCGGGTAAGAAGATCACAGGCGGTCTTTGCCCTTTGGGAGGCCTGGGAACAGGAGGTTGGAAGAGTTTGCCCCGTGCCTTTCTGGGCGGTGGTATGGCCTGCGGCCCAGGTGCTCGCCCGTTTTATTCTCGATCAGCCGGATATCGTAAGGGGAAAGGAAGTGATTGAGATCGGCTGTGGAGGAGGGGTGGCATCCATCGCCGCGGCCGGAGCGAGAACTGTTACGGCCAACGACGTTGACCCGGTTGCCCTCGAGATTGCCTGCCAAAATGCAGCGCATAACAGGGTGTACATGCAGTTTGATTCGGAAAATCATATTGAAACCGGGTCGGTTGGGCAGGCTCAACTGGTACTTTGCTCTGATTTTTTTTATACAAAGAAAGACTCCCTTGCTCTTACGAGTTTGCTTGAAAAATGCAGGGACCGCTCCGTAACCATCCTAATAGGGGACGGCGGGAGGGCCTTCGTTCCTTCTGATTACCGTGAGATACTGCGGGAGGAATGGGTTGACACGGATTGGCACCTGGAAGGAAGAGAAAAGAGAACCGTAAAAATCTTGAGATACTGATCTTAAAGCATGCTAAACTCCCTGATATTGTGTGGTGGGCGATGCGCGACTCGAACGCGCGACCTTCGGTTCCGGAGACCGACGCTCTATCCACCTGAGCTAATCGCCCATTAAAAGACAGGTTAAAATATCTGAAGGCTTTAAGCGGGCAAGAGCCTTAAAACTTACCAGATTAACCCCCGTTCGGACAAGAAGTCACAGCTCGGGAGTGAAACTGTGTGAAGGAACATCCCATCCGAGTCTTTATGGGATATTATAATCCCTGCGGAATTAGAGCACAAGAGCAAATGAAGGAGTCCTCCACGTCACGGGGTTTTGTGATCGAGCCAGTTTGCTTAGACTTGTTGACAGGTTAGCGCCGCTATGCTAAAGAACCTCCAATATATATAATTAACCGCTTTCAGGAGAGGAGATTTCCTCATGGCCGTGGACAATTTTAAAGATGGAGGCAAGACAGGATCGGAAGAGACATTGCTTGATTTTACGTTCGACGATTCACCGGAGTCACCCCTGATTCAGCCGGAAGGAAGTAATGCCGGGGGAGCCATTGAAGAAATCATAGAGCTGGTCAATCCCATAAAGAGAGGCGAGATTCAAGAGGATATCCTTGAAGGGATATCGGGAGAGGCGGAAAGCCCTTCTGTCAAAGACGCAATCTCAGGGGATGAAAGCGCTGGCGATGATCTCAATTCCCTCGATAAGGAGATTGCCGCAATCTTCTCCGATCAGCCTCCTTCCAGACCTCAGGTTAACTCTGAGGTAATCCCCGCGATTGAAGGCATTGAATCTATGGGGGCTGATAAGACGCTTTCATCTCAAGTGCCGCTGGGAATCAGCGAGGATCGGCTTGAGGCCATTATAGCCAAAGCGGTAAACGATGCAGTTGAGAGAGTAGCCGGACAGGCCATAGAGGCGGCTGCTGAAAGAGCCATCAGGGAGGCCATTGACGCTCTTAAGGAGAGTCTGAAAGTCTCCCGCGGTTAGTTGAATAGAGCTTATCGGCATTCTCTGCCGCCTTAATTTGTTCTCAGAGGGGGTTGCTTTAATCAATGCAACCCCTTTTCTTATCTTTACCATGAAAATGCCCCTTTTTCGGGGGCGGTATCGGGGTATAAATCGCAATCGAGCAGAGCAGGCCTGTCGTCAAAAGACGATGCCGATGGATTTTCATGGCTGGGTTTGGCCTCTTGGCCATGAGCGTTTTCCGTTAAAACACACATCCCGCTCCGATTCTCACAATCCGGGTCGGAGGTAGGAGCGGCAGATTTTTTAGGAGCACTGGTAGAATGAACGAAGAGTTGATGGCAAAAGGTTTTGAGCCGGAAAAGGCAGAGGCGCGATGGTACCGGTATTGGGAGGAATCAGGGCTTTTCAGGCCTGATGAGGCTGCCAAAGGAAACCCCTATTGCATTGTGATACCGCCTCCGAATGTCACCGGGACACTGCACATGGGCCACGCCCTCAATAACACCCTCCAGGATATCCTATGCAGGTATAAGAGAATGAAAGGCTTCAAGGTGCTTTGGCAACCGGGCACCGATCATGCCGGAATCGCTACCCAGAATGTGGTGGAAAAAAATCTCGCCGCTCAGGGGACGGATCGTCACGCAGTGGGCCGAGAACGGTTTATAGAGCTTGTATGGGAATGGAGAAGGAAATACGGCGGATTTATAATCAATCAGTTGCGAAGGCTGGGTTGCTCGTGTGACTGGAGCAGAGAGCGCTTCACCATGGATGAAGGACTTTCGAGGGCGGTAAGGGAGGTCTTTGTAAGACTTTACGACGAGGGTCTCATATACCGTGGGGATCATATCATAAACTGGTGCCCGAGGTGTCATACGGCCCTGGCCGATATTGAGGTCGAGCACGAGGACAGAGACAGTGCACTTTACTGGGTAAGATATCCCTTTGCGGACAGGGACGGCTATCTTGTTGTGGCAACGACAAGGCCTGAGACCATGCTGGGAGATACGGCCGTGGCGGTAAACCCTGAGGATGATCGCTACGGATCAGTTGTCGGATCAAATGTGGTGCTTCCTATCGTCAATAAGATCATCCCTGTAATAGGGGATTCCTATGTTGACCCGGCCTTCGGAACAGGCGCCCTCAAGATCACTCCCGCTCATGATCCGAACGATTTTGAGATAGGAAGGCGCCACGGTCTGGAGCTTATTAAGGTAATAGACGACGACGGCAGGATGAATGAGCTTGCCGGGCACTATGCGGGTATGGATCGATTCGATTGCAGGAAAAAAATCCTTGATGACCTCCAATCCCAGGGATTGCTTGAAAAGGTTGATCCCTATCGCCATGCCGTGGGCCATTGCTACAGATGCAAGACCATGATAGAGCCTCTCTTGAGCAAGCAGTGGTTTGTAAGGACAAAGCCCCTTGCTAAGGCCGCAACTATTGCCGTTAAAGACGGAAAGACAAGAATCTATCCGGCCACATGGGAGGCCGTATATTTTGAATGGATGTCCAACATAAGAGACTGGTGTGTCTCAAGGCAGATATGGTGGGGCCACCGCATCCCTGCATGGTATTGCAAATCCTGCGGTGAGATAACAGTGGCCATGGTGGCTCCTTCTGCCTGCAAGAGCTGCGGAGGCAAAGATCTTGAGCAGGAAAACGACGTTCTTGATACGTGGTTTAGTTCCGCCCTGTGGCCTTTTTCAACCCTCGGCTGGCCGGATAGGACGGTGGAACTTGACACGTTTTATCCCACTTCGGTTCTGGTGACAGGATTCGACATCCTGTTTTTCTGGGTTGCAAGGATGATGATGATGGGTATCCATTTCATGGGGGATGTGCCCTTCAGGGATGTTTATATCCATGCCCTTGTCAGAGATGCCGAGGGCAAAAAAATGAGCAAGTCCAAAGGAAATGTTATTGATCCTCTTGATGTAATGGGTAAATTCGGAACAGATGCCTTTCGCTTCACCCTCGCTGCGCTTGCGGCCCAGGGAAGGGATGTCAAGCTCTCGGAGGACAGAATCGAGGGATATAGGCATTTTGTCAACAAGCTCTGGAATGCCTCACGGTTGGTTCTGGGGAACCTCGATGAGGAGTCCCCTCCTTGCGAAAGCAGGATATATCCGCTTGCCGACCGATGGATACTGACCAGGGTCGGCCTGGTTGTGGGAGAGATGGAGAAGGCATTAGATGAATACCGATTCAACGATGCAGCCAATATCTGCTATCAGTTTGTATGGCATGAGTTCTGTGACTGGTATATCGAGATGGCCAAAAAAGGCCTTTATGGCAACGATACCACTCTGAGGTCATCCACCAGAGAGACATTGAAAGAAGTGCTCTCTGCTGTGCTCAGAATGTGTCATCCTTTCATGCCTTTTGTGACCGAAGATATATGGGAAAAGCTTCCCTATACGAACGGGAGCATCATGAAGGCGCCTTTTCCGGAAAGATCTGAGTATCTTGATGATAGCGAGGCCCTTAATGAAATGGGTACTGTTATGGGGGTGGTAGGCGCCGTTAGAGCCATAAGAGGTGAGATGAATATCCCTCCTTCAAAAAAGGTTCTTGTGGTAATAGACATTCATGAAGGGGAGGATAGTATAAAGACCATACTGATCGAGAATATCCATCACATAGAGTCACTGACAAAGGCCGAGAATCCCGTCGTTGATATAGGGTTGAAGAAACCAGCCGGATCAGCCACATCCGTGGTGGGTTCAGTCCAAGTGCATGTTGTGCTCAAGGGCCTGCTAGATTTTGATGAGGAGAAGAAAAGGCTTCAAAAAGAGATAGCAAAAAAAGATAAAGATATTGATCTCATGGCTAAGAAGCTATCAAATAAAGGTTTTATCGAAAAGGCTTCTCCTGATGTGGTTTCAGAAGTAAAGGAAAGACATGAGTCACTGTCTCTCGGTAGGGAAAAGCTTTTGAAAAACCTGCATTTTTTCGAGAGTATTAATGAGTGAAAAGGGCTCCGATGATTTTTGGACTTTATCCGGCATCCGGTGAATGACCCGACACATGTGTTGTCTCATGGCAGATCTCCAAATTTGCAACGCTTCGGCTAATATAATCGAGAATGGTTCAATAATAGAAAGGCAACCACCGGGCTGCTTATAAAAGGTTTCCAGGCTTGGTGACTGTTTTTATTCTCTGTCGCGCAATCAGGGGCATTCAGGTTAGGGAAAAAGAAATAGGGGATGAGGTGTGAAGCCAGCGGCTGTAGAGGTTAAAAATGTTTGGTTTTCCTACGGGACCGCTGAGGTTTTGAGGGATGTTACCTTTACCCTTGATCAAGGAGATTTTCTGGGTATCCTCGGACCCAACGGCGGGGGAAAGACCACGCTCTTGAAACTCATGTTAGGTCTTCTTAAGCCCGACAAGGGAACCATTCGCATCCTGGGTGCATCTCCCCTTGAGGCGACACGAAGAGTAGGGTATGTGCCTCAGGGGACAGACCTAAACATCTCCTTCCCGATCTCCGCCATGGAAATAGCTCTGATGGGAAGGATTTCTCGATCTCGCCTAGGCAGATCTTTTTCCAAGGAAGATCGCGCAAAGGCAGCCGATGCCCTTACCAGGGTGGGGATGATTGAGTACGCGGACACACTAGTGGGTCGGCTCTCTGGAGGACAGCGGCAGAGGGTCTTCATAGCAAGAGCGCTTGCCACCGATCCCGAGATACTTTTTCTGGATGAGCCCACAAGCAGTGTTGATCAGGAATTTGAGACGGACCTCTACGGTTTTTTAAAGGAACTCAACAGCCGTGTTACAATTATTGTGATTACCCATGACGTCGGTGTCATCTCACGGTATGTCAAGTCGGTCGCCTGCGTAAATCGGACTCTCGTCTTTCACGCCGAAGGCCGCATAACAACGGAGATGCTTGATACCGTATATGCATGCCCGGTTGATCTAATAGCTCACGGTGTGCCCCACCGGGTGCTCCCCACCCACGAAGGACATTGAGATGTGGGAGGCCCTTCAGTTTGATTTCGTAAGAAATGCGTTGATTGCAGGGGTTCTTGTAAGTATCGTCTGCGGAGTAATAGGGACGCTTGTGGTCGTAAACAGGATCGTCTTTATCTCGGGGGGCATTGCACACGCGGCCTACGGCGGAATAGGGCTGGCCTTCTACCTCGGAATCGCGCCCACTCTCGGCGCAGCCGCCTTCTCAGTACTGGTCGCCATAGTCATGGGTCTTGTAAGCCTCGGAAGCAAGCAAAGGGCCGATACCGTGATCGGCGTGCTTTGGGCCGTAGGCATGGCCCTGGGGGTAATCTTAATTGATATCACCCCTGGTTACGGCGTGGATCTTATGAGTTATCTCTTCGGCAGCATCCTGGCAGTTTCGACTTTTGACCTCTGGATGATGATCCCTCTCGACGCGGTTGTATTACTTATGGTAGCGCTTTTCTACAAAGAGTTTATGGCGCTTTCCTATGACGAAGAATTTGCCTTTGTGGTGGGGATACCGGTCAAGACGCTTTATTTTACTTTGCTTATCATGACTGCGCTCTGTGTGGTTATGGTCATACGCCTTGTGGGACTCATACTCGTGATCGCGCTTCTGACCATACCACCTTACATCGCAGAGAAATATACCGGCTCCCTCGGAAAGATGATGGCCTTATCGTCATTGCTGGGAGTGATCTTTACGCTGGCCGGACTGTGGCTTTCTTACGGCTATAATCTTTCCTCCGGTGCATCCATTATCCTTGTGGCAGGAGTTGCGTTTTTCCTCAGCTATGCGCTGGATCAGGTAAAGAAAGGAAAAACGAAAATATGATGGTGCGGGACGTCTTGCGGAATAAGCGTTTTGTATGCTATTAAACGCAGGCCACTCAGGTTCAAACTAAAGATATTCATGCCCGGCAATCGGCGGATTTTTTTCAGGCTTGACGGATTGACAGTGGAAGTCGTTTTATGATCCTGGATGCTTTTTTCAAGCTGAAGTCTCCCAGAGCAAGAGGTTACGGCGATGAACTCGACAGGCTTATTTCTCTGATCGAGTCTTTTGCTCCAAAGGAGTTCCGGAAGGAGCGGGAGACGCAGTATTATAATTACAGCACGCTTGATGCCTATCGCATTCCGCTTGCGGGGCTTCTTGAGATCCTGGGAAAGGGCAGGGGCAGCCATGAAGATGCCGCCTTCAGCAGGGAGGTATTTCTTAAACTCAGGGCCTTTTATGATGTAAAAAACTCCCTTTCCGATGCCCAGGCATTGTCTGATCAAGCGCTGAAAAGGAAGTTCCGATATCTTTTCAGATATTTTTATGGAAAAGAGGGCCTTTGGCCTTCAACTATTTAAATTTACAAACTGATTTAAGGAGGTAGGCTGTGTCAAGGCACAAGAAGGTAGAGCGTGTGAGAGAACTGGAGAGAAGACGCCACAGGAGGGCAAAGAGGATTAAGCTCAGGGCCAAGCAGCAGGCGGCCGGAAATACCGGTACTCAGACAAAGGCGTGATTGTCATGCCCTCGAAGGGGGCCAGGGCCAGTCTTGAGGCAGCGGGGATTCTATGGTTATCGTCATATCCCTGGTCGGATGGCGGCAGGTAATAGTGGATGCCAGGAGTGCTATCGCGCCGGGGTTGATCCTGGCAGGGGATCCGTATTTGATGTCACCCAGTATCGGATGACCTATCTGTGCAAGGCTGGCCCTTATTTGGTGATGCCGCCCCGTTATGGGATCAACCTCAACAAGGCAAAAGCCGGTGACCGAATCTATCACTCTGTAGTGGAGGCCGGCGAGTTTTGCCCGGGGATCATCTTGAGAGGCGACAAGGCTCTTTCCCCGCCCCTTGGCCAGATAGAGCATAATATCTCCCTCCGGTTTTTTAGGCACCTCGTGAATTACCGCCAGGTAGGTCTTCCTGACCGTGTGGTTCCTGAACTGCTCAGAGAGCCTTGCGGCTGCCTTTGAGGTCCGGGCAAAGACTACTACGCCCTGAACCGGCCGGTCTATTCTATGAACAAGGCCAATATAGACAGCCCCGGGTTTGGCATATTTTTTCCCGACCCATCTTCTTGCCCAGTCCAGGAGGGAGAGATCGCCTGTTATGTCTCCTTGCGTAGGGATGCCGGCAGGCTTAAAAAGGGCCAGGAGATGGTTGTCCTCATAGAGGACCTTTATCTTGGAATAGGGATCAGACCTTAGCCTCATATCAAAAGGATATCACCGTGGCCACCCGTTTGCCAAGTCTTGCGAATCTTATGGAGCTTTTCAGGAGGAGCGGGGTATCTCTTTCCTCCTCCCAATATGAGCTATTCTGGCGCTTTGACGCGCTTATTAGAAAACGCAACGAAGAGTTTGATCTTACAAGAATAAGGGGCTTCGAAGGAACCGTCATCAAACACTATGTTGACTGTGCATTGATCCCCAAACTGATTGAACTCCCATCTCCCCTGCTTGACATAGGGACTGGGGCCGGTTTCCCCGGTATCCCCATAAAGATATTAAGGCCTGACATAAACCTGATTCTTGCGGAAGGAAGGGCCAGGAGGACGGTATTTCTCGAAGAGGCATGCGGACTGCTTGAACTGAAGGACGTCCGGATATATCCCCACAAGATATCAGGACGATTTGACCTGCCCGTGGAAGGGGTCATAACCAGGGCGCTGGAGGTTGCCTCCGAGACCATCAGAAGAGTAAATCCATTTCTTAAGGCAGGGGGAAAAGTGATCCTGATGAAAGGCCCCAACTGTGACGATGAGGTAACCGAGGCCCTATCGGGCTTCGGCGAGGGCTATGAGCTTGAAAAAGATATTGCCTATTCGATAAAAAACACCCCGTACAGAAGAAGACTTTTAGTATTTAGAAAGCTTGCCCGGGAGCGGCCTCAAGCCCCATCCGCAAGCTCTTCGGCTTTCAGTAACATCAAGAAAATAGAGAGCGCCTCAAACGATTACTTCAAGATGCTCATGAGTCTTCATGCAGCAAGGGGTATAAAGAAGCAGGGGCTTGCGATCGTATCGGGTCAGAAACAGGTGGAGGAGATATTAGGCTTTTTCCCTGACAGGTGTGAAGGCATCCTGTTTAAAAAGGGACGAAAGCCTGATAGTCTCTTGATTGCAGATAAGAACAGGGCCGTAGAGCTTTCTCCGGAGCTTTTTCGCGAAATTGATCTCTACGGCACAGACAGACCGCTTGCCTTAGTCAGGGTTGAACCTATGCCTCTGTGGAACGGAGAGCAAATAAGTAAGGGATGCACCCTTCTCGTTCCGTTCCAGGATCCGGCCAACGTGGGGGCTGTTGTAAGGTCTGCCGCGGCCTTTGGAGTCAGATGTCTGGTGATACTTAAGGAGGCTGCTCATCCCTTTCATCCGAAATCTCTTCGAGTGTCGGGGAGCACCATCATGAGGATCAGGCTCTACGAAGGGCCTTCCATAAAGGAACTTCCAAAGGGGCACCTGCCTCACGTGCTTTTATCTCCTGGCGGAAAGGACATATCGGAATTCGAGTTCCCTGCATCTTTTTGCCTTGTGCCGGGGCTTGAAGGGCAGGGGCTCCCGGAGCACCTAAGGAATATGGAGCTTGTATCTGTTCCGATGGCAGACGGTGTTGAATCTCTTAACGCCGCTGTGGCTACAGGGATTGCGCTTTATCGGTGGAAGGACGCATCCCGCAAAAATCGCTTGTCAGCCCGTTAAAAAACCCTTTTTGCATCCTGGTCGAAAAAAGCTCGAAAAGCATCTATGTCAGGCCCTTTTTTTCCTGAAAAGATGGCTTAGTATGATCAGAAAAGTACCTATCGTGATGCCGGAGTCAGCCGCGTTGAAGGCAGGCCAGTGGAAAGAACCTATAAAAAAATCTATAAAATCAATAACCTCTCCAAGCCGCAGGCGATCAATCAGGTTGCCGACGGCTCCCCCGAGGATGAGAGAGAGCGCGAAGATCGTTGTCTGTGATCCGTCGCTGTATTTAAAGGCATACAGAATTATGGCAACAACCGCTATAACGCTTACTGCTGCAAGGATATAGGAAGCGGTGTTTGTTGAAAGACCGTTAAGCATACCGAAGGCCATCCCCCGATTCCTCACGTGCACCAGGTTTAGAAATCCTTCGATAAGGGCTTCTGATGAGTGAACCGGCAGGTTATTGACTACCAGAGACTTGGTGATCTGGTCCACGACCACCAGCAGAACAGCCGGAACCACAAAGAATGCAAGATGAAATTTCTTCAAGCCAACCCTTTATGACAGCAAGATTTTATCTCATCCCCAGAAGGAAATTTTCCCTCCGAGTCCTTCCCGATTGGGCGGTTTTACAACTCTCCCTACCCCCCAGCGGTTTTCCAGATATCCTTTTGCCCTGCGGTGTTGAAAATATTTCCTCTCCCCTCGCAGGGGAGGGCAGGGGAATGTATTTTTATGGCAAAACCCGCTAAATTTCATTCATCGCAGCAAGGCATCTCCCGCACACGGTCGGGTGCCCGGGATCGCTGCCGACAGATGGGTCTCTTACCCAGCAGCGGTCGCACTTCGGTTCGCGAGAAGGCTCAACAAGAACCTTGATCCCAGGTATCGCCTCACTGGCCATGCCGCTTCCCATCTTCTCGGATTCGGTAAGGGTTACAGAGGAAACAATAAAAATAAACCTCAGGTCATCTTTGTAACGCGCCAACTTGGAGATAAATTCCTTGGGAACGCCCAAGGTTACTGCTGCATCCAGGGAATGACCTATTACTTTTTCCTTTCGGCTTATCTCCAGGGCCTTTGTCACTTCTTTCCTGACGGCTATGATAGTGTCCCACCGGTCGGCAAGATCATTGTCAATATAATCCGGGCTCAAGGGGAGAAAGATGTCTGCGTGAACGCTTTGAGGCCGTCCCTCTCTTCCCATGTAACCCCAGACCTCCTCGGCCGTAAAAGACAGTATCGGGGCCATGAGCCTGATAAGGGTTTCAAGTATGATACTCATTGCGGTCTGGGCAGAGCGCCTTTCCCTGCAAGTCTTCGGAGAGGTGTAGAGACGGTCTTTGATTATATCCAGGTAGAAGGAAGACAGATCAAGCACACAAAAGTTGTGGAGTCCATGATAGACCAAGTGAAACTCAAAGTCATCGTAGGCCATTGTAAGTCTTTCATTGAGCCGCGCCAGCCTGTCAAGTGCCCAGCGGTCCAGTTCCTCCATGTCCCTAAAGGGGACTGAATCGGCTGCGGGGTTGAAGTCTGAGAGATTTCCGAGTAAATACCTGCAAGTATTGCGGATGCGCCGGTAGGCCTCGGTAAGTCGCTGGAGTATCTCTTCTGAAAGCCTTACGTTGTCTCTGTAATCCTCTGCTGCTACCCACAGTCTTATGATCTCAGCTCCGTATTTCTTGATGATGTCCTCCGGGGCTATTACGTTTCCGGCTGACTTGTGCATTGCCTTACCGGAGCCGTCCACCACAAATCCGTGTGTCAGCACAGCATCGTAAGGAGCCCTTCCCCTGGTTCCCACAGAACAGAGAAGAGAGCTGTGAAACCATCCCCTATGCTGATCGCTTCCCTCAAGATAAAGATCAGCGGGGCTCCTCAGATAGTCCCGCCTCTCCATGACGGCGGCATAACTGACCCCTGAGTCGAACCACACATCCAGTATATCTGTTTCCTTGATGAAACTCGAACCACCGCATGACGGGCAGGTCGTGCCTTGCGGGATGAGCTTTTCTTCCGGGAGACTGAACCACACATCGGCTCCTTCTTTTTCCACAAGGGCTGCCACATGATCTATAATCTCTTGGCTTATTACCACCTTTCCGCATTGCTTACAGAAAAACACGGTTATCGGAACCCCCCAGGCCCTCTGTCTTGATATGCACCAGTCCGGCCTGTTGGCTATCATTGCGTATATCCTCTCCCTGCCCCATGAAGGTATCCACTTGACCTCGTTTATCGCCTTGAGGGCCTTGCCCCTCAGGTCGTTTGACTCCATGGAGATAAACCATTGTTCGGTGGAGCGGAAGATTACCGGTTTCTTGCATCGCCAGCAGTGGGGATATTCATGGGTGATTGCCTGTTCCTTAAGAAGTCTTCCTGCCTCAGCAAGCTTCTTGTTTACCACAGGGTTTGCCTCAAATACGTTGAGGTCCTTAAAATATTCGACCTCATCTGTGAAACAGCCGTGATCGTCAACTGGAGAATAGGCATCCAGGCCGTAAAGAAGTCCGGTGTCATAGTCCTCTCGGCCGTGGCCCGGGGCCGTATGCACGCAGCCGGTTCCCGTATCCAAAGCGACATAGGGTGCAAGCACGACCATCGAAGATCTGTCGTACAAGGGGTGCCTGGCCTCAAATCGTTCAAGCGCGATGCCCTTGAATACAGATAGCGAGCGATAATTTTCTATCCCGAAGCTCTTCATGCACTGCTCCAGAAGAGGAGCGGCAAGTATCAGAATCTCTCCCCCATCCGTTTCCGCAGCGACATATTCAATATCGGGATGCAGGGCCACGGCCAGATTTGCCGGTATAGTCCAGGGCGTTGTGGTCCAGATCACTATAGAGGCGGCTCTACCCTCCAGGTTCTTGTCGAGGCGGCCGAGGTCGGTGATCAACGGAAATTTTACATAAATGGAAGGCGAAGTGTGTTGACCATATTCCACCTCGGCCTCGGCGAGAGCCGTCTTGCACGACATACACCAGTAAATGGGCTTCTTGCTGCGCATCAGCCCGCCGTTAAGGGCGAATTTGCCGAATTCCCTGACTATGGAGGCTTCATAGTGATAGTTCATTGTAAGGTAGGGCCGCTCCCATTCACCCAGAACTCCTAGCCTTTTGAATTCCTTTCTCTGAATATCAATGAAGCGCTCGGCATATTCACGGCAGTAACGACGTATCTCCACCCGCGTCATCTGGGATTTCTTCTTTCCCAGCTCGGAGTCAACCTTATGTTCGATGGGCAGGCCGTGGCAGTCCCATCCGGGAACGTAAGGTGCGTCGAATCCCGACATCTGCCTGGATTTTACTATTATGTCCTTGAGTATCTTATTGAAAGCGGTGCCCATATGGATATTGCCGTTAGCGTAAGGCGGGCCGTCATGCAGCATGTATTGGGGTCGCCCCCTTGAGCTTTTGCGAATTATTTCGTAAACCTTCATCTCATCCCAGGACTCAAGGATCACAGGTTCGTTCTTGATCAGATTGGCCTTCATGGGAAAGGCTGTAGAGGGGAGATTAAGGGTCTGTTTGTAATCCATTTTTTATTCCTCCACCAAATGTAGTAATAAACAAAAAAGATTAACAAGTAGGTTTTGACAAGTCAAATATAAAGGTGAATGTTGACAGACTCGACGTAGCGGATTAAATATCTGAACAACAACGGCTGATGCCGCTTCGAAAGGAGTACTCTTTATGAAGGCTATAAGATGCCTTGCTGCTGTTTGTGTTCTTTTGCTTCTAACCGGATGCGGGGCCATTTTGCTGTTCGGGGCAGGCACCGCGGCTGGAGTGGCAGGATACAAATACGTTAACGGAACCATGGAGGTGATGTATGACTTTCCATTTATTGACACCTGGGATGCCTCGCTGAAGGCCCTTTCAGACCTCGGTATCACAGTGAAGGATTCAAAACATGATCTGACCGGCGGTAAGATAGAAGGTTCAAGGGCCGACGGGCAGCCGGTGAAGGTTTCATTGACCTATAAGTCTCCGAAGGAGACAGAGGCCTCTATAAGAGTGGGGGTTATAGGAGACGAAGGGGCTTCTGCCGCAATCAGGGACAAGATAGCATCGGTTCTAATGGAGAAAAAATAGGTCCGCTGAGGGTAAGGCCTTTGGTTCCGATTGCCGGTCGGAGATGGTGAAGTAGTTGTCAGGGCTGGCGGGAAAAGGCCTTGTCAGGTTGTGATGGCAAGCTCCTCTATCATGGAGTCGGCGAAATTCACAACAAAGTCCCTCTGATTTGCCGAACAATAGGCAGGGCAGGTGCATTTCATCGTATTGAGGGTTCTGATGAAAAGTTCGAATCTTATCCAGTCCGCTCCAGTTTCGACCGCGAAAACATATGGCCTGCACCGGTCGTGTTCGTATTGCTCCGGGCTGAGAAGATCATCGGGTAGCCGAACCCAGAAAAGGGAATCAAGACATGAGGTCATTGCGTTTTTCCTCAGAAACCCCATGGCCTTCTTCATGTCTTGGGGTGCTATTTCATCAATGAGATAATATCTCATCGTTTCTTTACTCCCTCCTATCAAGTTTTCTTCCATCCCGGAGGGCGTCAATAACCGAAAGGAGCCACAAGAGGGCGAAGGCGCCGACGAAACACATCGGCAATGTGAGATCTGCGACGTCAAGGGCCTCTAAAAAGGAGGTCGGATCGCCATGCGAGGCAACGGCGTCCTCCATTCTCCAAAAAAATGAAAGAAGAGCCCCGAGGAAGGACACCATTGCCAGGAAGAGCGCTAGCAGACCTTTTACAAACCTCCCGTTGATTATTTGTCCCAGACCCGGTATTACAAGGGCAGAGAGAATCGGTGCAAGAATGGCCTTTTTCATAACTTAATTTTGCCGGGGCCTCCGTGGAATTAGGTATTGCAGGATTTCCCTTGATTGGGTGGGTCCGGGGGGATATATAGACCGCCGTGAGCGTGATGTCAACCCTGACGGTTTCATAAAGGGACATCTACATAGTGTCCATCCGGAAATGGCTATTTTCACCGATTTCGGCGTTGGGCTCAAATTTTAATCCTCGAAATACGTCAATGTATTCCTGTGGTTAAAATTATCGCCCGCCTTGAACTCGACGAAACTATCTCATTTCCGGATGGACACTACATAGTTGCGCCGCATAACTCCATATTCATATGAGAATAAGTAGTCATAGCGGCGTAGGACGCTATCCGGTTCTTGTTTCAGCCTTAGCCGGAATGACGACCTGGATTCCGGATCGAGTCGGCAATGACATTGGGCATTTTAATGCCTCGTTATGCCCCATTCGGGCATGTTGGGATCTGGGAGCCTTGTACCTGTAAATTTTTTAAGTGCCGTCTTGATTCGGACTTTTTGTGGGTTCATCAACATTGGTAGAAACAAAGACAATATTTAAAAAGGTGCATGTGGGGATTCCCTACTCCATGATTTCAGGTGAATTGCTGCCCCTGGTTGAAGAGAGAGGGCTAAATCCCGAGATAAGCTTTGATGCGGATGCACTTGATAACCTTGAGCCTGCAAGCCTTGCCATTATTGCGAAAGCTCTTGGGATGAAAGGTCTGCGTACAACCCTTCATGCCCCATTTATGGACATGGCACCCGGATCGCCTGATCCGATGGTGCGAACGGTTTTAAGGCACAGGCTTGAGCAGATGCTCCATGTCGCAATGGAGCTGAGGCCCGAAACTGTTGTGTGCCACGCGGGATACGAAGATAGACGCTACAGACACATGAAGGGTCAGTGGCTCGAATACAGCTTGTCGTTATGGAGCTGGTTTGCTCCCAGATTACATGAACTTGGAGCCCGGCTGGTGCTTGAGAACGTCTTTGAGAAAGGTCCCGAGGAACTCTACGACCTTTTTGAAAGTCTTTATGGAGAAGGGGTGGGGTTTTGTCTCGATGTGGGACATCAAAGCGCATTCAGTTCGGCTAGTCTTCAAAGATGGCTTGATGTACTGGGCCGTTTCCTCCGTCAGTTGCACCTTCACGACAACCGGGGGGAGGCGGACGAACATCTGGCAATAGGCACCGGTATTGTTGATTTTCATTTCCTTTTTTCTTGGCTTAGATTGAACAGGGATGTACCGCCAGTCATAACGATCGAACCCCATTTAAGAGAGGATATAGAGTTGAGTATCCTGAATCTCACGAAGTTGTGGCCGTGGTAAAATGATTTTGTTGGTGTTTTACTAATGAAAGTACAGATGGATCATACTTTTCCAAAGTCAGTCGCCGTCTCCGAAAGGCTCAAGAGACTCAGAGAGGTTGTGAAGGCAGAGGACTGCCTTGCGATCGTTATTGATGCTGATCCTGACTCGATTGCAAGCGCCCTGGCCCTGAGGCGTATCTTTTGGAGAAGGAGCAGAAGGATTGAGGTCTATCGGATAAATGATATTCAAAGGACCGACAACCTTGCCATGCTTAGGCTCCTCAAAATCGAGCTGAAACCCTTGGCCGAGTGTGAAGGCCAAAAATTCACCAAGTGGGCCTTGGTTGATTCCCAGCCCGGCCACCACGCGGAATTCGGCGATCGTATGTTTGACATCATCATTGACCATCATCCCGTTACACCCAAGCTCAATGGTCTCTATGTTGATATAAGGGATCAATACGGGGCTAATTCAACTATAATGACTGAGTTTCTGAGGGCGGCCAAGATAAGGCCTTCGCCGCGGCTGGCAACCGCACTTTTCTACGGCATCAAGACGGATACGGGGGATTTTGTTAAGGGAAGCATATCTAACGACATAAACGCCCTTCAGTACCTTTATCCCTTTGTGAACATGAATATCATAAAAAAGATAGAGTCTTCCGAAATAACCCGGGGCACCCTTGAAACCTATAAACTGGCTTTGGAAAGGGTAATCTTCCATAAGAGTATAGCATTTACTTATCTAGGAGAGGTGAATAGCCCGGATATTATTGTGATTGTTGCAGATTTTTTCATGAAGCTTGCTGAAGCGACTTGGAGTATCTCCTCAGGGATTTACAGGGAAAAACTTATCCTGATATTCAGATATGCCGGATTGAGAGGGAACGCGGGGAGGGCTGCACAGAGGATTGCAAGACGTATCGGCGGGTCCGGCGGAGGCCACAAGAGCGCCGGCAGAGCGGAGATACCCCTTGGGAGTATATTGGGCAACTCCGGCGATAAGGCCAATTCACAAAGGTCAATCATGAGATATATAAAGCGCCTTAATCTTCAAGCCTAGAAGACGGGTTTGATTTCATGATCTCAGAAAGGATTAAGGAAGTTGTCTGATACTGGTAGCATAAACGAAAGACAGATAGATCAATTCAAGGACCTTGTAAAAGAGGGTAATAAGGACGCCCTGAAGACCTTGATAAAGGAGATGGCCCCTGCGGATGTTGCCGATCTTCTGGAGCACCTTGATCTCGAAGAGCGTCTCTTCGTATTCGATCTCCTCGAACCTGAGGGAGCGGCGGACGTCATCGTGGAGATGCAGGCCCCGGCACAGGGACGCCTCCTTGAATCCCTTGACAATGAAGTGCTCTCAGACATTGTTGAGGAAATGGATTCTGATGACGCAGCTGATCTTCTTGGTGATCTTCCTGAGGACAGAGCGCGTCAGATCATAGATAGCGTTGACGATGATATATCAAGGGACATAGAAAAGCTTCTTCCATACAGGGAAGACTCCGCCGGCGGAATCATGGCCCTTGAGTTTGTTGCGGTCAATGCGGATGCCGATGTTCAGGACGCCATAGATACAATAAGACACAAGAAGGAGGATGTCGGAAGGGTTTACTCTGTATGGGTGGTTGACGGTTTCGGAAGACTGGTGGGCATGGTCGCTTTGACTGAACTGGTACTTCATAACTCTGAAACAAAGATAAGCGAAATAATGGAGCAGGATGTCGTTTCGGTAACTGTTGATGCTGATCAGGAAGAGGTGGTGCGGATGGTCAAGAAATACGATCTTGTGAGCATTCCTGTTGTTGATAGCAAGAATCGCCTGATAGGCCGCATAACCCATGACGATATAGTGGATGTAATGGATGAAGAAGCAGATGAGGACATGTCCCTCATTGCAGGTATCATGCCTCAGGATATCGCCGAGGTGGCCCCTATCGTCATCTCCAGAGCCAGGCTTCCGTGGCTCCTGGGAGCCATGTTCGGAGAACTTGTGGCCGCGTTCGTGATAAGCCGTTTCGAGGTCTCGCTAACCAAGGTGGTGGCGCTGGCCTTTTTCTTTCCCGTCATCATGGCCATGGGAGGAAACAGCGGTACTCAGGCCGCCATAGTCGTTGTGCGTGGACTGGCTACAGGTGACATAAGCATGGTGAAGATTTGGAAGAGGCTCTGGGTGGAACTCAGGGTGGCCATCATAAACGGCTTTATATGCGGGACTATTCTGGCATTGGTTGTGGGAACATGGCTTTCCGATTTTCCTCTGGGTGTTATAGTTGGAATAGCCCTTGTGACGGTCATTATGTTTTCAGGGTTTGCCGGATCGGCTATCCCGGTTATCCTTAACAAACTCAAGGTGGACCCCGCGCTTGGAACGGGGCCGTTTGTCGCCACCTCAAATGACGTTCTGGGAGTATTTATCTATCTAGGCCTGATAACGCTATTTCTCTGGGGCCGGCAGTAAAAACAGAGAGGGATGGACCAATTTGTTACCGGTACATTCAGACTGCCTCCTGCCCTTAGAGGGTTTTCACCCTAAGCATATTGGTGCTGCCCGCCACCCATAAAGGCTGCCCGGCAGTAATCACAACCGTTTCCCCATTTTTGACAAGACCGGTCGAAAGCGCCGAATCTGCCGCAAGCTCAATCATGTCGTCCGTGTCCTTTGGGGTTTCAATCAGCTTTGGTATGCATCCCCAGACCAGGGCCAGGCTCCTGACAGTAGCCGGCTGAGGAGAAAGCGCGACTATGGGGGGCTTAGGCCGGAATCGGGAGAGCCTACGGGCAGTCTGTCCTGATTGCGTCGGAGCAACTATGGCGGATACCCCCAGATGATAAGCGAGGACGCAAGACGCATGGCTGACCGAGTCAGGCACATACCTTTCGGGTATCATGGCCAGATAACGCTCGTGAGGAAACCTTGACTCGGCACTCTTGATAATGCGTGAGAGAACGGCTACCGACTCAATCGGATATTGGCCGATCGCAGTCTCCTCTGAAAGCATCACCGCATCTGTTCCGTCCAATACAGCGTTTGCGACATCTGTTGCCTCGGCACGTGTGGGCCTTGGGGAATCCACCATTGATCTGAGCATCTGTGTAGCTGTTATTACGGGTTTTCCTGCCTTATTGGCCCTCTCTATAAGCATCTTCTGAACCAGCGGTACTTCCTCCAGCGCTATCTCCACGCCCAGGTCACCTCTGGCAACCATGATACCGTCCGCTATTTCCATTATCCTGTCAATGTTGTCAACGGCCTCGTGCTTTTCAATCTTGGCAATTACAGGAGTTCCAGCGCCTTTACGGGTTATGAGTTCCTTTACCATTTCGATGTCTTTGGGACCTCTGACAAAGGAAAGGGCGATGTAGTCAACTCCGTTTTCTATTCCGAATGATAGATCAACCTCATCTTTCGGAGTCATAGAGGATGCCTTGATGCTTCTGGAGGGAAGGTTTATTCCCTTATGAGATGTGAGTACTCCGCCTGTTATCACGATTGCCTTTAGGTCGGCACCACTTATTTCAATAACCTCCAGTTCCATAAAGCCGTCAGCAAGGAGTATCCTGTCTCCGGCGAGCACATCTTCAGACAGATGCTGATAGGTGACCGGGATCAGGTTGTGAGAGAATTCCACTGCCCTTCCTGTCAATACTATTTCTGAGCCTGCCTCAAGGCGTATGCCCGGTTCAGGGATCTTTCCGACCCGGATCTTGGGCCCGCCAAGGTCCTGGAGAATGGCAATAGGCCGACCCGCATCCTTTGACGCTCTGCGAAGTGAATAGATGTTTTCGAGATGTTCTTCGTGGGTGCCGTGGGAGAAATTGAGTCTGGCTACACTCATGCCCTGAAGGATCATTGATTTGATGGCTTCAATTGATCTGCACGCAGGTCCTATAGTGCATACTATCTTGGTCTTAGGGATATTCAACTCTGAGTTTGCCTCCATTCTAACCCCCATGCCTTGGTGGGGGACAACGAATTATCAAAATCACTACACCCCTGACTCCCCATTCGACGGAGGAGGGGTAAAGGGAAGGGGCATTTTCATAAATACTCCCCGCCCTTCGGACGGGTCCCCTTGAGGGCGGTAGTTGCAGCCGGTTATTTGTCCTCAGGGTTGCGCTCAGCAGTTCTTCAACACGCTGTTAAGCTTATGAAAAAACCCAATGCCAACGATCGGAAAGGAATCATTTCGTTCGCTTCAATGGGAATGAAATAATGAAGGACGTGCCGCCCCTCTCCGCGCAATCCCCCTCCTGCCTGCAAGGGGAACACTTGGAGATGTCTCCGGGACACACGTCCAGTTCACCTAGTATAAGGGGGCAGCGTTTGGATGACATTTTGATTTTGAAATTATAGTGTTCGGAGAAGATTTTCATCCTCAATAGATCAGCTCCCTTTCCTCCTGCGTTGAAATCAAAGGGTCTCTTCGAGGAGTAGGCCATTATGTCTCTGGTGGTGAAAAAACCATCAAAAATCCTTGCCTGATCTTCGTCGCGGATGCCGGTACCGTAATCAAGGACCTCAAGTTCGACGGCGCTCCTGTCGCAGGCTTCGCGCACGAAGACCTCAACCGTGCCTCCGTCCGGGGTATTTTCGACGGCGTTTCTTATCAGACCGTCAGTGACCTTCTTAAGCGGCTCCAACGGCATCCATACAGGAGGCACTTCCGCGATGGCTGTCTTGATCTTCACTTGTCTGTGAGAAAACTGGACCTTCAGTTCCTCCATGCGGTCCTGAACGAATAGGTGCAACGGGATTTCGCTTGGGATCGCATCCTTTGGGCCGAACAATTCCTCTATCCTGTCATGAAGCCTCTTGACAATAGCTCCTTCCCCAACTTGCTCGGCAACCAGGCTCTCCAGTTCGTCGGCGCACTCTGAAAGCATAAGGCTCAGGACATCAAAGGCCTTGAAGTGCCTTTCCTGCATGATATCTTCAACCTCGGTCTGGATGTCTATGATCCTGTTGAGGTTTCGAGTGGCCCTCTCGAAAGCCGGTTTCCATGCGGCTTCAGGCTGCTGTTCCAGTCTTCTTGCCAAAATATTGAGCGACCCTGAAAGAACGGAAAGAGGTGTCTTAAGTTCGTGGGACAGGTGGTTTATCGCCTTATCCTTTGCGCGGTTCATACCGGTGACTTCCCTGTAAGCCTTTATCAAATCATCAGCGAACCTCGCGTTTTCCACGGAAAGCGCAACAGTGCCCCCTATCATGCTTAGAAGTTCACTGTCCGCGTTTGAAAAGGCCCCTTGTTTCTTGTTGATGGCACAAAGTACCCCGATAATTCGCTCCTTGCTCCGAAGCGGGACGAGGAGCAGATTTCTGGTCTTGTAGCCGAGCTTCCTGTCCCTCTCCCTTGACAATGCAAGACCCTGGTCCACGTCGTTTACAATTATGGGCTTTCCACTCTTGATCACCTGACCGGCCACCAATTGATCAATGGGAAACCTTATCTCCTTTATCCTTTCCTGCGTTGCCTCATCGTCGTAGGCAGCCCCCTGAAAGTAGAGTTCCTGTCTTTCTTCATCAAGGAGAACGACCAGAGAACCTTCGGATGCAATCAGGCGTTTCACCTCGCCGCTTATGAAATCAAGAAGTTCCCCAAGATCTGGATGCTCCGGCAGGGCCGTACTGATCCTAAGGAGCGATTCGTTGGTTCTGTAGGCCTTTTTGAGATCTTCAGAAAAGCGTGCGTTTTCTATTGAGAGAACTACGGTGCCGGCTATCATGTTGAGTATCTCTACGTCTGCTTCATCAAAGCCGCCTTCCTTCTTGTTGCGGGCGCACAAGACCCCGATAATTCGGTCACCGCTTCTGAGAGGTACATCGAGAAGATTTCTGGTATGATATCCGAGCCGCTTGTCAACTCCCTTGTAGAAGCCTGCTTCCCTGGTGGTATCCGGAACTATGACTGGTACGCCCGTACTCACTACCCTGCCTGCGATGCTTCCGTGCAGAGGCACCCTCACATCCTTTACTTTTTCTTCATTGCTTGAGTCGTCGTAGGCAGCTCCCTTGAAATAAAGATCTCTCTTTTCATCATCAACCAGGAGCACAAGCGCGCCTTCCGTATTGAGAAGCTCCTTAGCCTCACGGCTTACGTAGTCCAGGAGGTCCTCAAGGTCGGGATACTCAGGCAGGGCCATGCTTATCCTCAGCATTGCCTCATTATTTCTTGTCGTGCGCTTTTCTCTGGTAATGTCTCTAAGGATGACTATTTCGCCTCCGGGCTCCCCTCCCGAGTCCGGGAAAAGGCCGGCCCTCATGACTACGTCAAGAATTCTGCCGTCCTTGGTAAGTCTCTTTGTCTCATAGCGTGTCAGGAGTTTTTCCCGGAAGAGTTTCTCGATCATTCTGCCGGTCTCTTCCTTGAGGCCGGCAGGCATGTAAGGGATAACTTTGCCTTCAAGCTCCTCGTTTGTCCATCCGAAGACATTGGTAAATTCCGGATTGGCATGCATTACCTTGCCCTCGAAGGAAAATATCACTGTGGGGTAGGGAACGAAATCAAGGAGATTCCTTATCCTGCGCTGGGACCCCCTTAGCTGCTCTTCGGCAAGCTTTCTTTCTGTTATATCCTGCAGGGTTTCTATAGCGCCTGTGATTCTTCCCTGCGAATCCCTGATGGGAGCTGCGGTAAAGAATATCCATTTGCCCTCCTTGCCTATGGTTCGGAAAAAACCTTCGGCCTCATAGGCGCCCTCAGATATCTCCGATTCTCTGAAAGACTCACCGTAGAAACTGGCGACATCGTCCCTTGGGACCATATCCACCACGAGGTCGGCAAGGATCGGCCTTGGTTTAGGATAGAACGCCTTCCATTGCCTGTCGGTTCCAATTATTTCATTCACGGAAATGCCTGTCAGCTTACCAAAGGCCTTGTTGCAGTGAGTTATTATGTGATCACTGTCTATCACGAAGGTGGCTATTGAGCTTCCCTCAATGATCTGGCTGAGCCTTTCTTCGCTTTCCCTGAGAGACTTCTGCGCGGCCCTTAGATTTTCGGATTCCTCCTCAAGTTCTCTTACGCGTGAGGCCAGCTCATTCAGGGTGACGGTGTCGCTCATATCTTACACCTCCGATTTACAATCATCAGGCATCAAAGCTATAGAACCATGCGTATTACCGTTCGGTCGGCCACGGCTGAGAGCTTATGCAAAAGACTCACTGTAGTCAAGTGGAACAGGGGGGCTGTGCCATCCCCCAGACAGTTGTGGATAGGGTATGGCACAGCAGTATCAAAGGATATTGCTAATAGGAATCCTCAGATGCCATTTCCTTTTCAGTGACAGGATGTCTGAAGAGGCCGTAGGCCCATATCTGATAGGCAAGTACAATGGGAACAAAAATAATTGCGACTATGAGCATTATCTTGAGAGTAAGAGGGCTTGATGAGGCGTTGAAGGCGGTAAGACTCCATTCCCGGTTGAGGCTTGAGGGAAACATCGCCGGAAAAAGCCCTATGACCCCAAAAAATGTTGAAGCCAGAATGGAAATTGCGCAGGAAAACCATGCCTTCCAGTAGGCTTTTTTGGCGAGAAAGAAGCGGATTGCAAGTATGCTTGCCACTGCTATGAGTATGACAACTCCGAGGCCGGGTCTTGATATATAGTTATCATACAGGGTGGTAGCGAAGGCAGATGATATCAGAAAAACTACTGCCGCAATCAAAAGCGCCACCCAAAGTCCGGCAGATGTAGCGGCGGCCTTAACTCTCAGCTCCCCTTGAGTCTTGATCGAGAGCCAGATACTTCCATGAAGCAGGAAAAACATCAGGAAAAGCACTCCGCCCAGTAGGCCGTATGGATTGAGCAGGGTCAGTATGGAGCCATGAAATATCCCTTCTTTATCAATCGGCAGCCCACGGAATATATTGGCGAACGCTGCTCCCAGAAGTATCCCGGGAAGCAGACTCCCCAGAAAGATACCCGCGTCGGATATCCTTCTCCAGGCGTTCGTATTGGCTTTTGCCCTTAGATCAACACATACCCCCCTTATGATCAATCCGAACAAAACGAGCATTAGGGCTGAATAGAGGGAGCTGAACATAACGGCATAGAGCATTGGGAAGGCGGCAAAGGTAACGCCTCCGGCGGTTATCAACCATACCTCGTTTCCATTCCATAGAGGACCCATTGCCCGCAGCATTGTCCTTCTTTCTTCCTCCTTCTTCCCAAGGAAAGGCAGGAGAATTCCTATGCCCAGGTCGAATCCATCGGTGATGAAATAAATCGCCCAGAGCAGTCCCCAGATGAAAAACCAGATGCTTGCCAGTTCCATTCTTTACCTCCTTCTTAAAAATAAATGCAGGTTAGTTAACCTCATGCTGCTTCAGGGCCTTTTGCAGCATGCCGTGCCATAAGGTAGTAGCCTATTATTCCAATCAGCCCGTAAACCAGGATAAAGGCGACAAGGCTAATTCCCACCTGCGAGGCCGCAATAGGGGAGTGCGCATCGCTTGTCTTCATAAGACCGTAAACAATCCACGGTTGACGACCTACCTCAGCAAGGGTCCATCCCAGTTCATTGGCCAGATATGGAAGTGGGATGGAGTAAAGCATCAGCCGCAGGTAGCCCCTGCTTTCAAGTAGTTTGTTTCTCTTGAACCAGCCGACCACGGTCATAAGCAGGAAATAAAATCCCAGCGCCACCATTGTGTTAAAGGCGGCAAAGGAAATAAATACCGGCGGTCTTTCATCCCTTGGGAAATCCTTCAGGCCCTTTACCTCGGCTGAAAGGGAGTGTCGGGCCAATAGACTCAACATTCCGGGGATGGGCATTATCTGTATAAGGTTTCTTTCCTGTTCTTCATCCGGGATGGCAAAGAGGTATTTCGGCGCGTATGTACTTGTTTCCCAGTGGGCTTCCATAGCTGCCAGTTTGGTTGGTTGCTTTTCAGCCAGATCAGCTCCGTGCAGATGTCCCTCGACCACCTCGACCAATGTGAATACAAGGCCGAAGACAAGGGCGATTCTAAAAGATCTTGTAAAGAATTCGATATGCTGTCTTTTAAGAAGGTGATAGGCGCTTATCCCCATGACAAAAAAGGCGCTCAGGATATAGGCCGCTGATACCGTGTGGACAAATTCAAGGATAGCCCACGGCTGGAATACCACGGCGGCAAAGTCGCTCAATTCGGCCCTGCCGTTTCTTAAGACATATCCCACCGGGTGTTGCATCCAGGAGTTGGCAATTAGTATCCATACAGCAGATAAGGTTGACGCACCTGCTATAAGCCACATGACCGCAGCATGGGCCTTTCTTGAGAGTTTATTCCACCCGAAGATCCAGACGCCTATGAGGGTTGATTCCAGGAAGAAGGCGGCTGTAGCCTCTATGGCCAAAAGAGAACCGAATATGTCGCCGACAAACGCAGAATACCTGGACCAATTGGTTCCGAACTGAAATTCCAGGGTAATGCCGGTGACTATCCCTATCGCAAAGTTTATCAGGAATATCTTCCCCCAGAATTTTGTCATGCGCAGGTAGAGATTGTCCCCTGTTCGAGCGTACTTTGTCTCCATGACGGCAACCAGTATTGAAAGCCCGAGAGTCAGTGGTACGAACAGGAAATGAAAAAACGTAGCTGCGGCAAACTGAAGCCTTGACAAGATTAATGCATCCACCTTCATTCCTCCTTTCCGTCCGCGTTAGCGGCTGCTAAGGGTTTAATCATTCTATCGTCCTGCCTGCCGCGTTATTAAAAGACTTTCCCGCAGGGCAGGATTCCTCAGCCAACAGGTCTGAAAAAAGGGTGCAGCCGAGGGTTTCTCTGAGTTGGTTTCTCGCCTTTTCCCAGACTCTGTGTACAGCGCAGCCCTGAACTCTCGAACATGATGAAGGGTTCATAATGCAGTCGTTTAGGAAGATTTCACCTCCTATGGCCTCAACCACATCCAGAAGAGATATCTTTGAGGGCATGCGAAGGAGTCTGTATCCACCCCTGGCTCCTTGAACTATCTCAAGAATGCCGGCACGCGCGAGGGCCCCGGCAATTTTTCCCAGAAACTGGTCAGGGATATCCATTTCTCGGGCTATTTCCCTTTTGGTGACAATTTCACCTTGCGCCTTCATACAAATAAAAAGGATACATCTGACCGCATATTCTGCTGCCCTGGTTATACGCACTTTGAGACCTCGTGTAAATGGTATAATTATGATGATATTAATCCTATATAGGGCAACGCCGAAAGTCAAGCGATTTTGTGTACCCGGACAACGACGGAATGCCTGCTGAAATTGTATTATTTTCTCATTGCATTTTGGACCAGTGAACGCAGGTTGGAAGTCAGAGTTTCCCTCGATGACTACTATTTAAACATCTGTTAATCTTAGCGCACCCCATCCTAGGATTTAAAGACATTTAAGATAAAAATTTATCATTTATAGTGTCTGATCTTCAGCGTTTTGAGATGCGATAATACTAGCGTGTGAGGCATATTTATTGCTTTAGGCTATAAATGTCCGTGGAACATAGCTTTCCCCCGGGAATTAATAGGGCATTTTATTGTTTAATATCTCAAAATCGAGGAGGAGGATTTAATGGCAAAAAGATTTCGGCTTATTGGTACTATCGGCATTTTATACCTGATTATTTCTGCTGCGGGTGCGTTGGCGGTAGAAAACGGCGGATATACGGAATCACGCTTCCTTGTCACAACCCAGTGGCTCTCTGAGCACCTGAGCGATCCCGGCATCAGGATACTTGACAGGCAGGATATTGAACCGGTTGACGCGTTTTACGCAAAAGGGCATATAGCCAATTCAATCCGCATGCCCACATCGGCAATAAAGGGAATGAAGGATGGTGTGGAGGAGATGCTTATACTCAAGGACCTTATCTCTTTTCTTGAGGCAAAGGGTGTGTCATCCGATCATCATATCATCCTTGTAGGCCGTTCCCAGAGGCTTCCTGCTACAACCAGGGTTTTCTGGGCATTGGAGATGCTGGGACATGAGAAGATGTCAGTACTGGATGGCGGGATAGATAAATGGATGGCCGAAAAGCGTCCACTCGTAACCGAATCTCCCAATTTTCCGGAAGTCAAATATTCGGTCAAGGCATTCAACAGAAATCGCCTCATGACTGCCGGTGAGCTTGAGGGGTACATAGGGATTTTTGATAGGCTGAACCTTGTTGTTGTTGATTCCAGGAGGCCGGATGAATTCGTTGGAAAAGAGATGAGCCGAGCTGGTGAAAAGCTTGGGAGAATCCCCGGTTCAAGCAATCTGATGTTCATGCAACTTCTTACAGGAGAGAACTATAAGGAGTTCAAGTCGGCCGTTGAAATTAGAGATATCTTCCAGGCAAAGGGCATTGCGCCTGATAAACATATTGCCTTCACATGCGTGAGCGGCTGTTTCGGTACTGTGGATTATTTCGCTGCAAGGCTTCTTGGTTACACAAACGTAAGCGTTTATGACGGCGCATGGATTGAGTGGTGTAAAAAGGGGTATCCTGTAGAGATAGGTTCTCCGGGTCAGGGAAAGGTCGTCCGGCAGGGGCCTGCCAAGACAACTGTTCCCAAGAGAAAACCCAGGGCAAGCGATGGATGCTGATCCTCTGTCAGCAGGCTGTTGAAAACGTCTATCTGCTTCGCTTATCTCCCCTTATTGCTGCGTGCTAATCCGCATGCCCGGGCAGGGCAAAACAAGGCATGAGAATCTCCCCATTCCATATATCCCTCACCCTCAAGGGGGGAGGGAAGGGTGGGGCAGGTTATTTTGCTGATCCTCTGGTTATCATGGCAACTTGTTCATTTCAAATGCCCTTCAGCCTGCCGGCCAAATTTTCAAATAAAATGGGTTTTTGATATTCGGTTTAGATGTCCACTCTCTCCTCCTTTATTGATCTTGCCCGCGAAGAACCGGAGGTGTATTATAAAATCCCTGAACATGATCAAATAGATTTCAGTTGCCTTCTTGGGGAGAAAGGCCTTTTCCATGACAGAGGTAAAATACGGCAAATGGTTCGAGGATGGTTTTTCCCTCTTTAAGAAGAACGCTCCCTTCCTCATTCTTGCTACTCTGATAGCCGTGATACTCAGCGCCGCCACGGCGGGTATTCTTGCAGGGCCGATGATAGCCGGCATGATTATGATTACGTTGAGGCTTTTTGACGGACCTGGTGAAAAGGCAGAGCTGGGACTGCTCATGAAAGGCTTTCAGTTCTTTCTTGATTCCCTTCTTTTTGTATTCGTCTGGGGGATTGCCACTATTATTGCAGGGGCAGTGGTCTCATTTTTTCCGTGCGTAGGGCAACTTGCCGCCATTTTTATCGCTTATGTGGCTCAGGCGCTTCTGATATTCGGCATGTTTCTTATAGTGGACAGAGGTATGGGGTTTTGGCAGGCATCCGCTCAAAGCTATCAAGTTGCCAGGAGCAATTTCTGGCATTTCTTGAGCTTTTCAGCCATCGCAAGCCTTATCGGCACTGTCGGACTTGTGCTTTGCGCGATAGGAGTCGTCGTTACCCTGCCTATCCAGGCTTGTATATTAACCGTTGCTTATCGGGATATATTTTCAAATGGACGGCTTATCGAGGAGAAGTCTTCTTAACAGGGCTTTGACTGAGGGCTTGTCTGCCGGCCGTTTGGTGATGGTTCTTGGGGCGGTACTAGTCCTGAGTTTGTCCCGTTTTGTCCCGCTGGATATCATCCCCTTGAGACCGTGTAGCTTTCTTCGATGGACAGGATATCCCTGTCCCCTTTGCGGCACGACAAGATCATTCTGGGCCATGGCTGCAGGAGACTGGGCCTGGGCCTTTTTCAACTCTCCATTGGGGGCGCTTTTGTATGTTGCTGTCTTGGTTTGTGCCCTTTTAAGTGTTGCCTTTTTTATAGCTGAGCTTTTTGTAGGAAGAAGGGTGTCGGTGTCTCTAATGCCTCGTTCTTCAAAGGGACTTTTCATAGTCTTGATCGCTGCTCTGGCGGCAAACTGGATCTACAGGCTGGTTATGGGGTTGAAATAGATACCTGATGCTGATGATCCTCTTTGCAGATATTAATATTGTGCGTCCCTCAAGCGCAGCTCTAAGGAGCGATTTATATGCCTACCGGTGCATGTGGAATTAGTTGCGATATATGCCGATTGCAGCTTCTGGGTATTTGTTCGAGCTGCGGGTCAGGGAAATCGGATGAGGCCCGCAAAAAGGCTGCAGCCCAGATGAAGCTATTCGGAGCAGCCTGTCCGGTTCTTGCCTGCGCAATTGAAAAGCGTGTCGCCTACTGCATGAGGGATTGTGAAGATTTTCCGTGCGAAAGGTTCAGGTCAGGCCCATATCCTTTCAGTGAGGGGTTTTTGAGCATGCAGGAAAGAAGAAGAAACGAGGCAGCTCAGCATCGAGCGCCCTCGGGAGACAGGATCAGTGTCTCACCGCAATACTGGGATGATCTGGCTGCAAAGGATTTGGCGGTCCTTTGCGCTGACGCAGAGGTCACACTTCACCCGCAATCAGGGATACTGATGCCTTTCTTGAATGACTGGATCCTCGTTGATGCCAAGGCCAAATCCATTTACATGGAGTGCAGGGGGACTTGGCAGCACATAGAAGATCCCCTCATGACCCTTCTTTGCCTGGTCTATCTCCTGGGAGTTGGTCCCAGAGCGCTGGTCAATCGCCCCGTAAGCGCGGCGCAGTTGAAATGCGCCCACTTCTTCCGGGGGCCTCACGAACTGAGTCTCGGCCCGCTGGAGCGGCGCTTCGGGGAAGATATTGACGGTTTCAGAAAGGCCGCGGAAGCCCTCGGGGGAATCCCCTTGCCTATGGCGGATGCCGCATACATGCTCAAGGCGTTTCCAAAGATTCCCGTATATATCCTTCTCTGGGAACAGGATGAGGAGTTCGAAGCACGGGTGTCTGTATTGTTTGACCAGTCTATTGAGGCACATCTGGCGGCAGATGCTATATGGGGTCTTGTGAGTCTCATAACCCGCAGGCTTCTTACGTCTGTTTCAACCGGATGCGGAACCAGCCACTAGCCTGATGCGATCATGCGCCGGCGGATACTGAGGGCCTTCAGGCCCTTTTCGACATGGATATCCCTCCCCGTGAGGTCTGTAGCGGCAACATACATGGCGGTTGAAAGGGTGCCGGGGGTAGGGGTAAATATCTGCACATCCTTTGTAGGAAGGGAAAGGGAGAAAAGTTTGCGTTTCATTTCCTCTACGTCCCGTTCGGTTTCTCCGGGATGCCCGACCATCAGGTAGGGGGCAAGTTCCACCTTTCTCTTCATTGCCTTCCGGATTGATCTGAAAAGCCTCACAAAGTCTTCAAGGGCCTTATAGGGCGGTTTTCCCATGAGCCTTAAAATATGATCCTCCGTGTGCTCCGGAGCAATCCTCAAAAAACTTCCGCAGTGATGTACCATGATCTCCTCGAGAAGCTCCGGATCATAAAGGAGAAGGTCGTATCTTATTCCGGATCCGACGAATATCTTTTTTACCCCTTTGATGCTCCTGCATTCTCGAAGAAGGCCGAGATAGCGTCTTTGAAGATCGAACCGAGGGCATCTCGAAGGAGACAGACATGATAATCTTATGCAGGTTTCACCTTCGCATTCTGCGCCGTACATATCTGCCGAAGGCCCGCCTATATCGGATATATAACCTTTCCACTCCTTATGGTGAGTAAGTCTTTCAACCTCTGAAACCACCGAGTCAAGGCTGCGGGAGATGATGCGTCTTCCCTCCTGCAGGTTTAAGGAACAAAAAGCGCATCCCCCGGCGCATCCCCTGTGAGAGGTAACGGAGAAAAGATTCATCCTGAGAGCAGGAGACATATCCCCTCCCATGACATTAGACCTCATGTAAGAAAGCCCGTATATATGATCAAGGTCTCCTGTCGAGTAGCGCTCAGGGGGCTGAGAGGCAACAATTCTGTTCCCATATTTCTGGATCAGAGCCTTCCCCTGTCCCATGGCCTTAAGCGTGGTCTTGTGGGCCTCAATGAGTCTTGCAGGATTGGTTGTTATCTCTTCGTACGAAGGAAGCTCCGCCGCATCATCAGGCCGTTCCGTCTCTTTGCATATCCGGGCGGTTCCCGGTATCGTGATTTCACGAATCAGTGCCCCTCCCTTCAAGAGCCTGGCTGCGGTCACAAGCTGTTTTTCACCCGGTCCTGTTACAAGGAGGTCGGCCCGGGAGTCCAAGAGGATTGATCTTCTTATGGCGTCCTGCTGAAAGTCATAGTGGGCAAAAAGCCTCAGGCTTGATTCAATACCGCCGATTATGACCGGAATATCACCCCAGGCCTGCCTTATCCTCTGAGAAAATACGATAACGGCCCTGTCAGGCCTTATTTTATATGAGATAGAGGGAGGATAACCCTCAAAAAAGGCATTTCCATTTAGTTGATATAGATCTTCCATTCTCCTCTTCCTTGAAGAGGTGTAGTTGAGGACAACGGAGTCAACCGGGCCTGATATGACAGCGAAAAAAAGCCTCGGTTTTCCGAGTATCTTGAATGAATCCGATCTCTGCCAGAAGGGGGTTTCTATGATTCCAACAGAAAATCCCGCGTCTTCAAGCGCCCGCTTAAGTATCCCTTCAGGAAAAGAGGGATGGTCGGAAAAAGGGTAGGGGGTTGCAAATATTGCATCGAACCCCTCTGGGGCGGCTGATTCGGCGTTAGAGTATGTTGCGGGTGGAAGATGTATTGTCGTCATAATCTTCTTTGTTATTTTCTAGGTGGTGTCCATCCGGAAATGAGATAGTTTCGTCGAGTTCAAGGCGGGCGATAATTTTAACCACAGGAATACATTGACGTATTTCGAGGATTAAAATTTGAGCCCAACGCCGAAATCGGTGAAAATAGCC
>Ga0210051_1000583_pt1 | contig 34760 bp, 27 predicted proteins | sample CryGey092014_all_FD_185464 | JGI IMG/M metagenome (GOLD analysis project Ga0210051, IMG submission 185464) | Groundwater microbial communities from aquifer - Crystal Geyser CG23_combo_of_CG06-09_8/20/14_all (SPAdes) (version 2) | ecosystem: Environmental > Aquatic > Deep subsurface > Groundwater...
ATGCCGCGCTCAAAGACGCGGACGCGATGCTGGACAGGGAAAACAAGGCGCTCTACCAGATCCTCGTCGCCTCCTTCCCCGAGGGCAGCCCGCAGCGCAGCGTCATCGACGGCATCCCGACGACCACCCACTCAGCCAGTTCGGAGTCGACTATTCTGCCGCCGACGGAGTGAGGGAGACTTGGGGACGGAGAGACACTGCCCCGTCCCCTCACTCGATCATGCGCTCGTAGGCGTCGTGGCTGCCGATCCAGTACCAGGTCATCGTCCCTTCTGTCTCGGCGGCCAACGCCCGGTGACGCCGGGTTACCCGGAGCGACCAGATCCGCTCTCCCTTGTCAACGCACTTGAAGTGGAGCGAGGGGTGGAAGGGCGACTCGACCCAAAGCGCAAATGCCTTGCGTGCTGCAGACCGGGCTTCGGCGGGCAGGCCGTGGTAGTAGTCCCAGAATGAGGGATCGGTGTCGTACTTCATGGGCTGCACCAGCGCCTCTTCGTCACCCCATCCGCCCGAGGTCGAGGGGCACGGTCTCGCCGCGCCGGTGCGCAGCCCGTGCCGCGCGCGCCCCCAAGCGCATTGGCTCTGGACGGTCTCGTAGCAGCGCGTTCCACCGGGCTTCAGCGTCGGCTTCTGCGACCAGTTCGCGCAACTGCTCGACGACCCGCTCCTGGGCTTGATTCGGCAGCGATTGGAGCATCTTCACGGCCGTTTCGATGGGTACGCTCATCTCAGTCACCCTCCGTCACGCTGGAACTCAAGGGGATTGTACTGCACACTCGGTCAGCCGTGTCGACACCCGACGAACGGTTGCGGACGCCGGGTGGGCGAGAGTTCGGGGTAGCGGGACCAAGACGACGCCTGCGCGCGCTACTCAGCGAGGTACCGCAGCAAGAGGGCGTCGTACGCGGCGGCGTCGGCGCGAGAGGGTGCGAGGGTTTCGCCAGGGGGCAGCAGCGCCGCCTGGGCTTCGGCGAGGTCATTCCCGAAGCCGTGCACGGCCGCGAGCATCGCCGCGCCCAGGGCGGCGGTCTCCACCCGCTGCACGGTCTGAACGGGGCGGTCGAGAACGGCGGCGATCAGTTCGCACCAGACGCGGCTGCGCGCGCCGCCGCCGAAGACGTGGACGCTGTCGAGGCGGCCGACCAGACGCTCCAGGGCGTCGACGTTCAGCCGGATCTCGTAGGCGACGCCCTCCATCACTGCGCGGATGACGTCGGCTGTCGATGTGCCCAACGTCAGGCCGGTGAAGCGGGCGCGCCGCTCCGGCTGCCAGTGGGGCGAGGCGGCGCCGGCCAGGTGGGGGTGGAAGGTGACGCCGTTGGCGCCGGGCGGGCTTTCCGCCGCCAAGCGGTCCATCTCGGCGTAGTCGGTGTCGCGGGCCAGCACGTCGCGCAGCCAGCGGAGCGCGCCGCCGGTGGTGGCCAGGGGCGCCTCCCACTCCCAGACCCGGTCGAGGACGAAGGGGAAGCAGGGGATCTTGGTGGCGGCATCGAAGCCGGGCGCGTCGGCGAGCACTGTGACTGCGGTGGAGGTCCCCAGCGAGGCAGTGGCGACGCCCGAGCGGATGCCGGCGCCCAGTGCCGCGCACTTCTGGTCCTGCCCACCGAGGACCACGGGGACGCCAGCCGGCAGGCCGGTCGCCGCCGCCGCGTCAGTCGACAGCTCCCCGACCACCGACCCGGAAGGCACCACCGGCGGCAGCTTGTCGGCCGGTACGTCGAAGTGGTTGAGCAGCTCAGCCGACCACTCCCGCCGCGCGATGTCGAACAGCAGCGACCCCGCCGCGGTGGTCGGTTCGGTAACGCAGTTGCCCGTGAGCTTCGCCGCGACGAAGTCCAGGCACATAGCGTACCAACTAGCGCCGGCCACCGCTGCCGGGTCCAGTTCGCGCAGCAAGAGCAGTTGCGGAAGGAGATGCCACGCGCCGGGGAGCTTGCCGGTCAACGCGCCAAGACGGTCTGCGCCGACGCGGCGGAGGACTTCGTCGCTGAACGGCGCAGAGCGAGTGTCGAGCCAGCAGAGCGCCGGCCGAAGTGGTCGCAGTCGGTCGTCCAACAGCACCCACGAATGCCCCTGCGCGCTCAGCCCCAGGGCGCAGACCGCCGCCGGCGGCGCGGCTCGACGCACCTCCGCGAGACACGCCACGCAGACCCGCCACCACTCGGCCGCCTCCTGCTCCACCGCGCCCCCGGCGCCGTAGTGCGAACCGTACTCCACGTAGTGCTCGGCAACCACGACTCCGTCCGGCTGCACCAGCAGGGCGCGGCAGCCCGTGGTCCCCAAGTCGATTGCGCACACAACCTCCCGCATAGTCGTCGTTCACCACCTCGCTTGGAATTCCACACCTGCGCAGGTGTGGAATTCCAAGCGTCATCGCATGAGGTCCTGAAGCTCCAGAACGACTTGGCAGCAGCGCCCGACGGCCGCCCCGAAGACAGCTTCGCCAGTCTCCGCTGACGCCACAGTCGGATCGCCATAGAGCCCCGTCTTCGACTCCTGCATCCCCCAGGTCGACACGAAGTACCCCTTGCCGCCGGCAAACCCGTCCCCGGGGATCAACTCCGTTCCCGCCCGGAACATGTCCACGTCGGTCGCCTTCGCCATGTCCACCAAGTCGGGACGCAGGTGCAGCATGAGCGAGGTCTCGAACTCCCCGCCGTGGATGGCGCCGCCCGGCGTGGACCTGCGGACCTGTTGGAACGACGCGGCAGCCAGCTTCGCCACGTCGGCGGAGGCGATGTACACCTCCGTCTCATCGGCGATCTCGCGCGCGGCTGTCTCCAGTAGCGCCGGGTGCTGCCCGTGCCCGTTGACGCACAGAATGCGGCGCAGGCCCATGTCGATCAGCGACAGGCAGACGTGCTTCACCACGTCGGTGAACACGCGCGTGGGCACGCGGATCGTGCCGGCCCACTCCTGCAGGAGGAGCGCCGTGTAGCCCGTCCACACCGAGGGCAGCACCAGCACCTCCACGCGCCCCTTCAGCTTCTCGGCCGCGGCCAACGCCACTCGCTCGGCGATGACGACGTCGCAGTTCACCGGGAGGTGTGCGCCGTGCTCCTCGAGGATGCCGACCGGGATCAGGACGGTGCCGGTCGCGTCTATGAACTGCTGCAGTTCTTCGGAGGTCTTTTCGGCGTAGAGGATGGACACGGGGGGCTCCAGGGGGATTCCGGATTTTTTGGATTCCGGATTGGCTCGCGGCTCGGATCAGGGGGCTGCTTGCTCCAGGTTCAGGAGGGTGGCTAACCATTGCAGCTCGGGGGCGTGGTTGCCGTAGGCGAGGGCTACGTGTTGGCTGGTGAGGGAATCGAGGAACGGCTTGGCGCCGTTGGCGAACCGGGCTCGCAGCGCGGGCGCCCAGCCTTGGCGGAGGGCGCATTGCTCGCCTTCCACCACTGCCGACAGCAGTGTGAAGCTGTCGTGCAGCGGGCAGAGCTGGGCGAGGGTGACTGTTCCCGGCTTGAGCTGGGCACTGACGTGCACGCCCTTGAAGCCGGGGTGGGTGAACTTGCCGAGGCAGGCTTGGGTGCCGGGCGCAGCCAGGCTTGGCGGGGCGAACCCGCACGGCGACAGCAGCACGGTGTCGGCGTCGAAGTCCAACACGTCGGCGTACCAGACTGGCTCCTCGGTGAACTGCGCGAGCATCGCCTGCGCAACGCTGCACGGCACGTCGCCTTCACAGCCGGTGGCGATGCCGGACTGGGCGAGCATCGAGACGGCGACGCAGGCGGTCATGCCGTATTCCTGGGACAACTCGTACTGGCACTTCACGTTGGCAGCTTGCCACCCGCGTTCGGTGGCGAGCTGCCGCAGGGCGGCGCTGAGGCGGGCGGACTTGCGGAGGCTGTCAACGTCGACGTCCTCCCCTACCCGACAGCAAGCGACGATTCGGTCGGCTTCGGCATCCACCTCGGCAGCCGGGAGCGACTCGGCGCGCCGGACCAGCGTGTAGGTGTCCAAGTGGTCGAGATCCGGGCCGAGGACTCCGCGGAGGGGCACCGGATCGACGGTGCCGGTGTACATGCCCATCGACGCGTAGCCGACGAGTCCGAGGGTCGTCTGTCGCAATGCCCGAACCGCAGCGGCCGCGCGGGCGAAAGCGGTGGCCGCGCGCAGCGTGGTGTCGTCTCCGGGCAGCCCCGTCAGCCAGCACGCCGGCCGCCCCATCCGTCTCAGCGTTCCTTTGAGCACAAGCTGGCCGACGAACGAGCCGGTCGATTCGCGGCCCTCCGGTGTGTCGAACATCGGGACCGCCCACACCGCGACGGGCAGATGTTCCACCTCCCGCAACGCTGCCACAGCGACGGGCGCCTCCAACCAAGTACCGACGAACAGCACCACGGCGTCGGGGTCGTCTCGCAGCGCCGCGCGCGCAGCAGCCACGGCGGCGGCCTTGGTGACGGCTGCCTCCCCGACTTCCCCGGCCTCCACGCCGCAACCGGCGAGGCGAGCGGCGCAGGCGCCGGCCATCTGCTTCCCGAGGTCGTTGTCGTAATCGGCGTGCCCGACCAGCACGAACCGGACGCGCGGCGTGCGGCGTGCGGCGGCAAGCATTGCGCTCATCGAGTGTCCACCCATTTCTCTTCCTCGGCCGACTCGTAGACGCAGTCCATCAGGTCCTGCAGCTTCGCCGCTTCCTCGAAGCTCGGCGCGCAAGGCCGGTCCTCCGCAATGCACGCGAGCAGCTCGTGAATGGCACTGATGTGGTAGCGCATCCAGCCGATGGAGAACTTCTCTCCGGGGAGAACGCTGGGCTTCGGGTATCGCTGGACCACCTCAATCGCCTTGTAGCCGCGCTCGCCGCCCAGCGGTTCGCCTGGATCGCTCAGGTCGTAGAAGTGCAACCAGTTGGGATCCATCGAGTTGAAGCGGAGCGCGCCCTTGTCACCGTGCAGCTCCAGGCGGATCTCGTCGTTGGTGCCTGTCGCCACCCGGGAGACTTCGACCGTGGCCATGGCCGAAGGCTCGTTCCGCCGGAGCAGAATGTAGGCGGCGTCGTCCACGTCGACGGGCACCCGGTCGGCGGCTCCCTTGGCAGAGGGGCGCTCCTTGATGAACGTCGGCGTCGCTGCCCACACCTGGTCGAAGTTGCCCGCCAAGTGCGTCAGCAAGTCCAGCACGTGGCAACCAAGGTCCAGCAGCGCGCCGCCCCCGCCGACGGCCTTCCGCATCCGCCACGTCACCGGCCGAGCCGGGTCGATATAGCCGGCGTGCAGGTAGCACACCCGCGCCGTGAACAGCCGGCCGAGGCGCCCTTCGTCAATCAGTTGCTTCGCCCGCATGATCGCCGGGATGAACCGGTACTGCAGCGCAACCTGGTGCTTCACGTCGGCGCGCTGCACCTCCGCGGCCATCTCCCACGCCTGCTTGCCGTTGACAGCCAGCGGCTTCTCGCAGTAGACATGCTTGCCCGCCTGCGCCGCGGCGGCGATGATCTCCCGGTGCGAGTCGTTCGGCGTGCAGCAGTCGATGAGCTGGATGTCGTCGCGGGCGATCAGCTCGCGGTAGTCGGTGGTCCCGACCTCGAAGCCGATCTCGTCAACAGCCTTCCGGGCCGTCTCCTCCCGCGACGTGCACACCCCGACCAGCCGCGGCCGGCACGGCGCAGGCGAGTAATATAGCGGCACGCTCCGGTACCCGAGCGCATGCACGCGCCCGATGAAGCCGAAGCCGATGAGGCCGATGCCGAGGTCGTTCATGGGGGACTCCTGGGAGTGGTGAGTGGTGCGCGCTTTGTGGCTACGTGGCAGTTGTCCGAGCGTTCCTTGCCTTCTCCTTGCGGAGGTAGGCGATGTAGCTGTTGATTCGACGGATGAGGTCGTACCCCTCCGTCTTGAGGGCTTCGTTGTGGGCTTGGTCGCCGTAGCTCTCGTCGATGCAGACGTTGATACCGTCGAGCGTCTCTTCGACCGATCCCCGTGCCACTCGACAGAACTGCATGTTCTACCCGCGAAGGTTAAGAACACACCGAAGTCCCGGTGCGACTTCGGCTCCGTCTGGGAGAATACCCTCTGTCCTACGTCTGCTGCACGCCTGCCGGGGAAGTTCCGCGAACTTCGACTTCGGTGTGTTCTTAACCTTCGCGGGTATCTCTTGGTAGTGCCACCGCCCGTGGCCCTCGGCAATGTTGTTCGTTACCGAGAGTACTGCTCGCCGCATCTGCGGATCCAGGGCGTGCCGCTCCGCGGGCGGAAGCTGTCTGATCAGGCGCTAGACACGCTTCCTGAACTCCCTCGCCGCTCCGTAGAGCGCGAACTCGTCCAGCCCGTAAGACGCGTCTCCCATCGTGCAGTCCTTCCTCGCTGTCATGCACACTCAGGCGCCGGTCACCTTACCGCTCACCGCTCACCACTCACCGCTCACCCCTCCCCAATCGCCTCCTCAATAATGTCCATCCCCCGCTCCGCCAGTTTTTCGGTCATCACCAGCGGCGGCGACATCCGCAGGATGTGGCCGGCGGGGATCCAGGCGAGGCCGTTTTCGAAGGCGCGCTGGTAGACGCGCTTGCCCGCTTCGGGGTGCGGCTCTTTGGTGCCGCGGTCTTTGACCAGCTCGATGCCGAACAGGCAGCCCTTGCCGCGGACGTCGCCGACGATTGGGGAGCGCTCCTTCAGGGCTTCAAGCCGCGCCATGATGATCCGCTCCAGCCGGGCGGCGTTCTCCAACAGGTTCTCTTCCTTCATCACCCGGATGGTCGCCAGCCCGGCGGCGCAGGCGACGGGGTTGCCGCCAAAGCTGGAGGAGGCACTGATCCGGTCCAGGGCCTCGGCGCAGGCGTCGCGGACGACCAAGGCTGTCACCGGGTAGCCATTCCCCAAGCCCTTTCCGGCAATCAAGATGTCGGGCACCACGCCGGAATGATCGACGGCGAACCAGCGGCCGGTCCGGCCCATACCGGTCAACACTTCGTCGGCCATCAGCAAGATGCCGCGGCGGTCGCACAGCTCGCGGAGGCGGGGGAGGAATGGCTCGGGTGGGAAGACGGAGCCTGCCCAGCCCTGGATCGGCTCCAGCACAATGGCGGCGACCTGACCGGTGGTCTCCTCGTCGAGGACGCGCTCCAGGAAGTCGACACAGTACAACTCGCACGTGTCGGGCGCGAGACGGAACGGACACCGGTAGCAGTTCGGCCGCGGCGCGAGGAAGCTCCCGGGCGCGCGGATGCCTTTGTCCGGGCTCATCAGCGCCAGGCTGGCGGCGCCGAGGGTCTTGCCGTGGAAGTCGTGCCAGAACGAGACGAACTCGAACTTGCCCGTGATCGCCCGCGCCGCTCGGAGGCCAGCTTCGACGGCCGCCGTGCCATCCGAGTAGAGCTGCACCGCGTTCATCCCCGGCGGCGTGACCGAGCAGAACTCCTCGAGGAACTCCTGCTTCACCGGGGTCGCGAAGTCGTGGCAGTTCATCAGCCGCGCCGTCTGCTCCTGAATCGCCTTCACGATCTTGGGGTGGCAGTGGCCGCAGTTGGTCACGTAGATGCCCGACGAGAAGTCGAGATACTCGTTGCCGTCCACGTCGGTCATGGTGCAGCCGGCGGCGTGGTCGAACGCGACGGGGAAGAGCTTCACCTGCCCGGAGTGGCCACGCATTCGCTGCTCGACTTGGGCGAACAGCGCACGGGAGCGAGGGCCGGGCGGCTTCACACAGCGGTTGGGTAGCTCAGTCATGGCTGCCATGGGCTTTGGGCGAACGGTTGATTGGCGTTGAGTATACGCCGCCGCCGGGTGGTTCCCTGCACGCATTGCCCCGACTCGCCGCTTCACGTATACTTGCCCAGGCTCAACTCCCAACTCACGGCTGTCCCCATGTGGTACCTCCTCGCGTCACTTCTGATCGGCGTTCTGTTCGGTAGACTGCTGCGCCCGGACCCGCGTCTCCGCACTGCGGTTTCCTGGGTTTCTCTGGCCTCGATCTCGCTGCTGCTGCTCTCGTTGGGGGCGGCAATCGGCGGAGATGAGGAGCTGTGCAAGGGAGTCGGCGCGATGGGAGGCAGGGCGGTGGCGCTGGCGGTTGCCGCTATCGCGGGCTCGGTGCTCATGGTCGTGGCGCTCCGGCGAACCGTCCTGCGCGAGTTCGGCCTCGGCACCGCATTCCACTCCTGCGAAGGTGTGGAAGTTCAGGCGTCGTCGCACGAGGGGACGTTGGGTGACTCGACGCCGGGAGGCACGGCCGAACCGTGACATGGCTGGTCCTGACATCGGTAGCGGGCGGGCTGCTTATCGGCCGGCTCACCGGCGCGGCGGGGCTGGACGACCCGCGCGTTGAGCAGATCACGACGGTGTCGCTCTGCGTCTTGCTGGTCTGCGTGGGCTACGAGGTTGGCTCGCCGGGCGAGCATTGGCAGGAGCTTCGTCGGTTGGGCTTGCGGAGCCTCCTCGTGCCGGCGGCGATTGCCGTCGGTAGCCTGGTCGGTCCGGTGATGATTGCTCCTTTGCTCAAACTCCCGGCGATGCAGGCCGCCACCGTCGGCGCGGGGTTCGGCTGGTACAGCCTGACCGGCGTGCTGCTGGCCAAAGTCCACGGACCGGCACTGGGCGCCCTCGGCTTCCTGACCAATGTGATCCGCGAGTTGCTGGCGTTCGTGCTGATCTCGGCGTTGGCGGTTCGCGTGGACCCGTTGGCGGCCATTGCGCCCGCGGGAGCCACGGCCATGGACACGACCCTCCCGCTGATCCAACGCGCCGCCGGCTCGACAACCGCCATCGTCGCCTTTGTGTCTGGCGCAGTTCTTTCGAGCGCGGTGCCGCTGTTGGTCCCGCTTCTCGCAAAGCTGTGCCCGTGAGGGACCAGCCCCGTGCCCAAATTCCGCGCCAGCTCTATCCGCGATGCCCTCTACGCTCTGGCGCTCCTGTCGGTGGTGAGCTGGAACGTGTGGAATCTGCGCCTGCATCTGCCCCTCGACTCCTTCTGTCGGAAACGCCACGCGGCGCTGACGGAGCGTTTGGAGCACCTGAGCCCGGAGACGCGGCGGACATTCGACCGCTCCGTCGTTAGCTTGGGCGCCCGGCTCGACCTGGCCGACTACCTCCGAGACAAGAGACCCGTCGGCAATCGTGCCTCCAAGCTGGCCGCACAGCGAATGATGACGCTCATGGAGGAGGATCTGCAGTCACTGGAGCTTGGGCTCGACACGGTGAACGCCCGGCGCGGCACAGTCTTCAAAGCGCATCGCTCGGCGGTCGATGGGACCGCCCAGCCCTACTGGCTCGAACTGCCGCCTGGCTACCTGGGCGACAAGGCGTTCCCGCTGATCATCAACCTCCACTATCACGGCTGGTACCGGCCGTTCCAGGGCTACCCCCTCCCCAAAGTGCCCGAGGCAATCGTCGTCAGCCCCCACGGACGCGGCAGCACCGACTTCATGTTCGTCGGCGAGCGGGAAGTGTTGGACGTGATCGAGGAGGTCAAGCGGGACTGCCTCGTCGACGACGACCGCGTCTCTTTCATGGGCAGTTCGATGGGCGGCACCGGCTGCTGGCATCTGGCGGTCCACTACCCCGACCTGTTCGCCGCCATCGCGCCGGTCTCGGGCAACACCAACCATCGCGTCTGGGAGAAGGAGTGGGGCTGGGGGAAAGCACCCGAGTCACCGTTTCGCCCGGTGCGCGAGCGTCTGGCGGACATGCTCGACCCGATCAGCTTCGCCGAGAACCTGCAGCATGTACCCGTTTTCTGCGCCCATGGCGTAAAGGACCCCATCGTGCCCCTCGGCCACTCGCGGACGATGGCGGACCAAGTGCGAGCGGCGGGCGGGAAGGTCGTCTATCGCGAGTACGAGGACGTTGCCCACGGTGGGTTCCCGAAGGAACTGGCGGACGAACGAATCCAGTGGCTGCTGGGGCAGCGGCGGACCGCGTACCCGAAGCAGTTCCGGTTCCGCACGGCCAGTCTACGGCAAGGGCGCGCCTACTGGGTCGAGGTGCTCGGGTTCGAGCACTATGGCGACTTCGCCGAGATCGCGGCGGAGGTCGTCGGGCCGGCGCTGGTTCGCGTGACCACGCGCAACGTGGCGCGGCTTGCCTTGCGGTTGGACGCAGACACCCGGGCGCGGCTCGGCCTGGCGAGCGAGTGTTCCGTCGAGCTTGACTCCACGCGACTGCCACTCCTCTCGGCTGGCGCTACGCAGGTGCTCGCCCGCACGGAGCAGGGATGGACCACGACAAGCGGCTCGGCCGAGGGCGCCAAGCGGCCGGGTCTCAGCGGCCCGGTGGAGGACGCCTTCCTGGATCCGTTCCTGGTGGTCTACGGCACAGCCGCGAGTTCAGCGCTGGAGAACCAGACCATCCGGAGCGAAGCGGAGCTGTTCGCCAGCGAGTGGGAGCGCCGCTACGGGAAGCCGTGTCGGCTGAAGGCCGACCGCGAGGTGACTGACGCGGACATCCAGCAATCCGGTCTGGTGCTGTACGGCAACGAGTCCGCAAACAGCGTGCTGGCCCGCATCGCCGACAAGCTGCCCATTCGCGTCACGCCGGCGGAGGTGCGCTTCGGAGCTCGCGTCTTCAGAGGCGGCGACGTTGGCGCCAAGTTCTGCTTCCCCAACCCACTCAACCCCGACCGGTACGGCGTCGTCTTCACCGCCACTACCTGGCAGGGCATGTTCCAGATAAACAGCCGCTTCGGCAACTGGTTTGACTGGGGCGCGTGCGACAACCGGAACTGGTTCGACTTCGCGGTCTTCGATGACCGGACGGCGAGTCCGGAGACGTTCCTGCAAGTGGGCTTCTTCGGAGACCGGTGGAAGCTGGACCCGCAGACAACCTGGGACGGCATCCCGTCGCTGCGGGAAACCGCCATCCCGCGGCGGGTGCCGACACACCGGGAGCCGCCAGCGGCCGCGCAGGTCTACCTGAGCGACCTGCTCCCCACCGACATCGACCAGCCGAAGGGAACCGCGCAGTTCGACCGCAGCTTCAACGGCGGGCAGTTGCACCTCGCCGACACCCCGGTGGCCCGCGGGCTGGGCGTACGCGTGCCCTCCTCGGTCACGTTCGCCCTGGGCGGCCGGTTTGTGCACTTCCGCTCTTCGGTGGGGATCGACTACGAAGGCGAGAAGGAGATCTCGAAGACGCGGCGCAAGACGGAGCGCCTGCGGTTTCTGGTCTACGGAGACGGCAAGCTCCTCGCCAGCAGCCCGGAACTGAACTACAGGCGACCGTCATACAAGATGGAGGTCGCCCTCGCCAGCGTCGAGGAACTCACGCTGACCGTGAAGCCAGAGTCGACGTACCTCTGGCACTTCGGCAGCGCGGCGTGGGCCGACGCGCAAATCACTGCAAACTGAGCCAACGAGAGGACACCACCCATGGGCAACACGTACACCCTCGCCACCATCGGCTGCGGAGGGATCTCCAACTACCACTCGCAAGCGTACGCCACCCTCGACCAGATCGAGATCGTCGCCGCCTGCGACGCGAGAGCGGACCGGGTCGAGCGGTATGCCGCGCAGTATGGAGTCGAGCGGACGTACACGGACTTCCGCGAACTGCTGCACAAGGAAGAGCCGGACTTGGTGCTCATCTGCACCTGGCAGGGCACGCACGGGCCGATTGCCGTCGCGGCGGCGCAACGTCCGGGGGTGAAGGGCATCCTCTGTGAGAAGCCCATGGCCGCGAGCCTGGGCGAAGCCGACGCGATGATCGCCGCCGCCCGCGAGCACAACGTCAAGCTCGTCATCGGCCATCAGCGCCGGTTCATGGGGTCGCGGCTCAGGGCGAAAGAGCTGATCGCCGAGGGCGCCATTGGCAAGCCCACGCTCATCCGGCGCAACGGCGGCGGCGGATTGCTCAACACCAACACCCACAACATCGACGCCGTGCGCCACTACCTCGGCGACCCGGCAACGGAGTGGGTCATTGCCCAAGTCGAGCGGCGAACCGACCGGTACGAGCGCGGCGAGCGAGCCGAGGACCTGTGCGTACTGGAGGCGTGCTTCGAGGGCGGCGCGCGGCTTGTCATCGAGAGCGACATGCCCGGGAGCGACCAACCCGAGAACACTTACCTCTATGGCACTGACGGCCTCCTGGACGTGCAGCACAACAAAGTGCGTCTGCTCAACAGCAAGCAGGCGGCATGGCAGGAGTTCGAGTGCAAGGACCCTAACCTCCCCGTCGCTCAGATGGAGGAGTTCCTCGCCTGGATCGAGGGTGGGCCGGAACACCGCGGCGCGCCGCAACAGGGTCGGGCCGCGGTCGAAATCATGATGGCAGCGTACGAGTCGGCGCGAATCCAGGGCCTCGTGCACCTGCCGCTGCAGACAAGAGCCAACCCGCTGGATCTGATGGTCGAGAAAGGTGTACTGTCGGTGGAGAAGCCCGGAAAGTACGACATCAGGGACTGCTCGTGGTTGGGCGAAGCGAGGCCGTGGACGAAGATCGAGATGTGATTCCGTCACCCGCCACCGCGGTCACTGCGCCGCGTACTCCTCCAGCAACCCGTTGGCCCGGGCTGCGTTCACCGGACCCGAATGGACGTGAAGGCGGTGCCGAAGCGTCAGCGTCTCGCCGTTGCCCAGCCGGGCGCCCTTTTCGAAGAACGGACAGGGCGCCATCCAGCCGTCTTCGCGAACGTGCCACTGCGGCGGGTGGTTGCGGTTCCTCGGGTGGGGGAAGAACGTGATCCCGGTCACCTCGTCCGGGGCGACGCGGCCGGAGTAGTCACACCACCACGCCCGGTTCCAGAAGATCGCCTTCTCGTTGACGGCGCCGTCCGAGTTGGTGATCGTGCCGCCGCCATCGTGGACGCCCATGGTCTTCGCGACGCGCACGGCCAGCCACGCGAAGTTGGTCTTCTCCAGTTCCACGTCAGTCGCGGCTTTGACCTCCGAGTCGCAGTCGAGCAGGTACTCGCCGCCCTCCAGCAGCCGCACACCCACCCGCCGCTTCTCGTCCAGCAGTAGCTCGCCGGCGGCTGTCACCCAGTGGACCTGCGCGACAAGGTGCGCCCGGTCCGCGCCGTCTTCCAGCTCCAGCACGAACTGGTGCACCTGCTTGCCGCACCCGGGCGTGTCGGCCCAGAAGTCGTGCCCGTTGAGCCGGTAGTGGGCGCACCAGAGCGAGTAGTGATGCCGGTGCCCCACGGGATCATGGGGGTGCCCGATCCGAGTCACCAGCTTGCCCGAGGGACCGCGAACCGGGAACACGTAGGGACGCTGCCGCTCCAACCCGAACTGGTAGGCCAGCAGCTCCCGGCCGTCGAGCTGGAACGACACGGCGTCAGGGCACGGCACGACTTGGACGTGTGGGAATGCATCGGCTGCCATAGTGACTCCCTTCGGGATGGAACGCGCGGGCTGCCGCAGACGCGGCACTACCCCAACTCGAACTTGACGCTTACCGTCAGTTTGGCGGACCCCGCAGGGAGGCTCGCGGGAACCGGCAGAAATGGAGCTGCGCGACGAATCGCGTCCTCCGCGGCCCGATCGAGGCTGGGGCTGCCAGACGACCCGGACACGACTACGTCGCCCGGCTGACCGTTCCTGCCGAGGCGGAAGGTGACTCGGACCTGCCCTTGCACACCTGCCTGCGCGGCTGCCGGGGGGTAGCGTTTGGCGGACTCGATCTTGGTCTGGACCATTGTCCGGAACGCCCGCAACTCCTCGGCATCCGGCTTCGTCTCGGCGGCTGCAGGCGGCGCGCTTGGCGCCTTCGATACCTTGCCTTCGTCCGCGGCTACGGGCCGGGTACGCGAGGGCGACTCTTCGTCTTGAGGAGTGGCGAACGTGCTGGGCGAGGTTTGTCCCCCAGGCACCCGCTTCGCTCCTCCGCCAGATCCAGGCGACAATCCGCCGCCGCCCTGCCCGACGGGCCCGATTGCCGGTCCACCCCCCATGCCAACGCCACCGGGAGCGCGACCGCCGCCGCCGGCCCCTCGCAGGGGAAGCAGCCCCGGTGCCGGTGCCCCTCCGAGCGACCCCGGCAACGCTGCGGCCGGCGCCCGCGCTATGCGCACAGCGGGCGGCGGCTCGGAGCTTTCCGGCCGGGCGGGCGCTGCAAGAGGCGCTGGTAGTGCCGCGGCCGGCTCTGAAGGCGGCGCGCCGACATCCGGCCGCGGTGTCATTGGCTCGGGTCGGGGCAATGCGGGCCGAACTACAGGCGGGGCGGGCGGTTCGACCGGCTTCGCCGCGGTGGCAGTTGGGCGCGGCGGTGTGGGTCGGGCCGGCCGCGTTGGTCTATCGACGAAGTGCACCAAGACGGTCTTGGGAGGCTGCGGCACAGCCGAAGGCTGACCCGACACTGCTCGGATCAGCGGGAACGTGCCGACGGCGGCAGCGTGGAAAACCGCCGACCAGGCCAGGCACACTGCCATTGTCTTGTCAGTGGCGCTGTTCATTGCGGAGACTTCTCTATGGGCAATGCATGTGCCATCTTCGGTTGGGCGCCGCGCTGTGCTCTGTTGCCTTCAGGGCGCAGCCGCGCTCCATGCGGGCCAGGCGCCGAACCGGGCGGCTACCACCGCAGCCGCCATGAGAAGCGCCAGAAGCACCAACTCGGCGCACGCCCCCAGCAGGTCACCGGTCACTCCGCCGAACCGTCGGTTGCACCAGCGGGCAGCGATGCACGACAAGGCAACGCCCGCCGCGAGCAGGCACAGCGCGCCCGGTCCGGCGAGCGCGCACAGCACGACCGCCAGGCCCAACGCGGCTGCGTAGTGGCCTTTGCGGGCGCCGGCTACGAAGGCGCCCCCGATTCCGCCTTCCGCGCGCGCATAGGGCAGAAACGCAGACAGGTGCACCATGGTCAGCCGGGACGCGACAAAGGCGCCGCACAGCGCCGACCAGGTGCCGGGAGCCGTCGCGATCTCGGTGTACGCGGCAACCTTCAGCAACAGCGCGCACCCCACCGCCATCACGCCGAAGGCGCCCACGCGCGAGTCTTTCATGACGGCGAGGGCCTTTTCGCGGTCGCCGCCGGCGCCGAGGGAATCGGCAGCGTCTGCGAGTCCATCGAGATGCAAGCCGCCGGTGAGGGCAACCTCGGCTACCGTGGTCGCAACGGCGGCCCCCAGGGCCCAGCCGGGCGCGACGTGCAGCATGCCCCGCGATACCCCGGCGAGGAGAGTGCCGAGCAAGGCGCCGACCAGCGGGAAGGACGGCAAGGCGGCCGCGAGCGGGTCCGCCTCCCGCCCCGGCACGGGCAGGATGGTCAACGTTCGGAGTGCCGTTACCAGCGCGCGCACGATTCAGGCTCCCGGCGTGATGCCCACCTGGGAGAATGTCGCCATCTCCCGGTACACGGCAACCGCCGACTCGATGAGTTGCATGGCTAGGGCGGCGCCGGTGCCTTCCCCGAGCCGCATATCCAGGTCCAGGACAGGGCGCAGCCGTTCCCGCTCGAAGAACGCCCGATGCCCCGGTTCGGCGGAACGGTGCGAGAAGAACAGGTAGTGCGACGCCGTCGGACACAGGCGCATGGCAACCAGTGCGCCCGCGCCGGAGATGAAGCCATCAACCACCACCGCCACCCGCGAGGCGGCGCCTCCCAGGCAGATCCCGGCAATGGCCGCGATCTCCAAGCCGCCGACGGCGGCCAGCGTGGACAAGGGATCGTTCAGGCGCTCGCGATTGGTCGCCAGAGCCCGGCGAATGGTCGCCGTCTTGCCCGGAAGCTGGTCGGCCGGCAACCCCGTGCCGGGGCCGGTTACGTCCGCCGGGTCGCACGGAAGCAGCGCCGCGTAAAGCGCAGAAGACGGGGTCGTGTTGCCGATGCCCATGTCGCCAGTGCCCAGCAGCGAGACGCCTTCAGCAGCAGCCTGCCGGGCCAACTCGATGCCGACTTCTACGGCGCGACGGGCCTCGTCGACCGACATGGCCGGGCCGCGCGCAATGTTGCCGGCGCCTCGCCGAACGTTCCGCCTCAGGAGACCGGGAACGTCGCCCAAGTCGTCCTTCATGCCAACGTCCACGACCTGGACCTTGGCGCCCGCCTGCCGCGCCAACACGTTGATTGCGGCTCCGCCGGCGAGGAAGTTCTGCACCATCAGGCCGGTCACCTCGGCCGGGTAGGCGCTGACGCCCTCGGCAACGACTTCGTGATCGCTCACGCACACGAGGACGCGCTTGCCAGTTATCCCGGGGCCGGACTCCTCGCGGATGGCGACATACCGCTGGGCAAGCACCTCCAACTGCCCGAGGCTACCTCGCGGCTTCGTCAAGTCGTCCAGCCGCGCCTGCGCGGCCTGAAGCCACTCGGCCGACAGCGGGGTGATCTGATCGAGCGTTGCCTGGAGTTCGTTTGCCATAATTCGTTCAGCGGCTGTCCTTGAGCGCCAGCGACAGACCGGCGACTACCAGCACCACTTTGTCGGCCACGCGCGCCATGTCCTGATTCAGCCAGCCGGCCAGGTCGCGGAATTCGCGGCCGAGTTCGGAGGCCGGCACGATTCCCATGCCGACTTCGTTGCTGACCAGCACCACCGGCTGGGCCGGCTTCGCCAGCGCCTCGAGCAGCGCGTCTCGGCGTTCGGTGTATCGGTCGCTGCCGAGTTGGGTCACGACGTTCGACAGCCAGAGCGTTAGGCAATCCACCAACACAACGCCAGCGTTGAGGTTGCCGTCGGTCAGTACGCGGTCGATCTCCAGCGGCTCCTCGACCGTGCGCCACTCCGAGCCGCGCTCTTGCTGGTGGTGGCGGATGCGCTCGCGCATCTCGTCGTCGCCCGGTTCCGCCGTCGCCAGGTAGACGGGGCGCTCGTAGTGCGAAGCGTGCTGCAAAGCCCAGCGGCTCTTGCCGCTCCGCGCGCCGCCCAGCACCAACGTCACCGTAGGCAACGCCGAGCCGGTGGCGTTAGTAGAGCCGCTGTGCGTAGCACCAATCTGCATTCTGCAATCGCCAAGTCTGCAATCAGAAAGAAGAGCCCGTGCCGCCGGCGGAGGCGGCACGGGCGATGGCTGATCTGACGCCGCTGGCGGAACGGAGGGCGTCGATCTCACCACGTTGGGCCGGCGTGTGCAGGTCCAACGGGAACGAACACTCTCAACGGGGAACGCGGCTGCGCGAGCCGCCGCCCTGGGGGCCGTCACCTGCGCCCAGGGCTGTGACCACCTGGTCGTCGGCGGTATCGAGGATGGAGACGGTGTCGTCGTCGAAGTTCCCCACGTACAGCTTTCCGGTGGAGTCAGCAATGCCGCCGTTCACGCCTTTGCCGAGCTTCAGCGGACTGGCGGCGGCGTGCAGGACGGCGCCGGTGGCGGAGTTGTAGGACAGCACCCCGAGGGTCCAGTCGGCGGCGTACGCCTTCCCGTTCGGCGCCACGACAAGCGAGCCGGGCGAACCGCCGAGGGCAATGGGAGCGCCGGTCACGGTATTGGTGGTCGGGTCGATCCGGTACACCGCCCCGAACTCATCGAAGTAGTTGCCGGTGCACAGAACGTGAACGTTCCCGTCCGCGCCGACGGCTGCCGCCTGCGGGTTGGTGCCCACGTTGATGACCTTGGTCACCGTGTCGGAGGCAACGTCGATCACCCGCACGGTGCCTTGGCCGTAGCCGAACGTCACGCTGTCGAACGCGGTGCAGCACACGTACACCTTGCCGTTGGCGGTCGCCATTCCCTCGGGGGCAATGCCGACGTCGATCGCCTTGACCACCGAACCGGACCCACCGTTGACTTGCAGCACGGACACCTTGTTGGTGAGCATGTCGGAGACGTAGGCTTTGGTGTCGCTGACAAATTGGATGGCCCACGGGTTACTGCCGGCGCCGAGGTCGATGGTGCCCACGGTCTGGGGGGCGGGCGAGGCGGTCATGTCGATGATCTGCACGTTGTTCGACACGGAGTTGACCACATAGGCGTACACCCCACGCGTCTGCAGTTGGTTGGGAGCCTCACCCAAGGGGACGACGTTGTTCTGGATGGTGTTCGTGGTAGGGTCGATCACGGACAGCGTCTTGCCCAGGCCATTGATGATCAGCACCTGTTTGGTCGGCAGTGGCGTCACGCTGCCGACCGTGGCGCCACCGCCACCACAGCCGGACAACAGAACCATGGCGGCCAGGATTGCGCCCATTGCGAGAAGCTCGGCGGTCGTGCGTGTTGGGATAAGTGCTCTCAAGATCGGTTCCTCCAGGGACCCGGCAAGTCACTGGCCGGGCTTTGTCCTCAGAATGTCTGGTTCAGCGAGAGGCGCCATTCGCGCCCCGGCGTGGGGTAATCTAGCTGGTTCTGGTACGCCTTGTCGAAGAGGTTCCTCACCTCCATCCGCACCTCGGTCGCCGCGCGCAGTTGGTACCGGCCCATGAGGTCGAACACCTCGTTGCCGGGCAGCGATTGCGTGTTGGCTGCCGTGGTGAAATGCTTCCCGGTGTAGGTGCCGGTGAGGGCGGCCGACCAGCGGTCGCGTTCGTACGAGGCCCGTAGCGACGCCGCGTGGCGAGGGCGGCCGATCAGTTGCTTGCCGTCGACGTTGGGTTGGCCCGAGCGGTCTTCTGCTTCCAGGAACGTGTAGTTGGCCGCCAAGCGCCACGCAGGGCCAAGGCGATACTCGCCCTCCAACTCGACCCCGGTGGCCCGAACGCGGCCCACGTTCTGCGGCGACCACTTACCTCCGGCGCCCGGCTGCCAGACGATGAGGTCGTCGGTGTCGTTCAGAAACACGGAGACCCCCAGTCGCCCGGCCCGCAGGTAGCGGTCGAAGCCGGCATCGAGGCTGGTGCCGCGCTCGGGCCGCAGGTTGGGATTGCCCTGCGCGAACGCGTCCGTCGGCCAGTAGAGGTCGTCGAACGCCGGCGCCCGGAACGACTTGGCCCAGCGCGTGCGTGCGCGCCTGCCGGGGTCCGGAGCATACACGAGGCCAAGCTGAGGCGACACTTTTCTGCCGAAGTCGCTGTGGCCATCGAGACGGGCGCCCGGGGTGAAGGTCCACGGGCCGCGACGCACCTGCGCCAGGGCGTAGAGGCCGTCTGAAGTCCGCGACCGGTTGCCGTCGGTAGTGCTCTCAAGCTGCGCCCGGCTGTGGTCCCAGCCGTAGGTCAGTTGGCCCCACGTCGGCCACAGGTCGCCGCGGATCTCCAGGGCATCGCGCTGGTTGCGGTGGTCCGCGAAGGTTGCGAAGCCGTCCGGCTGGTCGTACTGCATCCGCTGACGCACCCGGTAGACGCGGAAGTCGAGGGCGTGCGTCTGGCTGAGCGCCAGGTGCTCGGAGGCATCGAACACCCACTGGCCGTCCTCCTGCCGCGCCCGCGGCGTCGGGAACTCGAGCCGGCCCGGAACTCCCTTCCGCACGGCATCCCGCGCCACCTGCAGCCGGAAGCGGGAGTCTCCACCCGTGGGGCGTTCGAGGCTCAACTGCAGGTTCGTCCCGTTGAAGTCGGCGTTGGTGCGGTGCGCGGCTTGCCCGCGGGTATCTGCATAGGGGAAATCCCCGTCGTTCATCTCTCGCTGAAACAGCAGCGTCGAACTCCCGCCCCGGCCTTGTCCGGCGGTTTCGAGGGTAAATCGCTTGGCGCCCCAGGCGCCCATCCCCGCGGAGAGGCTCGTGCGTGGCTCTCCTGCGTGCTTCTTGGTGAGAATGTTGATCACTCCGCCCAGCGCGTCGGCGCCGTACACCGCCGAGGCGCCGCCGCGGAGCACCTCGAGGCGGTCCACAAACTCCACTGGCAGGTCGGAGAAATCGACCCCGCCTCCCTGTGTTCGGTTCAGCCGTCGCCCGTCGACCAAGACCAACACCTGCTCGGAAGTCGAGCCGCGGATCCCGAGGGAGCTGACCGCCCCTCGGCCGCCGTACATCCGGGGCGTGAGTCCGGGGACGTACCGGAGAACGTCGCCGACGGTGTCGGCACTCATTTGTTGAATGTCCTTGGCGTTGTAGACCGTGATGGGCGCCGCCACATGGGCGCTCTCGGTCTCCGTGCGCGAGGCAGTCACAACGACCTCGATGTCCGGCAGTTCGGTCAGGTCGCCTCCGCCAGCCGGCTCGGCGCCGACAGCCAGGGCGGTTCCCAGCGTCAGCGTGCCGAGGAGGAGGTGGGAAGCGAAGCGACGGCAGAGTCTCATCAAGTTCACCTATGAGCCGGATTCGTGGACAACAAAAAAGCCCCCGGAACAGGTGTTCCGAGGGCTTGGATGCGTACTCGCCAGTGCCGCACCGTTTCCCGCGAAACAGCTATCCGGTCGGCAAACAGGTCGGTCTCCTGACTTCCGCTTCGTCCTACTGACTGCGCCTTCCCGTCCCCTGAGGGACAGTGGCTGGAGATCGGGTCTCCCAGCAGCGTTCGTCTGCGGTTACAGTGGCGGGGCCGTGAGGGCTTCTCACCCTCTTCCCGGTAGGCAGCCAAACCGTCTGACTGCTTCCCCTGTTTGCAGAAAGGCGAAAACCTGAGGGCATGAACAGGTTTCCGCCCGCTAAGTTATGTACAGAGTATAGCACTCGCTACCGAGGCGCGCAAGTGCCCGCGTGCATTTCCCGGACAAACTCGCCAAGACGCGGCAGGTCCACCCGGTCCGGGAGCGCGGCCGCAAGCTCCTCGGACGCGAAGAGCACACCGGTAGGGCGGTGGCCGCCGGAGAGCCGCCGATGCAGCGGCGAGTACGAGAAGGGGGTGCCGAACAGCGAGGGATCGGTGCCCCAGTTGGGCCGGAGTTGGTACAAGAGCTGCGGGAAGGAGTCTGCGTGCACACCGCAGATGAGCGCTTCGCGGGGGGCGACCCATTCGGCGATTCGCTCGCCCGTCAGTGGGTCGCAGATTCGCGCGAGTGTGTGAGCGAGCGAACGGCGAACGGCCTCGACAGACATGCCGGCGGTCTCGAGGGCTGGCTCGTTCAGCCGGATGCCGCCGGAGGGCGAGTTGCCTCCGAACGCGTCCCGTCTCGCGAGGCTGGCGCTGTTGCCCAGCGAGAAGTCCGATCGCTGCAGTGCCTGGCGCTTCCCTTTGGGGATCAGTTGCGCGAGCGCAAACGCTGCGTCTTCGAGGGCCAACTGCCGGGCGCCTTCCAAGGCGGCGCGCTTCGCGAACTCGAGCAGTCGTGCCTTCGAGAAGGGATTCGCCGCGCCCAGCGGCGCTTCGAGCAGCCCCTCCCCACGGAGCCATTCGTTGACGTGGAACAGCCTCGTGGGTCGGCGGCCGTGGCCGTGGTCGCTCAGGACGAGGGTTGCGCAGTCTGGTGGCTGGCAGTTCAGTAGGCGGCCGATGGTTTCGTCCAGCAACTGATAGTGCTCCAGGATGACGTTCGACAGGTCGCCCTCACGCGGAAACGACGGATCGGTCCGATCAGTCGGATAGGTCGGATCAGTCCGATCGTGGAACCGCCAGTAGAAATGCTGCACTCGATCGAGTGTGAGGAAGGTGACGAAGAACAGGTCCCAGTCCGTCTGCCGCGCCAGCGCCTCGGCCTGCGCGGTCTGGCGCCGAGCGATCTCGTGGGTCGCGCGAGCGAACGCGGGCAATCGCGCCGACGACGGGAACTCGACAAAGCCGCCCAGGTGCGCCGCAGGCAGCCCTCCCAGCACGCTGGTGGGGTAGCTCTGCGGTTCGCCCGACGCGAAGACCGGGCCGCTGACCATCACTCCGTTGACGGGCCAGACCGGGTACGCGAGGAAGGCATTCAGCACAGCCACGCGTCTTCCAGCTCTGCCGGCGGCATCCCAGAACGTGTTGCCGGCAAACGTCGACACGTCGGGCATCGTTCCTCGGTCGGCATTCACGTAGTCGATGGACTGGAGGACGCCGTGCTCCCCCGGTTCGACGCCCAGGTAGAAGCTGATCCAAGCGGGCACCGAATCCGGTGGGAACACCGACGGCAGCGGCCGGAAGCAGCCGTCTTCCGCGAGTCGGCGGAGGTTCGGCAGTCTGCTCAGCCAGCGCTGGGTCAGCTCGAAGTCCATGCCGTCGATGGCGAGGATCATTAGGCGCATGGTAGTCGCGGGCGTCACGTGTCGGGTGTCATCTACCACGTGTCATGTGTCATGTGTCCGGTGGCGGCGGGCGCGGGGTGGGTGGCGGCGAGGAGCGCTCTCGTCACTGTATCGGGGCGGGCGGCAGCGTCGATCAGGGTCCAGCCGGCTGCTTGGGCAAAACCCTGGTAGAGGGCGCGGCGGGCGGCGAGGTAGGAGAGGGAGGGAATGTCGGGCTTTCGGGCATACGCGGTCTCGGGGTCGAGGTCGAGCAGAGCGACCGTCTCTGGCTGGGGCAGCAGCCGGCAATACCAACGACGCAGCCGCTGGGCGGCGACCTCCGGCGGCTCACCCAAGTCGGTGGCGAGATCGACAAGCGAGTCAAACAGGTACCGATCGCAGACGACCACGTTCGCCCGACTCAAGGCGGCGCGGACGCGCACGGACAGCTCGACCAGTCGCTCGGTCAGCACGGCAAATGTCCACGCCCCTCGGACCAACGGATTGCGGAGCAAGCCGGTCTTCTTGTGTTGGTACGCCGCCTCCCGCCGGCGGCCGTCGTCATCCCGCAGGTCGTGGTGCGTTGTGGGGGCGCGGTGCAGTCTCCGCCCGAGCACGATGAACGGGAGCGAGAGAAGGTTCCGGCCGCGGCACCAGAGGTACTCCGCGGCCAGACCGTGCCCGACCAAGTGACGCACGAGTCGCTGCGCCTGCAGCGTCTTGCCGGCGCCGTCCATCCCGGTGAGCACAATCAGTCGCGGCGCGCTCACGTGCAGTGCGCCTCCAGCACCCGCAGCACCTCGGCAGCGACGCGGTCCCGCCCGAGCTGCTCGATCTGCGCGGGACGCCTTGCGGCGCTGCCTTCGAGTGCCAACAGGCACTCGGCGAACGCCGCGTCGGTGTCGGCGTAGGTCAATCGCTCACACGAGGGAAGGAGGTCGGGCAGTCCGCCGAACCGGGAAGCCACAACAGGCAACCCGCACGCCAGCGCCTCGAGCACCGACATAGGGACCTCCGCACAGGCCAGCGGGTCTCTCACGGGGAACACGTAGCAGTCGGCCAGCCGGTACCACTCCTCAATGACTGCGTCGGCTCCGTCGACCACACGGAAGCCTGCGTCGTCCAGTTGCCGCAGCACCTGCGCGTCGGCGGCGTCAAACGTGCTCAGGACGAACACACCCGTCCAGTCGGCACGCCGGCACGCCTCGATCATGACCTCCAGATTGCGGCCCGGCTTGGCGTGACCGACGTGGAGCGCGAGCCGCTGGTCAGGGGCGAAGCCATGTTGTTCTCGGAGCCGACGCTTCTCCTCAGGCGTCGCCGGGGTGAAGCGCGCGAGGTCGAGGCCGCACAGAATGCGCTCTGCGGCCACTCCCTCCTCGCGGAACCGCCGTTCGGACTCGGCCGACAAACAGAGGGTCAGCTCAGGCGCGAGCCAGCGTTGGAGACGCCGGCCAACCAACCCGTGGGGCCGCGGCTGGTAGGCGAGGAAGGCAAAGCGACGCACCCCACTTCGGCGGGCAAGCAGCCGGCTGCGGAGGAGAGCCGGAACTGTGTTCGAGGCGTGTGGAAAGACGAGGAGGAAGTCGGGCCGGAACTCGCGGGCCGCCGAAGCCGCCGCCCCGGAATCAGGCAGCCAGTCGCCGCAGGACCCGGGAGCGGCCCGGGGGTGCGTGCCCAGGGCCAGCACTTCGCAGCAGGTCCTCAGCCCCTCGGCAAGCCCCCGAGCCAGCACGCGCGCACCCTCGTCAAACGGCTGCGCAAGGCAATCGCTTATGAGGCAGACCCGGCGTTGCACAATACGCGCGGCGCTCCGCGGCACCTACTCCTCCGCTGGCTCTTCGGGCTCCGGCTCCGCGACGCTGAGTCCCATGGTTTGATCGGCAGTCAGCTTGAGTTGCCCCAGCGGGAACGGCTTCTCGAGCAGCGGAACCTGCGTATGGCGGAGACGGGCGCGTGCCGCCGCCGAGGCTCTTCCAGTCATGGCGATGATCTTCAGGGCGGGATGCTGGGCGCGGATCCTGGCGATCAGTTCGACACCGTCGAGGCGCGGCATCACGAGGTCCGTCACGACGAGATCGTAGGTCTGGGCGGCAAGGGCTGCCAGTGCTTCCTCGCCATCGGCAGCCTCGTCGCACTCCCACCCCCAGAGCTGGAACGCATGGGAGACGACGACCCGCACCTGTGGCTCATCATCTACGGCTAGGACGCGCAACGCCATGGCTGAGATGCCTCCTTGACTTCCCTGCGGCACGGTCCTCTCTCATGCGCGTGCAGCAAGAACTGCCGGACGGGGCGTGGTCGCCCGTGGAGCGGAAAGAACGGCGACGGCCACCTGCGGCAGTCCGCTATTGTAGCCTCTCCCTCGTCTTGTCGCTTGGGCAGGGGCACTGCCCAGAACGGCGAATCTCAACTGAACAGCGCTGACGGTTCCGCGACGCCCTCTTTCGCCATTGCCCGGAGGGTCGCCTTGGTGTACACTCGCCCCCGGTTCACAGCGGTGCCGCCGACCGTCCGTGCATTCCCGTTCTGACAATAGCTCCGTACTGGAGGCAAGCGTTCGTGCGACTAACACCCTTGCGCTCGCGAGCAACCTGGCTGGGAGGTCTCGGCGCCCTGTGCGTCGCCTCGACCGTTGCCTGGGCCGGACGCTACAGCGCGAAGTACGACGCGGTCAACATGCAGACCCTCCGCGCCGACGTCCTCCAGATGGAGGCGCTGGGCAGCCGCGTGACGGGCTACCCGGGCTGTGAGGCGGCGGCAGACCTAGTCGCCGACCGCTTCCGCAAACTTGGTCTTCAGGACGTGTCGTTCCAGGAGTTCAAGCTCCCGGTCCCCCTTGAGAAGCGGTCCTCGCTCCGGATTGGCGGTGGGTTGCCCCCCAACTCGCGAGCAGCGTTCCCCTCGGGCGAGATCCCGTTGGCAGCGTTCTGGCCGAACCTCGTCCGCACCCCCCAGCTCGGGCCGGCCGGTCTCACCGGCAAGCTCGTCTACGGTGGATCCGGTGACCTCAGCGAGTTCAACCGCCGCCCGGTCAAAGGCAGCATCGTCGTCCTGGAGTTCAACTGCGGCTTGCGTTGGCTCAACGCAGCAGAGCTGGGTGCAAAGGCGGCGATCTTCATCGAGCCGGCCGAGACCACCCGCGGCGAAGCGGAGCAGAAGTTCCTCCGCGCTCCCCTCAACTTCCCGCGCTTCTTCCTGTCGCGGGAGGACGCGGAGCGCCTGCACCTGGCAGAGCTGTCGAAGCCCGGCACCGTGTCCGCCACGCTCAACTGCGCCATGCCGTGGGAGAACGCCACGGTCCGCAACGTCTACGGGTTTCTCGAAGGCACCGACCCCAAACTCAAGCAGCAGTGCCTGATCCTGACCGCCTACTACGACTCCATCTCGGTGGTGCCGGGCCGGGCGCCCGGCGCCGACCAGTCCTGCGGCATCGCGACGCTCCTGGAGATGGCTCGGCTGCTGACGCAGGCTCCCCCCAAGCGATCAGTGATCTTCCTGGCCGTCCCCGGGCATTTCGAGGGACTGGCAGGCGCGCTCAGGTTCCTGGATGTGTTCGGCCGCGAGAAAGCGGACGAGCGCGAGAAGCAGTTTCAGCGGCTGGACAAGGCGGTCCGTAAGCTCGAGGGCGAGAAGCGCCTATCCGGCTCGCGGCACAACAACGCGATGTTGGAGCTAAGAAGCCTCGAGGGCAAGCAAGGAGTCAACTCCGGCAAGCGCCGGGTCGAGCTGAACCGCAAAGTCGGGGCGTACCAGCGGGAGATGGATGCGTGCGACTTGGAAATTTCCTGGATCCAGGCGCAGAAGGCGCTGGCCGCGAAGTTCCGCAAGTGCCAACTGCCCCTGGTCATCGGGCTGGATCTCACCAGCCAGAACGACGCCATGGCCGTCTCCCATGTGGGCTACTACTTCCGCGACGAGCAGTTGACGCGGTTCTTCTCTCCCATTGGCAAGCAGTGCACGGAGTACGTGACCAAGATCGGCGAGGAGCGCTCGCAGGATCTGTCGGCGAAGTTCGTCGACGGGATCAACCCCACCCAGGATCGCAACTGGGCGACGTTCTTTCCCGGCAAGGTGGCCTTCGATGCCGAGATGGCGACGCGGACGGGACGACCGGGGATCACCTTCGCCACCGTGAACGACAACCGCGGCCTTTTCAACACGCCGCTGGATACCTCTGACCGGATGAACTTCGGCAACCTGGAGCGACAGGCCCGGCTGCTTGCCTGCCTGCTGGACCAGATCACCAACGACCCGCGGATGATGGAAGGCATGCTGAAGCGCATCAAAGGGCTGCGCTACGAGCTCGATGACGTGGTCGGCAGCGTGCTGTGGTTCGAGCGGGAGAAGAGCTTCCTACCCAACACTCCCTTGGAGGGAGGCTTGGTGGTTGTCCAGGGGATGTACAAGTCTGCCATGGGCGTGCACACGGATCTGTTCTCCATGGCGGGTCCGGCCGGCCGGTTCGCCACCAAAGGCCAGCAGGACTTCGGGTCGGCGGAGCTGGAAGCGTATGGGCTCGACCCGCAGGATGGGCGCATCACCTTCGCGCCCGATCTGGGCAACGAGGGCGAGAAGCGCTACCCGCGCAACGTGCTGGGTCGCGTGGGGTTGCGGCGGCCGGTGATCGTGTTCCCTTGCAGCCAGATAGACCTGTACGACCTGGTGGACGAGCGCTACTTCGAGACCTTGGAGCAGATCTTCCTGTATGACGGGGCCACCGACTCCGAACCGCTCTCCTTTGGCTGCTCGGTGCCGCTGTCAGAATCGACCTCCGCCGGCGCTCGTGGCGGCGGCGACTCCCTTAGCTACGTCGAGCCTTGCGCCGTGGTGTACGCCATGCCCCACAGCAAGGTGAAAATCACCATGGGCATGGGCTTGCTGGGGCTGCGCTTGGTGCTGGTGAACACGACGGCCAAGCACCCCGAGGGCGAGGGCTTCCCGGTCGATACCACCCCGTCTATCCCGCTGACGCCGTTCCGCGTGGCTCAGGACCTGCACAACATCGATCGCTACCGGATCAGAGACTTGGTCGCCCACGGGATTCTCAACCAGCGGATGCAGGACTTGCACGACAAGGCAGGCGAGGAGATCCGCAAAGCCGAGAAGGCGTTCGCGGCCGAGGAGTACGACCAGGGACTGTCGGCGGCCCGAGTGGCTTGGGCCTTTGAGTCGCGAGCCTACCCCGATGTTCAGCGAACAGCTCTGGACGTGGTCAAGGGGGTGCTGTTCTATCTAGCCATGCTGCTGCCGTTTGCGTTCTTCGGCGAACGCCTGTTCCTCGCCTCGCCGGATATCAAGAAGCAGATCGGCGGCACGCTGGGCGTCTTCCTGATCGTCTTCTGGGTCCTGCGCTGTGTGCATCCCGCCTTCGAGTTGCGGGTGATGCCGCTCATCATCCTGTTGGCCTTCGTCATCGGCACGCTGGCCGTGGTCGTGATCTCCATTGTCACGGGCAAGTTCAACGAGCAGTTGGAGAAGCTGAAACAGGAGATGCAGGGCGTGCACCAGGCCGATGTCGGCCGCATGAGCGCCCTGAATGCCGCCTTCGCGCTGGGCATCGGCAATATGCGCCGGCGCAAGTCCAGAAGCATACTCACTTCTGTCACGCTCGTTCTGCTGACCTTCACCGTGCTCTCCTTCACCTCCGTGCGGTCGTACATCCGGCGCAATGAGGTCGGGCTCAAGCACAAGCCGCCCTACTACGGGCTGATGATCCGCGACAAAGTGTGGTCGCCCATGGAAGAGCCGACCTACGAGATCATCGCGAACGAGTTCGCCAGTCGCGCAAAGGTCATCGCGCCGCGCGCTTGGATCTCGTCGGAGAACTACGACAAGCGCGCGTTCTACGACGTGCTCTCAGTCCAGGACCCAACGAAGACCTACGTGGTGAACGGCATCGTGGGGCTCTCGCCGGCGGAGCAGGAGATCAGCGGCATCGGCGACCAGGTCCTGCGGTCGGGCAAGTACGGCAGCGCCAACGCCCGGTGGTTCCGCGAGGGCGACCAGTACCTGTGCCTCCTCCCGCAGACCATCGCCGAAGCCCTGGGCGTGACCGGCCGCGACCTTGGGAGGGCGCAGGTCGAGCTCTACGGCATGAAGTTCACGGTCCTTGGCGTGATTCCCGACAAGGCGCTGGACAGCATCCGCGACTTGGACCACGAGACCATGACGCCCGTTGACTACGCCCAGTTGAAGCCCGAAGTGTTGGAGGAACTCAAGCGCCAACGGCAGCAGAAGTTCAAGCTGGGCAAGACCGGGGAAGAGAGTCTGCTCCAGGAGTACACGCACTTCCAGGCGAGCAACGTCCTCGTGGTGCCGTACCGGCAGGCGATGAACATGTACGGCACGCTCCGGTCGATCTCGCTGAAGCTGCGCAAGCCCGAAGACGTGCAGACCACCGTCCAGGATCTCGTCGAGCGCTTCGCGCTCAGCATCTACGCCGGCGAGAAGGGCGCCGCCCCCGACAGGGATCGCTCCGTGCTCTACAGCTCAGTGGGGCTGTCCTCGTTCTCCGGGCTGGAAACCGTGCTCATCCCCATCCTGATCGCGGCGATGATCGTCCTGAACACGATGTTGGGCGCAGTCTACGAGCGCACCAAAGAGATCGGCATCTACAGCTCGGTCGGGCTGGCTCCGGTTCACATCTCGACGCTCTTCCTGGCCGAGTCGTGCGTGTATGCGAACATCGGTGCCGTGCTGGGCTACCTCATCGGACAGGTGCTGGGCAGTGTGCTGTCCAAGTCCGGACTGATGCCGGGGCTGGAGCTGAACTACTCGTCCATGTCCGCGGTGGGAGTCACCCTGATCGTCGTGGCGACGGTCATCCTGTCCACGCTGTACCCGGCCCGCAAAGCCGCCGAGATGGCGGTGCCTGATGTGGAGCGCAAGTGGAAGCTCCCCGAACCCGAGGGCGACGAGATGCAGATTCGGTTGCCGTTCATGCTCACGGGCGGTGACTCGAAAGCCTGCTCGGCGTTTCTGGTGGAGTTCTTCGAAGCCTACGTCGACTACACCGGTGGCGAGTTCTACACCGATGCCGTCCACTTCGAGGCGACGGATACGGAGTACGGCGAGGGCTACTCAATCAAGCTGCGCATGTGGCTGGCTCCCTACGACCTCGGCGTAAGCCAGACGCTCGACCTGCGCACCTCCCCGACTGAAGAAGGCGAGGTCTACGAGGTCGTCATCCACCTCTACCGCGAAGCCGGCGACATCAGCTCCTGGAAGAAGACCAACTGGCTGTTCCTGAACGTCATTCGCAAGCAATTCCTGATCTGGCGAACCATCTCGCCTCCCGCCCGCCGCGGGTACGAGCACCGAGCCGAGGAGACTCTGACCGGCGCGGAGCCGGTGCAGGAAGCGGCGTAGTAGCAGTCTTCGCCCGGCACGACCAGAGATCCGCATACGACCTATGGGACCCAGGGGACCTATAGGACCCACAAGGACACAGCATGGCCAAAGCTGAACGCAACCGTGAGGACCAGGACATCCTGGAGTACCGCGACCTGATGATGCCGCCCGAGCGGTACGAGGACGGGTTCGACCTCAAGACGATCATCGGCGCGTTCTTCATCGGGTTCATCATGATGCCGGGGTCAATCTACCTGGGCCTCGTCGCCGGTCAGACCATGGGACCCGCCGCCGAGTGGGTGACCATCATTCTTTTTACCGAGGTGGCGCGGCGCTCCTTTGTCACGCTGAAGCGGCAGCAGATCTACATGATGTACTATGTTGCCGGCAGCCTGTCGGGCATGATGGGCGGGTTGGCCCTTGGCGGCGGTCCCTTTGCCGGGCTGATCTGGAACCAGTTCTTGATCCGGACGGGCGCTGCCGCCAGCTTCGCCAAGGAGATCCCCAACTGGGTCACCCCGCAACCGCAGCAACTGACCGAGATCGGCCGAACGTTCTTCCACAGAGACTGGCTGCCCGCAATCGGCATCCTGGTCCTGACCCAGATCCTCTCCAGACTGAGCTGGTTTGGCGGCGGTTACGCGCTCTTCCGCGTCACTTCCGACTATGAGAAGCTCGCCTTCCCCATGGCGCCAGTCGCCGCCATGGGCGCCATGGCGCTGGCAGAGTCCTCCTCCAAAGACGAGACCTGGCGATGGCGCGTGTTCTCCATCGGGTCGATGATTGGGATCAGCTTCGGCGCCCTCTACATCGGCTTGCCAACCATCAGCGGTCTGGTCCTGGTGAAGCCGATCTACATTCTCCCCATCCCCTGGATCGACTTCACGCAGAGCATCGAGCGCTTCCTCCCAGCCGCCACGTTGGGCATCGGCACCAGTCTGGGAGCCATCCTGACCGGCTTCGTCCTGCCCTTCTGGGTGGTTGTGGGCGGCTTCGTAGCAGTCGTCGGCACCGCCATCGTCAACCCCGTGCTGTACAAGACCGGCGTGCTCCACACGTGGCAACCGGGCATGGAGACGATTAGCACTCAGTTCGCAAATTCGCTGGACTTCTGGCTCAGCTTCGGGATCGGCATCGCTGTCGCCATCGCCTGCGATGGCTTCTACCGGATCGCGAAGGCTCTCCGCGAGGACTCCCGCGGCAGTGGCAAAGTACCCACCAGGACGTGGGCTACCCCGGAGGGGCGCGGCGATTTCCGAATCGGGATCGCGTTGGGCCTGTATGTGCTATCCACCCTCGGCTACATTCTTCTCTGCCGCAAACTGGTGCCAGCGTTCCCCCTGGCCTTCGTGATCTTCTTCGGGTTTGTCTACACGCCGATCGAGTCCTACATCAACGCCCGCATGGTCGGCATGACCGGGCAGTTCTTCGGGATCCCCTACGTGCGGCAGGCCACGTTCATCTTGAGCGGCTACAAGGGCGTCGCAATCTGGTTCGCCCCGATTCCGCTGGGCAACTACGGCTCCCTGGCCCAGAAGTTCCGCGAACTGGAACTGACCGGGAACCGAATCACCAGCATGGTCAAAGCGGAGGTGCTGACGTTCCCGCTGATCATGGTCTGCAGTCTCCTGTTCTGGAGCTATATCTGGGGCTTGGCGGAGATCCCGTCGGTCATGTACCCCTACGCCCAGAAGTTCTGGCACTTCATTGCCATGCAGGAGTGCCTGTGGTACTCGTCCACGACAGAACACGGCAGCACGATGTTCATGGAAGCCATCAAGCCGACCATCATCGGAACCGGCTTCGCCACGGGCATTGTCGGTCTAGTGATCTTCTCGGTGCTGCGCTGGCCGACGCTGTTCATCTACGGGTTCATCCGCGGCTTCGGCAACATGCCGCATTTCCTGCTCCCCGAGATCTTCGGTGCCCTCTTGGGCCGCTACTACTTCGAGAAGCGCTTCGGTCAGAAGGAATGGCGCCAGTACGCCCCCGTCCTGGCTGCAGGCTTCGCCTGCGGCATGGGGCTAATCTCAATGATCGCCATCGCCGCCGCCCTCATCAAGCAGTCAATCGCCCAGTTGCCGTACTGAGGCCGGGCGCTCTCGTTCTGGCGCGATAGGGCCAATGGGACGCATGGGACCTATTCGGCACGCTCCGGGCGCTGGCCCAACACCGCCCGCACGTGCTCCACGTTCAGCCTCGCCTGATCCTGGTACTTGGGGAACATGCCCACGACGACGGCATCCTGGGACTTTATGTTGTCGAAGGCGAACCGGAACGCGCGACGCACTTCTTCCTGCGAGGCGCATCTACGGTTGGCGCCGAGGATTTTGAACGCGAGGCACTGCTTCGGGGTCGCCCGAATCGTCTCGCACATGCGCGGCGGGTCTTCCTCGAGGAACTCCTCCTGCTGGTGCCTCCCGGACACCAGCGCGCTCTCCCGCTTCTCCCGGCTGAGGTTGTAGAAACACGCCATGTAGAAGTCCACGTCCCAGCCCTTCTCCTCGGCGTACTCAATCACTTCGGGAATGTGGGTCGCCAACCCAACCTGCACACCGCAGTCGCGCATGCACTTCAGGTAGTCGAGGCAGTCGTTGATCCGTCCCTCTCGCCAGAATCGGTCCGTCTGCGACCCGTGGTGGTAGATGCCGACCGCGCCAGCGGCAGCGATCACCCGGACGTTCTGGAAGACATCCGCCATCTCCGAAGCCGTCTGCGCAATGAAGTGCAGCTTCCCGCCCTCCCGCAGGAACAGCTCGCGCCAGTGCAGGATCCGATGGTAGTCGCCCCGCGCCTGCAGCGTGTTGATCCCGGCGCGCTGGCAGGCGTGGAGCGTCTCCACCACCTTCTCGGCAGTGAAGAACCCCCGCATGTTGTCGTTCATCTCCGGCGAGAAGTGCGAGTTGCCGCACAGCGGATTGCCGCCGACGATGAGGCGGGTGACGTGCTCGGGGCCGAAGGGGACGGTGGGCAGCGGCGGGGGAACGGGCGAGGAGGCGGTCACGCCGGTGGCTCTCCGGCCAGGATCTGCTGGAGGCAATCGTACGCGTTCGGCAGGGGCTTGCGGAGCAGCCACTCCACGTCGAGCCAGAAGCCTGGCAGCGCCTCGGACCGGAAGAGCCGGTTGCGCTCCAGCGGCACAAGCTGGTAGCGGTCGCCGTGCAGACGGTGGAACTCGACCCGGCTCTGGAGGTGGTCGACGATCCAGTACTCGCGCACTCCCGCCGCCTCGTAGGTGCGCTTCTTGATGCCGTAGTCGCGGTCTCGGCTCTCCCGGGACACGATCTCGACGGCGATGTCGGGAGCGCCCCGACCGGCTTGCTCCCCTAATACCTGGTTGCGCTCACGGGAGATGAACGCCACGTCTGGTTCGGGGGAGTACAAGTCGGTGAGACGGAAGGCGTAGCGACTGCCCACCACCTTCCCGGCGCCTCGTGCCGAGGCGTACCCGTCAACGACGAACCTGACGAAGCCCGTCAGCTCATCGGCGGACAACATATCTGGCGAAGCCATGTAGATCACCCCATCCAAGAGGTCAGCCTTCTGCCCGTCGGGGACGAGGCAGCAGAGGTCTTCGAACGTGTACACGTCGTCGGTACGCGGTGCAGTGGCCAATGCGGCGGACATAGCCCTTCACTTCCTTCGAGCACCATTATAGCAGGCGGTTGGAGCGCACGGACGTAGGGCGGGAAATCCCTTTCCGCCGCCCCTCGTCAGGCAAGAGCTGCCGCTCGTCCCCACGCCCACAGCAGCCCCACAACGACCAGGTTGAGCGCCGCTAACGTCAGACACGTTGCCGGGATGCCGATCACCGGCAGCAACACGGCACCGCAGAGGAGCGCGCCAACGAAGCCGCCGAAGTGGTCCGCACGGTCCACGAGACCGGCGGCGCGGGTCGGCTCGACGCCTGTCGCCAGGCATTGTGCCGCGGCGAGGGGGAGCTGCGCGCCGGTGAAGAATCCGGCGACCACCATCAGCACGATGAACGTCAGCGGGATGACCGGGCCGAGCGGCGCCAGCGCCACCGAGGAGAGGACGGGCAGCACAGCCGGAACCACGATGGCGAAGCCCATCAGGGCGCCGTGGACGGCCATCAGCGTCGGCCGCTTGTCCGGCCAGCGGTCCAGGCGTCCAGTCACCCAGTATGCCCCCGCCGCCAACCCGAGCATGAACGTTGCGACGACCAATCCGATCCACTGATACAGGTATCCCAGCGCCGTCTGGAACGCCAGTAGCAGGACCACCTCCAGCCCCATGGCGCTGAACCCCGTCGTCGAGACGGCCAGAAGATAGGTCGGCACGGCGCGCCGCGCGGGGCGCTGACAGAGCGTCAGTAGCCCGGTCCACAGCAGCGGGATCATGACCAGCGCCAACATGAGCAAGCCGCGGGGCACGCCGCGCAACCAACTGAACAGCACGTGGAACCGCGACTCCACCTGGCGATCCCAGAGCAGCAGGTAGTCCAGGTAGGCAGCCGGGAGCAGGTCGGTGTTGAGCCGATCCGGCTGACGCTTCGAGATCTGCTCGTACGCGAACTGCGACCGCTCCGGAAAGAACAGCGAATACAGGATCTCCGGCGGCGGGAACTCGCCCGGCTTCAGCCAGCCCCGAGCGCGCGCCACCAACTCCTCTTGGTCACCGGTCAGGACGCCGTCTCGCGTCGAGCCGAAGAACGTTGCCGTGTCCCCGGAGTCGATGAGCACCGAGGGGAAGACTCGCTTCAGGGTGTGGAAGATCGTGGCGGAGTAGTTGCCCAACGTGTCGCCAAAGTAGGTCTCATTTGACGACAGCGTGAAAGCAATTACGCCGCCCGGCCGCAGCTTGCGCCGCACCTCCCGGAAGAACTGCAGCGTGTAGTACCGGTTTGTAGCCGCAGTGGAGGGGTCGCCAACGTGCACGAACACGAGGTCGTAGCGCCGGTCGGTCGTCCGGACGTGACGCCTGCCGTCGGTATGCAGGATTCGAACACGCTCGTCGCGCAGTGCGCGACTCTTCAGTTCCGGCTGCAGCGTCGGCAACACCTGCGGGTCCAACTGAACGTAGTCGAGCTGCTTCACGCAGTCACGCAACATCGCCTCGGCCATCTCCAGGTTGCCCCCGTCGATCAGCAAGACGTTCCGCGGAGCGGGGTGCTGGACCAGGACCGGGATCGCCGTGAGGCTATAGGTGGAGACGTCCGGGAAGCAGAAGCTGTACTGCCCATTGAAGAACACGTTGTACTGGCCATTGGCTTCTGAGAGCACGATGTTCTCGTAGGGCGAATCGGCCGCTCGGACGAACGTGCCCACAGCCGACGCCGAAGCTGCGAGTTCCCCGTTGAGCGCCCTGCGCAGCATCCGGCTCGTCAACACCACGCGTCGCGCAAGCGAGCGGCCGCGCTGCGACCGGTCTTCTTGGACGCCGACAGACTGCCACCGCGCTACCGTGGTTCGGCGGTTGAGGCGCAGACTGCCGACACCCACCAGCAGGGCCCCGAGCGCCGCCAGCGCGAGGAGTCCCTTCGCCACGGGCGCCCCCGCCGAGCGCCGCAGGAGTACAGCCGTCATCCCCAACAGGAGGAGTGCATCCACGAAGGCGCAAGCC
>Ga0210051_1000588_pt1 | contig 34619 bp, 30 predicted proteins | sample CryGey092014_all_FD_185464 | JGI IMG/M metagenome (GOLD analysis project Ga0210051, IMG submission 185464) | Groundwater microbial communities from aquifer - Crystal Geyser CG23_combo_of_CG06-09_8/20/14_all (SPAdes) (version 2) | ecosystem: Environmental > Aquatic > Deep subsurface > Groundwater...
CTCCGGAACAATTAAAAGGTGAGAGTGAGTGAATTTTAAAAAGCTGGAGAAAGAGGATGGATATTGTTGTATCTAAATACAGTGTCCCTATCAGATTGACAGAAGAAAGATGGTTTCATATTATTGAGAACCATGATGATTTAGCAGGCCATTATGATAATGTGCTTCAAACAATCGAAGATCCTGATTACATTGTAGAAGGTTACGAGTGGGCGTTGATCGCATTGAAAGGGGTCTCTAAAAGCAAGTTCCTGACAGTTGTTTATAAAGAAATCAGCAAAACGAGCTTAGAAAAAGAGGTGGTCCTATGGCAAAAGAAATAATGAAGGAAGATGTGATGAGAGAAGTTTTTAAGGCAACCCCTCATCTTTTAAAATTCCCCGTGAGAAGAATGTGGATCGACTACGATAAGGAGGCCGATGTTCTCTACATAAGCTTTAAAAGACCACAGAAAGCAACAGATTCGGAGATGCTGGGGGATGGGATCCTGGTTCGGTACAGGGGCGATGAGATTGTGGGGCTGACGGTATTAGAAGCATCTAAGAGAAATGGGCGTTATAAAAAACAAAAAATGCCTCATTGAGTTTTTTTAACCCATTCTCGGAAAAGGAATGGGCTTTTTGTTTTTGCCCCTTGCGACTCACGCCTCACGCCTTACGATGAAAGATACGCTATGCGCTATGCGTTGTGTTGATATGTGAAAGGTGAGGGAGGATGAGATTTCTGAAAGGCAAAATAAGTAGGAGGATTCAACAACGTTCCTAGAATTCAATTTGGGCTTTAGCCAGAGCAGAGGAGATCAGGGGAACATCAAAAGACAAGACCAGACCCCATGCGTTAAGCAATTTGCGACCGCATCGAAGATCATCTTGAGGTACCAATTTGGAACCTCAAACTGATTTATTGCTTTTTTGAGGGCAACATGGTGAGGGAGAATAAACCCTTAGTTCCGATCGAGAGAATCGAGCGATCAATCCTTCTGATTAGAGGCCAGAAAGTCATGATCGCTCGCGATTTGGCTTACCTCTATGGGGTTACCACGAAAGTTCTAAACCAGGCGGTCAAAAGGCATAAAGATAGGTTTCCTGAAGATTTCATGTTCCAGTTAACTATGGAAGAGGCGAAAATTTGGTGGACTGAAGTCAGAGGTAGTGGTTTAAGGTCACAAATTGTGACCTTAAAAAGAGGCCAGCACATCAAGTATCGCCCTTATGCCTTCACGGAACATGGAATATTGATGCTGTCTAGTGTCTTGAATAGCGAACGTGCCGTCCAAGTTAATATCGAGATCATGCGGACGTTTGTTCGTCTTCGAAGAATGCTTGCGTCGCACGCGGAATTGGCCCGCAAACTCGAAGCGCTGGAGAAAAGGTATGATGCTCAATTCAAAATAGTTTTCGATGCCATCCGGGAATTAATGAGGCCACCGGAACCCAAGAAGCGCCCTATCGGATTCCTTGTTGAGGAACCTAAGGTTCCTTATATCACAAAAATGAAGAGGAAAAGTTAGGTGTTAGGAAAGAGAAAGGATTCAGATTTGAGGATTCATAATATGTTTCTTAGATTCCCCCTTACGCCTGCCGCCTTGCGTTTCACGGTAGGGTATTAACGCTATGCTCTATGCGCTACCTGTCCTCCGTAGTCCCGCAAGACGGGACGTAGGAGGATGCGATATTTTGAGGTAACCATGTCAGCGATTGCATCCCTTGAAGATTTAAAATCAGCCCAGAAAGATCTTTGTTATTCTATGAGGGTTTGCCTCAAGCGACCTGCCCGCCGAAGCGGGTTCGCGCAGGCGGGAGCGATCCTTGAGCGTAGCGATCACTTAGAGATGGCGCAGGATAGGTTGGAAAAATATCTGTAAATTGTGGCTGGAAGAGCGTGCTCCTGAGGAATTGAAGGGTGGAAACGAGTGAGTGAAAAAATCCTTAAACCCGGCCAAATTCTAACTGGTTCACTCTTTAACGAGCCTATGAGGGTGGAGACGGTTCGTGTAAATGGGCCTGATACATGGATAGTTGGGTTGGTGGGCACGAGGTCGGAGCGGTTTCGAAGTGTAACCCTCACTTCACGAGATATTGAAGCATTAGCCATCTTTGATGTTACTTCTACTTATGACGGTGACGGCCGACTCCTTCGACTTGGCCTGCAGGCTTATTCACTTGGGATTGCTTATGAATTCGATCCCTATTTTGGGCTATCAATTTCTCGAGTAGACCCTCTTCCGCATCAGCTCGAGGCTGTTTATGACTATTTACTTAAAGTTGCCCGTGTCCGTTTCCTACTTGCTGATGATGCAGGAGCTGGGAAGACCATCATGGCAGGACTTCTCATCCGTGAGCTGAAACTGAGGGGACTTGCTGAACGTATTTTAATTGTCTGTCCAGCAAACCTCACATTTCAATGGCAACGGGAGATTAAAGAGAAGTTTGACGAGAAGTTTGAGGTTTTAAAAGGAGGCGATATTCGGGACCAGTTCGGTATAAACCAGTGGATGGAGAAAAAGCATGTTATTACCTCCCTCGATCTTGCGAAGCGGTCGGATATCCTGCCAGGACTTCGTCAGGTCTGTTGGGACCTTACGATCGTTGATGAGGCTCATCGGATGTCCGCCTCCGACCCAGAGCACAAAACTTTACGCTACCGTTTGGGTGAATTGATTCGTGACACAAGTGACCACCTGCTCCTCCTCACGGCGACTCCTCACAAGGGGGATCCGATTAATTTCAGCTTCTTCTTACAACTTCTCGATCAAGACGCCTATGCCGATGTTCGTTCTATTAGAGAGGCTATGGATCGCCGAAGAGCTCCTTTTTATCTTCGACGCACAAAGGAAGCCATGGTCTACTTCCCAGAACGTCAATCTGGTGGGACCTGGGTAGCGAAAAAGATTTTCACCAAACGTATTACTCATACCATTGATTTCCAGATCGATGGCGCTGAATTCGAACTCTATCGGGATGTGACTCGCTTCGTGAAGCAACAGAGCACTAAAGCAGCCGCTCAGGGCGATGATCCCCGTGCCCGCGCAGTCGGTTTCCTTATGTCTCTTTATCAGCGTCGGCTCGCCTCAAGCACCTATGCCATGCAACATTCTTTGGAGAACCGGGTTAAAAGGCTTGAGACAGGATTAAAGCGTGCACAGGAATTAATCAGTATGATGCCTCCAGATATTCCTGATCCAGAAGAATTGGAGGAGATGGAAGATTACGAACGAGAGCAATTGGAGAAAATGCTCGATGCCGTCACGCTCGCCTCAAATGCAGAGCAGATTCGAGAAGAGATCGAAGAGTTGAAACGACTTGCAGAGAAAGCTCGCTTTGTTGAGGATTCTGGAGCTGAAGCCAAATTGTCTCGCTTAAAGGATCTTCTTCAACAGGAGGGATTTTTTCACCATTCAGAAAAGAGGCTCCTCCTTTTTACTGAATTCAAAGATACGCTCGACTATCTTGTGGCCCGTCTAAAAGATTGGGGTTTTAAAGTCGGAACCATCCACGGAGGGATGAAATCCGGTTTCCGGGATCAACAGGGTACACGCCTCTATACAGAGCAGCAGTTTAAAGACGGAGACATTCAAATCCTGGTTGCCACTGAGGCAGCAGGTGAAGGTATCAACCTCCAATGCTGTCACATTCTATTTAACTATGACATACCCTGGAATCCTAATCGTCTTGAACAGAGAATGGGTCGGATTCATCGCTATGGCCAGTTGTTTGACTGCTTAATTTTTAACTTCGTCGCTACGAATACAATTGAGGGTCGAATACTTCAGCGTTTGCTTGAAAAACTTCAAGAGATCCGTGATGCCCTCGATGATGACGCAGTCTTCAATGTGGTTGGAGAGATTCTTCCTGCAGCTCATATTGAAAGGGTGTTAAGAGACTATTATGCTGGACGTTTAGGAGATGTAGATTTAGAAGACCGCCTTCTTAGGAATGTTGATGAGAAACAGTTCAGGGCCATTTGTCAGAATGCACTCGAGGGACTTGCATCAAAAAAACTGAACCTTGAGATGCTTGTTGAACGCCGAGCCAGAGCCCAGGAGCGCCGTGTTGTACCGGAAACGATTGCTCGTTTCATTCGAGAATCTGCCGATTATGTAGACCTATCTCTGAAACCTGTTCCATCTCTTCCACACACTTTTGAACCAGGAAGGACTCCCACAATACTTAAGAACTGCGAAAGTCAACCAGACTGGAAATTTCCACCGCTGGTTACAAAATATCCACGATTCTCAACTGACCGCGAAACAGCAGACACAAAGAATCTGGAATGGGTTACCCCTGGACACCCGCTTTTTGAAGCTCTCCGACGCCATGCCTTCAGCTTAGCCCAGGAGACTTTTGGGAAAGGAGCCTGTTTCTACTCTCTTCAACATGAAACTCCAGCCCGTCTTGATTTCTATAGAGCCCGAATAGTGGATGGCCTTGGTCAGGTAATCCATGAACGCCTCTTTGCAGTGGAGCTTTCGGCTAATGAAGAAGCCCGTTTGCGTGAACCAAACATACTTGGAAACTTCCTGCCTACGCCTCTTGCGAGGCTTCGGCAGGCAGACTCTTCCACTGATGTCCCTGAAAGTCTTCCCAATGTCGCTGCACTACCAGAAGCAACGGCCTGGCTTAATGAAAATGCACTCAGGCCTTTTTTAGAAGAAGTTCGGTCAGAACGGCTTTCAGAAATCGAACGTATTGCAACTCATGTTGAATTGTCGCTTACTGAACTTCTTCAAAAGGCCGATGAAGAGATAGGGAAATTAGCCTCTGAGGTTGAAAGGAAGGCTCCTGGAGCAGAAGGACGTCTTGCTCAGGCCGAATCTCGACATGCAGAACTTCTATCCCGCCGAGAAAAACGACGCCTCGAACTGGATCGGCAGCGAGCTTTATCCCTCCAATCTGTAGAACGGATTACAAGCGCTCTAATCCTTCCCCATCCTGAACGAGAAGCTCCGGAAGTTCGTAGACTGCAACCTGATTCAGAGGTCGAAGCAAGAGCGATGCTGGTGGCTATGGAATATGAGAAAGAAAAAGGTCGTCAGGTTCATGACGTTCATGAAAAGAACTTTGGGTATGACTTGACGAGCTTAGACCTAAATTCGGGTGAGCTTCGGCTCATTGAGGTTAAAAGTATAGGTGCGACAACTGGAAGTGTTCTGCTTACACCAAACGAAAAAAGAGTTGCCGAAGACCGCCGTGACTGCTATTTTCTTTATGTTGTTACAGATTGCAAAAGTGAGCCCCAACTCCAAAATCCAATTAAAGACCCAGCCCGTCTCCAATGGCACGAGGTTAAGAAAGTGGATCATTATTATCTTTCGATAGATGCTGTAACTCAGCCGATGCAGGTGAGAGAGGAGACAATCCCATACGGGGACAGAGAGAAATGATTGTATTTCGTGGACTTATCCTTATTGAAGATCGGCAGAGTCAAATTCAGATTGATTCTATTTTTCTGTCAATGTATAATATTGACAGTAAAAAAGATTCATTCGACTGATATGGAAAGAATTATTGCCTATTTCAGAAAACATGGCGGATATGCTCTGATGAAAGAACTTAAGGCCGCCTCCTTCCAGACACGGGATATCGCCCGCCTCCTAAAAGAGGGGGCGATCATCAAGGTTAAACCAGGCCTTTATCGAGTTGCAAATGTCGGAGAGATGGTGCTTCCCCTTCCAAAAATGAAGGGGTCTGGTAGTACGATAAGTCAGGAAATCATTGATGTTTGTAAGGCGCTCCCTGACGGTGTAATCTGTCTTGCCTCAGCTCTTGCCTTCTACGATCTTACTACATTCAATCCTTCGGAGATCTACGTTGCCATTCCAAACGCAGCCAAAGTTCCTAAGATCGATTTCCCGCCGCTGAGGGTTTTCTATTTTAGAGAAAGATTTTATAAGCCTGGGATTGAACGGATTGAAGTGCCCAACTGCACTATAAAGATTTACAGCAAAGAGAAAACCATCTGCGATATGTTTCGTTACCGTAACAAATATGGGGAAGACCTTGCCCTTGAGGGCCTTAAAACCTATCTCTCCCGCAAGGAAGCAAATGTCAATAAACTAAGGAAATATGCCGGGATCTGCCAGGTGAAAACAGTAATGATGCCCTATTTGAAAGCCCTTGTTAAACAATGAGGGAAGGGTGGGTGATGGAAAAAAGGGAAATAAAGAATTTAGGGGCATCCATCAGGGCAAGACTTACGAATATCGCAAAAGAAACGAAAAGAGATTTTGATGCCATTCTTCTTCAGTATTTTCAGGAAAGGTTCCTCTATAGGCTTTCTATTTCACCTTATCGTTCGGCTTTTGTCCTGAAAGGTGCCTTACTATTTCTTGTCTATGAGATGCCGTTCTTTCGGCCGACGAAGGACGTTGATTTTCTGGTTAGATCCAGATCAAAGGACATGAGGACGATAAAGGGCATGATTCAGGATATCGCCAGAGTCGATGTGAGAGACGGGGTTAGATTCTTCCCTGAGAGTGTCAGCCTCGAAAGCGTCATGGAAGATGCAGATTACGAGGGTATAAGAGTTAAGATTCTTGGGGGTTTGGATAAGGCGAGAAAGACGCTGCAGATTGATATTGCCTTTGGGGATGTATTGGTAGCAGGGCCGGTTGAAATGGAATTCCCTTTATTGCTCGATGACCAACCTGCTCCACGTTTGAAGGTTTACTCCAGCGAATCAGCCATTGCGGAGAAATTTCAGTCCCTCGTCAAATTGAATATCTTAACCAGCCGGATGAAGGATATTTATGATATCCTGTTTCTTGCATCCCATCAGCCTTTCCAAATGCATCTCCTCCGCAGTGCTATTGTGAAGACCTTTAATAGAAGAGGGACTCCGATTGAGGAACGAAGGTCCATCTTTACCAGGGAGTTCAAATCTTCAAAAGAAAAACAGACCCAGTGGACAGCATTTCTAAAGAGAAGCCGTCTTGAATCTTATAGGACTTTTGATGAAGCGATCGATCATCTGGAATTCTTTCTTGAACCAGCTTGCTCTGAAAAATCATTTTCATCTGGAGACCAGTTTAAATGGAACCCTGAAAAGTGGACATGGAAATAGGCAATATCCAATGAATTAGGTAGTGATTTACCCCACTTTAGCAAAGGGGGGCGGGGGGGATTTGAAAAATATGCAAGGGGAAAACGAATCTGCCCACTATTGTCTGTTGCAATCTTTTCAGAATTCTGATATTCTGAATTCAGATATAATAGGGGAGGCTTAAAATGCAGATCATGAAGCCACTAACTACAGAAATCAAGTCTCGTGGTCAACTCACCATTCCCAAAAAAATAAGGATCATGGGTCATCTTGAAGAGGGGCAAGTCGTTTCAATCATTCCGGTCGGCGACTCTGTCATTATAACTCCCAGAAGGCTTGAGCTGGATGAAGCGAGAAGAGAGATAAGAAAATTACTGAAAGCCTCACGTCTTTCTGAAGAAGATCTCCTGAAAGGCCTTCAAGAAGAACGAGAGAGGCTATATCAAGAAACCTATGGCAAAAAGAATCGTTAGAGTTTTTCTTGATTCAAATGTCATCCTCTCTGGCCTCCTTTCTGATAAAGGATCTCCGCGCACCATTCTCGACTTATTAACCCTTAAACTTCCCTTTCTTGTTGGTTCAACAGGGAGATTCAATCTTATTGAAATTGAACGAAATTTAGAAAAGAAGATGCCTGGAATACTCTCTGTGTATAAGAGATATCTTCCCAAGTTGAATCTCAAAATCATCCCCTTGCCCCAACCAGAAGAGTTAAGAGAATTTTCTGATAAGATTGCGAATAAGGATGTGCCAGTTCTTGTTTCAGCCATCCGAAGCAAGGCAGACTTTGTTGTGACAGGGGATAAACAGCATTTTCAAAAACTAAAGTTGACAGGCGATTACTCATTTAAAATAGTGACTCCATCCGAATTTATAGACCTCATCCTTCCAGAGGTTCTTGAAGGGATTGGGAAAATAGATTGACGCAGAGAGTCACTTATGTCCGTTTTAGGAAAGGTGATAATCTTCCCCACTTTAACACCTGCCTGCCGGTAGGCAGGAAGGGGGGTGAGGGTGATGTGCCGACGAATAAGGAGGCACTGTTTATCACGCCGCCGAGTCGGTGAGGCGGCCGGAGGGATTTGAAGAGGGTAATGTTGCCATGCCCCTTTTTTGTAACCCAATTAAAGACCCGGCCCGCCTCCAGTGGCATGAAGTTTACCCTGCACTTCGATAGACTCAGTGTCCTGAGCTTGTCGATGGAAGCGGCGTTTGAACGCTGCCGAACGGGTTAAGAAGGTCGATCATTATTATGTTTCAATAAATGCCGTGATCCAACCCATCCAAGTAAGAGAAAAAAATAGAACCCTACGGAGACAGGGAGAACTGATGACCTCTCTTTTTTCACTCCTCTCTGCCTGTCCAAAGGCAGGTTTGATGGAGGAGGATGATTTGTATAAACAATTATAGAAAAAATTTATTCTCTGATGTATGATAATTAAAAATTGGAAAGGGGTGATGGAGATGAAAGTGGCTACTAAGTTCGTAAGTCCTGAGGATTATATTCTATCCGTGCTTTCTCCCGAAGATCGGCTTGATGCAGCTTTTAAGATTGCTAAAGAAGCATTTAAGAATACAAAACTGACCATGATGGATATTGATAATGCCATCACATCAGTGAGGAGAAAGGCATACGGAAAGAAAAGATAGAATAGTCATCGATACCGGAGTGCTGATCTCTGCTTTTGTTTTTGGAGGAATACCAGAAAAAGCTGTGAAGAAGGCTTTTGCAGAAGCTGATCTCTATGTTTCACCTGCCCTTCTGAAAGAATATCGTGAAGTTCCTTTAGCTCTCGAAGGGGAAGGGAAACTGACCCCTCTTCAGTTAAAAGCATTGATTTCGGGTTTGGCTTCGTTTGTAGCGAGAACAATAGTCGTTTATCCTCGAAAGAAGATATTTCTCTGTAGAGATCCAGAAGACAACATGTTGATTGAATGTTGCCTTGAATCAAAGGCAAACTTTTTGATTACCGGTGACAAAGACCTCCTTAATATGCAACCCGTAACATTTCAGCTAAAAATATTATCCCCACGGAAATTCATAGAGCAAAAATTTAGATAGTTTCCTCCTATTTTCCCCCCACTTTATTAAAAGGGGGGTAAGGGGGGATTTGAAACATACCCTGCCACCCTCTGGTGTAAAAAAGGTTCAGATAACGATTTGATAGGAAAATTGAGGTGAAGGAGAAGAAAAGAAGTGACAATTATCAAAAAAATCCTTATATTGATGAGAGTTAATGACTTAGGGAGCAAAAATTCTTGTGTCAGTGAGGTTAAACAATGGTAAAGAGAGCCCAAATTAAGATTCCCAAAGAGAAGATAGAGGAGTTTTGCAAAAAACACCATATCCGAAAATTGTCTTTTTTCGGTTCTTTCCTCCGAAAAGACTTTGGCCCTGACAGTGACTTGGACATACTTGTTGAATTCGAACCTGGACAGATAGTAGGGTTCTTGAAGTTAGCAGGTATGGAAAGGGAGCTTTCAGAAATTTTAAACCATAAGGTAGACTTAAGAACCCCGGCAGAACTGAGTCGCTATTTCCGGCAGGAAGTCCTTGACTCGGCGGAGGTTCAATATGCGCAAGGATGACCGGATACGCATCCGTCACATGCTGGACGCTGCCAAAGAAGCAATATCTTTTATCAAAGGCAAGAAGCGAGGTGATTTGGACACGGACCGGATGCTGGTACTTTCTCTTGTTAAATCTATAGAAATTATGGGAGAAGCAGCTTCAAAGGTAACTAAAGAATCCAGGGATAACCATCTGGAGGTACCTTGGTTGAATATCATTGGAATGAGAAATCGGCTTATTCACGTCTATTTTGATATCGATCTTGACAGAGTTTGGGATACGATTACTGATGATCTCCCTCCGGTTATAGCTGCCCTGGAAAAAATTGTTCAGAAGGAAGAAAAACCCTCCTCTTTGGAGTAACAATAGAAGATCTTTACAGATATAACGGCCTAATCGTGGGCGATCTGACACTCTACTTTTCATTGTGCAATTACTTCTCCCCTTTCTAAAGGGAGGTCGAGGGGGGATTTTGGGTCCAGAGGCCCTCCATCAGAGAAAGGGTACTACCCTCAAGTAAGGGTATTAGAAAGCGTATGACTGTGAAAACGTGGTAATAAACACGGTAATATGTAATTTCGAAGACGGGGAGAGTGGGGGTAACGTGAAAAAAGATCTACGTCTTCTGGAAAAACTAAATATATAGGTAGGGGCAAAAACGCTGAGTGGGGTGCCAAATGGAAATAGGCAATATCCAATGAATTAGGTAGTGATTTACCCCACTTTAGCAAAGGGGGGCGGGGGGGATTTGAAAAATATGCAAGGGGAAAACGAATCTGCCCACTATTGTCTGTTGCAATCTTTTCAGAATTCTGATATTCTGAATTCAGATATAATAGGGGAGGCTTAAAATGCAGATCATGAAGCCACTAACTACAGAAATCAAGTCTCGTGGTCAACTCACCATTCCCAAAAAAATAAGGATCATGGGTCATCTTGAAGAGGGGCAAGTCGTTTCAATCATTCCGGTCGGCGACTCTGTCATTATAACTCCCAGAAGGCTTGAGCTGGATGAAGCGAGAAGAGAGATAAGAAAATTACTGAAAGCCTCACGTCTTTCTGAAGAAGATCTCCTGAAAGGCCTTCAAGAAGAACGAGAGAGGCTATATCAAGAAACCTATGGCAAAAAGAATCGTTAGAGTTTTTCTTGATTCAAATGTCATCCTCTCTGGCCTCCTTTCTGATAAAGGATCTCCGCGCACCATTCTCGACTTATTAACCCTTAAACTTCCCTTTCTTGTTGGTTCAACAGGGAGATTCAATCTTATTGAAATTGAACGAAATTTAGAAAAGAAGATGCCTGGAATACTCTCTGTGTATAAGAGATATCTTCCCAAGTTGAATCTCAAAATCATCCCCTTGCCCCAACCAGAAGAGTTAAGAGAATTTTCTGATAAGATTGCGAATAAGGATGTGCCAGTTCTTGTTTCAGCCATCCGAAGCAAGGCAGACTTTGTTGTGACAGGGGATAAACAGCATTTTCAAAAACTAAAGTTGACAGGCGATTACTCATTTAAAATAGTGACTCCATCCGAATTTATAGACCTCATCCTTCCAGAGGTTCTTGAAGGGATTGGGAAAATAGATTGACGCAGAGAGTCACTTATGTCCGTTTTAGGAAAGGTGATAATCTTCCCCACTTTAACACCTGCCTGCCGGTAGGCAGGAAGGGGGGTGAGGGTGATGTGCCGACGAATAAGGAGGCACTGTTTATCACGCCGCCGAGTCGGTGAGGCGGCCGGAGGGATTTGAAGAGGGTAATGTTGCCATGCCCCTTCTTTTGAATTCAAATAAAGATCCTGCCCGCCTCGAATGGCATGAAGTTTACCCTGCACTTCGATAGACTCAGTGTCCTGAGCTTGTCGATGGAAGCGGCGTTTTAGCGCTGCCTAATGGGTAAAGAAGGCCGAGCATTATTATCTGTCGATTGATGCTGTGACGCAGCCAATGCAGGTTAGGGAGGGAGAAATCCCTTATGGGGACCGCGAAATATGAAGATGCCGATTAAGAAAAGGTAATTCAGGTCGTAATTGGTTTCTTGGCAAACCCTTGGAATATTTTCAGTAAACGATAATACCATTTTTATCTCTCCATGAGCATCAATGCAAGTTCTGAAACTTGGAGGCTATATGGACATACCAAAGATTTTGGTCGATAACATTAGGGATGGACAGGCTGTACTGTTTCTTGGGGCCGGGGCTGCAAAAGGAGCAATACATCCTGAAAACAAACAGCCACCCGGTGTCAAGAAGTTGGCAGAAATAATTTGTGATAGGTTTCTTGGGAAAGAGTATCGAGAGCGAACTCTCTCACAGGTAGCAGAACTCGCGATGTCGGAAACGGATTTATTCACCGTGCAAGAATTCATAGGGTCGATATTTCGTGAATTTAGGCCGGCCGAATTCCACAAATTAATCCCGAAATTTGTTTGGACTGCTATAGCAACGACCAATTACGATCTTATCCTTGAGCGCGCCTACGAAGAAGTGAAGGACAGATTACAGCAGCCAGTCCCGATTAAGAAGAATGGGGAGAGAATTGAAGAAAAGCTTAGGTCACCCCAAAACGTACTGTACTTTAAACTCCACGGTTGTATTACAGATATAAACGATCCTGATGTGCCTTTAATTTTGACACCCGATCAGTATGTTACACATAGAAAGGGTAGGAGCCGACTTTTTGAAAGAATTCGGGATTTGGCGTATGAATATCCCTTTGTTTTTGTAGGTCATAGTTTGAATGATTTTGATTTACGAACAATACTCCTTGAATTGGCCCAATTGGGAGAAGCGAAGCCCAGGTACTATCTCGTTGCTCCCAACATTGGATTGGCGGAGGTGAGATTTTGGGAGGGTAAAAAAATAAGTTGTATCCAAGGGACTTTTGAAGAATTCCTAAATTCTATAAATGAAGCAATCCCATCCGGTTTTAGAATCCTTGGTACTATCCGAGAAGAAAAAGAGCACCCTATTCGAAGCCGATTTGCCGTCTCGGAGGGTGTCAAACCAAGCGAGAGCTTAATAACTTTTTTGAATCGTGATGTGGAATATTTACATAAAGGCTTCAAAATTGGCGAAATTAACCACAAGGCTTTTTATAAAGGGTATTTTCCAGATTTTGGTCCTATTGTTTGGGAACTGGATGTTAGAAGGTCGATATCCGACGACATAATGTCTGAGGTATTTCTGGCCACAGAAGAAGAGAGGATCGAAAAACAACAATTCTTTTTGGTGAAAGGGCATGCAGGCTCAGGGAAAACGGCCGTCTTACATAGATTGGCATGGGATGCCGCCGTTCTATTTGATAAATTATGTCTTTCACTGAAACCATTTTGTCATCCGGACTACGAACCAATTTCCGAATTGTATAGTCTTTGCAAAGAACGTATTTTTCTGTTTGTCGATCCTGCATCTGACTCCATAGAAATAATCGAATCCTTCATTCAGAAGGCACGGAAGGATAAAATCCCGCTAACAATAATAAGTGCTGAACGAAACAATGAGTGGAATATATTTTGCGAGGAACTGGAACCTTATCTAACTCAAAGTTATGAGCTAAGATATCTAAACCAAAAGGAGATTGATGAACTGATTAATCTGCTTACAAAGCATAAATCACTTGGTTATCTAGAGGGAGAGACAATAGAACAACAGCGGGAGGCTTTTTCAGAAAGGGCCGGAAGGCAGCTACTTGTGGCTCTACACGAGGCCACCCACGGCAAACCATTCACTGATATAGTTTACGATGAGTACGCTTCGATTCCCTCACGCCAAGCACAGTCACTTTACCTAACGGTGTGCGTTTTGCACAGATTAAGGGTACCCGTAAGGGCAGGCATTATCTCAAGGGTGCATGGAATTTCATTTAATGCTTTTAAGGAAAAGCTATTCGAACCTCTGGAGTTCGTTGTTTTTGCGACTATGAACAATATTATTAGGGATTACGTTTATCAATCAAGACACCCTCATATAGCAGAAATTGTTTTTGAACGAGTCTTGGTTGGAGCCCAGGAAAGATTCGACGAATACATAAGAATCATAAGCGCTCTAGATATTGATTATAGCTCAGACAGAGGAGCCTTCAGAGGGCTAACGAATGCCAAGCAGCTTATGTCACTTTTCCGGGATAATGAGTTGATTCGTCAAATTTACAAAATCGCAGAAGATCGTGCGCCAGCAGATCCGAAGCTCTTACAACAAGAAGCAATATTTGAAATGAATGCAGGCGGTGGAAGTTTAGAAAAAGCTACAGATCTTTTGCAAAAAGCGTACAAAAAGGCACATTGGAGCAAGAGCATAGCTCATTCATTGTCCGAGTTAGCTTTAAAGAAAGCTGAAAAGGCAACGAGTTTAGTGGAGAAAAGTAAATTTAGGCAAGAATCACAAAGCATAGCTCTAAGAATTGCTTCCGATGATCTAATATCTGCATATCCTTTTCATACATTGATAAAAATTGGTCTTGAAGAGTTATCCGAAGTAATGAAAGAAGGGGATCAAGTTACGATCGAAAGAAAAATCAGCGAGATAGAAAAAAGTTTAAATCGAGCCCTACAGTTATTTCCTGATAGTAGCTACTTGTTGGACGCAGAGTCCATATTTAATGGAATAATTGACAAATATCCTCAGGCATTGGAGGCTCTAAAAAAGGCATTTGCAAGAAATAAGAGAAGCCCTTATATCGCCTCACGCCTCGCAAAAATGTATGAGCATGTAGGGAAAAAGCAAGAATCAATACAAGTATTAAAGGAATGTGTTGAGGCTAATCCCTCAGACAAGGATATAAATTTCAAATTAGCGATGGTGTTGGGTAGTGTCCCGGAAGCAAGTGCAGAAGAAATAAAACACCATCTTAGACGGTCTTTTACTAAAGGGGACAATCGTTACCACGCCCAGTTTTGGTACGCTAGATTACTATACTTGGAAGGAGAAATTAATGAGGCCAATGAAGTATTTAGAAGCATGAGCGAAGCCAATATAGATATACGCCTTAAAAGAGACCCTCGTGGCACGTTTACGAAGGAAAGTAAAGCCATAAGATTTAGTGGTTCAATAAGCAGAATAGAAACCTCATACGGTTTTATCCTAAGAGACGGTTTAGGTGACAGATTATTCATGTACCGTTACCATAAACATAGATCTAATTGGGAGGAATTAAAGCCTCAAAGAAGAGTCACCTTTGAATTGGCATTTAATTACCGAGGACCGGTTGCATTAGATGTCATGCTTGAATCATAAAAAAGAATTTGAGATAAGCTTTAGAGAGAAGGCAAGAATTAAGGAGCTTTAAATTGATCCCCAAAGAATGTAAACGTTTAGCTGAGGTGGATTTTCCGATTGCGGTTGTATCGAAGCAGTCGTTGCGGGAGACTTACCTTCGTCAAGGACATCCGAAATCTCTACATCTGTGGTGGGCACGTCGGCCGCTCTCTGCTTGTCGAACGATACTCCTTGCACTTCTTTTCCCCGATCCATGCGATCCACATTGTCCAGAAGATTTCAAAGAGAAGGCAAGGGACCTTTTACCGAAGGTTCAGGGGAAAGTGGGGGCAAATGACAAAGATCTTCAACAGGCCCTTCTGAAATTTATCGGAGATTTTTCGAATTGGGATCTCTCAACAAATCAAACCTACCTGGAAGTTGGTCGTGGGCTGGTTAAAGCTGCTCACCTTGAAGAAACACCACTTGTCGTAGACCCCTTTGCAGGTGGTGGATCAATTCCGTTGGAAGCATTGAGACTCGGATGTGAAACATTCGCAAGCGATCTTAATCCAGTAGCTTATTTGCTTCTTAAGGTGGTGCTGGAAGATATTCCCCGACAAGGTATGAGACTTGCCGAAGAGCTGAGGCACGTAGGAACAGAAGTAAAGGATTTAGCAAAGAAAGTGTTGGCCAAATATTACCCGCCTGATCCTGATGGAGCACAACCGCTTATATACTTATGGGCTCGTTCAATACATTGCGACTCACCAAAGTGTGGAGCTGAGATACCCCTTGTGCGATCATTCTGGCTTTGTCGAAAGAGGAATCGAAGATACGCGTTGAAGTACAGAGTTGTACATCCGAATGATACTTTCCGTACTACGTTTATAAAAAGGAGGAAAGAGTTACCTTATGTGGAACTTGAGGTTTTTGAACCCAAATCTGATCTGGAAGTGCCGTCCGGAACAATCCAAAACGGTAGGGCGACCTGTCCTGTATGTAATTCAGTGATTCCTGGTTCCCGGTTGCAAGCACAGTTAAAAGAGAAATATGGAGGGGCGAATAATGGCATAATACTAGCTGTGGTTACAAGAAGAGATCAAAGTCCAACACGTGCATATCGAGTAGCTACGCAAAGAGACTATGAAATTTTTGAGGATGCACGAGATGATTTGCAGAAATTAATAAACACCCCAACTTTTCCTACTGACCTAACAGAAAATTTATCTCCTATCCGACCTTCTCCCAATGCCCGTGGAGTTAGTGCCCCTACTCGTTATGGCGCTACGAGATTTAAAGACCTATTCTTGGCGAGGCAACAGCTATCTTTGATGACCCTATCAAAAATTATTACCGGAACAACTGGGTCTCAAAGCATCCATCGCCTACTTACGATTGCATTGAATAAAGTAGCTATGAAATGCAACGCACACTGTCGCTGGATACCCACAGGAGAGTCGTTAGCTGATTTATTTGGTAGACATGCAATAGCGGTGGTTTGGGACTTTGCCGAATCCATTCCTATAATTGAAAGTGCAGGCAGTTGGGACAAAATAATTGACCAGATGCAAGAGGTGTTGACAGGAGTTTCTGGTGCCATATCTATTGCTGGACAAGTTTCAATAGGGGACGCATGCCAATCACCTCTTCCAGATCAAGCGGCAGATATATGGTTTACCGATCCTCCTTATTACGATAATATTCCTTACGCCGATATATCAGATTTTTTCTACGTATGGATGAAACGTTCGTTAATTGGCGATTCTTTTTTGGGGTTTGGTGAGTATGGTAATTCACAATTAACTCCGAAAGAAAAAGAAATAGTGTGGAATCAAGCTCACATCGTCAATGGTAAACCAAAAACACCTGAATTTTTCGAGTTATCAATTGCTAAGGCATGCCATGAGGGAAGACGTATTCTTTCTGATATTGGAATTGGTTGTATGGTTTTTGCTCACAAAACGACTGAAGGATGGGAGGCTCTTCTTAATGGCATGGTAAAATCTGGCTGGCTGATAACCGCTTCATGGCCTGTTGCGACAGAAATGCCCACCCGGGTAAGTGCAAGGGATTCGGCCTCATTGGCAACAAGTATTCATTTGATATGTCGCCCCCGCCCAAATGATGCCCCAGTCGGGGATTGGGGTGATGTACTTCGTGAGCTACCTAAACGTGTGGGCGATTGGATGGAGAGGCTTCAATCTGAAGGTGTCCGAGGTGCAGATCTTGTTTTTGCTTGCATTGGTCCTGCTCTGGAGATTTATAGCCGTTACTCAAAAGTCGTTGATGCTGAAGAACGAGAAATTCCATTAGGCGGTGATCCAGAGGCCACGGAGCCCCATCGTAAAGGTTTCTTAGCCTATGTCTGGGAAGTGGTAGGTCGGACTGCCCTTGAGCAAGTCTTAGGAACACCCGAAGCCCTGGCAAGGAACAGTACTGCTGGTGCTTTAGAAGAAGATGCACGTCTCACTGCGCTATTTCTCTGGACACTCCAGAGCACGAATGGTAATGGAGCCAGAGAAAAGGAAAAGAATGATGAAGACATAGGGGAGGATGAGGAGGAAGAATCGCCTAAGAAAAAGAAGCAAGGGTATAGTTTAATTTTTGATGTAGTACGCCGCTTCGCACAACCTCTTGGTATTCATCTTACTGAATGGGAGGGCAGGATCATCGAGACTGAAAAAGGGATAGTTCGTCTGCTTTCAGTTAAGGACCGCGCCAAGCAACTCTTTGGTGAAGAGAATGCACAAGCATTTGCGGACCGGTTTGAAAGAAGCCCCGAAGTTTCTTTACAACTGAAGCTTTTCCCTGAGGGTGAAAGAGGTTCAGCTCCAGAAATCAAAGGACATAGGGGACGCAAGAAGAAGGCCATGGGCGCTGTTTCTGACGAAGCACTTAGAGCTAAGCAAGAAGCAACAACCCTCGATCGCATTCATGCAGCGATGCTTCTTCAGGCCAATGGACGAACCAATGCTTTGCGTGCTCTCCTAAAAGCCGAACAGGATCGTGGTTCTGATTTTTTAAGGCTTGCCAATGCTCTTTCAGCGTTATATCCTAAAGTTAGTGAGGAAAAGCGCCTGCTGGATGCCATGCTATTAGCAATGCCAAGAACATAATCCAAATCCCCCCAACCCCCCCTTTGCTAAAGGGGGGTGAGGGGGATTAAGGAGAAACAGTATGAAAAGTTTGGACAATGTACCTCTTATCAAACGAGAACAGGAGGCTATGAATGCTGCTGTCGGGCTGCTCAAGAACCAATTTTCCGTCGAAAGGGTCATACTATTTGGTTCCAAGTCAAGGGGGGATTCCAGTAAATATTCAGACATTGATTTGCTTCTGATTACATCTCAACCACTTCATTGGCGAGAGGAGAAGGCGATTGTCGAAGCCCTGTTCGACGTTGGGATAAAATTTGATGTGATTTTTAGTCCCCTGTTTGCCTCCTTAGAGGAATGGGAGGGGGGGATGTTCAAGGAATTTCCGATTTATAGAGAAATTATGGAAGAAGGGGCCATTGTCTCATGAGCCAGCAAGCGATCATCGATTATTGGTTCGAAAAGGCAAATCAAGATATTGCATCGGCGCAGGAGAATTTTTTGGCGGGAAGGTATGTAAATGCGGTTAGAGACGCTTATTTTGCCTGCTTTCATGCATTCTCATCGGTTTTATTGAAAAGTGGTAAGGCGTTTCGTAAGCATAAGGAGGTCCGTTCTGCCCTCCACAGGGATTTTATCCGTATGCAGAAAATAGACCGAAAATGGGGAAAACACTACGATTGGCTCTATGATAATCGTCAAAAAGCAGATTATCGCCCGCTCGTTGAATTTGAATCGGAGCAGGTGAAGGAAATCATCGAACAAAGCCAAGCTTTTGTGGAGGAGATAAAACGATTGTTGAATAGAGGAGTATAGGAATGGAGCCTTGGTACAAGATAGCAACACCAAGAAAAGAAGTTAGAGAAGGTCGGTCGTTCAACCCGGATGAGTTTGCCATCGCCCTTGAACAAGTTATTGCTGGGACGGCCCCTGAAGACTACCGGGAGCCAAAACTGTTCTTTTCTCGAACTTGCTTCACGCGGGCCCTTAATGAACATATTGGCATGGTTCTTCGCCGATTGGCCGGTAAAACCGAGAATACAGCTCCTATTCTTGCACTCATCACCCAATTCGGGGGTGGTAAGACCCATACACTGACAGCCCTTTATCACTTAATTCAAAATAGGGACAAGGCAAGAAAGATTGAAGAACTGAATAAGCTTCTTCAAGAGACTGGTCTTCCAGAAATCCCGATCGCTCGTGTGGCGGTATTTGTAGGGAATGCGTGGGATCCTTCCGCAGGGGCTGAAACCCCATGGATTGACATCGCTCGCCAGCTTGCGGGTGATGATGGGATTACCGCATTAGGACCCGAGGCAAAGACAAAAGCGCCAGGGACGAATAATCTCCGAAAGCTCATCGATACAGCAGGTGGACATATACTAATTCTCTGTGATGAGGTTCTTAACTTCCTGAGCCGTCATCGTGATAAAGCCGAGTCCTTCCGGGATTTCCTTGCAAACCTTGTAAGAACTTTGACTGGGACAACAGGAAGCGCTGCAATGATAAGTTTACCACAGAGCAAGCCGGAGATGAGCGACTGGGATTTAAGATGGCAGGATATTGTAGTCAAAGAAGTGAATCGAGTGGCTAAGAACCTTATTTCAAATGATGAGGCAGAAATTAGCGAGGTAGTTCGGCGCCGACTTTTTGAGGATTTGGGAAACGAGCGTACACGGAAAAATGTGGCGAAAACTTTTGCCGATTGGTGCTTTGAGCGAAGAGCACAACTTCCGCCTGAATGGACAGCAGTGGACACAGCTACAACAGAGGCAAAGGCACGGGAATATCTTCAAAAACGGTTTGAGGCCTGTTATCCATTTCATCCTTCTACGCTATCCGTCTTTCAAAGAAAATGGCAGGTCCTTCCTCAATACCAACAGACACGCGGAACTCTGGCCATGCTCGCTCAGTGGATATCTATCGCATATCCAGAAGGTTATAAGAAAGCGAGGCGCGAACCTCTTATTACTCTTGGCTCAGCCCCGATGGATGTACCTGCATTTCGAGGTGTAGTTCTAAGTCAACTTGGTGAGCCAAGGCTCGTTCCTGCGATTGACGCGGATATTTCGGGGCCGCAATCCCATGCCCGAGCACTCGATGCAGATACGAAGGGGCCCTTAAGAGATATCCATTGTAGGGTAGCCACCACAATCCTTTTTGAATCCTCTGGAGGTCAAGTGGAGAAATTAGCTCACCTTCCGGAGTTACGCTTCGCCTTAGGGGAACCAGAACTTGACACAACATCCATCGACAATGCAGCCTATGCCCTTGAGTCAAAAGCTTTCTTTATTAGCCGCGTAGGCTCAGATGGGTTTAGAATCTATCATAAGGCAACGATCCGAAAAGCAGTTAACGACCGTCGCGCCTCTCTCGATGAGGATGCAGAAATCAAACCGACTATGTGGAGTCTTGTAAAAAAAGAGTTTGAAAGAGGGGCAAGTGTCATTCTTGTACCTTTCCCCAAGGATGGCTCAACTATCCAGGATTCTCCCAAGCTTACTCTTGTTTTAATGGATCCGGAAATGGAGTGGAGTGGGGAAGGTAACGTGCGGCAACAAATTGCTGAATGGACTAAGCAGCATGGTAAATCTCCTCGTCTCTATCCAGGATCGCTCATCTGGTGTTTAAAGAAGCCAGGGCGAGATCTCAGGGATAAGGTTGAACTCTGGCTTGCATGGAAGCGAGTTTTTAGTGAAGTGACTGAAGGAACCCTGGGCGCTGATTTTGATCGAGCAGACCGTGCTGATATACAGAGCAAAGTCAAAGATGCCGAAGACGATGCTAAGGATGAAGTCTGGGGTGGCTATCGTTTTGCAGTCATTTTTGATAGCCGAGCAGCTGACGGTCTCAAGCCTATCGACCTCGGTGCAGGCCATGCAAGCAGTGGGGAGACACTTTGTGGAAGAGTGATCACAGCCTTAAAGTCACAGGCACTTCTAAATGAATCCGTGGGAGCTGGTTATATAGAGCGGAACTGGCCTCCCGCGCTAAAGGAATCTGGCGCATGGCCGCTTGCAAGCCTACGGCAGAGTTTTCTAAACGGTGCACTAACCAGGTTATTAGATCCAGATACAACTTTACGGAATAAGATCGTCGAATTTGTTGGTAAAGGTGACTTGGGCCTTGCATCCGGCCAAAAACCAGATGGTACCTATGAGCGGACCTGGTTTGAAGAACCAATTTCCTTGGATGAAATTACGTTTGACGCTGGTGTTTTTCTGTTAACAAAGGCCAAAGCAAAAACTCTTAAGGCTGCAGGCAAGGGGGAGTCTGTGGCTGTGGTCAGCCCAGTTACTCAACCAGCGTCCGAGGGGATCAAAGAACCTGAAAAAGCTCAAGCACCAAGCCCCGGCATTCAAACAAGAACACTTCGCTTAGTTGGGACTGTTCCCCCCGAGATATGGAACCGTCTTGGCACAAAAATCATTCCCAAACTAAAATCAGGTTCAGATCTCAAAATCGGAGTCGATTTCTCAGTAACCATAAACACAGAGTCTGCTCGCAGCGTGGAAGCCGAACTTCGCCAGATTCTTGAAGATTTAGGACTCAAAGACAAAATAACTATTGAAGAATTGGGGTAGTTGAGAAATTGGGTGTAGGTTCCAAAATTATTGACCTGCGGGAAAAACATAGGGGTCAAACCTTAAAAACATAGGGGTCAAACCTTCAAAATTCGATTAAACACAAAGAGGTGTCATCCATAAGTTGCGGCCTGGCAAGGTCGCGTAGTCTTGTAGGTGAGAGACCTACTCAGGTAGCCGTTAGCCACGGGCCTGGAATCCAGCCTTGCAGGTGTTCTGGTAATCCCGCCTATTAGCGGGACTTGATGCGTAGGCAAGAGAGGAAGCGAGGTGCAATGGGAACAGGTCATGCTGACCGTGAAGGTGTTGAGCCCCGATAAGACAGTCATGGGAGAGGCCGATGGTGTTTATGGGCCAGCAGGCAATAGTCCTATGTACGTGAGAGGCGAGTGCGAGGGGCCGCCCCGGGGTCTTAGGCCGTGTCGAGCTTCACATTGAGACTACGTGGTAACCAGGGAGATCCGACAGTCGGCGCAGAAGGTAGCACGCCCTCGGACAAGTGTAAGAAGCGAGGAAGAGGGCGGAGGCTGTCGGAAGTCGGAGGCATCCATAAGAGCGATGAGGTCTGGTAATGCAGCCGGAGCAAAGGGGTGCCGGTTTGGGAAAACAGGTCAGGGAGACATGGGCCGACACAGGGCGGGAAAAGCCATGACAACGCGACTGATCCGTTTGACACAGAAGGAGTAACCTTCGTGGAGGACTCAAGCTGGGAGCCGGATGGTGTAACGCACCACGTCCGGTTCTGCGAGGGACCGGGAGTAACGGTTGGATGGTTGAGATCGTGTGGCACCGCCGGGAAACCAGGCGGCAACAGAGAAGACAAACATCAACCTGTACCACTCGGAGAACCCGGTCTACTCACCAAAAGTTGGCCCTGCCCTGAAGCGTAGTGCCAAGGGCATAACTCCATAAGTGATTGAGTCATTGGGTCCATTGGGTTATTGAGTTACGAACCTCGAATCAAGGGAGTCACTTCTGACTTCATTTTGAAGTCAAGAATTTCTACCCCTCTGACTGGTCGGCAAGTGCGCTGCCGACTTCTTAAAGCTTGCCAATTCCCTCTCTCTTTTGTATCATACTTCTATAAGAGGGTCCTTCTCGTCATTATTTTGAGAGAAAGTGGAGGTTTATTATGACTATTACTGATCGAATTGAGATCAATCCAAAGGTAATGATGGGAAAACCGGTGATTCGTGGGACGCGCCTAACAGTAGAACTTATCCTTCGGAAACTTAGCGAAGGGGCAGGCGAGGAAGACCTAATGGAAGCCTATCCGAAACTGACCCGGGAGGATATCCAAGCTGCCATTCGATATGCTGCAGATACACTGGCCCATGAAGAGACAATCATCCTAAGCTCAACCAAAAGAGTGGCCAGGAAGTAAGCCATGCGCTTTCTTGCTGACGAAAGCTGCGACTTTGCTGTAATTCATGCTCTTCGAGCAAGTGGTCATGACGTCATCGCAGTTTCCGAGGTTACTCCAAGGGCAGAAGATTCTGAAGTTATAAGACTTGCGGTTCGTGAAAAAAGAATTCTGTTAACAGAAGATAAGGATTTTGGTCGGTTAGTCTATTCCCATGGTCAAAAAACGCTGGGAGTCATTTTGCTTCGGTTTCCAACTTCCGTCCGAAAACAAATTGCAAAAGACGTTGCCAAGCTGGTGAAGCTACAAGGGGAAAGGTTGATAGGAGGCTTCATTACTGTCCAGCCTGGCGGAATCCGTATCACCCACGTACCTGGAGAATAATACACTCACTCAAGGTATCATCCATAAAAAAGTTGGCCCGGCAGTTTATTTCGAATTTTCCTTCCACCATCCTTCCCTATCTTCAATTTTTTAGTTTTCAAAGACAGGTTTTAGTGATCAACTGAAAGGCTGCTTGCTCTAATCGCTCTTGAAAAGTCTCTACTTCAAGGTTCATAAGGGACCGGGCCAATAAAGAGAGCCCCTTCCGTTCCCCGTCTGAAAGCCACCCGTAGACTTCATCCCATTGATCCTTGAAGATCTGGGCTCCTTCGAATCCAGCCGAAATCATGGTCTCTATAGGGAGAAGGGTCTTAAGGAAAGCCGCAAAGGCTATCTTCCTCAGGGCATGGGATTCCCGTATCCTTTCCCAGACCTGGCGCTCCTCTTCGGTATCAGAAAGAAGGTAACCAAGAAGGGCCAATTGGCTGGAACCCAGTCCATTCTTGGCAAGCCAGAGTGTAACATCTTGATCTTTGATGGCCACTGAGAGGAGGTAGACACATTGTTGGAGAAGAGGGAGATCCAGGCCATAGAAACGTCCAGCCTCTTGAAGTCTATTTGAGAAACGGAAGGTGTAGAACTCTGGAGCACCATGATGAAGTGCATGTCCGGTCTCATGGTGTATTACACCCTGGACGATTGTCCCATCGATTCCCATCAATCTTTCTTGACAAATATGGATCCTTGGATAACCCCTCCATGCATCATGGGTGGCCAGAAAGTCTGTTTCTTCTCCTGTGACAACACCGAGTTCTTTCTTTTCTCTCTGATAGAAGTCCTGATATTTCTCCATCGTTTTCCAGATCGATACGGACAGATAAGGAGGAGGAGAAGAAGGCACTTCCTCTATTTCCAGAACCTCGTTCACCCACGTTCTGACCTGGGTCAAGAAGCCCTCGTCTACCTCCTCGTGGGCTACCATTTGAATCTGCGTGCCCATTCGACAACTCATCTCCTTTTATCCGGGACATGGGGACCGATATGACCAAAGGGAGTCTGACAAAGAACGGTCCGCTTAAAGCTCTAAAAACTCATCCGGAGCCAAGCTGGTTGCCAACATCACCCAATTGATATCATGATGCGCTATCCAGGTGTCGGCTTCCCTGTTTGTCCCCTCAAGCCAGAACTTCTCGATGATCTCCCTTAGCCCTGCATACCTGCTCAGGCTCTTAACCACCGAATGGAGTGAATCTTTTTTCCGTAAAAGCCCGGATTTTTGCTCAATCAGCTCCCGTATTTTTCCGACGGCCTGTAATCCAATGGACAGCCCCAGCTCCCGAAAGGCAGGACGGTAACCAGCAGGGAGCTTCAAAGAATTTTCTTTCACAAAAGAATTCAAACCGAACAGGGAAGACTCCAATAAAGTCTCCAGCAGGCCGGCTTGTTCAAGATTTCCGCTGACAATCAATTGGGCCACCCCGCAGGCATCAAACAGAAGACCGCCGATACCAAGAGGGTCATCTGTAGCCCAGCTCCTTCCTTCACAAATATTGGCTATGTCGAAAATCTCTGCACGGAGATCGTTCCGCATTGATTTTTTCGGGTCTTTTGCTGCAGTCGCCTGAAGTTCGTTGTAGGTGACAAAACCGTCGAGAGGGTCATGTTGCCCCATGGACGGCACGAGAGGGAGGGAGAGGTCTATACTCATTTTCCAATACATACGCTTCGGACCATCGTAGGACGGAGCATAGACAAACCTGGCATGGGCGGTTTTCGCAAGCTCCACCGCCCATGTATTGAACTTCAAATTCCCTGTGACCCTGCTTACACGGTTGAGGGCATGCATCCACTTCGTCAGATAATGGTAGTACTGCCCATCCCGATCCCATTCCAGACGTTCGTTAAAAGGATCATTGGACCCACGTTCCTGCAATTGCTTGCCTATCCTCAATCCCCCTTTGGTGGGATGCAACCTGCCGTCCTCTTCATCGAGGCCACTGATCCAGCCGGTCCTTGAGTCGTCTTTGCGGTGGCGGCCGAGTGTGTCGTGAACTTGATCAACGAGCTTCAGTGCCAGATCCTTGAATTCCTCGCCCCCGGTCTCCTGATAAAGGCCGAGAAAGTTGCAGACCGCGAATGCGTCGGTCCATAAGTAGCGCCGCGGCGCACTGCTTGCTGGTGACAGTCCGGTTTTTCCGGCAAATTCCATCATGATTTCCCGGACAGTGGGCTGAGATTCATTTTGTTTCACTGGCATAATGCTGCTATTTCTCCAAACCTGCCGCCATAATGCAGTGAAGGGTCTACCGTGGCACTCCGAGCCTCCCGGCAACCTCCCTAATGCTTATCCCCAGGCAGGGAGCACATCCCCGCTGAGGATTTCAAGGATGCACCTGTTATTGTTCCGGGTCAACTCGCCAAGCATCATTATCAATCCATAACTACTTCAAAAAAAGGGAAGAATCAAGGAGAGAAATGAGGGATAAGGCATTAGCCATAAGGTATTCCTATCAGCGAAGTCTTGGGCTCATCCATAAAGAAGTTGGCCCTGCCCTGAAGCATAGCGCAAAGGGCATAACTCCATAAGTGATTGAGTCATTGGGTCCATTGGGTTATTGAGTTACGAACCTCGCAGCAAGGCAGTCATTTCTGACTAAATTTTGTAGTTAAGAAATTCTGCCCTTCTGACTGGCTGGTGATGGGCGCTGCCGAGCGCACAATATGAGATGATATTTACCCCGTTAGAAATGTTGCCCCACTGCTCCCTCCGGGCCAGGCTCCGCCCCGGAAGGGCTCATGCCCCGGAGGGAGACCCTCTCTCCGAGCCAGAGGCTCTTCTGAGCCGGAGGCTTGGCCGGCGGCTGCAGCGGGGTTAGATTTTATGGAGCACTTTATAAAAGTGCTACCATTTAGAATAATTCCGGGTTCCGCCCCGTAGGGGGCTCCACCCCGGAGGGCGGGGGGTAATGCCCCGCTCGGTTTCGAGTCGCAACGACTGGAATTTCTAACGGGGTGAACCTCTCAGGGAAGCACAATTTTTTTTGAGGTGCTTCCATTTTCAGCCGCCCCCCTTTTCAGTTATTCTACCAAATCAGTTGATAAGATTCTCACCTTTTGATAAACTTTTATAAGAACTGGAAAACAAAGGAGCAATAGCAGGTCCAGAAGGGCTGACGGTGAAACTCCCCAATTATAAAAACGCAGTTATTTCGCAGACGAAAATTATTGGATATCTGCTCTCTATCAAGCACCGCAATGGTCGCAGCAAGGCAGAATTTTTTACACAATTGGGTTTTTCATATGATGCATGGGAGGACCTTGTTAAAGCACTACTGCAACACGCCGCTGATAACGACGTGACCAAGATTGAAGATTCACTATTTGGCACGCGATATATTATTGAAGGCTTGCTATTTGCACCAGGCGGAAGACAGGCTATCATTCGCTCAGTCTGGTTTATCGAGACAGGAGAGGATATTCCAAGGTTTGTCACTGCTTATCCATTGCAAAGGAGGACCTGATGATTAAAGAATTAGAAAGTGTTGTGCTGGCAACTGATCTGCCGGAATATGGTTTAAAAAAGGGCGATCTTGGCACGGTGGTATTGGTGCATCGTGATGGAAAAGGATACGAGGTTGAGTTTGTGACTCTGGATGGTGAGACGGTAGCAGTGATTTCAATGCCTCCTTCACAAGTTCGTCCGATTGGTCGGCGGGAGATTGCACACGCCCGAGACGTAACAAGCATTTAAAGGGTCCTAAACGTGGAGTCAGGAAAAGCCCCGGGTGTCATCCATAAAAAAGTTGGCCCTGACTTATTAGCATAGCGCATGGCGTAGAGCAATATTACTGCGGCCACGGAGGACGGCGGACGTTGGGCGCGAATAAATGGTTGATATGAATGGTGGCGGTGCAGGGATTTGAACCCCGGACACTGCGGATATGAGCCGCATGCTCTGACCGACTGAGCTACACCGCCAGACCCATTAAATTTTACTGAATCCCCAACAATTGTCAATACTTTTATCACCCTCTCCTCAATCCCCTGAAGCGGTGAAAAAAATTCAGGAGAAGGTCGGACAGGGGTATCTTCCTGCCTACCGGCAGGCAGGCAAAGTTTTACAATTGCGGATCATTTGAGAGAATAAGGGTAACAAAACGTCGTAATCAGGCCACACTACTAATATTTTCACATTTCTTCTGCTTGACGTCATAAGGTGCCGCTGTAAAACTTTTACGACATCCCCGCCCGACCTTGAAGCTTTGAGTGATTTTTTCACACCTTCCCTCCCGCCAAGGGGAGGGGAGCTAAATGCTTGAAACGATCGATGAAGGAATGCCTTTTTTAAGCGTGTTGTGTTATGATTCTTTTCAATGAATCGAAAGGATTTTAAAAAAGCAATCCTTCTTTTATTATCCTTGGTAACCATCCTTTGGGCATTCGAAGACGCCGTTGCTTCATCGCCCAATTTTGATTTTAATATTCAATCCCACCATTTGATTATCCAGATCGATCCATCTCAACATTTCCTCAAGGCGGAAGATCGAATTGAGATAAATATGAAATGGGGAAGACTCCAAACTCTTTCATTTCTCCTCAATCCAAAATTGAAAATCACCCGGATCGTTGACCAAAGGACAGGACAGCCTCTCCATTGGTCTGAAACCTCTTTTTCAGCCCATGCCAAAAGAGTGGATGTCTCTCTTCAAAAAATAGAGGAGTCTCCGGTTCTCTCCATTTTTTATGAAGGTCCTATCTATGACCCTGTTGTCAAGGAAAGGGAGCTTCAATTTATAAGAGGAGATCAAACCTATGGACTGATTAGTCCAGAAGGGGTCTATTTGTCATCTGTTAGCCACTGGTATCCTGGTATACCGGATTCAATGGCTAAATTCCAAGTCGAGGCAACGATTCCCGAACCATTCCGAATCGTCACCCAGGGTGAACTGGTATCTGAAAATGTCAAAGGCGGCACCTGGAGAAGCAAATGGGTTGATGGATTGCCGGCTGAAAGTCTCACTCTTGTTGCCGGAAAATATTCTATTAAAACACGGAAGGTAGACGGCATTAAAGTCTCCACTTATTTTTTTCATGAGGATGACCGGTTTTCAGAAATATTTCTAAATGCTGCGGAAGAATATCTAAAAATCTATTCAGGCCTTTTGGGCCAATACCCTTACAAAAAGTTTGATATTGTCCAAAACTTCTTCTCAAGTGGCTATGGTTTTCCTACCTTCACCCTTCTTGCGCCGGAAACCATCAGGCAAGGGAAAGAATTCCTCAGACCAGGCGCCTTGGACCATGAGATTGTCCATTCGTGGTGGGGACATTATGTCAGCATCAAGCCTGGAACAGGAAACTGGGTGGAAGCTCTGACCACTTATTGTTCCAATTACTACTATAAGGAGTTGAAGATAGGAAAGGAGATTGCTCGTAAACATCGACAGGATGTGATGCAGAAATATGCCATTCAAGTCCCTCCGTTAAAAGATTATTCTCTCCGGAAGTTTGAAGGTAAAGACACCGAGTTAGACGCACAGGTTGGTTATGGAAAAGGTTCCATGGTCTTCCATATGCTCCGAAGGATCGTTGGAAAAGACCTCTTCTTTGCCACCTTGAGGCAATTTGCAATGCAATACGGGGGCAAACAGGCCAGTTGGGAGGATATTAAGAAAGTCTTTGAAGAGGTAAATGGCAAGCGACTGAGTCACTTCTTTTCTCAATGGTTAGATCGTCCTGGGGGACCACAACTAAAATTGGAAAATGTTGGAGTTCGGGTCTCTTCAAATGGTTACATCGTCTCAGGGGAGGTGGTCCAGGAGGGTGATGTTTACCAGCTTCTCCTCCCAATTGAATTTGATGATGGTTCGGGAGAGAGACGCCTTTTTTTGGAGGTTTCAAAAAGAAGAAGCTCTTTTTCTATGGAAGTTCCAAAAACTCCACTCAAACTTACTTTAGACCCTGATGGTCATCTCTTTCGAAGATTATACCCAGAAGAAATTGTCCCTGGATTGAATGCCTTGCTGGAAGACCGTGAAAAGATTTTTATCGTTTCAGATCAGGGAGACGAGGAAAGTCGAAAAATCTATTTTGAACTGGCCAGAAAAGCAAAGGAGCAAAAGGGCGGAGAAATTCTATCGATCAAAGATGTAACAGAAGAGAAACTTAGAAATTCCTCTGTGGTGCTTTTAGGGGAAAGCTGGAAATCTCCAATCATTTCTAAACTCATTTCTCATCTTCCAAAACCCGTTGATCACAAAGAGGGTTCGTTTTTTATAAAGGGGAACAGGGTGGATGAAGGAGATGAATCCCTCCTTCTTACCTTTCCCAACCCTCTTCATCCCGGGAAATGGGTGACCCTTTACTTTGGAAGATCAGCCAGCGCTCTTTCACGAGCCAGGTGCATCTTCTTCTATGGCTGGGATAGTTACATTCTTTTTAAGAATGGAAGGCCAAAAGAGAAAGGAAATTTTTCTCCTGTCCAATCCTTCGCCTCTTATGATTTTTTGAAAAGAAGCCATTATAATGAGATCCAACCCACTGGCGGGTTACATATCTTCCTTGCTGACTGGATTCCTTAATGAGATGGGGGGACGGGGTGATGGGGAGAGGGAAAGAGGAAAATGGAAATAGCGGAACAATGGAATCATGGGAGATCAGAAGCGGTTAAGCGGCCACGCGACACGGGCATGGTCACGATAACTGGCTGAGTGCGGAGGGAGGACCGAATAATGGGAATCGCTTATTTCGATTGTTTTTCCGGAGCAAGTGGAGATATGATCCTCGGCTCACTGATCGATGCCGGGTTGAGTCCCCGACGATTGAGAGAGGAGTTGAAAAAACTTCAAATCCCAACCATTCATTTAAAAGTTAAAAAAGTACTTAAAAAAGGAATTTCTGCAACCCAAGTGATTGTGGAGGGGAGAAATGAGAAAAGATCCCATCGCAATTTGAAAGAAATCCTGAAGATCGTTGAAAGAAGCAGTGTGGAGACCGAAGTAAAGGAGAAGAGCAAAGAGATTTTCAAGCGGATTGCTTCAGTGGAGGGAAAGATTCATCGAACTCCAATGGAAGAGGTTCACTTCCATGAATTAGGGGGATTGGATTCCATCGTTGATATTGTTGGATCGGTATGGGGTATTCGACAATTGGGGATTGAAAAGATCTATGTCTCAAAGGTGAATGTAGGAGCAGGATTTGTAAAATGCGAGCATGGGATCCTTCCCATTCCTGCTCCTGCCACGCTATCCTTGATGGACGGGAAACCCATCTATTCCTCAGGAATAGAAAGAGAACTCCTTACTCCTACTGGGGCTGCTATCCTCTCCACATTGGGTTCTGAATTCGGTCCAATGCCTCCTACCCATGTGGAAAGAATAGGGTATGGGGCTGGTCGGGATAACCTTCCCCATCCCAATCTCCTAAGGTTGATCATCGGAACTTCGGAATCAACTTCTGGAAAAGAGAAGGTGATGGTCATCGAAACGAATATTGATGACATGAACCCTCAGTTCTATGACTATCTGATAGAAAAACTATTGGCCATGGAGGTTCTGGAAGTATTTATCACTCCCATCCTGATGAAGAAGAATCGACCAGGCCATCTCTTCACCGTGATTTGTCCCTCTGAAAAGTTACCTTCCGTTACAAGATTTCTTTTAAGAGAGACGACCACTCTTGGTTTGAGGTGGCATGAAGAAGAGAGGGCAAAAGCCGACCGAGAGATCTTAAACATTCAAACCCGATATGGGAAAATCCGTTTCAAATTAGCGAGATGGGAAGGGAAGATAGTCAATCTTTCCCCGGAATATGAAGATTGTAAAAGATTGGCGTTGGAGAAGGGAGTTCCTCTTAAAGAGATCTTTGAAGAAGCAAAAAGAGCGGTGATACCTTTACAGGGAAATAAGCGACAGATTTCGCACAGAAGGCTTGAATAAAAGGCGTAGAAGGCCCGTCTATATATATTAAAAGCCTCTAACCCTTCCTTGAAATTTCTATATAGAGGACTTATATTATATTAAAAGGAGGGAAAAAATATGAAAGCCAATAGATTGATTGAGATTTTAGCATTGTTGTTGGCTTTGACCTTTTTGGGTCCTTCTCAAGGATGGGCCCAATTGTCTCCTTACGCCGGAGGGGGACAGCCCAAACCGGGGACGCACGCGCCCATTATTACCCACACTTTTGCTGTGGAGAAGGGGTATTATGGATATATCTGGAAGATCTATATCGAGGCAGAAGACCCAGATGGTGATATGCTGAGAATTGCAGCAGTGGTGGATCAACCCGGTTATGGTCATTATCCAACCGATTGGATCTATCTCAAACCCCAATATCAAAAGCATTTTAAAGGCTATGTCCAGTGGAATACCTTCAGTTCAAAAGCGTCGTATCTGAGGGAGTGGACTCAGATTGAGTTAAAGGTTTCCGTTATCGATAAGGCTGGAAATGAAAGCAATGTGGTCGTTTTTCCATTTGAGTTCGTTTCAGGAGTGAAAGGTCAATATCAATCCGAGCCATCCGCTCCATTTGATCAGGGGGATCTGCCAAGACTGGGATACATTCATATTGATTTATTTGAGCCGACTTTGATGGGAAATGAGGGAGTGAGGGATAATTAGGACATTTGCGCCGTCGGTTTAAATAAATACTTGTTCGAAGGACCCAAAGGAGAGGGGTCCTTTTTTATTTCCCCTTGCTTTTCTTGCTGTAGGATGGTAAAAATTTTTTATCGTCTCTTATTTCATCATGAAGGAGGGAATCCATGGAACAAATTATTTTTCAAAAGAAATCTGTTATTGCTTTAGTGTTGGTGATCATTTTAAGTGCGGCATGGTTAGGCTGTTCGACCACTGTTAAAGAGCGGCAACAAGGTCAGCCTGCAACAGGAGCAACGGGAGAGGCAAAGACAGAAGGGGAGGGGACGGGCAAGTATTATCTTGACGATGTCCGTGTCCCAAGCGAATTAAATTATAAGCCGAATAAATCTTTCGTCTACGAAACTCCAAGATTTAAGACAGGTATTTTACATTTTTCAAAATGGCGGCTCGATGTATCTTCTTTAATCGATTTTTTTACTTATAATATGGAAAAGGATAATTGGAAACTGGTGAACAGTTTTAGAGGGAAAGAGTCCTTTCTCAATTTCTCAAAACCCGATAAAACCTGTTCGATCAAGATGGTTGAAAAATGGTATGGTGCGACAGAAGTGGAAATTCGAGTCGGTCCGTTAGGAGAAAAAAAGATGTAAGAGTGGAGTATGTTATTCAACCAAGTCAAAAGGACCGTTGACCGCTACCATTTATTAGAGAAAGGCGATCGGTTGATTGTGGGTGTCTCTGCGGGGGTAGATTCAATGGTCCTCCTCCATTTATTGAATACCTACCGTGAAGCGTTTGACCTTTCTCTCATCGTCGCTCATGTCAATCATGGTCTCCGACCCGAGGAGTCGGAAAAAGAAGCCGAACTGGTCCAGAAGGAGTCAGAGCGGCTCGGCTTACCCTTTGAATATGGGCGATTCAATGTGAAGGAATTTCAAAAACTGGGGGGACTTTCTCCACAGGATGCAGCCAGAAGGATTCGGTTCCATTTCTTTCATGATCTCCTCAAAAAGCATTATGCCCAGAAGATTGCATTAGGCCACAATGCAGATGATCAGGTGGAAACCGTCCTCTTAAGACTGATCAGGGGGTCTGGGTTACAGGGTTTAAAAGGGATCCTTCCTATCCGGGAAGGAAAGGTGATTCGACCTCTTCTTGAGGTCTGGAGAGGGGAGATCGAATCCTTTGCTATAGAAAAAAAGATTTCTTTTCTCTTAGATTCATCAAATCTGAAGCACGACTACCTTCGGAATAGAATACGCCTTGCTCTGATTCCCTTGATGGAAAGGGAGTATCAGCCTAATTTCAGGGAGATTATTCTGAGAACCTCGAGCATTCTCAGGGAGGAAAATGATTATGTAGAGAGGGGAGCAGAGGAGGCATATCAAAAGATCGTCCGGGAAGAGAGGGATACCCTTTCTTTCAAATTCTCAGAGTACCAATCTCTTCATCAGGCTATTCAATGGAGAGTCCTCAAAAAGATATTCGAGAGGATTTATGATTGGGGAATGGACATGGAAGAAGGGGGATGGTCAGATGTTCATAAAATTTATCAGAAATTGCACCAGTCTTCTCCAAGCTTCCTTTTAGAGTTACCCCGTGGAGTCTGGGTTGAGAAACGGTATGACATTGTTTTATTGGAGAAGGGAGGGATAAAACCATTTCCACCTTTTGAAGTTGAACTTATTTTCCCAGGCCGTACCTTTATCGAAGAGATAAAAAAAGAAGTGGTGATCGAAGAAGCAAATTTGAATCAATTTAAGGATTGCAAGGAATCTCCCCACCTATCTCTTATGGATTACGAAAGCCTCCAATTCCCACTGAAAATTAGAAATTTCAGACCAGGAGATCGATTCCACCCATTAGGAGTCAAGGGGACCCAAAAGTTGAAGGAGTTCTTTATCGATCATAAGGTTCCAAGGTTTGAGAGATTGAAGATCCCTCTGCTTATTTCAGGAGAGATGATTGCCTGGATCGTTGGATATAGAATTGATGAACGGGTAAAGGTCACCGAGAAGACCAAAAAGATTTTGAAAGTAACGGTCGTTTAGAGAAACTTCTTTTTATTTTCCAACACTCACTGCTCAATCCAGAATTTCTATAACACCCCTTGACAACCAATGGAGTCTTAGGTTAAGAAAGTTTAATTCCTATAGAAAAAGTATGATTTTATAACCTATGAAAATATCAACGAAAATAAGATATGGATCAAGGGCAATGTTAGAACTTGCCTCTCGTTATGGAGAGGGGCCTATTGAATTAAAAGAGATAGCCAAGAAAGAAAATATATCTCTAAAATATCTTGAGCAAGTCATTAATCCACTTCGTGCGGCTGGCTTGGTTAAATCGATTCGTGGGTCCAAAGGGGGGTATTCATTAGCCAAACCTCCTTCTGAAATCTGTTTGTATAATGTGATCGAAACTTTGGAGGGCCCTCTCAATTTGCTTGAATGTTTGCGTGATTCAAAGGTTTGTCAGAAAGTCCCATCATGTGTAACTCGTGATATTTGGAAAGAGGTTTCAGAAGCGATATCTAAAATCTTTTATTCGGTTACTTTAGAAGATATGGTCAATCGAAAAATAGAAAAAGAAGGGCGTAACCCTTCGATGTACCAGATTTAATCCCCCACTTCCCCCCCTTTAGTAAAGGTAGGGTGTGAAAAAATCGGGAATGCCGGTCGGGCAGGAATATCTTCCTGCCTACCGGCAGGCAGGCAAAGTTTTACAATTGCGGTCCTTTTGAAGGTAGAGGTAATAAGGCTCTGCAAGTAAAGACGATTATTGAAGTTTTTCATCGTGAGTAGTTAACGCGAAAATGTACCGCTGTAAAACTTTTCCGATA